>Ga0163144_10013287_pt1 | contig 17199 bp, 9 predicted proteins | sample OliLak19BULKMAT1_FD_123175 | JGI IMG/M metagenome (GOLD analysis project Ga0163144, IMG submission 123175) | Freshwater microbial mat bacterial communities from Lake Vanda, McMurdo Dry Valleys, Antarctica - Oligotrophic Lake LV.19.BULKMAT1 | ecosystem: Environmental > Aquatic > Freshwater > Lake... | reverse complement strand
CGGCGCCATCCTCTCCTCCGCCAAGCTCCCCGCGGTCGAGACCCCTTCGGCATGGGCCTTCTCGTTCTGGGGCGGCGACTTCTACCTGTACACCGCGCCGGATCCGGGCCTGGAGCCCGACCGCACCACCAACGTCACGCGCTACCGGCCGAGCGACGGCTCGGTCGACGCCGCCTACATGGTGAATATCGGTTTCAGAATCGTGGGCGCCGGCGTGTCCACGTGCGCCCCGCTCGAGCCGCCGAAATAGCGCTCGGTCGGCGGTAGTCGGAGGGTGTGCTGCAACTGCCGTGTTGGCTGGCACCGGGGCTGGTACGGGGGGCGGGACAGGCGAGTCGAGGGGGGCCCCGCCGCCGGGGGGGGGGGGGTGATCGGCACTGGCGCTGAATGGCGCAGTAGGTGGTAGTCGTTTGGTGCCCCGCCGCTGGGGCGGTGATCGGCACCGGCGCTGGTACGGCGGTCCGAGGACCACGATCCGTCAGAGGGCGGCTGCGGTGGTAGCGGGGGCGCCCTGCACCGGCGTGTAATGGACGGGGGCGCCGGGGCCGAGCGGGAGCCCGAGGAGGAGCCAACTCACGAGCAGGATTGTCCACGCGGCGCCGAAGGCGATGGAGTACGGCAGCGTCGTGGAGAGCAGCGTGCCGACACCGCAGCTCGGGGCGTACTTTCTGGCGTAGGCAATGAGCAGCGGGTAATAGGGCATGAGCGGGGTGATGACGTCCGTCACGGAGTCGCCCACGCGGTAGCTGGCCTGCGCGGCCTCGGGCGAATAACCCATCCGCATGAGGATGGGCACCAGGACGGAGGCCATGATGGCCCACTTGGCGGAGGCGCTCACCATGAAGAGGTTGATGACCGCCGTGACGGCCACCACGGCAGTCAGGAGCGGAATGCCGCCGAGGTGCGCCCGGCGCAGGGCGTTCGCGCCCTTGACCGCGAAGACGAGCCCCATGTTCGACCAGTTGAAATAGGCGACGAGCTGCGACGCGACGAAGGCGAGCGCAATGTACGAGCCCATGGTGGCCATGGTCTCGCTGGTCATGTTCGCGAAGACCTTGTCGTTCGGGATGGTCTTTGCGAAGTAGCCGTAGACCAGGCCCGGCACGAGAAACGAGATCATGAGCAACGGGATCAGGCCATCGAAGAACGGCGCGAGGGTGCCGGCGCCGTCGCGGAGCAAGGCTTTCTCGGGCAGCGCGAGCGCGCCGATGACGGCCCACAGGGCGAGGAACGACATGCCGGCAGCCCACAGGCCGCCGCGTTCGGTGGGAGTGAGCTCGGTGGGAGTGACCGGCTCGGCGGCGGGCGGCTCGGTGGTGACCGGCTCGGCGGCGCGCGGCTTCCATTCGCCGAGGCGCGGCTCGACCCACTTGCGATTGACCAACGTGCCGACGGCCGTCAATAAGAAGGCCGATACGACCAGGAAGTAATGATTGCCGGTGGGGGTGACCGCATAGCCCGGATCGACCGTCCTGGCCGCCGTCTGGGTCAGCCCGGCGAGCATCGGATCAAGCGAGGTGATGAGCAGCTTGGCGCTGAGGCCGCCGGAGACACCGGCAAAGGCCGCCGCGAGCCCGGCCAGCGGGTGGCGGCGCAGGCTGGCGAACAGCAACGCTCCGAGCGGGGGCAAGATCACGAGGCCGGCGTCGGCCGCGATGCTGGCGTTGAGCCCAGCGAAGATCAGAGTGGCAGTCACCGCCCAGCGGGGGACCACCGTCACCACGCGGCGCAGGGCGACCGCGAACAGGCCACTTCGCTCGGCGATGCCGACACCGAGCATGGTCACGAGCACGGTCCCGAGGGGCGGGAAGGAGGTGAAGGTCTTGACGGCCTCGCCGAGCATGCGGCGCACGCCGTCCGCCGAGAGGAGATTCACCACGGCGACATTGGCAGAGGTCCCCGGGTGGTTGACGGAGATGCCGCGTTTCCCGGCAAGAAACGAGGCGAGGACGACGAGCGCCGCGAGCCCGGCGAAAAGCACGAGGGGGTCGGGGAGCCGGTTGCCGCCGCGCTCCACCCGATCGAGCACGCGCAGCAATGGGTTCTTGCGGGGCACAGAGGTTTCGCCGGTCGCATCGCTGCTCACGGTGGCAGCATGCCTGGACCAGCCGGCGAAATCATCGGTAAGGTGCGCGACGAGTGAGGACGGTGGTTCGACGACACGGGATTCTGTGGGCCCTTGCGGTGCTGGTTTGGCCGCTGCACGTCGCAGCGCAGCCGGCCAAGGAGCCGTTGCCGCAGCCCTCGGATCCGCCCGCGGCCGGGCCGCAACCCGCGGCCGGGTCGCAACCCTCGGACGGGCTGCAACCCTCGGACGGGCCGCCGCCCTCGGACGCGCCGCAGCCCTCGGACGCGCCGCCACCCTCGGACGCGCCGCCACCCTCGGACGCGCCGCCACCCTCGGACGCGCCGCCACCCTCGGCGGAGCCGCAGCCCATCGACGTGACGGTCGGCGGCGAGAGGCCGCCGGCCGGCTCGTCGACGTTGCGCAGGCGCGATATCCGCGAGATGCCGGGGGTGCTGGCGGATCCGTACCGGGCGATCGAGGTGAAGCCCGGGGTGACGCCCACGGTGAGCGGGTTTCCGTACTTCTTCATTCGCGGGGCGCCGCCCGGCAACATCGGCTATTTCTTCGACGGCGTGCAGGTGCCGCTGCTCTTTCACGTGGGCGGCGGGCCCAGCGTGATCCCTGCGCCTCTGGTGCAGAAGGTGACGTTTCACCCGGGGCCCTATCCGGCGAGCTACGGGCGATTCGCCGGCGCCGTCGTCGACGCGACCAGCACGCCTCCGCCGCAAGAATGGAAGGGCGAGGCGGGGCTGAGGCTCGATGTCGGGGCGCTGGTGCAAGGACCGGTGAACGACAAGGTGGATGTGCTGCTGGGCGGACACTACGCCTATGCGGCGACGGTGCTGTCGGCGATCATTCCCAACGTGGGAGTGGGCTACGGCGACTATCAGGCACGCATTGGCTACACCATTGCACCGGGAGAGCGGCTGTCGCTGCTGGGGTTCGGCTCGTACGATTACCTGGCGGTCGTGGAGGACACCGCGGCGGGCAAGGTGAAGACGACGCTGCTCGACGCCGATTTCCACCGCGCTCACCTGAAGTACGAGAAGGAGCTCGACAGCGGCGGGCGGATCGTGGCGGCCGTGACTCTGGGGCTCGACCAGTCGCGCAACGTGGGAGTCAAGAGCGCCCGGGACTACAAGCTCGCGGGGCGCGCGACCCTGGAGAAGCTCATTCTGGACGGGCGCGGGATGTTTCGCGCCGGGGTGGACGTCGCCGTGGACGATTTCCGCGTGGTGCAATGCGAAGAAGTCGCGGCGACCGACCGGTGCTCTCCCGGGGACGAGCCCGATCGCGAGAAGCTGACGGATGCCTTTCGACGGCTCTTCCCCAGTCGGACCGACTTCGCGGCCGGGGGCTTCGTGGAGGCCGAGCTGAAGGTCGCCGAGCGCTCGTCCATCGTGCCGGGGCTGCGTGTCGATTACTATCGATCCCTGGCCGACTCGGACATTGCCATCGATCCCAAGCTGGTCGGGCGGTTCGCGGTCGGCGAGCACGTGGTTCTGATCCCGGCGGTGGGCGTGGCCTCGCAGAGGCCGGCCTTCGCGCCGATTCCCGCGCTGGTCATCGGCGGCATTCCGGGCGGCTTGCAGCGCAGCCTGCAGACGAGCTTCGGTGTGGAGGGCCACCTCGGGCCGATCGAGATGGTGGCGGCCGGCTTCCGCCACGCGACGTTCGGCCTGACCGACGCCATCGGGACGGGGCGCGGATCTGCCCTGGACGCCGACCGGTTCCTGAACCGCAGCACGGGCGACACCTACGGTCTGGAGCTCGGAGCGCAGGGGCCGTTGCGGCGGGACCTGGCGTTTCTCGTGTCGTACACGCTGTCGCGCGCGACCCGGCGCGGCGCGGACGGGCGCACGGTCCCGTCGGCCTACGACCGCACGCACGTGGCCCAGGTGGCGCTGCTCTACGATCTTGGCGGCGGCTTTCGCGGTGGGCTGCGGCACGTGTTTTACAGCGGTTTTCCCGCCGACGAGATCTCCGAGGGGCGGCTGCCCGCCGAGGACCCGCCGCGGGTGAAGCCCTTCTATCGGCTGGATGCGCGGTTGTCGAAGCGCTGGTCGGTTGGAAAGACAGGCTGGGTGTCGCTCGTCCTCGACATCCAGAATGCCACGCTGAGCCAGGAGGTATTCGACGTCTCGTGCACGGCCAACGGCTGTGAGCCGCGGACCATCGGGCCAGTATCCATTCCGGCGCTGGCGCTCGAAGCTGGCTTTTGATCCGCGCCGCGCTCCGCGCAGGTAGCTCTTTGCCGCAGGCCATCGGGCCAGTATCCATTCCCGCGCTGGCGCTCGAAGCTGGCTTTTGATCCGCGCCGCGCTCCGCGCCGGTAGCTCTTTGCCGCAGGCCGTCGGGCCAGTGTCGATTCCCACGCTGGCGCTCGAAGCTGGCTTTTGAGCGCGGCCGCGAAGGGTGGCGCGGCCATTCACGCGATTGACCGTGCGGGCAAGGCGGCGGTCGTTCCGCGATTCAAGCTCTCGCTCTGATTTGCCCTCCCCGCCGCGATCGGCGCGCGCGCAGCTTGGGCGGATCGCCAACCGACGGGGCGCGTGAGGCTGGGCGGGGCCAGAAGGGTTCGACCCACGTGGGAAGGTCGTGTAAACCGCCGCTGTTTTGGCAACCTCTTCTCCCCAGTCTTCGCCGGGTCCCCGGGGTCCGATTTCGCGCGGTGCGGCGACAGCCGGAGCGCGGCTCTTGCAGCTCCAGGTCCGGCGCCCGTACATCGTGCTCCTGATCGTCGCGGCGATCACGGCGGTGAGCGTATTGCTCGCCACGCGCCTGACGATGCGGACTGGCTTCGAGGCGCTGCTGCCGGAGTCGCGGAAGAGCGTGCAGGAGCTCGACCGGGTGGCGGCGCTCACGGCCGGCGTGTCGACCATCTTCATCGTGCTCGAGGGCGACGACACGCCCGGGCTGCGAAAAGCGGCCGACGCGCTGGTGCCTGCGCTGAAGGAGATCGGGCCGCCCTGGGTCGGTGCCGTCGAGGACGGCGTCCACGACGCGGTGACCTTCATGGGGCCGCGCGCGGGGTTGTTCGCCGACACGGCGGTCTTGAAGAAGCTGCTGGAGGACGTGGACGCGCGGTTCGAGTTTGAAGCGCGCAAGGCGATGGGGACGGACCTCGGTTTCGACGACGATCCGCCGCCGGAGATCAGCGCCGAGAGCCTGAAGAAGCAGCTCGGGCTGAAGGACGAGGACACGAAGCGGTTCCCCGACGGGTATTACCAGTCGCAGGACGGCAAGACGGTCGTCGTCGCGATCCGCGCGGGCGTGCTCGGGAGCGACTTCGACAAGGCGAACGAGGCGCTGCGGCGGGTGCGCGGGGTCATCGAGCGCGTCGACCCGAAGTCGTTCCATCCGTCGATCAAGTACGGGCTCACGGGCGATCTGGTGATCGGACTGTCGGAGTACTCGGTGTTCATGGCGGACCTGACCGAGGTCGGGCTGACGGGCTCGGTGCTGCTCGTTCTTGTCGTGCTGCTCTATTACCTGCGGTTTCGCACGCTGATCGCGATGTCGCTGACGATCGCCATCGGGGTCGCGTGGACCTTCGGTCTGACGCAGATGACGATTGGCCACCTGAACATGGCGACGGGGTTCCTGTTCACGATCGTGGCGGGCAACGGCATCAACTTCGCGATCATCTTCATGGCCCGCTACCTCGAAGCGCGCCGGGAGGGCGTCCCGCTCGAGGAAGCCCTGGCGATCGCGCAGCGCGAGACGTGGATCCCCACCCTGACCGCGGCGTGCGCCGCGGGCGCCGCCTATGCCTCGCTGCTCGTCACCGACTTCCGCGGCTTCCGCGACTTCGGGGCGATCGGCGGGGCGGGCATGGTGCTCTGCTGGATCGCGACGTTCGCGGCGCTGCCGTCGATCCTGACGGTGATCGAGCGGATCGCTCCGCTGGACCGCGTGGAGAAGCCGGGCGTCTGGGGGCGGCTGCGCAAGGCGACGGAGCGAGGGGTCGAGTTCGGCAAGCCGTTCGCGGCGCTGGCCGGGGCTGCGCCGCGGGCCATGGCGATCGGCGGGCTGCTGCTGGCGATCGGCGGCGCGGCGATGACCTACGGGTACTTCAAGGGCGATCCGATGGAGTACGATCTGAACAACCTGCAGAGCAAGCAGAGCGACCGCTCGAAGGAAGAGCAGCGGCTGATCCGCCTGGCGCAGGACATCACGGGGTACGTCGGGCTCAACGGCATGGCGATCGTGGTGGAGACTGCCGATCAGGTGGCGCCGCTCAAGGCCGCGCTGCTCGAGCGACGCGACGCCGCACCCGCGAATTTGAAGCCATTCGAGGGCATTCACGCGATCCAGGATTTCGTCCCGGCGAACCAGGCCGAGAAGATCCCGGTGCTGCTCGCGCTGAAGGAGCGCGTGCTCCGCGCGAAGAAGCGAAAGGTGATCAGCGAGGCGGACTGGAACCAGATCAAGGACCTGATTCCGCCCGACGATTTGAAGCCGTTCGGCATCGCCGAGCTGCCCGACGGCATCGCGCGGCTGTTCACCGAGAAGGACGGGACGCGCGGGCGCATCGTGTACATCAGCCCGACCGCCGGCGAGCTGACGAGCGACGCGAAATACCTGTTCCGCTGGGCCGATTCGTTCCGCGAGACCAAGCTGCCGGACGGCAGGACCATCTTCGGCTCGGGGCGCGCGGTCATCTACGCGGACATGTGGTCGGCGATCACGGCGGACGTGCCGACCGCGGTGCTCGCGTCGTTCGTCGCGACGCTGCTCGTGGTGGTGCTGGCGTTCCGCGCCGGGAAGCCGACGGTCATCGTCGTCGTGTCGCTGCTGATCGGGATCGCCTGGATGACGGGCGGGCTGAGCCTGGGCAAGGTGAAGCTCAACTTCTTGAACTTCATCGCGCTGCCGCTGACCTTCGGGATCGGCGTCGATTACGCGGTGAACATCATGCAGCGGTACCGCAGCGACGGGCCCGGCAGCGCCCTCGGGGCGGTGCGTTCGACGGGCGGCGCGGTGGTGCTGTGCTCGCTCACGACGCTGCTCGGCTACCTGGCGCTGGTGCGCTCGAAGAACTACGCCGTGCGCAGCATGGGCATCGCGGCGGTGCTCGGTGAGGCGACGTGCCTCGTGGCCGCCGTGCTGGTGCTGCCTGCGGCGCTGACGTGGCTGGACGGGCGCCGGAAGAAGTAGGGGCTCAGCCTTCCGGCGCGGGGGCCGCCGGGGCGGGGGCGGCGTGGTCGCTGCGCTTCCACAGGGCGGTGATCGCGAAGGCGGCGCCGGCGAGGAAGAACTGGCCGAGGCGGGCGACGAGGGCGATGCTGACGGCGCGGGCCGGGTCGTGCGCGAGGCCGAGCGCCTCGGCGAAGAGGCGGTAGGCGCCCTCGTTGAAGCCGACCTGGTTCGGGACCATGTCGCCGAGGGCCGCGCCGACGAGGTGAATGCCCTGGGTGACCAGGCCGCTCGTGACGTTGAGCGAGCCGCCGACGGCGTGCAGGATGACGGCGTATTGCACCATCTGGATCACGCGGCCGATGAAGCACAGGCCGATGGCGCGGTAGGGGACGCCGGGCATTTCGCGCAGGGCCTCGTCGAAGGCGGGGCCCCAGTGCACCATGGAGCGGAAGCGCTTGCCGAGGAAGCCGCCCACCTTGGAGCGCTTGGTGACGATCAGGATGCCGACGCCGATGAAGGCGGTCACCGCGGCGTTGCCGAGGACGGCGAGCGAGAGCTTGTCGGTGACGCCGAGCACCGCCGAGATGGCGAGGAAGCAGGGGATCGAGATCAGCGCGTTGGCGAGCAGCGTGACGCCGTTGATGCGCGCCGCGGCCGCCCCCGCGCGGGCCCCGCCCACGGCCTGCCCGAGCATCGTGGCGCGCGCCACCTCGCCCCCTGCGCGGCCCGCCGGCAGCAACACCATGATGCTGTAGGCGACCAGGCCGGAGCGCAGGTAGAGCTTCAGGGGGGCCTTCTTGCCGTGCTCCCCGAGGATCGCTCGCACCGCGATGGTGTCCATGGAGATCCACGCGGCCTCGAGCAGGACGATGAACGGGAGGTGCGCGCCGGCACCGAGCAGGACCGCGCCGACCTTCGCCGGACCTGTCTCGCGGATGAGCGCGCCGACGGCGATGGTGCCCAGGACGAGCAGCAGCCATTTGCCGTAGCGCTTGAGCCAGCCCAGAACGCCGCCTTTCGCGGGCGCCGCGGCGGGCTCTGCCGGCACGTCGCTCCCTGTCGTCACGGCGTCCGGGGCCCCGAACGATCGGACCGACGCTGCGCCGACGCGACACGCAACGTGGTCAGATCGCTCGTGGAGCTACGCCGACGCTGCGCCGACAGGATCCCCATGGTCAGCGGGTCGTTCGTGGGGCAGTCCCGACGCTCCTCCGACAGGACCGGCATGGTCAGCGGGCCGCTTGCGGGGATGCCCCTGACGGCTCGGCTGCGCGCGCGGTGCCGGAGGAGCCGGGGGAGGCAGACAGGGCGGACGCGAGCTCGGCGCGGTGGCGCCAGACCTTGCGGAAGGCTTCGCCGGTGCGGGAGACCACCGCGTCGCTCTGCGCGATGAGCGGGCACGACTGCGAGAAGAGCACGAGCGAGCGCTCGAGCAAGCGGCGGGTGCCGCCGTAGCGCGACGGGTCGTAGTTCTTGCGGGCGAAGGCCATGGCTTCGGGGCCGGCGGCGGACCACGGCGAGGCCTTTCCGAAGCCTTCCATTTTCTGGAAGACGGTGTGCTCGGGGACCGGCTCGCTCTGCCACAGGACGACCTCGACGCCCTCGGCGCGCAGGGCCTTGAGGACCGCGTCGCGGAACGCCGACGGCGAGAGCGCGACGCCGGCCTCCCTGGGATCGAGCCAGACGCGGACCTTGTGGTGAACGCTGGTGCGGTCTGCGGGGATGGTCTGCAGCGCCACGCCGGGCAGGCCGGCGAGGCTCGTCGCGAGCTGCGCGAAATTGGCCTGGGCGCGGGTCGTGAGGCCGGGCAGGCGGCCGAGCTGCGAGCGCGCGAAGGCCGCCATCATCTCGTTGCCGCGGTACATCGAGCCGATGCGCAGCGACGTAAGGCCGCGGTGGCCGTCGAGCGGGCGCAGCGGATCGAAGTGACGCTCGTCGTCGGCGATGACGTCCTGCCCGAAGGTGCGCAGGCGAAGCGCTTGCTCGGCGATGCGATCGTCGTTGGTGACGAAGATGCCGCCCTCGCCGGCCGAGAGGTTCTTGCTCGATTGCAGCGAGAAGCCGCCGGCCGAGAACAGCGCCCCGACGGGCCTGCCGCGGAACGTCGCGCCGTGCGCCTGCGCGGCGTCTTCGAGCAGCAGCAAGTCGTGCTTCTGGGCGAGGGCGCCGAGGGCGTCGAGATCGGCCGGGCAGCCGTGGACGTGGACCGGCATGATGGCGCGGGTCCGCGGCGAGATCGCCGCCTCGACGCTGGCGGGATCGATGAGGCCGGTGCTCTCGTCGACGTCGGCGAAGATCGGAATCGCGCCCTCTTGCAGGCAGGCGAACGCGGTGGCGATGAAGGTGTAGGCCGGGACGATGATCTCGTCGCCCGCGCCGATGCCGGCCGCGACGACCGCGAGCTGCAGCGCGCTCGTCCCACAGTGGGTCAGCAGCGCGTGTTTGGCGCCGGCATATTCGGCGAAATCGATCTCGAGGGCGCGCGTGGCGGGCGCGTACATGCCCGACAAGATCTTGCGATCGAGGACCTCGAGGACGGCCTTCTTGTCCGCCTCGGTCACCTGGGGCCACGTGCCGTGGTCCTCGGGCCGAAGAACGGGACTCCCACCAAACAGAGCGAGCTTGTCCATGGTGCCACCGTCCGCCAAGACCCCTCTCCCGCGCGGGAAAGGGGCCTCGGTCCTTTACGTCTGTGATCCTTCTACTGCGCCTTTTTCGTGGCCTTCGCGGCGGCCCAATCGAGGAGGAGCTTCTCCTGCTTGAACACGTCGTGAATCGGGGTCTCGCCGGGGGAGGCGTAGGGCGACTTGAAGTACACCGAGAGCTGTCGCTGGATGCCCTTTTCGCCGACCGTCTTCGCCGCGTCGAGCAGGCGGACGAGGTCGATCACGAGCGGCGCCGCGAGGGTCGAGTCCTGGCAGAGGAAGTTGATCTTCATCTGCATGGGCACGCCGGCGAAGCCGATGATGTCGATGTTGTCCCAGGCCTCTTTGGCGTCGCCGCGGGGCTTGTAATAGTGGATGTGAACCTGGTGGTTCTCGACGTGGTAGCCGACGATCGAGTCGAGCACGCTGGCCTTCGAGAGCACCTTGGTCTTGTTCGACGCCGGTGAATCGAGCACCAGGCCGTCGTTGTTGCCGAGGAAGTTGATCGAGTACCAGCCGTGGATCTTGAGCTGGCGGACGCGGAACATCGCGGCGAGCGCCGTCTTGAGCAGGGTCTGGCCCGTCTTGCCATCCATGCCGGCGTAGGGGACGCCGTGCTGCTCCGCGAGCTTCGAGAGGGCGGGGATGTTCGAGAGGCTGGGCGCGAAGTTCGCGTGCGGGAAGCCGCACTTGATGGCCGCGTAGAAGTAACGCATCGCCGGGGCGATCGCCGGATCGTCGTTGTCGATGCCCTCCTCGAAGGCCTCGGGCGTGGTGTGGACCTTCTGCAGCTCCATGTACTTCTCGGTCGACGCGAGGTTGACCATCACGACGTTGTCCAGGTTGTGCTTGGCCTTGAAGTCCTGGAGGTCCTTGATGATGCGGTCGACCTGGGCGCGCATGCCCTTGACCGTGACGATGTTGTCGCCGCGGAGGTTGGCGGCGTACTCCTGCGAGAACACCGCCGGCCACGGCTTCATCGCCTCGAGCTGCGGCTTGACCTTTTCGAGCTGGTCCTTGGGCAGGACCTGGTGCGTCAGCGTCGCCTCGTACACGTTGGGGAACTGGAGATCCCAGCCGCCGAAGACGAGGTCTTCGAGGGCCGGAAAGTCGAACTGATCGTAGAGCGGGCTCTCGCCCACCTGCTCACTCTTCTCGGTGAGCATGCCGATGCGGGGAACGAGCCCGCCGACCATGAGCTCCGTCCCCGCAATGACCGTGGAAGACACGGCGCCGTTGACGCCGATGATCGCAACACCGAGTTTCTTTCCCATAACGCCTGCTCGCACCTGACTTCGTTTTTACGTGTGAAAAAGCCTGATTGGCTTTGCAAAGGTTCAGACCGCGTACGCCCGCAAGATGGCCTTGCGCTCGTCGTCCAGGATCCTGGGGAACTTGGTTTGAACGCTGGTCATGCCGGCGTCCTTCATGAAGCGCTGCACGCTCCCGGTGGGGAGCGCGACGACCTCGGGGCGGAGGATCGCGATGTCGTTCGTGCGGTGCTCGCGGTACACGCGGTTCTGCTCGCACAGGCCGACGTCGAAGGCGGCGCTGAAGGCGGCCATGTCGGTCGGCTCGCGGCCCGGGACGAACTCGACGAAGAGGACGTAGCGGCTTTTCGCGCTCGATCCGCCGCTCGATCCGCCGCTCGATCCGCCGCTCGATCCGCCATCCGAGACGCCGACGTCGGCCGCGCAGGTGAAGTCGAAGGTGACCGACGGCTGCGCCTTCACGGCGTGCTCCACGGCGCGCTCGATCTCGACGTGGGTGGTGAGCTCTTGCGTGGTCGAGAGACAGCCGCTCAGGCGACCCGCGAACTCCATGCGGAGCGGCGAGGTGGCGGGGAAGCGGACGATGTCGCCGAGCTTGTAGGCGTAGAGCCCGGAGGGCGTCGTCACCACGATGGCGTAGAGCTTGTTGCGCTCGACGGCCCACAGCGGGACGCGGGCGGGCGACGGTTTGTCGAGCTGGTCCAGGGCGACGAACTCGAAGAACACGCCGCGATCGGGGATCATCAGCATGCCGGGATCGCCCGAGTGATCGCCCACCGCGTAGATGCCGCCCTCGGTCGCGTTGTAGGTGTCGACGAGCTTGAAGTCGTCGTGGCCCATGCGGCTGCGGATCACGGGCACGTACGGATCGGCCGAGACGCCGCCGCCCATGAGCACGCGGAGGTTGGGCCAGAGCTCGCCGACGGTGGTGATGTCGCGGCCGCGGCGCTGCGCCGCGGCGATGAGCTTGTCGAAGAGCAGCGAGAACCAGCAGGTCGTGCCGGCGACGGCGCGGACGTCGTGGTCCATGCACTCTTCGGCGATGCGATCGAGCTTCTTGTCGTAGTCGCCCATCTCGCGCGTGGCCTTGGCCGGCAGCCACACGGGGCGCGACACGAACGGCGTCTTGACGGCCATGAGCGCCGGGTTCGACGTGATGAGCACGGGCCCCTGCGGCTTCATGGTGGTCGGCGGCAAGAGGCCGAGGGTGTAGCCGCGGAGGAAGGAGTCGTCGTTCTTGGCCACGAGGTGGCGAAAGAGGCCGTCGACGCCGCTGCCTTGCTGGTAGCGGACCTGGCGCTGCGAGATGGGCAGGAACTTGGATTTGCCCTTGGTCGAAGCGCCGGAGGAGTTGCCGTAGTGACGGATGAACTCGGGGACGAGGACGTTGGCCTCGCCCTTCATCATGCGGTCGATCGCGGGCCAGAAGGAGTCGTAGTCACCGACGGGGACGTTGCGCTGGAAGTCGTCGTAGGTGCGGATGGACGAGAACGCGTGGGCGCGACCGAACTCGGTGTCCCTGGCGTGATCGAGGAAGCCGCGGAGCTGGCGCATCTGCACCGCTTCGACGTCGCGCAGCGCGCGATCCCAGAAGACGACGCGAGCCCGTGCGGCGAGCAGGAAGCCCTTGCCGACGACGGGCGGAAAAATGGTCCCGCGGAGGGGCGGCGCACCCGACGGACGGCGCGGCGGCACGTGCGTCGGAGCGGAGGCAAAGGCGGGATCCATGAGCGGCGTCCTTCTAGTATCGGTGCTTCGGTGGGGCCAAGCCCGAAAGTGCGTTTCGCTGATTGCGATCGTCGGGGCGGCCGCGAAAGACGTGAGCACGGTTTCCCCCGCGCACCGCGCGCAGGGTCAAACGCGAAGCAGGATTCGCACTGTGCAGGTCTTCGCACAGGTTTGATGGCTTCTGCACAGGTCGGCGGGCGCCATCGATGCCCTCGACCGTTGCCGCGCCTTCGACCGTGATGGCCGCGGGTGCCACATCTCGGACACGCGTCTCCGCAGGCGTCGCGGCTCGGGTGGTCCGGATGTGCAAGGGTCCTCGCATCTGGACCGCCGGCGCCGGCGCGCGTGTCACCATGAGGTCGCCGTTCGTTTGAACGCCGAAGGACGTCTCCGCGTGAATTTCCTTTTGCACCGTCACCTTTCCCACACAGCTCTCGGGAGCGAGATCGCAGGCGTCGGAGCCATGCTTCCCGACCTGTGGCGCATGGCCGATCGGCGCGTGCGGCCGGCGATGCCGCCCTCGCTGGCGTGGCGGACGGTCGGCGACGGCGATGGCGACGCGCGCGACGTGATGCGCGGGATCGAGCATCACCTCGAAGCGGACCTGTGGTTCCACGACGCGAGCGTGTTCACGACGGGCGAGCGCGCGACGATCGATGCGCTGAAGGGCGCGGCCGTCGCGGTGAAGAAGCTGACCCTGTTCGCGCATCCGCTGTGGGAGATGTGCCTCGATGGAGCGCTGGTACGCAAGCTCGGAGGGGAGGCCGTTCGCGTGAGCGTCGCCGCGGGCTTCGCAGCGGCCGCGACGGCGGCGCGGAGGGCGGCGCGGGCGCACCATTTCGAGCACGTGGCGGGCGCGACGGAGTACGTGAACGCGTTCGACGAGCGGATGGTGTGGATGGCGGACGAGCTGTCGAAGGGGCCGTGGATCGCGGGGTATGGGCACGCGGACGGGCTGGTGCGCGGGCTCGCGGGCATCCGGCGGAGGTTCGGGCTCGCGCCGTTCACGGACGAGGAGCGCGACAAGCTCGCGGTCGCCATCGCGACGCTGGAGCCACGCGCCGACGCGGCGGTGGAGGAGATTCTGGAGCGAGGGTGAGCAATGCGCGAGCGACCAAGGCTGCTAGTCGGGGTGACAACGTCCTCGCGCCGGGTGCCAACGCCTCCGCTCGACGGTGACAACGTCGCACGTTGCGGTGACAACGCTTCCCCTCGGGGTGACAACGTGTCCGCTCGGCGGTGACAACGCTTCCCCTCGGGGTGACGACGTGTCCGCTCGGCGGTGACAACGTCGCTCTTTGCGGTGACGGCGCCAGCCGGCGCTACTGCCAGGCGATGAGGCCCATGGCGTACGGGCCGGCGAGGCCGGCGTGCTTTGGTAGAACACGGACCGCGAAGGCGTGCTCGCCGGCCTCGGGGGCGACGAGGGCGCCGGCGAATCGCACGCGGCCGTAGGGGAGCTCGGCGACGGGGGACATGGTGCTGACCGTGCCGCCCGAGAGCGCGTGCTCGCCGTGCATCTTGCCGAAGTACAGGTCGACCGAGAGGTCGGCCGGGGTGAGGCCCGGGAGCGCCACCACGACCTCGACCCGCAGCTCCTGACCGACCGCCACCGGGGCGTCCTGCGGCCACGTCAGCTCCTCGACCTTCACGCCGGGCCACGCCGCCGCGACACGGGTACGCCACTCGCTCTGCACCGCGGCGGGCTTGCAGGCGTCGGCGCAGAGGGCGAGCGAGCGCGCCGCCGCCTTCTCGTAGAGCTTCTCGGTGTACTCGCTGACCATGCGGTGGGTGTGGAACGTCGGGCCGACGCTGGCGATGCTGCGCTTCATGCGCGCGATCCACTTGTGTGGCAGGCCGCCGGCGTCGCGCTCGTAGAACAGCGGGACGAGCTCGTCTTCGAGCAAGCGGTACAGGGCCTGGGCCTCGACGTGGTCGCCGAACGCCGCGTCCTGGTACTCCTCGCCGTCCCCGATCGCGAAGCCGTTGTCGCCCGCGTAGGCCTCGCACCACCAGCCGTCGAGCACGCTCGCGTGGAGCACGCCGTTCATCGCGGCCTTCATGCCGCTGGTGCCGCTCGCTTCGAGGGGTCGCCGCGGTGTGTTGAGCCACACGTCGACGCCGCTCACCAGCTCGCGCGCCGCGCCCATGTCGTAGTCCTCGAGGAACACCACCCGGCCGCGGAAGCCGTTGTGGCGCGAGGCCCGCACGAGATCGCGGATCAGCTCCTTGCCACCCATGTCCTGCGGGTGCGCCTTGCCGGCGAACACGAGCTGCACGGGCATCTCGCGGCTCGACAGGATGCGGTGGAGGCGGTCGGGGTCCTTGAAGAGCAACGTGCCGCGCTTGTAGGTGGCGAAGCGGCGGGCGAAGCCGATCGTCAGGACCTTCGGATCGAGGAGGTGCTCGATCGCGCCGTCCTCGAGGCGGCCGCGCCGTCTCGCCGCCATGCGAAGCCTGCGGCGCAGGTCCGCGACGAGCTCGGCGCGGAGCGCTTCGTGGGTGGCCCACAGCTCGGCGTCGGGGATCGCGTTCACGCGCGCCCACACCTCGGGCGCGTTGCCCTTGTCGAGAAAGCCGCTGCCCAGCGCGCCCGCCAGGAGCTTGGCCATGGCGGGCGCGATCCACGTCGCGGGGTGGACGCCGTTGGTGACCGAGCCGATGGGGACGTCGTCCTCGGGGACGTCGGGCCACAGCGACTTCCACATGGCGCGCGCCTCGCGGCCGTGCAGCGCGCTGACGCCGTTGTAGCCGTCGGCGGTGCGGATCGCGAGCACCGGCATGGAGAAGTCGGAGGCGGGATCGGAGGGGACGGCGCGGCCAATCGCGAGGAGCTCGGCGGCTGCGACGCCCATGTCGCGGCCGAGGGTCTCGAGGTACGGGAGCACCAGATCGCGGGTGAAGACGTCGTTGCCGGCGGGCACCGGGGTGTGGGTGGTGAAGACGTTGCCCGCGGCGGCGGCCTCGCGGGCGACCTCGAACGAGACGCCGTGGTCGGCCATCAGGCCGCGGATGCGCTCGAGCGCGAGGAAGGCGGAGTGGCCCTCGTTCATGTGGCAAACGGTGGGCTGGATGCCGAGCGCGCGGAGCATGCGGACGCCGCCGACGCCGAGCAGGATCTCCTGGCGGACGCGGTGCGAGCGGTCGCCGCCGTAGAGGGTGTTGGTGAGCGCGCGATCGCCCTCGGCGTTCTCGTCGAGGTCGGCGTCGAGCAGGTAGAGCTTCACGCGGCCGACGTCGACGCGCCACGCCTGGACGTTGACCTCGCGCACTTCGAGGCCGCCTGCCCCAGCGATCGAGACGGGGAGCGAGACCTTCACGGTGGCGCGTGTGCCGTCGGGGGCGAGGGCGGGCGAGACCGGGAGATCGTGCCAGTCGTTCGGCGGGTAGCGCTCGGTCTGCCAGCCCTCGGCGTCGAGGCTCTGGCGGAAGTAGCCCTTGGAGAAGGCGATGCCGACGCCGATCAGCGGGAGGCCGAGATCGCTGGCGCTCTTGAGGTGATCGCCGGCCAGGACACCGAGGCCGCCGGAGTACACGGGGAGGCACTCGTGGATGCCGAACTCCATGGAGAAGTACGCGATGGTGGCGCGGGCGAGCGGGGTGCCGGGGTCGCGGTGGGTGGCGTCGAACCAGGTCTTGTCGCCGAGGTAGCGGGCGAGCGAGTCGGTGACGCGGGCGACGCGGGCGACGATGTCGGGATCGCTGGCGCACTCGGCGAGGCGGGCTTTGGGGGTGCAGCCGAGCAACGTGAGGGGGTTCTCGGAGACGGCCTCGAAGGTGTCGCGATCAATCGACGCGAAGAGCTCGCGGGCTTCGGCGTTCCAGGTCCACCACAGGTTCTTGGCGAGCTCGAGCAGGGGCGCGAGCGACGGCGGCAACGATGGGAGCACGTGGAATCGATGGAGAGTCTGCATCGTGGGGGGATCTATACGACGAACGTGCCATGCGACCCGAGCGTCGCAGCGAACCGCGCTGCGCAGCAGGCCACGCGGGCTCTTGGCGCGGCCTGTTCGCCGACGCAGGGGGCGATGGGAGGGCGACGGGAGGGCGACGCGAACGGCGGGGACGTCGAGGGAGACGTGCGGCGGGGGACGCGAATCGTGGGATGGCCGCGGGCGGGCGGGAGATGGCGCGGGAGGAAAGGTTAGAAGGCGGGTTTTCCGGGGGGGCCGGCGAAGCGGACGTGGAGGTGGTCGGTGTGCCAGGGGGAGGGGCGGACGATGGCGTCGTCGGACAGGCCCTCGAAGCCCACGTCCTTGATCCAGCGGCGATCGCGGAGGGTCTCGGCGGCGTGGCGGAGCTCGCGGAGGTAGACGTCGTCGATGAAGATTTTTTCGACGGGGGG
>Ga0163144_10013286_pt1 | contig 17199 bp, 9 predicted proteins | sample OliLak19BULKMAT1_FD_123175 | JGI IMG/M metagenome (GOLD analysis project Ga0163144, IMG submission 123175) | Freshwater microbial mat bacterial communities from Lake Vanda, McMurdo Dry Valleys, Antarctica - Oligotrophic Lake LV.19.BULKMAT1 | ecosystem: Environmental > Aquatic > Freshwater > Lake... | reverse complement strand
TTTTCGGCGATGAGCATGACGAGCGTCGGCGCCTGCGCACCGGCCGAGGGCAGGAGAGCGAGCGCGGCAAGAAACAGTGGCAGGAAGAAGCGGACGACGGAGTAGACCATGGGGGAGCGGGTCGAGAACGATTGCGAGCATCAGAGGCGGGCATTCACGCCGAAGGAGAATAGCGGCGACATCCGCTTGACCTGGCGCGGGCGGCCGGCGCCGAACTCGGAGGCACTGTCGGGTTCGTTGAAGATGTTGGCGACATCGAGGTAGACGTCGGTGCGGCGCGAGAGACTGAAGCGCGTGCGCAGATCCACGGTGCGGCGGGCCTTGTTGTATTGGAGGCGCGAATCGTTCGCACTGTAGGCGCGGAGGAAGCGGCCGGTGTAGTTATATTGGAGACGGACGGTGACGCCGCGGTGGATGTAGGAGAGACCGGCGTTGGCGACGAAGGGATTGAAGCCCGGCACCTCGCGGGTGGTAACGAGGGCGCCGCCGCTGGCGTATTGGCCGCTCGTCTCCATCTTCGTGTAGGTGGCGTGGGCGCCGAAACCGGACCAGCGGCCGGGGAGGAACGTGAACTGCTGGTTGTAGCTGAGCTCGAGGCCCTTCACTTTGGCGGTGCCGCCGTTGTAACTCGTGACGAGGTCGTAGCCGGCGTAGTTGCCGCCGAAGCCGTTGTCGGCACCGGTGCCCACCGTGGCGCCGCCGGCCCGGTAAATGAAGCGGCTGATTTCCTTGAGGAAGACGCCGGCCGAGAGCACGCCGGCAGGCTCGAAGTAGTATTCGACGGAGGCGTCGAAGTTGTCGGCGATCTGCGGCAGCAGGCCGGGGTTGGTCGCGGTGATGTCGCGCTCGTTGTCGTCCACCGTGGTGCGCGGGACGAGTTCGCCGATGCCGGGGCGGCCGATGTTCTTCGCGTAGCTGAGGCGGCCGACCACGTTGCGCGTGGGGGAATACTTCACATGCAGGCCGGGGAGCACGTCGCGGTAGCTGCCGCGGTTCGTGGCGCGGCGGGAGTATTCCTCCAGCGTGCGGCGGCGCAGCTCGGCGTCGGTGACCGTGCCAACCCACGCGGCGCGGCGGGCGCGCTCCTCGGGCGTGATCGTGACGAGCGCGCCTTCGCCGTCGGTCTCGGTCTTTTCGATGCGCACGCCGCTGAGCACGGAGAATTTGCCGAGCTGGACCTGGCCCATGAGGTAGCCGGCGCTGATGCGTTCCTCGAAGTCTTGGTTGCCGTTGGCGCGCGTGGTGATGTTCTGCACGATGTCCTCGCGGAAGAGCTGCGGCGACGACGCGAATATCTGGTCGATGCCATGGCGGCCCTGGCCGGGATATTGTGCGTAGGGGAGATTCGGATAGCGCTTCAGGCGCGTGGCGGGGAGCGGGAAGCCGGAGCCGAACTGGGCGAGGTTGTCGTCGTTGCGGCCGGTGCCGGGATTGACGCCCTGCACGCCGTCGGGGCCGACGTAGCTGGCGCGCCAGGAAGTGTTGCGGAGCACGCGCTCCTGCTCGCGGAGGCGCAGGCCGGTCTTCACGAAAAACGGCACGGGCGCGGTGAAGCGCTTGGTGAGATTTACGGCGCCGCCGCGGTAGCGGTCCTGGCCGTTACGCTGGTTGTTGTTGTAGGTGTTGCTCGTGTAACTGTCGATTTTGGTCACGTCGGGGCCGCCGGTCTGGACGAGGTAGGGGAAGAACGGATCGTCGGCGCGCGTGATGGTGAAGCCGACGCCGCGCGCGGTGAACGAGATCTCGCGCGTGCCGGGATAGTCGGTTTCGGAAAATGATTTGTAGATGTCGTAGTCGAGATCGAAGGAGTCGTAGCGGTGGACGGCGCCGAGCTGGAGGTTGCTCGAGTCGTTCATCTTGTTCAGGTATTGCGGACGCAGCGTGACGGTGCTGGCGGTGACATCGCGCACGGCGGTGAAGCGATCGGTGAAGCCGGGGACGATGCCGCCGGTGCCGGTGAGCGCGCCGTTGGCACCGACGGTGGCGATGGATTGGTTCGTCGCGAAGGTGGCGAGGTAGTCGGTTTTGTGTTCGGCGGAGGCGTTGAGCGCGCCGTTGAGGAAAATGCGCACGCGGTCGGTGAGCTTGTAGTCGAGTCGGAGGTTGAGCGCCCACCGCGTGCGTTCGATGCGCGCATCCTGGAAGCCGACGCTGTAGGTGTAGGCGGGATCGGCGGTGCCGTTGGGCAACTGCTGGTGGGCGAGCGAGGATTGATCGAGCAGCGAGACGAAGGTGCGGTAGCCGGCGTTGACCGCGACGCCGAAACGGCCGCCGAACACCTCGGAATACGAGAGGGAGTAGCTGCGCGGTTCGGGTAAATCCTTCTCGCGCGGGTCGAAGGGGCGCCAGATGGTGCCAATAGAGCCGCGGATGCGGCGCTCGGGCGCGCTGTCGAAGGCGCTCTTCGTGACGAGATTCACGGAGCCGCCGATCGAGTCGCCGTCCATGTCGGGCGTGGGGGACTTCACGACTTCCATGCGCTCGATGGCGTCGGCGTTGTTCTGCTCGAACTGGAATTCGCGCGTGTTGCCCGCGGAGCCGGCGTCGGCGGCGCGGTTGCCGTTGATCGTGATCGAGCTGAGGTTCTGGCTCATGCCCCGGATCCGCACGTAGCGGATGTCGCCATCGACGGCCTCGCCTTCGACGCCGGGCAAGCGCACGAGGAGATCGGCGGGATTGCCCGCGAGATCGCCGAAGGCATCGGCGGAGACGATGCTCTTCACGCCGGATGAGAGGCGCTGAAGCGTGACGGCCTGGGCGTTGCCCTCGCGCTCACCAGCGACGACAAACTCGCCCATCTTGTAGATGCCCGCGGTGAGTTTGGCATCCTGCCGCAGCATGGCGCCGGCGGTGACGGTGGCCGGAAACTCCGCCGCATCGAGGCCCGTGTAGGAAACGGTGACGACGACCGGCCCGGCCGGGAGCGGGCCGAGGCGATACGTGCCGAGGCCGTCGGTCGTCGTCTCGCGATCGGTGCCACGGATCGCGACGCGCGCGCCCTCGAGCGTGCGGCCGGTGGCGGCGTTGCTGACGGTGCCGGTGATGACGGCGGAGGATTCGGCGGCGAACAGCGCAGGGACGAGAGCGAGGAGCACGAGGAGGAACGCGCACAAACGAGGGAGACAGCAGGGTGTGGGCGGCATAGCAGCGAGGGGTTGGGGGTGATGCCACACGCGCTGGTGTGGCATGGGCACCCATCACCGGCTCGCACCATCAGGCTAACAAAAACGCTCCGCCGGCGGCTTGTTGTTTCAGGCTACGGCGATTGCGATTTCGGGCACACAGTCAGCGCGGCGGGGCGAGGCGGACGATGCGTTTCGGGAGGAGCACATAAAGCGCGCCGTCCGGGCCGCCGACGACATGGCGGACGCGGCCCATCCTCTTGAAGAGCGTTTCCTGTGCGACGACCTGGCCGTCGCGTAGCTCAAGGCGGCGCACTTCCTCGGCCGAGAGCGAAGCGAGGAAGAGATGGTTTTTCCATTTGGGGAATAAGTCGCCGGTATAGAAATTCATCCCGCATACGCCGAGCGAAGGGGTCCACTGTGTGACGGGTTGTTCCATGCCCTCCTTGTGCGTGTGATCGGTGATGGCGGAGCCGTCATACTCCATGCCGTAGGTGATGACGGGCCAGCCGTAGTTTTTGCCGCGACCGAGGAGGTTCAGCTCGTCGCCCCCGCGCGGGCCGTGCTCAAAATCTTAGATAACGCCGGTGGCGGGATCGACGGCGAGGCCCTGCGGATTGCGGTGGCCGTAGGTCCAGATGGAGGGCACGGCGCCCGGCTGGGAAACGAAGGGATTGTCGGCGGGCACGCGGCCGTCGTCGTGGAGACGGTGGACCTTGCCGTTGGGCCGCGCGACATTCTGCGCGTGGTCGCGCTGACCGCGCTCGCCGATGGTGAAGTAAAGAAAGCCGGCGCGGTCGAAGGCGATGCGGCCGCCCCAATGGACCCGCGCGGTGATGGGGATGTAGTGCTCGGGGAGGGCTTGGAAAATCGTCTGTTGCTCGACGAGCGTGTTGGCGCGGAGTTTGCCGCGGATGATACGGGTGATGCTGCCGCCATCGCGAGGATCGGCGAAGGCGAAATACAGCCAGCCGTTTTTCGCATATTGCGGATGCAGGACGACATCGTAGAGGCCGCCCTGGCCGGCGGTCTCGATGGTGGGGAGGCCCTCGATGGGCTCGTCGGTGCGGCGGCCGCCCGCGATGAGGTAGGCGCGGCCGCGTTTCTCGGTGACGACGGCGCGGTCGTCGCCGGGAAGAAACGCGAGCGACCACGGCTCCTCGAGCTCGCCGATCCACGTGTTGAGTTCGTAGGCGTGGAGCTGGCTCTGAACGGCGAGGGAATCGGGCGGTGCGGCGAAGGCCGTCTGACCGTTTTGGTATTTCACGCGCTGCTCGCGGATGAAGATGACCATCGCGCGAATCTCTTTTTCGGGCAGCGCAGCGCTCCAGGCGGGCATGCCCTTTTCGGGAAACCCGGTCCGAATACTGCGCGCCAGGCTCTCGTCGTCGGCGCCATGCACCCAGACGTCGTCGAGCATGGAAGGCGCCTGCGCGCCCTGAAGATTCGCGCCGTGGCAGGAGGCGCAGTTCTGAGCGTAGGTGTCGGCGATCTTGCCGGTGCGCCACTGCTGAGCGGAGAGCGAAGCGGGCGCGGCAAGCGTAGCCAAAGCGGCCGCAATGATGATGATGGATCCGAAGCGAGTAGCGGGCATAAAGTGCAACCGGTTTTTGGGGGTGGAGCGGCAAGCGATGCCGATCCGAAATCGGCCGCGAACGAGCGTGGCCGGACCCTTCGCCCAGCGGATCAGAACGACAACGAATTGGTCCAGACGTAGCCGCGCGGCTCGGCGGTGAAGCGGGCAGTGCGCGGATCGCCGGTTGAGCCGTTGGGGAGGATCTGGACTTTATATTGGTTGAAGAGGTTCTCGATATTGACCTGGGTGGACCACTCGAAGCGGCGCGAGAACTTGAGGCGGTAGGCGATCATCGCGTTGGCGCGCACGTAGTCGGGGGCGGAGAACATCCGGCGCTCGCTGCGCGTAACGACGCCGGCGGCGTCGCGGAAGACCTGCGTGTAGGGATAAGTGCGATCCTTCATCCGCAGGAAGACCGTGCCGCCGAGCGTGAGGCCCTTCAGCCGGCCCTCGGTGAACGAATAATTGTTGGTGAAGTTGGCGGAGTATTTAGCGTAGCCCGACGTGGGCTCGCCTTCCTGCGAGACGACGATGAAGCCGCCGTTGCCGTTGGGATCGGCGAAGCGGAGCTGGTGGGCGGAGAGCGGAAGGCCACGGCGGCCGGTGCCGACTGGGGCGCCGGTCGCGCTCGTGGTGGTGAGGCGTAGCGCGGTGGCGTTGGTGATGCGGCCGCTGTCGGGATCGAGCACGGCGAAATAGGGGCTCGCGGAGTTGTTCATCATCGCGACGGTGAGCTGCTGGCGGGGGGCGGCGGCGTTGGACTGCTGCGCCGGATCGACGGTGACGAGCAGAGGAGTGCCGTCGCCGTAAGTGACGCCGCCGCGGCCGTCGGTGTTGAACTCGTCGTTGTAGAAGATCGCGTATTTCTTGGACTCGCCGACCTTACCGTCGGTGAACGCGAGGGAGAAGCGCGCGCGCCAGTTGCGCACGGGCTGCGCAGTAAGGATGATTTCGGCGCCCTTGGACTCGCGATCGACGTTGATCCAGTTCTGCGTGGGCGAGTAGGCGCCGTTGATGCCGGGCGGGTTAATGTCCTCGCGAAGATCGGTGGCGATGGAGACCTGCTCGTCCTTCGATTTGACGGTGAAGACGCCGACGGAGCCCGAGAAGAAGCCGGACTTGGGATCGAACTTGAGGCCGAACTCGTGGCCGATGCTGTGCGCGGTCTGCGCAACTTCTCCGTGCGGGCCGAACTGCACGATGTCGGGCGGGTTGAAGGCGTTCGAGTAGCCGTAGTAGGGGCGGAGAAAACGATTGAGCCGGTAGTTGGCGCCGAGGTTGAGCGAGCCGGGCGATTTCATGGAGCGCTTGGAGTCGCCGATCTCATAGCGCTTGTTCTCGACGTTGTTGGTGCGATAGCCGGCGAGGGTCGTGAAGCGATCGCCGAACCAGTCGGTCTGCGCCGCGGCGTAATACGAATCCGTGTAGCCACGCTGATCCCAAAAGCTGCCCGTGCCGCGCACGCCGAGCGGATTGGTGGACGTCTGCGGGAGCGCGCCGAGTTGCACGCGCTCGCCGTAAACATAGGTGAGACCGTCCTGGCCCTTGATGGTCTGATCGCCCCGACCAAAAGGGAGATATTGCAGCGGGCCGTTGTTGAAGCCAAACCACTGCACGGGCATCGGCGTGCGGCCGATGTTGGTGTTGTTGATCTGCGCCTGATTGACGACGGCGGCACCGTTGGCGTCGGCGAGATAGTAGAATTGCGAGCGGCGCTTGTTGTAAACGGTCTCGTAGGTTGCGCCGAGGAGCACCTGGTTGCGGGCGCGTCCGCCGAAGAGCGAGAACTCCCCGGCGAAGTTGGCGCGGTAACCGCGGCGCGTGAAACTCTCGTGCGTGTTGCCGGGCTGGAACCCGACCGCCCACTCGTTGAGCGGATTGTTGTTCCGCAGCGGAGCGACGAGGTTGGTGTAGCCGTTGGGTTCGCCGCGATCCATGCCACTCACATCATACATGGCCGCGAGCTGGACCGTGCCGAAGCGGCCGAGCTTCTGCTCGACCGAGGTTTCGTAGTGGGTGTTCTCGCGCTTCGCGCCGTAGTAGGCGGTGCGCAGCGAGTCCACGTTGTCCCAGTGGAGCCGGCCGCCCATGATGTCGCCGGCCTGGCCCTTTGCGACGAGGAGCCTGAGGCGGGCGCCGTTGCGCGGATCGGCGGGGAGGCGCACGCCGTTTATCGTGGCGGCGGGCATGCTGAGCGAGGTGCCGTTGGCGGACTGCACGGTCTCGGACAATTTGCGCGAGGTCTCGACGCGGACGGTGGTGGTCTTCGTGGCCTGCGCAGCGACCTGCGCGTGGATGCCCTGCGACTTGGCGCCGAAGAAGAGGCGGGACGTGCGAGAATCTTCCATCATGCCGGAGAGGCGCAGCGCGAGCCGCCGGCCACCGAGGCCGTAGTCGAACACACCACGCAGCGAGCCATTGTCATCGGTGCGGAACTGGAAGCGCGTGAGGCGCGAGTTGAAGCGGGCCTGCTTGGAGATCGCGTTGACCACCCCGCCGCCACCCACACCGCCGTTGAGCAACGACTGCGGCCCGCGCACGACATCGACACGCTCGGTCGTGAATGCGTCGTCGACTCCGCCGGCGCCGAAGGAATTGATGCGCATCTGACCGGCGTCGAGACCGCGGATCTTTACGTTGACATTGGAAGCGCGGTCGCCGGGCCGGTTGGACTCGGCGGTGGACTCCGGGTTGGCGCCGCCGACGCCGGTGCCGGTGCCGTAGTTGACGACCATCTCTTCAAGCGATGTGGCGGCAATGTCGTCGATAAACGACTCCGTAAATACGTCGGCCGAGACAGGGAGCTTGGAAAGCTCCGCGCTGAAGCGCGTGACGGAGTTAGTGTTGAGCGCCGAGTAGGAATCCGTGCCGCTGGCGACCACCGCGAACGGGCTGAGTTCGACGACCTCATCGGCAGACTTGGCCACGGTGGAGGAATCGCTCGGGGGAGGTGTGGTGGCAGGGCGAGCAGGCGCGGCCTGCGCGAATGCGGACTGCGGCGCAAAGGCGAACGGGAGCGTAAAGGCGACCGTGAGCAGACGGAGGCGAGTGGGCGACAAGCAGGGGCGGCAGGTATTCATGGCGGGGATGGGGTCGCCATCACGGTAACAATTACGGGGACGCACGGCTTGCATTCCCGGGCAATTCAGAGTGTCGCCGCGGGCGAAAATAGCGCCGACGCCGTTCGCACAAGGCGAGACGGCGGACCGCCCTTTCGCCCAAATGGACACTTCCGTTCGCCCAAAACGACAGGCAAAGCGCAGGTGTTGTCCGCTACGATGGCGCTTCCCCGTTCTCTTCCCCGCCACCCGTCGGCGAACCCAGCGGAAATCTTCCTTGGGCAATCATCAGACGGCGTGTTCTGAACAGTCCCATGAAGCTACCCGTGCCAACCAACGCCAGAAGCCATTCTCATGTTCGCTCTTGGCTTGGCGCATGACTGCCAAGAATCACCACGTGAGGGCGCTCCATAGTCACATCTGGAAAATGAGAATTCTGCCATTCTCGATATTTGCGGTTGCCTCGATGCGCGTCCTGGTCGCGGCGGTTCCGCGCGAGGCGACTCAATTCGAGTCATCGGTAAAGCCGCTGCTACGCGAATTCTGTATCGATTGCCACAACGCGAAGAAACATAAAGGGGATCTGAATCTGGAGGCGTTTCTAATCCAGTCGGCGCAGAGTGCCCTCGTGGAGCGCACGACGTGGACCGAGGTGCTTAGCCGGATGCGTGAAGGCGAGATGCCGCCCACCGAAGAAAAGCAGCCCACGCCGGAAAGGGTTGCAGCAGTCGTCGCGTGGTTCGACGGCGAGTATGCTGAACTCGACCGACACGCAGCGCCGAATCCGGGGCGGGTAACAGTCCGGAGGCTAAATCGCTACGAATACGACAATACGGTGCGCGATCTCTTGGGGGTAAACTTTCGCGTATCGGAAGATTTCCCCGCGGACCAGTTCGGCTACGGATTCAATAATATCGGCGATGTGCTCACGCTGTCGCCGCTCCTGATGGAGAAATACCTCGAGGCGGCGGAACGTATCAGCCGAATCGCCGTGCCCTTGTCCAAGCCGTATCCAAATCTCGCGATGCGTTACGAGGCGGAAGCAAGCGGACAGCAACGCCGCGCGCACATCCAGGCGGTGCACGACTTCCCGGTGGACGGCACCTACAATCTCCGCACGGCCTGGGAACAGGGCCTGCCTAACAACTTCCAGATGGCGGTCCGCACCTTCGTGGACGGAAATGAAGTCCTGAATCTGCTTTTTGTGCATGGCAGCTTGATGGACCGCGCGAGGGAGGCGAAGGGAGTGGCGATCCCGCGGGGAACGCACAAAATCGAAACGTGGATCGACGTTCCGCCGCCGGCACCCGGTGCGCGCCCTACGGCCTATCCCTATCCCGTTCGCATCGAGATCAACGGGCCGTTCGAGCAGGTGCCGCGAGAACAGTCCGCGAGTTATCGGCAGATATTCCAAACCGAGGGGGTGTTCGCTACCAATGCCCCGGCCAAGTCCGCGCGCCAAATTCTGGTGCCACTCGTGCGACGCGCATATCGCCGGCCGGCCGCGCGCAAGGACCTGAATCCGCTGGTGGGCCTGGTGAACTCTGTGCAGGAGCGCGGTGGCTCGTTCGAAGACGGAATCCGCACTGCGCTACAAGCCATTCTGATTTCTCCAAATTTTCTATTTCGGATCGAAAGAGATCCGACGGGAAACGCTCCGCACCTAATCAGCGACCTCGAACTGGCTTCGCGGCTGTCGTATTTTCTGTGGAGCACCATGCCAGATGACGAACTTCTGGCCGTTGCCGAGAAAGGCCGGCTCGGCCAACCCGAGGTGCTGCACGCGCAAGTCCGCCGAATGCTGGCTGATCCCAAGGGGCGCACGCTGGCGGAAAACTTCGCCGGACAGTGGCTGCAGACGCGCAACCTCGAATCGTTGAAACCGGACCGAAACTTGTTTCCCGATTTCGACTTACCGCTGCGGGACGACATGATGACCGAGACCACCCTGTTCTTCCATGCGGTCGTCGCCGAGGATCGGAGTATCCTCGATTTCTTGGACGGCAAATTCACTTTCCTGAACGAGCGTCTGGCCGAGCTTTACCGGATTCCGGACGTGCAAGGCCGCGAATTTCGCCGGGTCGAGCTGGATGGAACCGTGCGCAGCGGGATTCTGACGCAAGCCAGCGTGCTCACTGTCACCTCCTACCCCACGCGCACGTCTCCCGTCATCCGGGGAAAGTGGGTGCTCGAAAATATTCTCAACGCCCCACCGCGCGATCCTCCTGCGAACGTGCCCGCACTGGATGAAACTGACGGTGGCTCCGCCGCTTCCATCCGCCTGCAATTGGAGAAGCACCGATCTCAGGCCGAGTGCGCCGGATGCCATGCCCGCATGGATCCCCTTGGATTCGGGTTGGAGAATTACGATGGCATCGGCCGTTGGCGGACGGCCGAAGGCGGGTTGCCGGTGGACGCGACCGGTCGCCTGCCGAATGGGAAAGCATTTTCCGGCTCTGAGGAACTGAAGGCCGTGTTCAGGGCGGATGCGCCGAGGTTTGTCCGCGCGTTTTCTGAGAAACTGCTGACCTACGCTCTCGGCCGGGGACTTGAATCTTACGACAAGCCCGCTATCGAAAAAATTGCGCGACGGGTCGAGCAACATAATCACCGCTTCTCCGAGTTGGTTGCGGCCATCGTGGATAGCGTGCCCTTTCGGATGAGACACCGGGAAAACACCGAAAGCCTTCGTTTGGATACCAAGTCTGACACCAGCCAGGAAACCAAGCCGAACAAAACTCCATGAAGCCACTATCACGCAGGACTTTTTTGAAAGGCGCGGGCACCTTCATTGCCATTCCGTTTCTCGACGCCATGGTGCCGGCCTTTGCCAAGAGTGCGCCGAAATCTCCGGCGCGGATGATGTATGTCTATGCGCCGTCTGGGATGATTCCGCGCTATTGGAATCCGACGACCACCGGACGGGACTTCGAATATCAGCGCATCATGAAACCGCTCGAAAAGTTCCGGAGCGACATTTTGGTCATGAGTGGCCTTAGCCGAAAGCCCTTGGGCCTCGCGATGAATGACGGCGGCGGCGACCATGCTCGCGCGGTGGCGAGTTATTTGACCGGCGTTCGACCCAAAAAGACGTTGGGCGCCGATTTTCACGCGGGGGTCTCGGCCGACCAGATTGCCGCGCGTGTGCTCGGACAGAAGACGCGCTTTTCGTCGCTTGAGCTGGCGTGCGAGGACAGCCGGACCGTCGGCGCGTGCGATTCCTACACCTGCGCCTACCAGACGATCTCATGGAAATCACCCACTCAACCGTTGCCGCCAGAGATCAATCCGCGCGCTCTATTCGAGTGCTTGTTTGGCAGTGCCGAAGTGAGCGACGACCCGACGGAGCGCAGCAACCAGCAAGTCTCCCGCCGGAGCATCCTGGACCTCACGCGGGAAAACACGAAGGATCTCATGCGCATGCTGGGCCCGACCGATCGCCGCAAGATGGACGAATACCTCACATCGATCCGCGAAACGGAGCGGCGGCTCGAGAAATCCCACTCCAACCCACATGCCCTCAGTCTGCCGGCCATAGGCAAACCGTCGGGCATCCCGGCTGACTACGCGGAGCACGCGCGGTTGATGTTCGACCTGCTGACCATCGCGCTGCAGACCGACATGACGCGGGTCGGAACATTCATGATGGCGCGCGAAGGCGGCGTCCGGCCCTATCCTGAGATCGGCGTGCCAGAAGCGCATCACCCGCTGACGCATCATCGCGGCAATCCCGAGATGATCGAGAAGGTCACCAAGATCGAATGTTACCACATGGAGCAATTCGCGTATTTCGTGGCGAAGTTAAAATCGATCCAGGAAGGCGACGGCACGTTGCTCGATCATTCGGCCATCGTTTACGGAGCCTCGATGGCCGAGCCAAACGGCCACGACAACTGTCCCACCCTCATCGCGGGATCCGCGGGCGGCCGGATCAAGACCGGGCAGCACATCGCCTGCGAGAAATCCACGCCAATTGCCAACCTCCACCTGTCGATGCTCGACCTCGTCGGGGTGCCGACGGACAAACTGGGAAACTCCAATGGTAAACTGGATTTCCTAACCGGAATCACCTGAACATCCAATAAACCGGCTGGTGGCTCAATTTGGCTTTCGAGAGGCGCCAGCGGGTGCTCCGCCCTTCACCGCCGGAGCCCAGCTCGGATCGGGGCGCGCGGCGTAGATGCGGAGGCGGCGCAGCTCGTGCGTGCTCAGGCCGGTGGCAAGCCAGAGCGACGTTTTCGGCAGGCCAAATTTGTCGTAGGTGCCGTAAACGGTGACGCCGCCGCCGGAGGCGAGGACTTTGTCGCCGACGAGTTCCATGCGCAGCGCGTGCCAGGTGTCGGACTTGAACTCGGTGAGCTTGCGGTTCACTTGGATGAGGGTGCTGGGAGACCACTCGTCATGCTCGAGAACGAGGCCGACGGCGCGAGATTTGTAGTCGATATTGGCCCAGAGCGAGGCGGCATAGGCGCGCGGATTGAGAACCTGATTCGTCGGCGAGATGCGGCACGCGGCCCACTTGTCGGGCTCGGCACGGTAGCGGAATTCCAGCTCGATAATCGCGTCGCCGAACGCGCCTTCGAGGACGAGCACCGGCTGGTGGCCCGAACCCCAAGTGACCTCGACGCCCTCGGCCGAGCGTTTCCAAGTGCCGTGAGCGACGCGCGCAGTCCATCCGTCCTTCAGCGGGACTTTTTCCTTGGTGAACTCGGCGTGGTGACGAAAGTTTTCCTCGAGGAGGAGTTCGCCTTTGAGGGCCATCTGCGCGCGGGCCGATGGAGCGAAGGTCAGGCCGGCGACGGCAGCGACGAGAAAGGGGCGGTAAGAAAAAAACGTTTTCATGCGGTGGAGGGCGTGGGGAACGGGATAGGCCTCACTCGGTTTTTTTGACGGGAGCCGCGGCGGCGTTTGGCGCGGAGGTCTTGGGCGGGGGCCACGCGGGATTGGGAAACGCGGCATAGACACGGAGGTTGCGCAGCTCATGGGGGCTCATGCCGGTGGCGAGCCATAGGGATGTTTTTGGTAGCCCGTATTTCTCGTGGGTGCCGTGGATCGTGACGCCGTTGCACGAGGCAAGTGCGGTGTTGCCGATGCTTTCGAGGCGCAGCGTGTGCCAGGTGTCAGACGCGAAATCTGCTTTGGCGTAGCTGACGCGCGTGATTGGGCCGTCCCAAATATCGTTTTCCAGGAGGAAGCCGCGACCGCGGGATTTGAAATCGACGTTGGCCCACGTGGAAAGCGCGTAGCCGCGCGGGAAGAGAGTGGGATTAGTCGCCGAGATGCGGCACGCAGCCCACTTGTTTTTCTCAGCTCGGTAGCGGAACTCCAGCTCGACAATCACATCGCCAAACGCGCCCTCCAGCACGAGCACGGGGCTGTGGCCGACTTCCCACGTGCTCTGCACGCCCTCGGCCGTGCGTTTCCAAATGCCGTGGGCGACGCGCACTTCCCAACCGTCCTTCAGCGGGAGTTTGTCCTTCGTGTAGGCTGCGTGACGCTGAAAATTTTCCTCAAGGAGCAACGGACCTTTTTCGGCTAGCTGCGCGTAAGCGTGGAGGACGAGGCCGACGGTCGCGAGCGCGAGGCGCACGAGAGACAGGCATGAAGAGTGAGGTGCGATCATGGGGATAAAGGGCAAGGAAGCGACGGCACGAGTGCTCAGAACTTCACTGAGTTGGTCCACACGTAGACGCGCGGTTGCTGGTAGAACGTGGCGTTGATGCCCCTCGCGGTGTTGAAGCCGGTCGTGGCGTTCGGCTGCAGGCCAATGATGTAACGGTTGAACAGATTGTTCACGTTGACCTGCGTGCTCCATTGGTAGCGGCCGATCTTCCGGGCATAACTTACGATCGCGTTCACCTGGCGTGGCGCGGGCGTGTAGTTGAGCGTGCGGCGCTGGATGAGCGCGTTGGCCGCGGTGACAGGCGCGGCGTAGTAATAATAACCGCGCTGGCGCCAGCCGATCGAGAACGTGCCGCCGATGCCCAGGCCCTTGAGCCACGTGTCACCGGCGAACGTGTAATTGTTCGTAAAGTTCGCCTTGTATTCAGGATAGCCCGTCGTCTTATCGCCCACGCGCGTCGCCACGATCGTGCCGGGCGTCGCGACGCCGGAGAGCGACTTGTTCAGCTGCAGCTGAGCGATCGGCAGCGCGACGGCACCGGTGAGGATCGGGCCGTTGGCGTTGATGTTGGCCGCGTTGTTCGTGCCGAGGAGAATGTTCGCGGCGACGGAGCTGCGGTTGATCGCGCCGGAAATCAAATCGGGATTCGCGAAGTAGATGCTCGAGGGCGTGCTCATCAGGTTGACCGTGAGCGGCACCGCGCCCGCCGTGGTCGAGGGCACGACGGTGGCCTGGGCTGCGGCCGTCGCCCCGCCGTTGACGAAGACGGCCGTGCCGTTGCGATACGTCACCTGGCCGGCAGCGTTCGCGTAGAACTGGTCGTTGTAGAGCTGCTCATAGGCGCGCGTGCTGCCGATCTCGCCATCGTTGTGGGCCGCGGAGAAACGCATGCGCCAGTTGCGCGTGGGGGCCGCGGTGAGCCGCAGCTCGGCGCCGCGCGTCTGGCGGTCGATGCTCACGAAGTTACTCCCGCCGTTGGTGCCGTTGAGCCCCGCCGGATTGATGGCCGAACCGATCGAGCCGTTGATGCCGTAGAGATCACCCTTCGCGCTCGTCTCGAAAACCGCGAACGTCCCGGAGAGGGTGCCGCTCGCGTTGTTGATCTTCAGGCCCGCCTCCATCCCCACGCCCTTTGCACTGGTCGGCGGATTTCCGACCGGATCGGTGCGGTTGGCGACATACGGCGGCTGCACTGAATCGGAAAAGTTGACGTAAGGGTGCAGCCAGCGGTTCACGCTGTAGTCGACGCCGAGATTGAAGTTCGTCACCGACGCGACCGCGAGGAAGCGCATGCGCGTGTGGTCATAGCGATCCGACACGTAATCGCCCTGTCGGAAACCGGCCAGCGTGTTGAGCTTCCCGCCGAACCATTGCGTGTAATTCACGCCGTAGAGACCTTTGTTGAAAATCTTCGTGAGGATGTAGTTTCCGCTCGTGAACGGCGTGCCCCACGGATTGCTCGCGCTCGCCAGCGCGGGGTTCGGCGGATTCTGCAAGGCGCGGACGTAGTTCACGCCATTGAGCGTCATCCGGTCACGCGTCGGATCCATGTCGCCGAACGGATAAAGCGTCGGGCCGTCATTCAACGACCAGCGCTGCTGTGCGATCGGCGTGCGACCCAGATTCGCGCTCGTGGGCGTGGCGGTCGAGGCGACGATGGCGTTCCAATTCGCGTCGGCTTGAAACCACTGATACGCGATCTGCCCGAAATCGGTGCGCAGATAATCCGCGCCGAGGAGCGTCTGCGTCTTCGCGCGACCCTGGAAGAAATCCTTCGTGATCACGGCAGCGACGCGGCCCGCCTTCGTGCGCGCGGGTTGCCAGCTATCGCTGGGCGTGATGCCACCCGCCCAGTTGTCCGTGGTGTTGTTGCCCGAGCGCGGGGCGAAGAACGTGAAGCCAGGATTGAAGCGGCGATCGGTGTAGGCGTCGTAGCCCGCAGCCACCTGCGTCGTCAGCCAGTTGCTCCACTTCGTCTCGACCGTCACGCTGGAGTAGTCGTTGCTGACCGGCTCCTGCTGCGCCATGCCGGCGGCGAGCGAGTCGACGTTGTCCCAGTTGAGCTTGCCGTTGAGGATCGCGCCCGCGGGATAACGCACCCCGGTCGCCGGATCGGTGTCACCCGCCCGGCCGGTCGCAAGCAGGTAATGGAGCGCCATCCCGTTGCGCGGATCGCCGGTGGCGGAGAGGCTCGGGTTCGTGGAAAGAAAACGGCGGTTCATCGTGAGCGAGCCCGAGAACCGCACCGTGGTCGGCGCCGTGTTCTGGAAAAAGCGAAACGCGATTTGCCCATACTGGCCGTTCGTCGTGGAGCCGATGTTCACGCGACGGCTCGACGTGCTTTCGCGGAGGAAAGCAAAACGCGCCGCGAACCACGAGGTGCCGACGCCAAGGTCGAATTCGGCGCGCTTCGAGCCGTATTGGTCGACGCGGTAAAGCGCCTCGCCTTTGACGCTCTCGAGCAGCCCCTTGCGCGCGAAACGCGCCTGCTTGGACGTCACGTTGATCACGCCACCCGCGCCGCCGCCGCCGTAGAGCAACGCTTGGGGTCCGTTGATCACCTCGACGCGCTCGAGGTCGAAATTGTCCGTGCGGCCGACCGCCGTGGAACCCGGATTGCCGAAGGCGCCGACGGGCATAAAGCTGTCACGCTGCATCGTCGGCGTGTTCATGCCGCGAATCTGGATGTAGGTGTTGCCGTTGCGATCGCCCGGCTGGCCCGAGGTGGTGCCCGCGCCCGCGCCGTCGCTGTAGCCCGCGCCCGCCGAATAGCCGAGGATGACGTCCTCCACCGAACTGGCGCCGATGTCCTTCATGAACGTCTCGGTGAAGATGTCCGCTGACACGGGCAGCTTGTCCATCTCGACATTAAAGCGCGTGATCGAGGCGGAGTTGAGCGCGCCGTAGCTGTTGTCCTTGTCGGCCTGGACCTCGAAGGCAGTGAGAGCAATGACCTCGGCAGGGGAAGGGGTAGTGGCGGTGCGCGGTGTGGCACTTGGCGTCGGAGCCGGCGCGACGTTTTGACCGGAGATAGGATTGACTGCGCCGCAGCAAAGCAGGATTCCCAGAATGGCAACCGCGTGCGGGTCCGACAAGCGGGAGACACTGACCTTGGAAATGATGATAGTCGTTTTGCTCATGGATGTCTGGTGTTTGGAGCACGGCTGCAGTGACTGTTGTGGCCTAGAGATTGCAGCAACTGCGACCGTGGGCGTCGTTTTCGAAGACGCATTGGCGCGTTGGGGGTTGGGTGATGACAATCTCGGACATTACCAACCGACGCCCAGGTAGTCTTGTCCGGCCGGGCATTTGGCACTGTCGTTTTGGGCGAAACTTCACCAATTCATCCCTGCGTATGCTTCAGCGATGCGCAGTATGTCGTAATTCGGATTTTTGGCATTGTTCGCCAAAAAGTTGGCATTTTTCCGTGCATCGCCACCCGTGCTTAAGCGTCTACCGAGCGGATGACAGCCGCGCTTTGATAGTATGGGTATCCATCTGTGATCGGCCTTCGCGCCACTTTCATTCGCGTAAAATTCATGCCTCCTCCTCCATTCTTCGCTGGTGCGCAGTGGGGCGAAGGACGGCCTGAGTAGCTTGATCGAAGCAGAGCCGTATTCGGCGAATCACGAGGCTACGGGTAGCACGGCAATACTTAGAACCCGCTGGGGTTCCGCTCCCACGCTCGCGGTCCAACGATACAATTTGCAGAACCTGATGCAGGCTGGCCGGCAGTGCCATTTCTCGCTTTGTGATCGCTACGAGCAGATAGGAGCAGATGGCCGCCCAGATTTGCACGCTGACTCCGTTCGGATTGTT
>Ga0163144_10013285_pt1 | contig 17200 bp, 19 predicted proteins | sample OliLak19BULKMAT1_FD_123175 | JGI IMG/M metagenome (GOLD analysis project Ga0163144, IMG submission 123175) | Freshwater microbial mat bacterial communities from Lake Vanda, McMurdo Dry Valleys, Antarctica - Oligotrophic Lake LV.19.BULKMAT1 | ecosystem: Environmental > Aquatic > Freshwater >... | reverse complement strand
GAGCGCCGCGACCACCGCCGAGGCGCGGCTCCGCGCGATGGCGCGCGCGTACGTCGCGTTCGCGGATCAGCACCCCGCGCACTTCCGCGTGATGTTCGGGCCGCGGCTCAACGAGGACGGACCACCGGCGTTCGAGGCGCCGATGACCGAGGCGTACCGGCTGCTCGAGGCCGAGATCCGCGCGGTGATCGGCGGCGCCGGCGACGACGTCACCGATCAGGTCGTCGCGTTCTGGGCGGTGCTGCACGGCCTCGCGTCGCTGGTGCTGATGAAGCGGGTGCGCGTGCGAGGCGAGCTGCTGCCCGCGTGGATCGATCGCATCGTCGGGCTGGCGCTGCCGGGGCTCGTCACGTCGACGGCGCGGTCAGCCCGATGAAGCCCATGTGCACGCCGCCGTCCTGGCCGTCGCGGCGGTAGCTGAAGAACCGGTCGGGGTGACACCGCGTGCACGGCGGCTCGGCGTCGACGTGCGCGGCGGCGACGCCGGCGCGCTCCAGCACGGCCCGGGTCGCGACCCGCAGATCGAGGTGATCCTTGCGCGGACCAGCGACGATCAGGCCGGGCCGCTCGCCGAACGCCTCGCGGAACTCGGCGACGACCTCCGCGCCGACCTCGAAGCAGCACGGCCCGATCGAGGGCCCGAGCGCGACGCGGACGTCGCCGGGCTGCGCGCCGAGCTCGACCATCCGCGTGATCACGTTGCCGGCGACGCCGGCGACGGTGCCGCGCCACCCTGCGTGGCAGGCGCCGCACACGCGCGCGACGGGATCGGCGAACACGATCGGGATGCAGTCGGCGGCGAACGCACCCAGCACCGGGCCGGCGCGGTCGCACACCATGCCGTCGAACGCCGCGTCGTCGGCGAGCGGCTCGCCCACGCGCCACACGTCGGTGCCGTGGACGTGGCGCGTGGCCTGGAGCTGGTCGGGGTCGTAGCCGACGTGGGCCGCGAGGATGCGGCGGTTCTGGTCCACCTTCTCGGGGCCGTCGCCCCACCGCTTGCCGAGGTTGAGCGACGCGCGCAGGCCCTCGGAGACGCCGCCGTGCCGCTCGGGAAACCCGTGGAGGAAGCCGTCCGTGGGGATGACCGGCGAGCGATAGATGCGGAGCTCGGGCATGCGCCCGAGGTGTACCAGACAGTGATACGCTGGGCGCCATGATTGCCTTCGAGGAGCTGGTGGCCGCGCTCGATCGCTGGCGGATCCGCAACGGCATGCCGGTGGTCACCGGCGACGTGCCCAGCACGGCCGCGCCGACGGCGGCCGCGCCCGCGTCGGCTGCGTGGGCGCCACCGGCCGCGCCGGCGTGGGCGGCCGCGTCTGCAGCGCCCGCGGCGCGCGCGCCCGCGCCGATCGGCGACACCAGCGACGTCCTGTCCCTCGACGACGAGGTCCTCGAGGACGAGTACGACAACGACGGTGCGGACTTCGCGATGAAGTTCGACGGCGCGGCCGCCGATCCGGAGGCCACCGCGAGCGGCCCGGTGCCGACCGCGGCACCGCCGGCGATGCCGGAGTACGACGACGGCGCCCCCGCGTACGACCCGTACACCGAAGGAGCCCCGCCGGGCTCGGGCCCGTACGGGCAGCCCGGCTCCGGTCCCTACGCGGCGCCCGGCTCCGGTCCCTACCCGGCCCCGACGCCCGCGGATGACCCCTACGCGCGAGGGGGGTCTGGCGGCTACGCCGCGGCCACCGAGTCCGACCCCGCCTACGACGACCCCGCCTACGATCCGCCCGGCGCCGACGGCTACGAGCCGCCGGCCGACTACGCCGAGCCCAGCGGCGACACGATCGACGCCGAGGCCGACGTGATCGACGAGGCGACCGTGGTCGGCGACGAGCTGCCGAAGCGCTGACCGCATGACCGACGACGACGTGGTGGTCGAGGTCGAGGCCGCGACCGACGCCGCCGCGGTGGGCCGCGTGGTCGAGGCCGGCGCCGGCGGGCGGCACGTGCTCGGTGCGCGCGTGGTCGTGGGCACGCATCAGCCGTGCGGCGAGTGCGACGTGTGCCGGCGCGGCGGCGCGCCGGTGTGTCCGGCGAACCGGACGATCGACGCGACCGGACCGAGAGTCACCGCGCGGGCCCGGTGGGTCCTGGTGCTCGACGAGGCGCTCGCCGTGCCCGGCCCCGCGGCCGCGCTGCTCGGCGACCACGCTGCGCTGGCCTACGCGCTCTACGCGCGCGCCGGCGTCGGGCCCGGCGACCCCACGGTGGTGATCGGTGACGGCGCGGTCGCGCGGTTGCTCGTCGACGTGCTGCTCGCCAAGGGCGCGCCGCCGATCGTGTGGACCGCGAACGCCGACCTCGCGACGTGGGCGGCTGGCCGCGGCGCGGTGATCGCGCGCACCGAGGACGAGGCGCGCGCGGCGCTGGCAGGGCACGGCGCCCGCCCCGCCAAGCTGTTCGTCTGCGATCGCCCGAGCGGTCCGGACAACGACGCGGCCGCCCACGCGATCGCGCTCGCCGGTCCACGCGCCGTGATCGCGATGATCGCCGGGGCGGCGCGGATCGACGTCGCGGCCGCGCTCGCGCACGAGGTCACGGTGCTCGGCGTCGTCGGCGCCCACCCGGACCTGCTGCCCGAGCTCGCGGCGCTCGCGGTCCGCGGCGAGCTCGACCTCGCCGGCGCCGCGTCGATGGTCGCGCTCCGCGTCGCCTGATCGCGGCCGGGGCTAGACCACGAACGCGGCGATGATCGCGATCACGACCAGCGCCATCACCGCGATCACGATGATGACCTTGTTGCGGCCGCCCTTCATCTCGCCGACCAGCTCGCGCTCGGACACCGAGCTGCCCGCGTCGGGGCCGCTGTCGTCGCGCACCGCCTGCATCGTCGACGTCGCGCCGGTGCGCAGGCTGTAGCGATCACCGTCGGTGCTCGTGATCGAGCCGTCGTCGGTGTACCGCTCCTCCATCGGCATCAGGTCGGCCTTGCCGGCCGCCGCCGCGTCGCCGGTCGCCGCGGCTTCCTCGGCAGCCTGGGCGTCGAGGTCGCCCTTCTTGAACCACATCGTCTCGCGGAACTTGCCCTTGCTGTCCTTCTTCTTCTGCTGCTCTTCGGGGCGCTTCTTGCCCGCGGGCGCGGCGGCGATCTTGGGCGCGGACACCGCGGGCTGCGGCGCGGACACCGCCGGCGCGGCGACCGAGGCCACGGGCGCGGCGGCGGAGACCGCGGGCGCGACGGCGTCCCGCGGCGGCGCCCACGGCGAGTCACCGCCGGGCGGCGTCGCGGGCACGGCCGCGGCCGCGACCACGGGCGCCGCGGCCATCTCCGGCGCGGGCGCCGGCGCGACGTACGCGACCTGCGGGGCCACCGCCGCCGACTGCGGCGGCGCGCCGTGCGCCTGGTCGGGCGGCGCGACCGGCGAGAGCGCCGGATCCGCGGCGCGCACGGCGTCGTCGAGCGCGGCGGCGTCGCGCATCGCCGCGGCCGGGATCGGGACGTCGATCTGCTTGGTCCGCGCGTCCAGCGCCGCCTGGGAGAACGCCGCGCCCGTGCCGCCGAACCCCATCAGGGTCTGCGACAGCTCGCGCGTCTTGCCCGCGCGGCCGAACGGCGCGGTGCTGCCGACGCCGCCCTCGGGGCCGCGCGACACCGCGTCGACCGCGTCGAGGAACTGGCGCAGCGTCAGGAACCGCTTCGCGGCGTTGCGCTCGAGCGCCTTGACGACGAGGGCGTCGACGTCCGCGGGAGCCGCAGCGTGCTTCGACGGCGGCTCGACGGTGCCGGCGAGGTGCGCGGCCATCACGGTCGCCGGATCGCCGACGTGCGGCGCGCGGCCGGTGAGCAGGAAGTAGTAGACCGCCGCGAGCGAGTAGATGTTGCTGCGCTGGTCGACCGGCTTGCCCTCGAACGTCTCGGGCGCGACGAACTCGACGACGCCGCCGGCCTTCTCGCCCGGCGTCGGGACGCAGAAGTTGATCAGCTGCAGTGCGTCCTTCGTGACCATGACGTTCTTCGGCGACAGGTCGCGGTGGACCACCCCGACCTTGGCCGCCTCGATCAGCGCCTCGCCGATCGCGAGCACGAGATCGCTCGCGCGCTGCGCGTCGACCGGCCCGCTGGCGGCGATCAGCTCGGCGAGCGAACGCGCGCCGTCGAGCAGATCGCTGGCGAAGAACACCTTGTCGCCGTGCTTGCCCGAGGCGATCACGCGCACCACGCCCTTGTGCTGCACGCGCTCGAGCTGCTTGAGCTCGCGCTCGATCCGCTGCGCGACCTGCGGAACCGCGAGCACCGCCGAGGCCACGAGCTTGACCGCGACGGCCTTGCCGTCGGTGGAGTCGGTCGCGCGGTGGACGGGGCCGGTGTGGGTCCCGCCGATCACCGGCCCGAGCTCGAATCGACCACCCACCAGGCCGCTGATGGGCATGCTCGACGCCGACTTCGGGCGCGCGTCCTCCATGGTGACCAGCCGCCCGGCGTCCGTGGGGCAGAAGTTGGCCTCGTCCGGGAACGACTTACCGCACTTGGGACAGCGCTTCATGGGGCTCCAATTACGCGAATCGTATGGAGCTATCCGGGGATTTGCAACCCGCGCCGCCGACGTTGACACGGCTCCCGCAACCCGTTAGAAATCTCGGCTCTTCAAGGAGTCCGTCATGGCGTCGAATACCAAGGCCAGCGAGAACCGTCGCAAGCGTAGGCACCTCAACATGGGGCGCAAGCGCAAGAACAAGCTCGCGCGGAAGTCCACGACGAGCTTCGTCGACCTGTTCGCCGCGTGCGGCGAGCCCGGCAAGCCCGTCACCGTCGCGAAGTAAGCGCGCCGAGCGCGAACCGGCCTCGCGAGAGGTCGAGCAGGATGCGGTGCCCAGCCAGCAGGCTGGCGCCGATCTGACCGGACCGCGACCGTCGCGTTCTATCCGCGGGGCTAGCTCGCGGCCGGCATCGCGCCGAGCCGGATCACGAGCACGTTGCAGGTCGCGTCGCGAACGACGGCCTCGGCGACGCTGCCCATCAGCAACCGGGACACGCCGCTGCGCCCATGCGTCCCGAGGACGATCAGGTCCACCGCGAGCTCCTCGGCGAGCTTGAGGATGGTCTGCGAGGCCGGCCCGGCCTCGATGTGCAGGTCATCGAGGGACAGCCCGACCTCGGTGACGGCGCGGTCGAGCTCCTCGCGCACCGCCGCCAGCGTCGCGGCGTTGCTCTCCGCTTCCTGCTGAGTCTGCGGCAGCGGCATCGGCGCGACGCAGTGCACCACGTGGACGCGACCGCCGCCACGCGCGCTCTCCTCGGCGGCGGCGCGCAGCACGGGCCGCGCGGGATCGCCGAGGTCGCTCGCGACGAGGATCCGGCTCGTCCCCGGCGTGCAACGCGTGACCAGCACCGGGCACGCGGCCCCGCGGGTCAGCGCCGTGATCAGCGTCGGGCTCAGGAACCGCCGCAGCACGCCCTCGCGCTGCGTGCCCGCGCCGAGCACCAGCAGCGCGGCGTCGTGCGCCTGCGCGCTGGCGAGGATCGCCTCGCCGCGCTCGCCGATCCGCACCTCGAGCTCGACCTCGGCGTCGGCCGGCAACAGGGCACGAACGCGCGCGCCCAGCGCCTCCAACGCCGCGGCGTGCTGGTCGGACTCGGTGACGACGCTGCAGACCACGAGGCCGGTGTGCCGCGTGGTCGCCTGCACCCAGGCGAGCTGCAGCACGTCGTCGTGATCCTCGGGGCCGACCGCGGCGACGACCTTCGAGGCCACCGCGGCGTGCGGCCGGCTCGCCAGCCCGGACTTCATGCCGGCTTCTCCGCGCCGTCGCTCGCCAGCTCGGCGAGGTGCTTGTTGAGCTCGAGCCAGCGGCTGAGCGCCGCCCGCGTGGCGTCGGACATCTGCTCGAGGTCGCCGGTGAGCTGCTCGTCCACCATCGAGATCGCGGTCTCGATGTCGGTGCGCTCCCGGAGCGACGTCGCGGGCAACGTCTCGAGGTATGCCGCGAGCTCCGCCCGGCGCGTCTGCGCCCGCTGGACCAGCGGCTGACCGCGCGTCGCGTCGGTGCTGTTCAAGTGGGTGACCGGCAGCTCGGCGGATGCGGGCGGCACCCGGACGGCGGCGGCGAGGTCTTCCTTCAGCGACAGGATCGGATCTTCGTTGGTCGACATGGTTGCTCCTCGGCGGACCATGAGCACGCGCCGTGCCACGCGAGGCGAGTCGTAAGTCGAGCGGGGGGCTCAGGCGATGGTGCGGCCCAGCACCCACCGGGCGCGCGCGCACGTGCGCAGGCGCGCGCCGTCAGTGGCGCCCGAGGGCCGCCGCAGCCGCCTCGGCGACGCCGAGCAACGCGTGTGGGGCGCTGCCCCGGACGTCGTACGACATCAGGAACCGGAGCCCGGCGTAGGCGCGGGAGGCCCACAGCGCCACGATGAACCCGACGACCAGCAGGAGCGGGCCGGCGATCATCAGCACGTGCCAGTTCACCTGCGCGGCGTCGCGCGCGCCGAACATGACGTTGCCGTTGATCTGCTCGATGCCGGCGCGCGCACCGAGCAGGTAGAGCCACGGGAACACCAGCGACCACACCAGCGCGGCGGTCCCCCACCGCCAGAACCGGCGGTGCGTCCCCAGGGGCACCTTGTCGGCGCACCGCTGCTGGAAGATCCAGTGGGTCTTGGCGAGGAAGAACGTGGTCGAGAGGATGATCACGGCGAGGTTGAGGACCAGGAACACGACCACGCTGGCCATCATCACGAGCACCATCGTCGACGAGGCGTCGTCGACGAACCGCAGGTACATCACCCCGATCGTGAAGTACGAGATCAACGTCGCGAGCGCCGGCTGGAGCACGCGACCGAGCGCGACGCTGGCGACCAGCGAGATCACCACCAGCACCGCGAGGCTCGCGACCATCGCGACGAGCTCCTCGCCGACCTGGCGCATGCTGTGGCGGAACACGTCGCCGCCGCTCGCCCCGGTGCTGGACGCCGCCCGCGCCGGGAGCACGACGATCGCGACCAGCGTGGGCTTGATCGCGACGAGGAACAGCACGAGCGACAGCACGAGCACCACGCTGGGGATCATCCCGACGACGACAGTGACCTGGTCGAACGCCCTCGCCACGTCGACGAACACCTCGGTGTCCTTGACGAGCTTGCGGCCGTTGGCGATCAGCAGGACGGCCGGCTGCTCGTCGCTGTTGCCCTGGAGCTGCACGAGCGTCGGCGCGAACACCTCGTTGCCGATCACGACGAGGTCCGGGGCGTCCTCGTCGAGGGTGTCGAAGAACCCCGACGCGAGCGCGAGCTGCGGGCTGGTGTACTCCGCGAGCGCGACGTGCGCGCCGCGATGGACGAGCGAGACCGCGCCGAACGAGGCGACGGTCACCGTGAAGGTGATCGCCGCCAGCGCGCTGTACCGCCACAGGACGCCTTGCTGGTTCGGGTAGCGCCGGGCGAGGAACAGGGGCAGCAGCAGCAGCAGCACGCCCGCCGACGCCGCCACCGCGATCACCTTCGAGACGATGATCATGCGGGCCTCGCCGTGCGCGGCGAGCCGCGCGCTCAGCCGCGCGAGCACCTTCTTGCGGCTGAGCGCCACCATCTTCCGGAACCGCTCGACGGTCAGCGACCGGACGGCCATCGCCTCGCGCTTGGGCCGCGCGGCCAGCGCCTCGGGCTGGACGTCGGCCGGGACGTCGGCGAAGACCTCCTCGGCGATCCGTCGCAGCGCGACCTCTTCGGGCTCGAGGGTCCCGTCGCCGTCGACGTCCCACTCGATGACGATGGGCGCCGCGGCAGGTGGCTCCGCGGCCGGCGGCTCCGACGGCGGTGCCACCACGGCCCCGACGCCGGCGTCCGGAGCGTCGCTGGCGCCGATCGCGGGGACGCCGCCATCGACGACCGGAGGAGGGGCCTCCGGCACTCCCGCGTCGACCAAGACGGGCGATTCCGCCGATCGAGCGTCAGGGCCCGCCTCAACTCCGGCGTCGCCGATCGCGGATGCCTCGCGCGTGAGCAGGAGCGCGAGCAGCACCACGAGCCAGCGGATCACCCGGACCGCCGGCGCGCGAGCCGTTGCTTCAGCTTCGGCGCGGCTTCGTGCCACAGCCGCCACAGCCCGAGGACCGTGAAGCCGACCGCGGCGAACACGATCTGGTTCACCCGGCGCGCGAGCGCGAGGGCGACGCCGACTGTCGCCGGCGCGTCCAGCGCGCTGAACAGCGCGTAGTTGCCGGTCTCGGCGACGCCGAGGCCCATCGGCACGATCGCCGACATCCAGCTCAGGATCACGCTCGCCGAGAGGATCGCCGCCAGCATTCCGATCGTCACATCGTACCCGACGGCGCGCAGGATCACGTAGAGCGACACCCAGCCGATCGCCTTGGAGACCATCACGCAGCCCGCGGCGATCCGGCGCGCGCCGCTGCCGCGCGTTCCGTGCAGGCGCTGGTCGATGTCCTCGAGCCGACGCTTCCAGCGCTCCCGCCGCTTGCCCGAGATCAGCCTGACCTTGACCCCGAGGTCCGCGATGCTCGAGAGCATGCCACGGCTGACCAGCACGGTGAGCCCGATCGTGGCCCCCGCGGCGAGGACACCGCCGACGACCAGGACCACGCGTAGCGCGTCGGGGAGCGCCGTGAGGAACACGCCCGTGAGCGGCGCGCCGAGCGCGACCATCGAGAGCGACACGATGACGCTGACCAGGCCGCAGTACACGACCGCCGCCACCGCGCGGTTTGCAGACACCGACTCGGCCAGGACGCTCGCCTTGACGGCCTCGCCGAGCGCCCCGCCGGGAGTCACGGCGTTGACCGCGCGGCCACCCATCTGGGCCACGAGGACTCGCCCGAACGACAGGCCTGGGCCGTGGCGCGCGAGGGCGAAGATCGCGCCGGCGTCGAACGCGGTCGCCACGACGTCGAGGCCGAGCGTGAGCGCGAACCACCATCCGATCGAGCGGAGGTGATGAGCCACGTTCGCGAGTCCGACCGACCAGGCCGTCAGCCCGATCGCCACGACGCCGACCATCAACGAGATGCGCGACAGCCAGCGAAGCCACGGCGGAGTCGGCTGTTGCGTCGTGTCGGGGTCGGTCGCCAAGCGCCCGTGCGCTGCAACAGCGGTGCCGGTTATCCAGACCTCTGCGGCCGGACCTTGGGGTCCTAGCGGATGACGGAGAGGCGCGGCGACTTCTTCGGCTTCGACAGCACGTTCGCGGCGACCTTCAGCGCCGTCTTCGACGCGATCGACATGAACGTCTGCGCGTTCTCCGAGTCCGGCGACGCGATCACCACGGGCACGCCGGCGTCGCCGCCGAACCGGATCCGGGTGTCGATCGGGATCTCGCCGAAGAACTGCGCGTTGATCTCCTGCGCCAGGCGCTTGCCGCCACCGTGGCTGAAGATCTCGTCATGGTGTCCGCACGCCGGACACTTGTAGAACGACATGTTCTCGACGACGCCGAGGATCGGGATCTCGACCTTCTCGAACATCGCGATGCCCTTGACCACGTCGATGATCGACACCTCCTGCGGGGTCGTGACCATCACCGCGCCGGCGATCGGGATCAGCTGCGACAGCGACAGCTGGACGTCACCGGTGCCGGGCGGCAGATCGGCGATCAGGTAGTCGAGCTCGCCCCAGGCGACGTCGCCGAGGAACTGCTGCAGCAGGCGGTGGACCATCGGGCCGCGCCACACGACCGCTTCTCCCTTGTCGACGAAGAACCCGACCGAGATGACCTCGAGGCCGTGGTGCAGCGCCGGGACGATCTTCTGATCCGGCGTGGTGCCGGGCGGGCGCTCGGCCGGTCCGAGCATCGTCGGGATCGACGGCCCGAACACGTCGGCGTCGAGGATGCCGACCTTCGCGCCGTGGCGCTGGAGCGCGAGCGCGAGGTTGACGGCGACCGTCGACTTGCCGACGCCGCCCTTGCCCGCCGCCACCGCGATCACGTTCTTGGGACCCTTGAGCAGCGCCTTGTCGCTCGGCGCCGGGATGTGCGCGGTGACCACCTCGGTCATCACGGTCACCGTGCGGGCGCCGGCGGCCTGGAGCGCGGTCTCGACGCGCGACACCAGCTCGCGGCGCAGCGGCACCGGGTACCCGTGGGTCGGCAGGTCGAGCTTGACCAGGACGTCGTCGCCGCTGACCTCCGCGCTGCGGAAGATCCGCCACGACACGAGATCGTGCTCGAGCGCGGGGTCGATCACGGTGGACAGCACCTCGCGGACCTTCGGCTCGGTGATGCTCATGCGATGTGCCCCATCTTGGCCTTCTTGACGGCGAGGTAGTCCGCCGCGAGCTCCGCGGCGTCGACCCAGTGCGACTCGTGCCCCGAGATCCGCAGGCCCGAGGCCTCGAGGCCGCGCAGCTTGTCCGGGTTGTTGGTCATCAGCCGCACCGACGCGACCCCGAGGTCGCGCAGCATGCCGGCGGCGAGATCGTAGCTCCGCAGGTCGGGCTCGAACCCGAGCTGGAGGTTGGCGTCGACCGTGTCCACGCCTTCGTCCTGCAGCTTGTACGCGCGGACCTTGTTGCCGAGGCCGATGCCGCGGCCTTCCTGGAGCAGGTAGACGAGGACGCCGCGGCCCTCCTTGGCGATCCGCGCCAGGGCGGCGTCGAGCTGGACGCGGCAGTCGCAGCGCTGGCTGCCGAGGACCTCGCCGGTGAAGCAGCTGGAGTGAACGCGGGTGAGGACGTCCTCCCCGGCCACGTCGCCAAGGACCATGGCGACGTGCTCGTCCCGGCTGTCGGTCCCGTCCCGGTACACCACGATCCGGAAGTCCGCGTCCGCGGTGGGCAGGCGGGACTCGGCGTAGCGCTCGGGAGTCATGGATCTGGGCGGGGTGGGGGCCCTGTCGGCTGTGCCGATGGGGCGGGGCGGCGAGCCCCGTGGCAACGCGAACGCGTACTTATGGCTGGCGTGGCGCAGCTTGTCAACGCGCGTCTCGCGTCCTATCGTGGCTCATGGCTGTCCGCGAAATCGTCGTGTGGCCGGATGCTCGCCTGCGGTTGGAGACCGTCGCGGTCTCGCAGATCGACGACCGCGTCCGTCAACTCTACGAGGACCTCAAGGACTCGATGTACGCCGAGAACGGGCTCGGCATCGCCGCACTCCAGATCGGCGATCCCACGAAGATGTTCCTGATCGAGCCGCGGCTCGCGGGGCGCGGCGAGAACGATCCGCCGCTGGCGTGCATCAACCCCGAGATCCTGTGGACCAGCGAGGAGACGCAGGAGTCCGAGGAGGGCTGCTTGTCGTTTCCCGACGTCTTCGTGCAGGTGGAGCGACCGCTCAAGGCGCGCCTGCGCGCGATGGACATCGACGGCTCGATCTACGAGCTCGAGGGCGAGGGCCTGCTCGCGCGCTGCATGCTCCACGAGAACGACCACCTGACCGGCAAGCTGCTGGTCGACTTCGTCGGTCCGCTCAAGCGCCAGATGATCAAGCGCAAGCTGCAGAAGCACGCGACCCGCGACGCGGATCTGTGACCCCTCCTGCGCTGCCTCCTGTGCTGCCTCCTGTGCTGGACGCGGTCTTCGTCCGCGGGATCGAGTTCGAGGGCAACCACGGCTACACCGCCGCGGAGCGCCGCTCGACGCGCCGGTTCCGCGTCGGCCTCATGATGGAGCTGTCGCTGACCGCCGCGAGCGTCTCGGATCGCATCGCCGACACGGTCGACTACTTCAAGGTCAGCGAGATCGTCTGCGCGATCGGCACCAAGTCGACCTACCGCTTGCTCGAGAAGCTCGCCGGCGAGATCGGCCGCGCGATCCAGGACCTCTACCCGCGCGCCGCCGTCACCGTCGAGCTCGAGAAGCTGATGCCGCCCTGCCCCGGCGTCCCGTCGGCGAGCGGCGTGCGGCTGCACCTGCCCGCGCGCTGACTCAGTTCGGCTCCGGCTCAGTTGGCCTCCCAGAGGGGGGCCATCGTGAGGCCGCGGGCGGCGAACGCGGCGGCGACGCGGGCGCAGGCGGGCGCGTAGACGGGCGTCGGGCCGATGCGGATCAGGCGCTCGAGGGTGGCGCCGGACGGGCCGGTGACGTGGACGAGCTCGGAGGCGAGGCCGTCGGCGTCGCCGTAGCGAGCGACGGCCTCGGGCGAGCCGCAGACGGCGCGGCCACCGACGACGACGAGGACGATCCGCGCGATGTCCGAGGTGACGACGGCGCGGGCGGCGGCGGCGAGGTCGGCCGGCGGCGGGACGTCGAGGACGAGCAGATCCGCCGCGGCGCCGGCGGCGATGCGGCCGATCGCGGGCGCGCCGACCCAGTCGGCGGGGCGCGACGTCGCCATCTCGACGAGCCGCGCCGGATCGACGCCGCGCGCGCCGGCGAGGCGGAGCTCGTCGAGCATCGTCGAGCTGCCGGACACCGGCCAGTCGGGCGCGATCAGCGCGGGCACGCCGCGCGCGAGCACCATCTCGATGTCGACGGTGGCGCCGTACAGGTGGAGGTTGGACGCGGGCGCCCAGATCAGCGTCGCGCCCACGTCCCGGACGCGGTCCCAGTCCGAGTCGAGCGCGGCGACCGCGTGGATCAGCCCGGTCGACGCGCCGAGCAGGCGCTTGCGATCGAGCGTGTGCAGCTCGCCGCGCGACAGCGGATCGAGCCCCTCGGCGACGTGGACCAGCAGGCGGGCGCGCGGGTCGCCACCCAGCCGGCGCGCGACGACCTCGAGCGCGTCGCCGAACACGCAGCCGACGTCGAGCAACGACATCACGCGGCCGCTCCAGTCGTCCGGCTCCCGGACGAAGCCGACGAGCCCCGCGGACGCGGCGGTCTCCACGAGATCGTCGTCGATCAGCACCGCGGTGGTCCCGCCGAGCACCGCGCGGACCAGGCTGTAGCAGGCCATCGCCGCGAGCACCGCGGGCTCGCGGCGCAGCTCGGCGTGCGGATCGGCGATCTGCTGGCGATAGTGCGGATCCGGATCCGGATCGACGACGACGTCGCACCGCGTCTTGCCGCGCCAGCCGAACCGGCTGTGGAACGGGCGCGCCGGCCGCCACCGCGGGAACGCGCCGTACGCGACGTGGTTGTGGACGTCGACGAACCCGGGCGCGATCAGCCCACCGGCGTCGACGTCGCGGCCGTCGGGGCCGGCGGCGACGCGGCCGTCGAGCACCTCGACGATCCGCCCGCCGTCGATCACCACGGTCGCCGCCGCGCGCAGCGCGGCCGGGGTCAACACCGGACCGTGGAGGTGGACGCGGCCGGTCGGCGGCGCCGCGAGGCCGAGCTGGCGGAGCGACTGGGACTCGATCGACGCGGCCCGGAGCAGCCGCCGCTCGGCCGGGTCAATCACCGTACTGCTTGCAGTGCCGGACCTCTTCGGTCTCGGTGAAGCCGCAATCGCCGTCCTCCTGGCGCTCGCAGATCCCGCGGATGTCGCAGTCGAGCCGGTCGCCGTACTCGCACTCGTCGAGGGTGTCGGTGCCGACCTCGACGCACAGGTTGCTCTCGCAGCCGGCGACCACGCAGTCGGTCGACGCCTCGCTGCACACCAGGATCTCCCAGTCGCAGGCGTCGAACTCGTCCGCGACGCAGCGGCCGCTGGGGCCGCCGGGCGTGCCATCGCTGCACTCGTACGCCGGCATCTCCGCCGGCGAGCCGCACATCGTCCGCGGGCACGTCTTCACGCCGCCGGGCTTGTCCGACGGCTTCTTGCCCGGGCAGCCGGCCGCCGCGAGGCCCACGGCCAGCAGCACCGAGCTCAACTCCCACGTCCGCATCCAAAAATCGTACCGCGGCCCAGGCGCCGCCACAAAAAACCCTGCGGGCGCCTTACTCGACGAGCTTGAGGTGCGAGCCGCGACGCGAGCGAGGGGGCTTGTCACCGTTGCCGTCGGGCGTCGGCACCGGACCGGCCTGGCTGCCCTCGGTGCGGATCTCGACGGACGCCGGGCGGGTCCGCGGGACCCCGATGCCGGGGGCGGTGGGGGTGCGGCCGGGCGTGAGCAGGACGTCCGGGACGTCCTCGGGCCACACCATGCCGCGCTGCTCGCCCTCGACCACGGCGGCATAGACGCCGACCCACGGCAGCTCGCAGTGGAACGGCACGCCGCCGAACGTCAGCGTGCCCGAGATACCGGTGTCGTCGACGACGAGGTCGACGATCGCCGGGGTCAGGCCGTAGCCGAACCGGAGCACGAGCTTGGGGTCGCCGCGGAACCTCGCCGGGACGCCGACATCGTCGCGGCGCGCGTCGATGTGGACCAGCACCGGGCCGCGTTCGAGCAGCTGCTCCACGGAGGTGCGCTTGTCGGGCGGCGTCGGCGACTCGTCGGCGAGCAGCGTCCCGGCGCCCTCGACGGTCTCGGGCTCGGCGTCGGCGAGCTCGAAGAACTCCACGCGGTCGATCAGGCCGGCGTCGAACGCGTCGCGGAGGATCGCGGCCGGGCGCTGACCCGAAGCGCGGGTCACGCGATCGACGATCCGCTCGCACCGGGCCGCGTGCTTGAGCAGCACGCCGTGGGCGTCCAGCGGGCCGGCCTCGCCCGCGCGCCACGCCGTCATCGCCTTTTCCACGTCCACCAGCGAGGCCGCCACGCGGTGCTCCAGGAGAGCGGTCACCACCGCCTGGATCCTGGCCAGCTTTTCGGCCTCACCTTCCGACATGCAGGGGCCTACATAGCCTCAGGACGGATCGATCACAAGCCCGTTGCAGGCTCGAGCAGGTCGGCCACCAGGGCCGCCACGTGCGCCGGGACCGGCATCGCCACGAACCGGTTCAGATCGGTAGTCGCGCACACGACCTTGCCCTCCGCGGCGAGGATCCGCGGCTCGCCCGCGCGATAGGCGCGGTAGCGAAACGTGATCGACTTGCCGCCGAGCCGCGCGACCGTGAGCTCGAGCTCGACGGTGTCGCCGAACCGCAGCGGCGCGTGGTAGTCGGCCTCGGCGCGCACGGCGGGGAACCCGATGCGGTCACGGTCGAGCAGCTCGACGTACGCGCGCGCGCCGAGGCGCTGGCGGAACAGCTCCTCGAACGCGAGGTGGAAGTAGTGGAAGAACCGCGGGTAGTAGACGATGCCCGCGTGGTCGACGTCCGCGAACCGGACGGGCGTGCAGAACGTGAACGGCATCGTCACGTCACTTCGGCGGATGCGGCGGCGGCACGCCTCGCGTCACGGCGAGGTAGGTCATGATCTCGAGCGTCTTCTCGACGAACCGGTGGCCGTTGGCCTCGCCGATCGTCACGCCCGCGACGTCGGTGGGGCTGTCGGGGTGGAGGACGAGCACCGGCGTCGCCTGGTGCGTCTCGCCGAGCACCTCGACCACCGCCTCGCGCGGCTTCGCGAAGTCGATCTCGACGAGCTCGAGCGTCTCGCGGAGCTCCGGATAGAACGAGAGCATGCCCTGGACCTGCGCCGCGTACGGGCAGAACCACGGCTTGCCCTTGTCGGTGAAGCCGGGGCGCAGCAGGAACAACGTGTCGCGCGACATCACTTACCTCCGGCCTGGTCGGCGAGGCGCCTGCGCTCCTCGGGGTTCTCGTCGAGCCACGCGCGCAGGCTCTCCTCGGTGATCTCGACGACGACGTCGGCGGCGCCGAGCCTGCACTGGCAGCCGAGCCGCGACTCGGCGCGCACGTCGAACGCCTTGTCGAGGATGTCGTACTCCTTGTCCTCGGGGTCGGGGAGCGAGCCCATGCCCTCCTGGACCCAGATGTGGCACGTCGAGCACGCCAGGTTGCCGCCGCAGGCGTGGCCGATCCGCGCGCCGTGGTGCTCGGCGACGTCGAGGATCGTGTCCCCCGCGGGGGCGTCGACGGTGATCGCCGCGCTGCCGGGCCCGGTGGGGTTGAGGAACGTCAGCCGCGGCATTACTTGGTCTCCCCGAAACCGCCCTCGACCTCGTCGAGCGTCTTGCCGTGGATCGCCGCCGCGACCGCGCGGTTCATCCGCGCCTGCGCGAACGGCTTCGACGCGAGATCGAGCGCCTCGATCGCCGAGCGGATCTTGTGGTGGTCCGTCCCGGCCGCGTGCGTCGCGAGCTCGGCCATCGCGGCCTCGGTCGCGACCCGGGTGTCGTCGTCGAGCAGGCCGTCGTCGGAGGCCATCGCGGCCCGGGTCGCCGCGAGGATGCGGTCCGCCTCGACGCGCTCGATCTGGAGGTTGCGCTTCGCGAGGTCGTCGACCGCGTGCTCGAACGAGTCGATCAGCATCTGCTCGATCTCCTCGTCGGTGAGCCCGTAGCTCGGCTTGACGTCGATCTCGGCGCGCTGGCCCGAGACCTGCTCGTGCGCGGTGACGCGGAGGATGCCGTCGGCGTCGATCACGAACGTGATGTCGACCCGCGCCATGCCGGCGACCAGCGGCGGGATGCCCTTGAGCGTGAACCGCGCCAGCGATCGACACGCATCGACGGTCTCGCGCTCGCCCTGGACGACGTGGATGTCGAACCCGGTCTGGTTGTCGGCGTAGGTGGTGAACGTCTGCGCGGCGCCGCACGGGATCGTGGAGTTGCGATGGATCAGCTTCTCGACGACGCCGCCCATCATCTCGACGCCGAGCGACAGCGGGACGACGTCGAGCAGCACGACCTGCTGGACGCCGCCGCCCAGCACCTCGGCCTGCACCGCGGCGCCGAGCGCGACGACCTGATCGGGATCGAGATCCGACAGCGGCGTCTTGCCGAACAGCTCGGCGACGTAGGCGCGGACCACCGGCGAGCGCGTCGAGCCACCGACGAGGATCACGCCGTCGAGCGCGCCGGCCTCGAGCTCGGCGTCCTTGAGCACGCGGCGACAGGCGCGGCCGGTCTTGTCGAGCAGCGGCCGCATCAGCTCGGCCAGCTCGGCGCGCGTGAACGGCTCGTCGATCGAACGGGGGCGCTGCCCCCGCCCCACCGGCGAAGCCGGATGGGGCCCCACCCCCTGCGCCTCGCTTCGCTCGTCGATCCGGTCGAGCCGGTAGCGCGTGGTGTCCGCGTCGGTCAGCGCCTCCTTGACCGCGCGCGCCTCGGTGACGGCGCGGCGGGCGAGCTTGCTGTCCGCGTCGAGCGCGAGATCGAGGGTGATGTTGGCCTTGGCCAGCATCGCGGTCGCGATCGCGCGGTCGACGTCGTCGCCGCCGAGCGCGGAGTCGCCGCCGGTCGCGCGGACCTCGAACACGCCGTCGACCAGGTTGAGGATCGACACGTCGAACGTGCCGCCGCCCAGGTCGTAGACCGCGTAGGTGCCGCGCGAGCCGCGGTCGAGGCCGTACGCGAGCGCCGCCGCGGTGGGCTCGGCGAGCAGCCTCAGGACCTCGAGGCCGG
>Ga0163144_10013284_pt1 | contig 17200 bp, 17 predicted proteins | sample OliLak19BULKMAT1_FD_123175 | JGI IMG/M metagenome (GOLD analysis project Ga0163144, IMG submission 123175) | Freshwater microbial mat bacterial communities from Lake Vanda, McMurdo Dry Valleys, Antarctica - Oligotrophic Lake LV.19.BULKMAT1 | ecosystem: Environmental > Aquatic > Freshwater >... | reverse complement strand
TCCAGGGGTGTGGGGAAGCTGTCGAGGACTGGGGCGATGTTCATGAACCAGTAGCTGATCTGGCTGGAACCCTGTGGCGGACGATCTCGCCGTTGAGCCCTGTCGATTCGAACTCTGCCGTGAACGTGCCCTGTCCGTGCCAACCCAGATCAGTTGCCCCGAAGGCGGAGAATTCGCCCGTCGGGCCGGTAAAAGCGAAGGCGAAGTTCTGTGCCTGGAAGTTTCCGGCGGTGGTGAAGCTGAGCTGGACTTCGGTGCTCGTGATGACGCCCGCCCAAGTGGCGGCGATGAGATACTCACCCCCGAAAGGCAGGAGCGGAAGCGTGGTGAGGGAGAGCTCTTCGATAACGGGTGTGGGCTGGTCGTGTGCGTCCGCCGCGGCGAGGCCAGTTGCGGCGGCGAAGCGGCGGCGAAGCGGACGTGGCGCACGGTAAGGCCTCCTGTTGGCGCGGTACTGCCACCTGTGCCGCGGATGAATGTATAGGGATCGTGGGGGGGCGGGATGTGGCGAAGGGAACGGAGAGCTTCAGAATCGGTAAACGGTAACGGGAAACCTGCCGAACAAACCCAAGGCGAACGTGCAGGCATTCCGGGCGTATGTCGCGGGGAGAGGGTGTATCATCGCGTCTTGTTCGGTCGCGATGCCCGCGGCCGATTCGCGGCTCAGCTGAGCCATCCGTGATGTGATCCATTTCAAGGAGGGAAGACCATGACACAGGTCTCCAGCAAGCCCGGCACGACCAGCACGACCAACGGCACTCACGCCAACGGCGCGCAGGCTCAGGTGGGCAAATATTCCCTCCCCGGCCCGGATGTGTGGGCCAACCCCGCGTTGACGACCGAGAAGCCGCTGGTGTACGTGAACGGTCGCATGGTTCCCAAGAGCCAGGCGATGGTGAACGTCTATGACCACGGCCTGCTGTACGGCGACGGGGTGTTTGAGGGCATCCGCGTCTACAAGGGCAAGATCTTCAAGTGCATGCGGCATATCGAGCGGCTGTGGAAATCGGCCGAGTCGATCCGGATGACCAACATTCCCATCAGCAAGCAGCAGATGGTGGACATCCAGCGCGCCTGCATCGAGGCCAATGGCATCACCGACGGGTACATCCGTCTTCTGGTTACCCGCGGCATCGGCACGCTGGGTCTGGACCCACGCCGATGTCCGACGCCGGGGGTGATCTGCATTGCAGATCAGATCTCGCTCTTCCCACCGGATATGTATGAGAAGGGGATGCGCGTGGTGGTGGCCAACCGGCCCAAGACACCGATCCCGTGTCTGGATCCGCGGATCAAGAGCCTGAACTATCTGAACAACATCCTGGCCAAGTGCGAGTCGATCGATTTCGGCTGCCACGAGGTCATTATGCTGAACATCGACGGCTATGTGACCGAGGGCTCGGGAGACAATCTGTTTGTGGTCAAGGGCGGGAAGGTTTATACGCCGCCGCCGGAAGATGGGATGCTCGAGGGGATCACCCGCGAGTTCGTCGTCAAGACGCTGTGCAAGGACATCGGCGTCAAGTGCCTTGAGCAGCGCATGCGTCTGGAGGATGTGCTCGACGGCGATGAAGTCTTCCTGACGGGCTCGGCCGCGGAGATCATCAGCGTTACCCAGATTGATCAGCACGATAACAAGAAGATCACGCGTGAGTTCCACATCTCCGAGGGAGAGGGACCCATCACCAAGAAGCTTCGCCAGCGGTTCCGCGCGATCGTGACCAGCGACCATGTGCCCGAGGATTGATCGGGGCCCACCCGCCCGGAATGCGAGAAATCGAACCCGGCCCAGAGTTTGCTCCTCCACGAACCCAGCGGCATGCGTCGCTGGGTTTTTTCATCCACACCGGCGGGTTCGTCAGCGGCTGTGCGGCGTGGATGAGCGGTGTCCGCTACACTCGCGCCTTGTCGCCGTGTGCATCCGCAACTCATTCTCTCAACCGGAACTGAGATGACCACAGCTCCGTCGGCCTCCACTGTTCAGCAGGCCACAGTTCGTCACGCTTCTGAGGCCATTGCCGTGCCCAAGCCCGCAGCATCCGCACGCCCCGCCCCGCATGAAGACTATTCGTGGCTGTCGGCTTATCGCGGCCGATTCGTGGTGTTCGAAGGGCCGGACGGATCGGGCAAGAGCACGCAGTTTAGGAAGCTATCTGACGCCGCCAAGGCCAAGGGGGTTTTGCTCTGCGAGGTGCGAGAGCCGGGCGGAACGCCCGTGGGCGAGAAGATCCGTGAGACGCTGCTGGCGCGCGTGCAGCCTGGGATGGATATGTCCCTGCGGTGCGAGATGCTGCTGTACATGGCGAGCCGCGCGGAACTGGTTGAGCGGAGGATCCGGCCGGCGCTGAAGGCTGGGGAGATGGTGCTGGCGGACCGGTACGTGGCGAGCACGCTGGCATATCAGGGCGCGGCCGGCGGGCTGAGCGGGGCGGATATCTCGGCGGTGGCAAGGGTGGCGACACAGAACTTGCAGCCGGATCTGATCGTGGTGTTTGATCTCGATGAGGCCGCTGCGGCGATGCGGCTGAGCCCGCTGCTGGACCGGATGGAGGCCAAGGGCGCGGCGTTTCACAGGAAAGTGCGGCAGGGGTATCTGGAGCTGGCCAAGGGCGATCCGTCGCGGTACGCGGTGGTGGATGCCAGCAAAGACCCGGAGACGGTGTGGAAGAGTTTGTGCTCGACGATGTCGGAGCGGGCAGGGCACTTGGCGGTGAAGAGGTGAAGGCAGCCAGATCGAAGGCAGGTACACAGAGGACTCAGAGGTCTTAGTGAGTGCACAGAGAAGAAGACAAGACCAGAGGTGGTGATCAGCTGCTGTGGCGAATGAATCGCGGTTTACAGTCGTGCAAAGCGTCGCCCATTGGTATTCAGCCTTGATCGCGCCATCTCTGCGTCTTTCACTGCCTCTCTGCGAACTTTGCGTACCTGTCTTCATCAAGTCATGACCGCAGCACTGCTCATCCTCGCCGCGTATCTCGCCGGATCGATCCCGTTTGGATTCATCATCGCGCGGATGCGAGGGGTGGACATTCGCACGCACGGATCGGGGAATATCGGCGCGACGAATGTGGGGCGTGTGCTGGGGCGGAAGTGGGGGGGGATCTGCTTTGGGTTGGATGTGCTCAAGGGATTGTTGCCGACCTTGTTTGCAGGTTGGTGGCTGGGGCTGGTGCGGCTTGATGGCGGCACGATCGGCGCAGCCTCGACGGCGACACTGTTCATCTGGCTCGGCGCAATGGCGGCGACGGTCGTCGGGCATATGTTCCCGGTGTGGCTTGGCTTCAAAGGGGGCAAGGGCGTGGCTACGGGCTTTGGCGCGCTTTTGGGCGTGTGGCCCGTGCTGACGTTTGCGGGCTTTGGCGCGCTGCTCGTCTGGCTCATCAGCGTCCAAATCAGCCGGATGGTGGGCATTTCATCGGTGATCGCGGCGATCTGTCTGCCCGTGTTTGTGTTTGCGCACCCGTGGATCGCCTGGGTGGTAGGAGTCAGGGAGCAAACGCCGGTGTGGCCATTTGGCGTGGTTGCCTGTCTGCTCGCCGCCGTGGTGGTGATCAAGCACCGGGCGAACATCGCACGGACGCTCGCGGGAACGGAGTCGCGGATCGGGCGTCCCAAGGCAGAGGTGCCGCCGACTTCGCCGTCATAACCGTTAGAGTCGGCGTTCAGATGGCCGACTGCTGCCGGAGGGGTTCGCGAGTTCCGCGAGGCTTTGTATTCTCGGACACAAGCTGCGCAGGCTGCGCGCCTCGTGCGGGCGTTGAACCTCTCCCGGATTCATGGTGGCTTCATCGCCTTCCATCTCGAACCGATTCGAGAGGTGTTCCAGGCACCTTCGCGGCGGCATGCCATTCTGGCCGCCGGGAAGAAAGCCGGGTGGGAAGAGTAAGTGCTGGGAGCTTCATCATGGCCACGACGAAACTGAAGCTGCATCGAGAGAAGCCTGTCACGGGTGGCCGCGGCGAGGAGATTCCTGCGTCGTTTCGCTTCCCGGCGATTCCTCGGGGTCGGGGGGAACCCGGCCAGAGCCAGCGCGAAACGCTGGTTGCGGGGCGTATTGAGCTCGGCGACGAACCCACGCCGCGAAACGACCGAGAGCTTCGACCGCCACCGTTGAAGCTGACCAGCGATGACGGAACGGTGCACACGCCCGAACTGGTGAAGCAGATCGAGCAGACCCTGGAGGCGATGCAGGCCAGGGTGGATCGGCTGCGCAAGCAGGCGGATGAGCCGTACCGATTCCCGTTTGATCGGGATGACCACGACCACCGGCCGACGGCGGCGTAGGCCCGCGGCAACGAAAGGCAGTCAATCGGCGGGGACGCAGCGGCCCTTGGCCCAGCGGCGGAGTTCATCGACGCGCTCGCGCATCGTGACCGAGAGCGGGGGCGAGTTCCTCGCGGCTTCGACGACCATGTCCGTGGTGAGCGCATCCCCTTTCGCCGCCGCCTTATAGAGCGAAGCGATGATCGCCTGCTCGATCTCCGCGCCGGAATAGCCCTGCGTCGCGCCGACGATTCGCGTGACATCGAAGACCTTGGGATCTTGGCTGCGCTGCATCAGGTGGATGCGAATGATCTGGTCGCGTGCCTCCTCGCCAGGAAGATCGACAAAGAAGATCTCGTCAAAGCGCCCCTTGCGGAGGAGCTCGGGAGGCAGGGCCTCGATGTCGTTGGCCGTGGCGGCGAGAAAGACCGGGGCGCGGTGTTCTTGCATCCAGGTGAGGAGTGCGCCGAACATGCGGCGCGACAGGCCGCCATCGGTCGAGGTGCTGGCGGCGCCGGCAAACGCCTTCTCGATCTCGTCGATCCACAGGACGATCGGTGCCATGGCTTCGGCCTGGCGGAGGGCATCGCGCAGGCGACGCTCGGATTCGCCGATGTAGCGGTTGTAGAGCCCGCCGACATCCATGCGGAGGAGGGGGCGCTGCCAGGCGGTGGCGATGGCTTTGGCGCACAGGCTCTTGCCAGCGCCTTGCACTCCGAGCATCAACACGCCGCGGGGCGGGACCAAGCCCTTGGCCGCGGCGTCGGGCTCAAACGCCTGCTCGCGGTCGGCGAGCCACTGCTTAAGGCTCTTCATGCCGCCGATCGCGGAAAGGTCGACGGGGCTCTTGACATACTCAAGCAGGCCACCGGCGGTGACAGCCTGCCGCTTGAGCGAGAGGATGTTGTGCAGGTCGTTGCCGTCGAAGGTACGATCCTGGGCGATGGCATCGAGCACAACCTGTCGCGCCTGTCGCCGGGTGAGTCCGGCGAGGTTGCGCAGGAACGTCTCCAAGTCGCGCTTCGAGAGATTCACTCTGACAGGTTTGCCCCGGTGCGCCCACTGTAGCGTGGCCTTTACGATCTCGTGCAGCTCATCGCGAGTGGGGAAGGAAAGGTCCAGTCGCGTGGCATCGGCGATGACAGCGGGTGGAAGATCGGAGCGGTGATCGATCAGGACGAGCGTTGCGCCGTGCCGCTGAAGCCGCGGGATGGTTTCCCGCAGCAGGCGGAGCGTGCGGTCGTCGGCCAGATGCGGTGCAAGATCGAGTGCGGCCAGAAGCGGTCCGCAGCTTCCACCCATCCCAGACGCGTTGTCCTTCGATTCGGCAATCTGCGCCAGACGTGCCAGCCCGATGACCGGGTTCTCGGTGGCAGATTCAACAGGGGCGTTTGAGAGGAGAGTGTCCGAGACGCCGCGGATGATCGACCACGACCATGCGCCGCGTCCCAGACGAATGGCGGCATCGCGCACGAGCTGGAGGGCATACTCCTCCTCGAAGGTCGGAATGAAGACGCACGGGTGCTGGGCGCGAATGAGTTCGCACAGCGCATCCAGATTGGAGGGTTGGGAAGAGTGCATTCAGACTTCGCGGGAGCCGGGGCGACGTGGGCGGAACCACGCGGAATGATAATGGTACCCCGAGTGCGACGCACGGACATTTCAGGCCGTGGCCAACGCATCCGCGAACCGACCCTGCCCTGTTGCCAAGCACGCGGAAGCGAGGGTCTGGACTGCATTGCCAGCCGAGCGAAGCGTTTCGGCTAGACGAAGCACGGAGGATCCCGCTTGCAAGCGAGGCGACGGTCGCGATCAACTCGGTTGGCTCGACAGGCTTGGCAAGGTGGGTCTGGTATCCTGCATTCAGGGCGCGGGTCCGATCATCGGAGCGGGCGAAGGCGGTGATCGCCGCGGCCGGCACCTTGATGCCCGCACTGCGGATGCGCTGCATGAGGGCGTAGCCGTCGCTGCCGGGCGTGCCAATGTCTGAGAGAATGACATGGGGGACTTCACACGCGAGGCAGTGCATCGCTGCTTCAGCGGATTCCGCTGCGGAGACCTTTGCTCCGCATTCTTCCAGCACGCGTTTGACGAGGCCGCGGGCATCGGGCTCATCATCTACCACAAGCACCGTCACGCCGGCAAGGCTGGGCAGGTCGCTGGCGGGTGTGCTGAGCGATGCAGCCCGGGGATGGATCCGCGAACCCCAATCGGTGTCATGCACCGCGGAAAGGGGCAGGTGGATCGTGAAGGTGGAGCCCTTGCCCTCGCCGTCGCTCGCGGCGCGGACGGTACTGCGGCCGCCCGCTCGAGCGGCTTCGATGACGGCGGCGATGTGCTCCCTCGCGGCCGGAGGCCAGACTTCGGCGAATGGCCGGCCCACGTGCAGGGAGATGTCGTCGAGCTCCATGAGCCTCAGACCATTGGGGTTCATGCTCATCAGGCGGCCCTCGACATCAAGGATCTTTACGCAGTCGGGGGCTCTGGTCGATGATGCTTCGGCTGAAGGCCTCGCTGGCCCGGAGCGCGGCCTCGGCGTGGTCCGCTCGCTGATGTCGCGGAAGATCAGGACGCTGCCCAGTATCACACCATCACTTGAACGGATCGGGGCGGCGCTGTCATCGATCGGGCGTTCGGTGTCATCTTTGCTGATCAGGATCGTGTGATTGGCGAGGCCGACGATCAGGCCTTCGCGCAGGGCGCGGAGCGCGGGGTTCTCCACGGGCTCGCGTGTTTGCTCGTTGACGATGTTGAAGACTTCGACGAGCGGATATCCGAGCGCTTCGGCCAGTGTCCAGCCGGTGAGCGACTCGGCCACGGCGTTCATGAACGTGACGCGGCCGTCCGAATCCGTGCTGATGACCGCATCGCCGATGCTTGCCAGCGTGACGCGGAGCCACTCGAATGCAATCGGAGTTCATCCTCGGCGCGGCGGCGGGCTCTCAGGATGCTCTGGGTGCTTTGAAGGGCCGCGGATCGCAGCTTCTGTTCGTCGGGATCGTGGACGGACATCAGTCGCCTCCCAGGATCTGTGAGGCGAGCGCCGTGCCCAGCACGCGTGAACGGATCTTGGCGAACGCGACATCGCGGGTGGTTGAAGTATCGTCACAGAAGGGAAAAAAACCACAGTCATCGGTCGTGCCGAGTTGATCGAGCGGGATGTACTCCGCGGCCTCGAGCACACGGTCGCAAACCTCTTCGGGAGTTTCGATCCGGGGATCGATCGGGGCAATGACGCCGACGAAGACGCGCTGCCCGGGCTTCAGGTGGTCCCGCACCATCGGCAGGACGCGGGCGCGGTCCTTCTCCCCGGCGAGGGCGATCTAGAAGTTGCCGGCCATCAGCTCAAAAAGAGTGGGGAGGAGTTCGGAGTAGTCGACTTCCGCGCTGTGTGTGGAGTCGCGAACTCCGCCCGGGCAGATGGACTCCTATGCGGGTGCGTTCCGCCTTGCTGAATCGGGCAAGAGCAAGGTTGTTGAGATCGATGAAGCTGTGCAGCAGTTCGCCGGTTGGATCGATCTTCGCGGCCAGGCGACCCTCGGTGAAGTCGATCTGGACCGCGTGCGAGCCCTTGGCCAGGCAGCAGCGCACTTCTGTCTCGTGCTCCTTCAGCAGATCATCGAGAAGCTCATCGCGCGTGTAGCTGGGCAGCTCGGCGTCCGGATACATGAGGCTCAGCGCGGAGGGGGAGATCACCGCCTGCTTGACGGGGACCCGGGCATAACGCTGCGCGACCGAGAGGTAACTGTCGGCATGCCGCTTGTAGCGGAACGGACCGCTGGTGAGCCGCGGCATGCGGCGGACATGCCCCGCAGCGAACGGAATCTTGAAGCCGTCGGAAGTGGTGTTCGGCAAACCGTGGACGCAGTATGTCTAGAAGTTGTGATACTTCCGCTGCTCGCCGTCGGTGATGACCGGCGACCCCGTCGTCTCGAAGCGCTCGATGGTGTCCCGGATGGCGTCCTCGTACAGCGAATCGAGCTTCGGGTCTGTGCCATCGAGGCGGGCGATGGCTTCGATCAGCGCCAAGGGGCGGGGGATACTGCCGATCGGTTCAGTGGGGATGGCGAGGCTCATGAACGCGCTTCCATTCGTGACTCAAACGGATTCCAGAGGGCCGACTGCGGGTTTGAGTGAAACAGCAGAGTATCACAAAGACCCCGAACTCCGAAGCACTGTCACGAGCAACGGGGGGGCGATCGGCGCGAAAGAGCCCACTCCCCGCAGGCACACAGTCGTTTCGAATGAACTAAATGCAGGAGACACGACGGAAGAAAGATAAGAAATCTTTCATTCCGCAACGCCGATCCAGCGTTCACCGCTCGTTGACACGGAGTACGACCACGGTGATATCGTCCGTCCTACCCGAGAGACCGCTGAACTGGCGAACGGCCGCGAGAATGTGATCCGTGATGCGAGCGGCGGAGGCGTTGGGCTCGCGCCCGAGCAGTTCGAGCAGGGCAAGCTTCAGGCGGGTGCCGCCAAACTTGTGTCCCTCGAAGTTCACAGCATCGTGCAGGCCATCTGTCCAAGAGACAATGACGTCTCGGGGATAAAGCTGGAACACGCCGAGGGGATACTCCTGCGTCGGATCGATCCCCAGGGCCATGCCGTCGGCGGTAAGCCTCTGGCAGTCGCGGTCGGTGGGGGGGCGATCGCGCGGGATGCGGATCAACAGCGGCCAGTCGTGCCCGGCGGCGCAATACGTGAGCCGGAGGGAGACAGGGTCTGCCACGCCGTACCAGAGCGTCACAAACTCGTTGTCGAGGGTGTCGCGCACGAGGGCGCGGTTGACGCGCTTGAGCACATCGCCGATGTGGTACACATCCTGCGCATGCGCACGGAGACTCGCGCGGACGCTCGACATGAGCAGAGCCGCAGGAACTCCTTTGCCGGCGACATCGCCTACAAGCACGCCGAGATGGCCGCCGAGTTCCAGGAAATCGTAGAAGTCGCCGCCAAGCTCAAATGACGGTGCGTAGTGCGCGGCGACATCGAACGGTGGGACATTCGGTGTTGTGCGGGGCAGCATCCGCCGCTGCACGCTCGCGGCCAGCCGCACCTGCCGCTTCATGGCTTCGTCTTGCTCGCGCAGCTTGCGGAGGCGGGCGGTGGTCACGGCCGCGGCGGCGTGCTCGGCGATGGCCTTGAGCAGTTCACCCTCGGCGGGTGTGAAGACACGGGCTCGGTGTGTATACAGGCGAATCAGACCGATCGGCATTCCCTGATCAAGCAACCCGGTGGTAATGAGGCTGACCAGTCCCTCTGCACGGATGCGATCGGTGGCTTCGATGCGGGGATCGTGGAGCAGGTCCTCAACGCAGATCACTTCGCCGCGGAGCGCGGCTTGGCGCAGAACCCCCTGGCGAGAAAGAGTCTCGGTGTCGTTGGTCCAGTCACGCGAAAGGCCACGTGCCGCGCGGATGGTGGGGACGTCGCGGCCTTCCTCGATCAGAGCGATGGATCCGGCATCGACGCTCAGCGTGTCAATGGCGAGGGCGAGCGCAGCATCGAGCAGGCGGTCAATGTCGGTGCCGGCTGGCCCGCTGCCCAAACCAGTCTGGCTTTCCGTCAGCAGAGCACTAAGCCGGTAGAGCGCATCGAGCTCCTTGATTCGCTGGCGAAGGGTCCATTGTGCTTCGCAGACATCGCAGACCGAGGAGGCCAGCAGCCCGAGCGACCGACGGATTGCGTCGGCCCGTGTGGGGTCGGCATCGCGCGGAACACACAGCACGATCGCGCCAAGGAGACCAGCGCGGATGCGCAGAGGCACCGGAGCAGGGTCGAAGCATTCAGCGGCGGTACGGGAAACCAGCTGGAATGCACGTTCCCGGCCTTCCACCTCGGTTACAATCGACCACGGGTGTCCTCCACCGCTGGCGGAGGCATCCTCCCTCCAGACCGGAATGATCACCTCTCCGCTCTGGTCGCGGAGCCAGATGGGGGCTCGGAGCAACTGAGCCAGTTCGTCGCAAAGGGCTGAAACCGAGCCATCGGTTAGGAAGTCGCGCATGGCGACGGCCACCTGCGCGATCGACGCCGCGGCGGGCTCGACCGTGGGGAGCGGTGGGGGTGGGGGAGGAGTGGTGAGGGGGGCGGTCAAGAGGAGGAACAGGGGGCTAGATGCATGTTCGGGGCGGGGAAAACGACGCAAACGGGTCACAAACTACGCAGTCAGCGGATGGTACGCCCAGCTCGAACCAACGCTTGATTCGGTGCGACTTTCACTGCCCCCGTTTTAAGGGTTTTCGAGTGGAGAAAGCTTTCTATAAGGTCCGTTGCAGGTTACACTTGAGAGAACGTCTTCGGTGCCCGCGCAACAAAGGGGCTTACCCTCATTGCATTGGGGGCCGGAGGCAAGTGGCGCGTTGTGTTCGTCACGCTCCTGCCCGGGGAAGTCCGGGCCCTTCGCCAAGTGACGGTGGGGGAAGGAGTCGGCGAGATGAGCACGGACCAAGTATTAGCTGAATCAGCGCACAACGCTGGAGTGGCAACCCAAGCCGCATCTCGAGTGGTGAAGGTGCCCGGCGCGCCTGGCTGGCACGACGAGGTCTATCAAGCTGCGCAGCGCGATGCTGCGAAGGTGCCTTGGGCGGCGGAGCGCCCCAACCCGGCTCTGGTCTCCTGGCTGAACGCCGAGGCGCCGGGGCGGGTGCGGCCCGGAGCGCGGGCGGCGGTTGTGGGCTGCGGACTTGGGGATGACGTGATCGAACTCCAGAACCGCGGGTATGACGCGGCGGGCTTTGACGTATCGCCGACGGCAATCGATTGGGCGCGGCATCGGTTCCCGCAGCAGGCCGAATCGTTCATGGTGTCGGACCTCTTCGATCTGCCCTCTCGACTTCGCCGCAGGTTTGATCTTGTTGTCGAGGTGTACACGATCCAGGCAGTCTCGATCGAGCAGCGCGAAGCCGCGGCTGCCGCGGTAGCGAGCCTGTCTTGTCCCCGCGGAACGGTGGTATGTGTGTGCCGCGGCCGGGATGATGAGCAGTCCCTGGAGAGCTTCAAGGGCCCGCCGTGGCCACTGAGCGCGAAGGAACTGGTTGCGCTGTTTGAACAGGCGGGGATGCATCCGGTGCGCGAACCGGATGACTTTGAAGACGATGAGACCCCACCGGTTCGCCGCATCCGCGCGGCGTTTGTGCATCGCTGAGGCGAAAGCGATAGCTTCAATGTGGTAGAGCTCCGCGATTGTTGAAGCCGGGCGGTGCAAGCCCGAGCGGGCAACAATGCACCGTGCTGTCCTACTTTCGAAAGCGCAGACGCGGGCGGGTCTTGGGGGATGCGGCACGCGCGGGGGTGGCGCTGGCGCTGAGCCCGAAGCTCGCGGCGTGGCACGGGTTGTCACAATCCGAGCGCGATGCGCTCTGCGATCTGACCCTCGTGATGATCGTTGAGAAGCGGTGGGAGGGGTGCGACGGGCTGGTGCTTACGGAGCACATGCGGATGATCATCGCGGCGCAGGCGGCCCTGCTGCTGGTTGGCTTTGCGATTGATCCGCTGGTCGACCCCGTGTACCCGAACGTGCGGGAAGTGCTGGTCTACCCGACCGGGTACTTCGCGACGACCCAGCGGCGCGATGCCCTCGGCGTGGTGCACGAGGGATCGCCGAATCTGGGCGAGGCTTGGTACAGCGGGCCGGTGATCGTGTCTTGGGCGGATGCGATCCACGGCGTGGCGGATGGAGATGACGGGCGGAACCTGGTGCTGCACGAGTTTGCCCACAAGCTCGATATGCTCGATGGAGTGGTCGATGGCACGCCGCCGCTGGGTGGCGCGGCGGAGTATCGCACCTGGCGCAACGTCATGAACGATGCGTTCAACCGGCTGCGGATGGCGCGGCCGGGGGCATCGGTACTGGTGCTTGATCGCTACGGCGCGACGAACCCGGCCGAGTTCTTCGCGGTGGCGACCGAAGCGTTCTTTGAACGATCACGCGAGCTTCGACAGCGCGAGCCCGCTTTGTATGAAACGCTGAAGATGTACTTCCGGCAGGACCCGGCGGCACGGTTGTGAGGAGCAAGGGGAGGCAGGAGAGCCCAACGCAGAGCTTCTACTTCGCGGCTTTGAGCGCTTTCTTCGCCGCGCGGGCCTTGCCCCAGATGTTGAGCATCTCCACACCCAGTGAGAAGGCCATCGCGAAGTACACCAGCTTCTTGTCGATGTGGCCGCCCGTGCCCTCCACGATCAGCATGACGCCGATCAGAATGAGGAACGAGAGGGCGAGCATCTTGACCGTCGGATGCCGATCGACAAACCTCGCGATGAAGCCGCTGAAGACCAGCATCACGCCAACGGCGGCGACGATGGCGATGACCATCACCGGTTTGTTGTCCGTCATGCCGACGGCGGTGATGACCGAATCGAGCGAGAAGACCAGATCGACGAGGAGAATCTGCACCAGCGCCATGGCGAAACCGTTGCCCGCGGCTTTGCTGATCGCCGCCCCCTGGCCCGTGCCGGCGTACGGAATGGCCTCGACAACACCACCGGTTTCGATCTTGTGGTGAATTTCATACGTGCTCTTGGCGACCAGGAACAGCCCGCCGAGCAGCATCACCAGGTCCTTGCCGCTGACGACGTGGTCGATGATGGGGAGCGTGAAGAGCTTGAGATCCTTGAGGCCCATGACCCAGGAGATGGCAAAGAGCAGGCCGATGCGCATAAACATTGCCAGCGAGAGGCCGATGATGCGGGCCTTGTCGCGCTGGTGCTCGGGCAGTCGGCCGCACAGGATGGCGATGAAGATGACGTTGTCAATGCCCAGCACGATCTCGAGGCTGGTGAGCGTGAGCAGGGCGATCATCGCCTCGGGCGTCATGAGGCTGGACCAGTCGTATTCGGCGAGTGTGTGCATCGGGGATCTTTCGTCGAGGAAATGGGTCGTTCGGGCGACGCCGCGACGATTAGCGTAATCTGATCGGCATGTCCACGCTGCTCACCCCACCGATCCTATTCTTCGTGCTCGGAATGCTCGCCGCGGCCTTCCGAACCGGGCTGAAGATTCCCCACCCCATCCCGAAGCTGCTCTCACTTTACTTGTTGTTTGCGATCGGCTTCAAGGGCGGGCTGAGTCTGGGGGCCAGCGGCCCAAGCACGGACCTGTTCCTGGCCGTGGGTGCCGGGATCGGGCTGTCGGCGGTGATCCCGGTCGGGGTTTTCGCGGTCCTGCGTAGGCGGCTGGACGGAACGAACGCCGCGGCCGTTGCCGCCACTTATGGCTCGATCTCGGCCGTCACGTTCATCACTGCCAGCGCCGTGCTGAGCGAACTCAAGATCGAACAGTCGGGATACATGGTCGCTGTTATGGCGGTCATGGAGTCCCCGGCAATCGTCGTGAGTCTGATCCTGGCGCGGATGGGGTCGGACCCCGACTCGGCCGATGCCGCGGCCCGCGCCTCCTGGGGCAAGCTCCTGCACGAGTCATTCCTCAACGGCCCGGTCTTTCTGCTGCTGGGCTCCATGGCCGTGGGAGTCGTCGCTGGCGAGAGTGGCGCAGCGATGCTCAAACCCTTCGCCCAGGACATGTTCGTCGGAGCGCTTTGCTTTTTCCTGCTTGATCTGGGCCTGCTCGCGGCCAAGCGGCTACGCGAGATCGGCCGGACGGGCTGGGCGTGCGTCGTGTTCGCGGCGGTTGCGCCGGCGGTGCAGGGTACGCTGGGGCTGTTGACGGCGAGGCTCATCGGGATGTCGGAAGGCGATGCCCTGTTGATGACGCTGCTGGCCGGCTCCGCATCGTACATCGCCGCGCCCGCGGCTCTGAAACTGGCCCTGCCACGGGCCAACCCCGGGCTCTACGTGACCATGGCTCTGGGCATCACCTTCCCACTCAATATCGCCGTAGGCATCCCCGTATGGCTGGCGTTGATCCGCCTGCTGTGGCCCTCTTGAACAACTCGCCGCTGAGGTCACATACAGTTCAGCTTGTCCACAAAGCCTTATGATGCTGAACACGGACCGCTTCGTGCGAATGGGGAGGCCCAATCCGCGGCTCCCCCTGCGTGGGGATCCGAGACTCGCGAGGAGCGGCTTGCGCGGCTGCTCCGCAAGGCGCGGGCTCTGCCGGACATCCCCGGTGTCTATCTGATGAAGGACCGCCATGATGTGGTCGTGTATGTCGGTAAGGCCTCGCGGCTGAACGACCGGGTCTCGAGCTACTTCATTCCCTCGGCCGATCTCGGGCCGCGGAAAGGCCCGCTACTCGAGGTGGTACACGACTTTGAGACGCTCGATTGCGAGGGCGAGTGGGAGGCACTGCTCACCGAGAATCGGCTGATCAAGGACATCTCGCCCCGCTTCAACGCGCGGCTGACGGATGACAAGACGTTTCCGTATTTGGTGGTGAGCACAAAGGAGGACTTCCCCCGCGTGGTCGTGACGCGGAACCTGCAGGCGCCGGAGTTCAAGGGCGCGAAGGTCTTCGGGCCCTTCACGCGACCGGGTGCGCTGCGCGAAGCGGTGAATCTGCTGCAACGGGTCTTCAAGTTCCGCACATGCTCCTTGGACATCATCGATGGGGATGAGAGGAACAAGAGCTTTCGCCCGTGCCTGCTGTACAACATCGGCATGTGTACTGCGCCGTGCGCGGCGAAAATCAGCCGCGAACAGTACCGCGCGGATGTCGAACGTTTCACCGACTTCCTGACCGGTAAGCGGTCGGTGATGCTGCGTCAGATGCAACGCGATATGAACACGGCCGCGGCGGAACTGGAGTACGAGAAGGCCGCGGTGCTGCGAGATCAGATCAAGGCGATTCAGCGGCTCGATGAGCGGGCAAGGGGTGGCCGGAAAGATGAGTGGCAGCCGGAAGCGGAGAGCTTCTACGTCGATCCAAAGAAGGGGTTGCGTTCGCTCCAGAAGACGCTGGAGATGGAATCACCCATCCGCTGCATCGAGGCGATCGACATTGCGCACCTGCAGGGCGGGGAGACGGTCGGAAGCAAGGTCTGCTTTGTGGATGGGCGTCCCTTGAAGAACGAGTATCGCCGGTACCGTATCAAGAGTGTGCTTCAGACGGGCCCGGATGGCCGCGCGGGCGTGAACGACGACTACGCGAGCATCCGCGAAGTTGTCTCGCGCCGGTATCGCGAGGCGGGAACGGGCAACGAACTGTACCCGGATGTGATCTTGATCGACGGCGGGATGGGCCAACTGCACGCGGCAATGGAAGCGTTCAGAGAGTTGAACGTGAAGCCACCGATGGTGATTTCGCTGGCGAAGAAGGATGAGATCATCTTCGTGTTTCGGGAAGGCGGCGATGGCTGCCCCCCCACAGCGCTGGGCGGACAAGGGGAACCGATCAAGCTCGGACGAGAGAATCTTGGATTGAAGCTGTGCCAGGCGATCCGTGATGAGGCGCACCGGTTCGCGCAGCACTATCACCATGTGCTGCGGCGGAAGAAGACCCTTGGCGAGGAGTGAGGCGAATACGAGAGGAGGCCCGGGCGCAAGCCCGGGCGTTCAGTTGGTAGACTCGCCGCTATGGCCACAACCGGCGCGACCGCCTACTTCATCACTTGGAGTTGGCACGAACAGTGGCTAAATGGTGATGAACGGGGATCGGTCGATCGGATGCAGAACGTGTACGGCACGCCGATGCTTGTTCCTCATCGTGGGTTGAACCGGAGCGATGCTGACTATCTGACGCAGCAGCCGTTCATACCCAGTGACCGTCAGCGCGTCGTGGTCGATTCAACAATCAGAAAGCACTTGGAGATCCGTGGGTGGCTGTTGCTCGCGATCAAAGTTCGCACGACTCATGTGCATGTTGTTCTCGGGGCAAGCGGGTACTCTCCAGAAAAAGTTATGGGTGAACTCAAGGCATGGTCATCTCGCCGGATGCAAGAAGCCGGGCTACTGGATAGGTGCGCAAAGGTGTGGACTCGACACGGAAGCACCCGGCACATCTTTCGGGATGTTGGGCTTTCCGAGGCGATCCACTATGTCAATCACGAGCAATGAACCTCGAACGCCCGGGCTTGCGCCCGGGCCTCTACTTGCGCACTTCGACCTTGCCACCCGCGACATCCTTGATGGCATAGCCCATCTCCGCGAGTTCATCGCGGATGCGATCGGATGCGGCAAAGTCCTTGGCCTTGCGCGCGGCGAGACGTTCTTCAAGCTTGGCGAGCACGGCAGGGTCGGCATCGCAGCCAATGAAGACGCCGATGCTGGTCTGCGCGGCCTGCGGCCTTTCCAGCGACAGGACGCCGAGGACCGCATCGATGTTCAGCAGCGAACGTGCGTCGGCAGGAGTGGGCGATGGCGTTTCGCCGATCCACTTGTTGAGCTCACCGATCGCTCCGGCGATGTTGAGGTCCTCGGACATCGCCGCGGCGAAGGCCTGTTCCACGCGTGAAGGAGCGCCGTGTGCAGACGCAGGTGCGCCGGCGAGTTCAAGGAATCGTCGCCAGCGTTCCACCGTTCGCTGGCTGTCCTTGAGGCCCTGCATGGTGAAGTTCGCATTGGTGCGGTAATGAGTCTTGATGAGTTCGAGGCGCAGCGCGCCGGGCTCGATATTGTGGGGCGCGGCAAAGAGATCACGGGCCGTGAAGAAGTTCCCCTTGCTCTTGCTCATCTTGTCGCCCTCGACCATGAGGAAGCGCGGGTGGAACCACATCGCGCTGAACGAGCCCTGCTCGGGCGCGGCGTTGAATGCGCAGCAGCTCTGCGCGATCTCGCACTCGTGGTGCGGAAAGATGTTGTCCTCGCCGCCGGAGTGCACATCGATGACCGCATCGCCGTTCTCTACCGTCAGCGCGGCCAGAGCTTCGGCGTCGAGCGGCTTCCCTCCGGTGGCACGCAGGCGAGATGCGCTCATGACTGAGCACTCGATGTGCCAGCCGGGGTAGCCCGCGCCCCACGGCGAATCCCACTTCATGATGTGCGTCGAGTCTTCCTTCCAGAGCAGGAAGTCCGCCGGATGCTTCTTGCCGGC
>Ga0163144_10013283_pt1 | contig 17201 bp, 7 predicted proteins | sample OliLak19BULKMAT1_FD_123175 | JGI IMG/M metagenome (GOLD analysis project Ga0163144, IMG submission 123175) | Freshwater microbial mat bacterial communities from Lake Vanda, McMurdo Dry Valleys, Antarctica - Oligotrophic Lake LV.19.BULKMAT1 | ecosystem: Environmental > Aquatic > Freshwater > Lake... | reverse complement strand
TACAAGACCTGCTGGATCGAGCGACGACAAGGTCAGGATGGTTTCGGCGGCACGCCCGCGGTGCCGAAGCTTACGACGCCAGACTTTCACTTCTCGACGCTGAAAGCGTTAGCCGACGCAGTCGAGGCGGAATAGTCTTTCGACGGGCCTGCCAAAGCGGGACTGAATGCGTTCGACGAGTGGCCGTATTTCGGTTGGAATGCGGTCACGAGTGTTGGACTGGCTGGCTGGCTGGCTGGGAAAAGCGCTACAATTCGACGTTTTAGGCGCATCGCTCAGCCTGTCTCAAAATCAGGTTTCCTCACGGAAGTGTTGGTTCGAGTCCGACCGGGGGCACCATCGTGTAAAATGCAATACCGTCAGCATTTTATGGCAGTCGAAATCGGTTTCTGTATGTTCCAGGCCGCTCGTCTCGACTAACGTGTTTTGAACGCCGTCATTTTCGCTTCCGGCGTGCCACCCTCGTGTGCCAGCGCTTGGCGAGGGCTGCGCCGGCCTGATCGGCCGTCAATTTTGTGTACCGGTCCAAGATCTCCTTGATGCTTGAGATTGTATGGCCTGTGATGGCGCCTATCTGCCCCCTGACGCAGCCTGCATCGTGGAGAGCGATGATGAGGTATGGCGTAGGACGCGCATGGTGAGCCATGCCGTGGGTATCCGGAGCGGATCCGTGTTTCTTGGCAAGCGCTACACGAAGCCTGTCGAACGCGTGACAAAAGCGATTGGCACTCCAAGGCCGTCCGCCCGATTGTTCTGGATCGTGTGCCGCCCTTCAGCACCATCGCGGCCTACTAAGCTCAGCACTACGTCAAGGCACGTGAACCGAAGTCTGAAATGAACAGGAGGCGACTGCGGGTAGAGGGCTTCCCGAAAAATGAAGGCCCGGCCACCCCGAAGAGCAACCGGGCCCCACGCTAGGCGTGATCGTCGACTCTGTCACACCTCCCAGAAGGCGGTTTTGCTTCAACAAGCAGAGCCCCAAGGGCACACTGACGGTCGGGGGGATCCGCGTCGTCAGACTACGGTGGCGCTGCGAGGGGCAACCGCGATGTCCAAAGGGGTTCCGACTGAGAAACGGAACCGCCAGACTGCGTAACGCGGTTGCCGCCAAAAATGTTGCGTCAATATTGTGACGCGCTTTTGCAGACCCGCCTACGCCGCCAACACCTGCGGATCAGGCGAGGAGCTCCCCGTGACGTACCAGCGGGGGAAAAGTTGGTGTCCAGTATCGTCCAACACGAGAAATCTTTATGCGTCGCTGCTCCGCCGAGAAAACTGCGATGCTGGTGGTTCACATCGGGGATGGCCTACGTTGAGCCGAAGCGGCAGCGCGGGCATTCCAGCTCGGGGATCATGGTTTCCACCGCCGTAGCAATCAACGCCCCGGCCCCGAATGCCTTGAGCATTGCCAGTGCATGAGCGTCGAGATCACTCAGAGACGCGAACGAAAGCAACATCGTCTATGCAGTATCAAGCGCGATGCCGCTCCACAACGACAGCATGTAGGTGACGAGCGCGGCCGACGCCGCAGCGAGGCCCCAGTCGAAGGCCCATACTTTCCCGTCGGCCCTTCGAGCCCGAACTAGTCGATCAATCAATGTGGCCGTGCCTCTCTCATCGAGGCAGCACATCCACAGATGCTCGGAAACACGATGGCCAGGCCGTGGCGAGGTCAACTTTTGGGCGCGGTCGCCCTCCATTTCCGTGCTCTACAGTCGAGTAAGCTGCTCCTTTTCACGCTGCATACTCCTGGCAAGCGCGATCGTCAGGGGAGGGGTTTGCTCAGGCAAACCCCTCCCCTGACAACTCTCGCGGTCTCGGGGCTAGGCGGCGAGCTGACCCCTGATCTTGGTTGTCGTTTCGAGACTATTAATGGCGTATAATCTGTTCGGTGTTCGAGCCCAATGGGGAAGAGATGCTGTCGAGAACTGGCGCGCGCGCCCGGATTTGTGTGGCCGGTAGCTTGCTGGCGCTTCTTGCAACCGCCGACATCGGGGCCCATGCACAGGCGCCCGGAAGCCCCGGCCGTCCGCCGCCTCGGCAGGAGCGGGCGGACGATCGGCCACCGGGTGCCCAGGAAGCCGAGAAATATGATGCCGCCGGTGTGCGATTGGGAAGCTTTCGCCTGTTCCCGCTGCTCGAGCTGGACGAGGGCTACAACGACAACGTCTTTGCCGTGCCGGCGGCGACCGGACAGACTGCGAGCTTTGCCCAGTTCATCAAGCCGGCGCTCGAGCTGAAATCTACCTGGGCCAGCCATATGCTTAACCTGTACGCGCGCGGCAATTTTGCCTTCTACACCGCAGCGCCCACGCAGAATTTCCAGGATTTTGCGGTCGGGGCTGAAGGGCGCGTCGATATCCAGCGCAACTGGAATACTTACGGCACCTTGTCGTTCAATCGCGCTCACGAGGACCCTGGCGCGCCCAATACCGTGAGCGGCGCCACCAACGTCACGATCTACAATCAGCTGACCGGCAATGTCGGCTACTATCAGAAAATCAACCGCCTTAGCGGCCGTGCCGAGTTCCGCGCCGACAATTTCAGCTACTACAATAACGGACTGGGCCTCTCGAACGGCGTCATTCCAAACGGCGATCGCGATCACACCGAACTGCGCGAGTCGCTGCGCGGCGGCTATGAGTTCCTCGACGGTTATGAGGTCTGGGTACGCGGCACCCTCAACCAGCGTCTCTACGTCAACCCCGTCGATGCGGCGGGCTTCGCGCACAACTCCAGTGGCTGGGACGCGGTCGCAGGCATCACGATCGATGTCGGAGGGTTGACGACAGCCGAGCTGTTCGCTGGTTACCTGCAGCAGAACTACGTCGATGCGCGCTTCCAAGCGCTGCAGGGCGTGCAGTTCGGCGCCACCGCCTACTGGAATCCTCTGAAGGAACTCTGGGTCGCTCCCTATATCAAGCGCACGGTCAACGAGACGGCCTATGTCGGCTCCTCGGGCTATCTCAACACGGCGTTCGGCCTCAACGTGAACTACAATGTCCTGCCGAACGTCAGATTAAACGGTGCCGGCGACTACTCGATCGCCGATTACCAGAATTTTTCCTCTTCGAACCGGCTGGACCAGTACGTTACCTTTGCTGCCGGACTCATGTATCTGCCGGTGCCCGAATTCTTCGTCGGACCGCAATATCAGTACGTGAATCGCACTTCAAACCAACCCGGCCTCAATTACGGCCAGAATGTCATCATGCTCCGGCTCGGGGCTCGCCTCTAGGGGTTCTGCGGCACTCACCGACCAACGGTGCACACTCGAAAGAGGCTGCGCTCACTGCACAAATTTGGACAACCGAGCGAACTCGCTGGCGGCTTACCGTAAGTCCTCGAGGCAGAGCGCCACGACCCGCTGTGTTCAGGATTGGGCCATTCTGCTCGACCTTGGGCAAACGCGTCACAATCTTATCGCTGTCTCAGCACTCCCCTGCACGCAACTATGGCCGCACGCGCGGACTTTGGAGCGCGTGACTCGGGGTGCCAAACATGATCGCTCAGAGCGAACTGGTCAGCCGCATACCCAGAGCGATGAGCTTTGCAAAAGAGGCAATAGGTGGTGAAGGGTCGCCTAGCCTACGGCGTAAGTATATCCGAGCCGCCATACTCGATCCGCCATGTTCTCCATGGACAACCTACTTCGTATTCTCTGCAGCGATCCTCGTCCTTTGGATGGCGGTTTGACCCGTGAGCAATATTAGCCGAAGCCGGCCTCACTTCTTGGCAGTACTGCCACCCATCCGGAAGGTAATTGCGCCAAGCCTTCTCCGAGCCCGCAGATTCGACGCCGAAGTAATCGAACTGCTCGCCTTTGCCGTGCTTACTGGAATCCCGATTCTTGCTGCAGCATGGGCGCTGCTGTCGACTGGCCGCGTACTTTCTCGTGAGATGACTTGGGACCTCCTCTTTAACCTCGCGGGCGCTTGGCACCTGGTGAACGGGCATGTGGCGCACGTTGCTTTTCACGATCCGGTGGGCCAGCTCAATTTCCTGCTGACCGTGCTTGGGTTTCATTTGATCGGGCTAACGCCACTCGCCTTTGTCGTCGGCAGCCTCATCTGGGCGATGGTGACCTTCGTTGCGGCTTCAGTCGTGGTAAGGCGGCGATTACCGCTTCTGCCCGCAGCAGCCTTCGTGGTTTTCGTTTGCTTGCTGGTTGTCATGCCCGCCAATGTCGGGGACTCGCCGAGAGATTATTCCTTCGCCATGGCCTACAATCGCTATGGCTGGAGTGCGGTCACAATTGTGGCAATGATCCTGTTTCTGCCGCCTCGCGCCCCATCTCGCGTCGGCGACACACTCGACATGGCGATTGCAGGCTTGCTGCTCGTCGCCCTCTTTTACCTGAAGATCACCTATTTCGCGGTGGGACTTGGCGCTCTTGTCCTGTCGCTCAACTTCTTCCCGCATGTCCGCGATCGCTGGAAAAGCTGGTTTGTTGTAAGTGGTCTGGTCGTAGCCATTGCGCTGGCCCCACACAATCATCCTTACCTTTTGGATCTCTGGACAGCCGTGGAAGCCGGCCAGGCCCGCGGTGGTCTCGGCGTCCACCTGAATACGGTGTTGAGTGAGCCCGAAGGTAATGCAGTTTATGCTGCCGGCCTTGCGATCGGGTTGTGCCTGTGGTGGCGCGGTCGCGCTCCAGTGCGCTTGCCTATTGCGGTTGGCTTTCTGCTTGTAGCCGGTACTTTCCTGCTGACGCAAAATCATCAGGCTCAAGGCATTCCGCTTGCCGTATTGATCGCCATCCTGCTCTACGACCAGCTTCGCCAATCGCCATCGGAGGGATGGTCCTCTGGACAGTCGTCCACGGGAAGAACGGCCTTGATCGTCCTCATGGTCTTTCTTTCCGCCATGATCGGCACGTCATCGTTTGGCTTGGCAAGCTATCGCATGGACGCCTCCAATGATGAGCGCCTGCTGGTGGTCGACCAAACTACTCTAAAAGGGCTAGCGGTCCCGTTCGAGCCACATGGCCTGCTCGCAGCCTTCGGCGGAGAACAGAGTGATCCCACCTTGCTGAATAGAGCACGCATTCTGCGGCCGCGCCACGAACTCTCACCGACCGAATACGTGGAGACGATTCTCGAGGCAGCCAAGCTGTTTGATGCAGGCTGCCTGAACTATGGCGGTATCGTCGTGCTCGACCAAGTTAATCCGCTGCCTTACATGCTTGGTCTGCCGCCAACGAAGGGCGGTTCGCTATGGTCGGGATGGGGGGTGCCAGTGCGACCCGCGGCGGAGGTCTTTGTCGATGCCGACCATGTTTTCATCCCCAAGTTCCCGACCTACAGCCCGTGGACAGTCAAGGGAACGCGCGCGTACAGCGCCTATCTCGCGGAAAACTTCGGCCGGCGGCTTGAAACTCAAAGCTGGATTGTCCTGAGCCGCGAGAATGCGAGTACAACGCCCGTGTCAGCACGACAAAAATCGCAGCAATGCGCTTACAAGCCGTGAGCCCGCCGGCGATCGCGGTCCAGGCTAGGCGGCCGGATCCACGATGCTTCTGGAAAATGGACCGCGCGGCTTCCGCAAGAGCAGCCGGGATCGCGACCCGGACCTTCCATCGCCTCGCGTCATAGACTGCGCCGACGGACTAACGTGCCATGACCAGTGTCACGTCGACAACTGGCCCTTGCGCCTCTGCTGGAACCTGCAGCCGACCTGGTGCTAACCGCCCACTCCGCCAGGCTGCCAGTCAGCTGCGACGCAAGGTGGTCTGATGGCGACTTTGCGCAAGAGCTTGAATGGCGGCGGCGCGCCGCGAGCTGGGGCCGAGAGGTTCGCAGCTAACAGGAATATGTTGGCGCCGGTGGGCGCGTGGTGTCCAGCGTCCCCTCACGGCTGATTGGGCGCTGGCTCCACAAGGTGTGCGACGCCAGCCGGATGATCGCCTGCGCCGCTCGCGTCTTGCACGCTGCCTTCGAACAGCACTCATTCAGCCGGCCAGTGCATTGAGATATAGTGTATGACTTCGCCTCATCGCTCGGCCTCGCCGACGACGTCCTCGGGACGGCCGTGGTGCGCGATCAACAAGGGCTGCAGACCGGCAGGGCAATCAACCGCACCGCGCATAAGCCTAGAAGTTGAACCCGATAAATTGTTTCCAATTGTCGCGTAAGGCGTCTTGTTTGATACTCAAGCGGGCGTACTGGGTGCGAAGCCTTCCCAGTTTGCGGCGCGCCTCGCGTTGGTTACGAAAATTTTCTTCATTCGGTTCCAGCCAAACGAGGGCGTCTGTGATCTGTAGGTAGGCTTCCGCGATCTCTCGTGCCCGTTCAACAGCGCGCTTGTACATCCAAAGCCGATAGTGGACGGCGATCAGGTTAAGCATGAGCCAGGATCACACACCGGGGATGATGAGAGGTATGCGATTTCTGTGACGTAACGCAATATTATGCAAAGCTGGTCGTTCGTCGGCCACCTTTTAAGAGGCCGCCGAAGAATCCCAGAGTTAAGTGAATCCTGCTCAAGGTGATGGTTGAGGTCACTTATTCCCGATTGCAAGCGGGCTGTACTGCCCCCGCGAGATCATGGAAAGACCCCAACTCCTTGGCGGTTTGCGCACGCGGTTCTCTCCGCGCGCCGGGACCGTGCGGTTCATCGGCCCGGAGAGCGCTGTTGGCGTCGACGAGGCTGCGTGAGGTACGGCAGCTGTCTCCCTGTCCTGGAGCGGCTTGCATCGCTCCTCCGAGCCGACCGTTACAAGCAGTGTGGCGTACCGTTCATGTCCAACTCGGTCATGGACCACGCACACTCAAACGAGCTCGGCCGATGACGAGCGCACTCTCAGGCGGATCTATTCGTCTTGGGCGCTCTCAGTGGCGTGGTGGAAGTGGCCTTAGTAACCCACTTCGCAAGAGAGAATAATTGTGACGTCTGTTTTGCTGGTTGAACATCCCCGATCAGACTGTCAAGCCGCTTCCGCAGGACAGAGCACATCCGCTCGACGTTTGTTCGCGACATCAGTCCGAGATGGTCGGATCTGATGTGGCGAACCTCGATGGGCCCTGTGATCAGCCGCTCCCATCCGAGCAGTCGCTCGCCCAGGAACCGCTTCTCCTGGTCGGTCGCGCGGAAAAGCAATGCCGGTACCGGCAACGTAGTCGGTTGATAGAGCTTCTGTGCATCCATGTACGAGTCGTACAGATGAATGCCTCGAAGCTCTTCGGGAATGACCTTGTCGCCCGCAAGATGCTCGCGAATGAGGGCCCGGTCTCTCTCCAGAACCTCGGGGCTGATCTCGCCGTGCGACGCTGTCTGATTACCTAGCAGGCGGCCGATGCGGCGCACTACGCCATGCACCGGACGATGCCACAAATACCCGGCGTTCCAGTACCGAACTCTCGGGGGAGCTTGATTCGCCAGTTTGGGTGAGACGGTGTCAAACAACACCAGAAGCGCGACCTTCTCTCCCTGATCCAAAAGCCGTCGGGTCATTTCGAATGCGATGACGCCGCCCGCGGAGTAGCCGCCTAGGAAATATGGTCCCTCTGGCTGCACCGCGCGGATGGCTTTCAGATATGAAGAGGCCATTGCCTCGACCGTAGACAACGGACGTCGCCGACCGTCGACGCCGAGGGCTTGCAGGCCGTAGAGGGGCTGGCGCTGATCAAGCGATTTAGAAAGGTCGCCGAAGGTCAGAACGTTGCCCCCACCGCCGTGAACGCAGAAGAACGGCAGACGCGCGGCATCGCCGCGGTTGATCATCACCAGCGGCGTCCAGTCGCTCGCCTCCTGTTCGTTGGCGCCGCTGGACGAGGACGGCGACACGGCGGATGTAGCAACTCGTTCGACAGACCCGGATTTCGTGCCTTGCTTGTTGACGACCAGCTCTGCGAATTGGCGCAGCGTCCGAGCTTCAAAGAGCGAGGCAAGTGGAAGATCGACGCCGAACTGCTTGCGGACTTTGGCGAACAGCCGCACGGCCGCCAGCGAATGGCCGCCGAGTGCGAAGAATTCATCTCCGGGATTTACTCCCTCCACTCCGAGCAGCTCGGTCCAATAGGTTGCTATTTTCGCCTCGATTTCATTGGCGTAAACGCCAGACGCCTCCTGCCTTGGAGATTGGATGGCACGCTGCCGCGGGGCGGCGTGGCGGTTGGTCTCATCGGAGAAGAGACGGCGCAACTCGGCCAACGCAATCGACGATACCACCACACGGCGGTGGGGTGTCGCCAACAGGCGGCGAAACAGCTCCGGCGCATCTGCCGCGCGGATACCGGCGGCGAGAACCTGCTGCAACAGCGGGCGCCTGCCGCTGTCGCGCGACGGCGGCGCGCTGCCGACCGTAGCGGGGTCGACGCAACGCAAGGTAAAGCCTTCGAAAGTGGCAAGCGCATTGCCAGCGAGATCCGTGAAGGCGACGTCGAACGTCACAAAGCCATTCTCGACCTCTTTCTTCAGACGGCAGATGCTTCGAATCCGGCGCGGCAGCGGTCCCGCGAGGCGCACGCGTTCGACCGACATCGGCACGAACAGCATGCCGGGGCTTGTTCTCTGCGCGACCAGTGCGACGCCGAACGTCGCCGCCATATCGGCCATCGCTGGATGGAATGAATAGACCGAGAGGTCGTTGGCGAAGCGTTCGGAGAGTTCGATCTGTGCAATTCCGCCGTTTGCGCCAAAGCGCTGTGTCGCCAGATTGCGCCAGCGTGGACCGAAAGCCACCTTGTCCGCTTGCGCTGGCTCCGGCCATTCGATCGTCAGGCCGAGTTCGTCGACGGTCGGCACCGCCCACTCCATGATTCTCGCGGCCCCGGGGTCGGCAAATCGGACTTGCGCGTGCGCGTGCGCCGTCCAGCCACCGCCGTCAGTTTGCGCCTGGCTGATCGGCAGGCTCTGAACCGCGAAGTCGAAGCCGTCCGGCGTTGCCGTCAGGTTCGTCCGGACCAGGCGCGCTTGACCTTGTTCGAAGGCCAAGGGTGCCACGATTGAAAGATTTGTGATTTCGACAGGGTTCTGGCGAATGGTCGCCATCGCAGCGCGCGCGATTTCGACGTAGGCCATGCCCGGCAGCACAGAGCGGCCTGCCACGACATGCTCTTCGAGCACCCAGGTGGCACGCGGTTCAAGAATCGCTTCGAAGGAGATTTCGGCGTCCGACCGACTGATTTCGGCGCCAAGCAATGGGTGTACCGGCGTACGCCCGGCGAGGCTCGGAACTGGTGTCCGATACCGTCTCGCCGCCATGCCGATCTCGCCCCACACGCCCCAGTCGATTGCCAGGCCATCGGGTCGAGAGGCAGCCAGCGCGTCGAGGAATGCGTTCGCCGCGATATAGTCAACCTGCCCCGGGCTGCCGACGCTCACGCTGGTGGACGAGAACACCGCGAACAGATCGACGCTTCCGGGCGGCAACAGTGCATCGAGCACGGCTCCGCCGGTGACCTTGGGCGACATCAGCCGGCGTGTGTCCTCCGCCGTCTTCGTGGCGAGTGGCGCATCGTCGAGCACCCCCGCGGCATGGAAAACGGCGTTTATCCTGCCAAAGCGGTCCTTCACCGCGTCGAGCGCTTGCCGCATCTGTCCGATGTCGGCGACATCAGCGCGTAGGATCAGCAGTTCCGCTCCCGCACTTTCGATCTGCAGCAGTCGGCGGACGCATTCGGCATCACCGCCCAGTTCGCGCGAGGACGCAAGCGCCGGCCACGCTGCGCGCGGCGGCAGCTCGCGTCGTCCGATTAGCGCAAGGCGCCCTCTGGCTTCGGTCGCAAGGAATTGTGCAAGCTCAAGCCCGATATCGCCGAGGCCGCCGGTAATCACGGACACCCCGCCTGCGGTCAACCGTGCGGGAAGATGGTCCGGTTTCGGTAGCGGTGCACCAATCAGATCCTGAACCCACCGTGCGTTGGCCCGATAGGCGACAAGTTGGTCACGGGCATGGCTATCGAATTCCGATAGCAGATGTTGCGCCCCGGCGACCGCAGCTGCCGGATCGCCGTCCAGATCGACCAGTTGGGCATTGACCAACGGGATCTCGCGCGCGGCAGCGCGGCAAGGCCCAAGGAGCGTCGCGCGCTCAGGGTGGGACACGCGCTCGCCCCGCAGCGCCAGCGTTCCCGTTGTCGCAACGAGCAGATGGATAGCAGTGTCGGGATCGTGACGCTGCAGCGCCTGGCAAAGATAGAAAAGGCGTTCGAAGATCTCGGGCTGCGCCGGCGCAGCGTCGAGTGCCCACAGATAGAAGATGCCATCTGGCCGGATTCCCTCGGCTTCGAGTTCCGCCAGGAGTCGCCCGTACTGATCCGGACAGGCTGGATCGATGGTCCATGTACCGTCCGCCGACCGCCCGAAAGCCTCGCCCGTACGAATGACGCAGACGCCGCCGGCGCGGTTCGCGAGAATTCTCTCCAGCGCGGGCCCGAGCGGCGCCTGGCCTGAAAAGACGAGGCATTGTCTTTTGGCTGCACTCGATGTGGGAGCGAGCGGTGTCGGGCGCCATTCTGGGACAGAAAACCATTCATCGAGGTTGGCAAGGCGAGAGATCTCGGAAGGATTTGCCTTGGCTTCAACTGTCGCCCGCGGCATACCGGGTTCGATCCAATGACGCTGCCGCTCGAACGCGTAGGTTGGCAGTGAGATCCTGCGGCAGTCGCCACGCCCGCGAACGCGATCCCAATCGAGGTCGTGGCCGCTCGCCCACAGCCGTCCGGCAGCGCTCAGCGCGAATGCGAGGTCGGTATCCGGCTCATCCGCCTTTCGGCACGAAGCGACGATCGAGGCCGGTCGGCAAATGCCCCGCGCCAGCCGTGCAAGAGCCGAAAGCGCCTGCCCGGGCCCAACTTCGATCAGTACCGCGCCTGGTTCCGTCAGGACGGCATTCAGGCCGTCGCCGAACCGGACCGTCTGCCGCAGATGCCGAGTCCAATACTCCGGCGTGGTCAGCTGGTCACCCGCAACCGGCTTGCCGGTAAGGGTAGACACGAAGGGAATCCGCGGCGAGGACAGCCGGATCTTCTGGACACAGGCTCGGAAAGTGTCGAGATGCGGATCCAGCAACCGCGAATGCGCGGCGACACCGATCCGCACACGGCGGCTTTGGACGTCTTCGGCGCGCAAACGGGTTTCGAGCGCTTCCAGAGCGGGAACCGCCCCGCTCGCCACGCACAGATCGGCGCCGTTCACGGCAGCCAGGTCGAGTTCTTCGCCGAGCAGGGGGCGCAACTTCGATTCCGGCATTTGCACCGAGAGCATGCCGCCCGGCTCCATGCGCTCGAAAATCTGGCCGCGCACCACGACGACGCTCAGAGCGTCTTTCAATGTCATGACGCCGGCGACCACTGCCGCCAGATATTCGCCGGCGCTATGGCCAATCACTGCATTCGGCGTGACACCCCAATGGCGCCATAGCGCAGCGAATGCATATTCAAGCACGAACAGTGCTGCCAGCGAGCGAACCGGCTGCTCGAGGATCCGCGCCGCTTCTGCGTCATCGGTTTCGCACTCGAACATGAGACTGCGCAGATCGGCCGGAACCGCCGTCGGCATGACACGGAAGCACTCTTCGACCGCGTCCCGAAACGCGGAAACGCGCTCGTAAAGTTCGCGCGCAGCACCTGGATATTGCGCGCCGCCGCCGGGGAACATGAATACGATCCGGCGTTCGGGTGTTCTGATGTCCGTGACCACACGCCGCGTGTCGTGCCCTTCCAGCGCCGAGCGAAGCCCGTCGTTGTCGCGGGCGATAACGGCGCAGCGATGATCGAAGGCGCGTCGGCCGACTTGGCAGGTAAACGCGGCATTTGCCATTGTAAAGTCCGAGGGCAGATCGGCCGAGAATTGCAGCCACTTGTCGCGCAGCCGCGCAAGCGCCGGCTCCGAACGGGCGGACAGTGTCAAAATCTGCCAATCCGGCGCAACGGCCGCGGCGACCCGCATCGGAGGTTCTTCGACGATCGCATGAGCATTCGTCCCGCCGACGCCGAGGGAGTTCACCGCCGCGCGCCGCGGACTGGCGTCGCGCCGCCACGGCCGGCTGTGATCGACGACATAGAACCGGTTCTTTGTGAAGTCGAAACGCGAATTGGGTCGGCGGTAGTTGAGGCTTGCCGGTATTTTCTCATGACGCATCGCCAGCGCCACCTTGATCAGCGACGTCACGCCAGCTGCTGTATCCAGATGACCGATATTCGTCTTGATCGAACCGATGCCGCAGGGATTGCCAAGGCCGCGATCGCCGTAAACCTGGGCGAGTGCGGCAAGCTCTATAGGATCGCCCACGGCCGTGCCGGTGCCATGCGCCTCGATGTACGTCACGCTCGACGCGTCGACATCCGCGACGGTCAACGCTTCGGCCGCCGCTCGGGCCTGCCCATCGACGCTCGGCGCCAGGTAGCCTGCCTTCTGCGAGCCATCGTTGTTGACTGCCGAGCCGCGGATCACGAGATGGATATTGTCGCCACTCTCGAGTGCATCCTCGAGCCGGCGGAGGACCACGACGCCGACTCCACTTCCGAAAAGCGTCCCCCTGGCGTCATCATCGAAGGCCCGGCAGTGGCCGGTGGGCGACAGAATCTCGCCTTCCGTGAAACGATAGCCGCGGCGATGAGGGAGCTCGATGCTGACGCCGCCGGCTAAAGCCATATCGCAGCTGCCCGTGAGCAGGCTCTGACAGGCCATATGGACGGCGACAAGCGATGTCGAGCATGCCGTTTGGACGGCCACACTCGGTCCCTGCAGGTTCAAGAGATAGGACAATCGCGTCGGGAGAAAATCCTTGTCGTTGCCGGTGTGACGCAGGAGAAACAGGCCTACTTGCTCAAGCAACTCGGGATTGGACAGGAGATTATAAGCCAAATAGGCCTGCATGCCGCAGCCTGCGAACACGCCGATGGAGCCCGGAAACCGATCGGGCATGTGGCCGGCGTCTTCAAGAGCCTCCCAGGCGCACTCCAGGAAGTGCCGATGCTGTGGATCGAGTATCGCAGCGTCGCGCGGGCTGAAGCCGAAGAATTCCGCGTCGAACATTTCCATGTCGGGCAGGATCAGGCTGGCCCGGACATAGTTGGGGTCGCGGATCGCCGAGGGACTGACGTTGGCGGCGAGCAGTTCCTCATCGGTTAGCCATCGCGTGGCTTCGCGTTCCTGATCGAGCAGTTGCCACAGCTCGGCGACGCTCGCCGCCGCCGGAAAGCGGCCTGCCATGCCGACGACCGCCACGCTGCCCGGCGCGAGCGGTACCCCGGAAGATCCGCCTCTGGATCGCTCCGTCGCAGACATCATGATGCCTGCCGCTGGAGCAGCGCGCGCCTCGCACGCGCGCGATTGACGCCGCTGTCGATGGCGACCTGGGCCTGCGCCTGCCCCCTGCCGTCGATGAGCGCCGCCAGCGCGCGGATTGTGGAATGCGAAAACATGTCGACGATCGGAATATTGTGGCCAGTGGCCACCTGCAGTCGACGCTGCACCTGGATGACCATCAGGGAGTGGCCCCCGAGATCGAAAAAATTGGCAGTTCGGCTCACGCTTGGAACTCTCAGGAACTCGCACCAGATCGCCGTGATCCGGGCCTCGGTCTCGCCTTCGGGGCCGGCCGCCAAGCTTTCCGTCGTCTCGCAGGTGGCGAGAGCAGTGCGATCTACCTTGCCGTTGGGCGTCAGCGGCAAAGCCGACAGGACAACGACGCGGGCCGGCACCATGATTTCGGGCAGAAGGGCTTCGATCCGCCGTCGTAGCGCCTGACCGTCCAGTGCCGCGCCGGCGCGCGGCGTGACATAGGCCACCAGTTGCTGATCCCCAGCGCCGTCCAGGCGAGCGTTCACGACGGCGTCCTTGACACCGGGCTGGCTCGCCAAGGCCATTTCAATCTCGCCGAGTTCGACGCGATGCCCGCGAATTTTGATCTGATTGTCGATCCGCCCGATGAATTCGAGCGCGCCGTCCGGATGACGGCGGACGAGATCGCCCGTGCGATAGAGACGCGTGTTGGAGCCGTCGCCGAAAGGATTATGAACGAAACGCTCCTCGGTAAGTTCCGGCCGCCCGAGATAGCCACGTGCCAGTCCGGCCCCGCCGATGTAAAGCTCGCCCGTGATCAATGCCGGACATTCGCGACCAGCCGGGTCGAGGACGTGCAGCGAGGTATTGGCGATCGGCGTGCCGAGCGGCACAAATTCCCCGACGTCCTCGATATCGCAGATCGAGGACCACACCGTCGCCTCGGTCGGGCCGTACGCGTTCAGGACCTTCCCCGGCACGAGCGAGCGAAGCTCTTTGGCAAGCGCAACAGGCAGCGCCTCTCCGCCGACCAAAAGCGTGTCCAGACTCGCCAGCGCCGAGCGCCCGGGGCCGTCGGCGACGAGCATCGACGCCATCGACGGCGTGCACTGCAGATGCGAGGCGCGATAAGCCGCGATGTCCTCGGCGACCGAGGCGCGGTCTATCGGACGCTTGTCTCCTGCTGCTGCATCCATCAGTTGCTTCAGCCGTGGGAGCGACTCCAGGACTTGTTCGGTAGGGACGCCGAAGTCGATCAGACAAGCGATCTCGTCGATCCCAATTGCGGCCAGCCCAGTCACCATCTGCCGGCAGCGCTCAACTGTGCCGAACAGGCCGCTCGTCGCGAAGTAGCGCTCGAAGGCGTGATCGAGGATTGCATCCATTTCCGCGTCCGACAGTCCCTCGGCATCAAACGGATCGGTTGCCTGTCGCCCCGCCGCCGTCGCGCGCTCGACGAACGTCGGAAAGCTCCAGGCGGCAAGCTTGATCAGATCCATTGAACTGCGCAGATAATTCTTCATCGGCTGGCGAACCGCTTCGCGGACGACATCATCCGATTCGCCGACGAAAGCGTGCAGCATGAGGGTGACGTGCCCGTTGCCAACGTGTCCGGCCTGTTGCCAAGAGCGCCGATATGTCGCGACCTTCTTCGCCAGATCGTCGAGTGATTGACCGAGCAGATGGGTGAGAAGGCCGCAGCCGAGTTCGCCGGCCTGCTGGAAGGTTTCCGGGTTGCCGGCCGCCGTCAGCCAGAGCGGAATTTCACGCTGCACCGGTCGGGGGAGCGTGCCTATTTCGACCGTTTCGCCCTTGGGATTGCGAAGCGGCACCTTCTCGCCGCGCCACAGCCGCCGGAGCGTGCTCACGCCCGAGATCATGATGTTCTTGCGGTCGGCGAACGCCTCCGGGGCGATCACGAAGTCATTGGGCTGCCAACCCGAGGCGAGCGAGATGCCGACGCGGCCGTTCGACAGATTGTCGACCAGCGCCCAGTCCTCGGCCGCGCGGATTGGATTGTGCAGCGGCAGAACGCAGCTCCCGGCGCGGATCGCCACGCGCTGGGTGACGGCGGCGATCGCGGCGCTCGTGATCGCCGCATTGGGATAGAGGCCGCCGAAAGCGTGGAAGTGCCGCTCAGGCGTCCATACGGCCGCGAAACCTTCACGGTCGGCAAATTTGGCGCCTTCCAGCAGAAGGCGGTATTTGTCGGCGCCCCCCGATGCCTCGTCGCTTGCGAAGTAGAACAGGCTGAAGGCAGGGCCTGCCTCGGTTCTAGCCTGGACGCCTTGCGCGTTCGAGTGCAGCACCACCGTGAAGCCCCGCGCCAGGGTCCACAGCAATTCGAGCACGGAAATGTCGAAGGACAGGCTCGTGACGGCGAGCCAACGTCCGCCGTCCCCGTGCGGTATGCGAGCGTCCATGCCAGCAAAGAAATTGAGCACATTGTGATGCGTGACCGCCACGCCTTTCGGCTTGCCTGTGGAGCCAGACGTATAGATCACGTACGCCAGGTCGTCCGGCGACGTGACCGTACGGTCCAAGCCCGCGCGGTCTCCGGCAGTGGCTGGCGTGCCAATCGTACTGTCCACCATGACGAGGGCTACGCCGTCACGCGCGACGCGGCTGGCAAGGCGGTTATCGGTGAGGACGATTGGTGCGCGGGAATCCTCGAGCATGAATCGGATGCGCTCCGCCGGATAGGCCGGGTCGAGAGGCAGGTAGACGGCCCCGACCGACAGGGTCGCCAGCACGGCGGCGATCAGGTCGGGCGTGCGTTCCAGATGGATGCCGATGATCGTTCCTGAGCAGGCACCGCAGGCCTTGAGGCGCTCGGCAATAGCGCCGGCCCGGGCGTCTAGCGCCGCATAGTCGAGTGTTAGGTCACCCCAGCAGATCGCCACACGGTGGGGATCGCGATGCACTTGGCGTGCGACTTCCTGCGCAATCCCGCGTGCGTCAGGGACGACCGCCATCGTCCGGTTCGATCGTTCAACGGCCGCACATTCTTCCGGCGGGATCAAGGGAATGTCATCGAGCCGGCGTGCGCACCCGGAGAGAAACTCGCCGAGGAAAAAATTGAAATGTCTTGCGATCGTTCGACTGACGGCGGCGGCGAATCCGCCATTCGGGAAAACGAGCGCCACCTGCCCATTCGCGGGGTCGACAGACAGCACGACGTCGCAGCGATCGAAGGCGCCGCCGCGAGCCGTCGCCTGCAGATCGATTCCGATCCGGAGTGCATCCAGTGCCTCTCTGATCGATTCGGCGCCGGTCATGCGGAAAGGCAGATCGCAGCAGTAGGGCCCGGCGCGGCGCAAGCCGTCGATAGTCCCGGCGACGCTGTCGATAAGCTCGCCGACCGACTGTTCGTCTTGTATCCGCATCGTGAGCGGAACAGCGGCGGCGAACCAGGGCTCGATGTCGCGCGAGGCTTCGGCGAAGCTGACGTCGGAATAGGACACCGACACGGTCGACGTTCTGGTCAAGCGTGTGACCCAGCCGACGAAAGCCGCCGCGACGTGCTCGGGTTGTGGCAAGCCGGCGACCGTGACCTCGAGAGTGGCCTTCAATGACGCGGGACCTTGAATTTCTCGGGGACGCGAGAGCCGAGGATAAGGGAGCGCCGTTGGGGTCAAACGCTCGAACTCGCGCGACCACCACGCCTCGAACGACGCGGCGTGATGATTGTAACGCGTGACGGACGCCAGACGGTCTTTGTCCGGGAATGGTAACTCGTCACCTGGGCCGTAGCCGTTGCGGCGCAGGACCTCGTGTGGCGCGCTCCCGTCGGTAGCGATCAGCCCTGCGAAGCAGAGCTCTACGTCCGCGCAGGATACGACGAGGCGATCCTGGTCGACCGATACCAGCCGCCCGGCTGGACCGGACGGGTGCGACGCGGCGATTTCGACTGACCGCACCAGCAAGACGCTATCGCCGAGGAACAGCTTGGCTCGACCAAGCGGATTCTG
>Ga0163144_10013282_pt1 | contig 17202 bp, 14 predicted proteins | sample OliLak19BULKMAT1_FD_123175 | JGI IMG/M metagenome (GOLD analysis project Ga0163144, IMG submission 123175) | Freshwater microbial mat bacterial communities from Lake Vanda, McMurdo Dry Valleys, Antarctica - Oligotrophic Lake LV.19.BULKMAT1 | ecosystem: Environmental > Aquatic > Freshwater >... | reverse complement strand
TAAGATGGTTTGGGTCAACGGGCGATAGCCAATGTGTTTATAATAGGTACTGACTCCTTTAATGCGGATAGGATCTGCAGCACTGTTTAAATGAATGCTCAACAACAGATCAGGATTTTTTTCCTTAAAAAAGGAAAAGCGATCATGATTATCATAGGTAGTATCTTTTGAACGGGTCATGATCACTGTTGCACCTTCTGCTTCCATTGCTTGTTGCAATTCTTTTGAAATGAGCAAGGTCATATCTTTTTCCATGATGCTTGTTATACCAAACGCCCCTTTATTGGTGCCACCATGCCCTGCATCAATACCAATGACGAGGTTACTTAAAACCATTTTTTGCGGTTGGCGTTTTACACGAATCACAAGATTATTTCCATTGTAGTAAATTGTATGACCCCAATGTTGCTGATGATTTAAATCAATCGTTAAGCGAAACACATCTTCATCAACCTGGTTGTAATACACATTTTTAATTTCTCTTACCGTACTCATTTGTGTAACCCAGTTGCTGTTGGAGGTTGCACCAAACACATCTACAATAATTCTGGAAGGATTAATTTCCTGGAAGGATTGATACGGCAGCTTATCATACAAGATGAGGGATACATAGTCAAATGCACTGTCGCCCCACACCCGCATACTATTGGTAAGCGATGCAGGGGCAAAACTTCTGTCCTGCAAAACATTCACATGCAGCTCTTCAATATATGCCTGGCGATTTTTACTCAGTTGCACACAATATTTATCGCCCACTTTACTTACAGCATACAATTTTACCAGCGAATCAACATAACCCATCTTGGTTCCACCCAGCCTGTCTTCACCAAGACCCAACAACAGATATGGAAGCTTTCCTTTTGTTTGTAAAATCAGCGGTTGTTCCGGCATTAATGCAAAGGTGCTTTTGGTTGTTGCTTCAATCTGTTGATCATCCTTTGTATGAATGATTAACTTCAGATTCTTTTTTGTTTCTGAAAACAGTTCTTCTTTTTCTCTTACTACATACTCAGCTTTATAAATTCCTTTGATGCCGTTGGTATCTTTTACCGGCACTTCCAATAATTCAAATCCATTTTCAAGCTTAGCTGTTGCACCGGATTTTGTTTTGATCGTAATCTTTAAACGATCTCCTGGTTTCAGCAACAGATCCCCTTGGGGCTCAATACGCAGGTATTCAACAGAGTTCGTTGTAACTTCTTTTTCTTTTACAGGAAGCCCATAACTATAGAATATTTTTTGAGTAATCACAAACCCTCTTCTGTCTGTAGCAACGAGCTGATAGCTTGTATCACCCAATTTTAAATTTACTTCTGCTGCAAAAGCACCTGTTGGCCATACTTTTACTTCAGCTCCATTCATGGTTAAGCTGCATTCTTTACAGGTAGTACCTGTAATAAACTGCCTTGCAGATGTTACATTATTTTGAAATTTTGCCGGACTAACAAACTTGAGAGATACAGACTGAGCCTTTATATTGCTCACAAGTGCTACACCGAAAATAAAAAATAAGATCCGCATAAATAATATCTTTTAAATAAAAACCTTTGCAATTTATGCAAAGGATTTTAAAAGAAATCAATACCGGTGAGTCACCCGTTTGGGGTGGCTCACCGGTTAAAATTATAAAGGATATTTTCCGTCATTCCGTAGCTTTGCAACAATTCTTCTTCTTGCTTCTTTGCTGTTGAATGCTTCAACCTTGGTAAAACGTTTTAATCCAAGCAGCATCATTCGCTGCTCATCGCCATCAGCAAATGCATTGATGGCATCCTTGCCAAACTTATTGATGCGATCTGCTGCATCGTATAAATAAGTACGCATAGCATCGAGTTCAAATGCACATGCTGCTTCGCCTTTTTGCTCAACTAGTTTTGCTGCACGTAATAAAGCACTTTCTGCATTAAAGGTATGGATGGACATATCAGCAATATTCATCAACACTTCCTGCTCCTGTTCAATCTTCATCATCAGCTTTTGCACCGCAGCTCCTGCAGTCATCATGATTGCTTTCTTAAAATTAGCAACTGTCTTAAATTCTTTTGCAAATGGAGTATCGTCGTCATTTCCAAATTCAGGAATGCTCATCAGTTCTTTTTGCACAGCCATGGCAGGACCCATAATATCCAAACGCCCTTTCATGGCACGTTTCAGTACCATATCAACTGTTAAGAGACGATTGATTTCATTAGTTCCTTCATAAATACGATTGATGCGACTGTCACGATAAGCTCTTGAAATTTCATACTCATCGCTGAACCCGTTCCCACCATGTATCTGTACGCCCTCATCAACTGAAAATGACAGCACTTCACTTCCATCAACTTTCAGCATGGCACACTCTATAGCAAATTCTTCAGCAGCCCCAAGCATGGCTTCATTAAAAGGTTTACCTGCTGATAACAGTTCGTGTTCCTTTTCATCAATCCATTTAGATGTTCTGTACAATGCACTTTCGCTTACCCAGATACGTGTTGCTATTTCCGCAATCTTATGTTGGATTGCTCCAAAGTTGATGATGGGTGTTTTAAACTGTTCCCTGGTAACAGCATATTGCAACGACAGATTGAGTACACGTTTTGCACCACCTATTGCAGCAGCTGCTAATTTCAAACGACCAATATTTAATATGTTGAAGGCAATGATATGGCCTTTGCCTTTTTCTCCTAATAAATTTTCTACCGGTACTTTACAATCCTGGAAATATAATTGTACGGTTGAAGATCCTTTGATGCCCATCTTGTGTTCTTCGGGGCCTTGTGTAAATCCCTCCATTCCACGTTCTAAAATAAAACCTGTAAATTCTTTCCCATCAATTTTTGCAAAAACCGTATACACATCAGCAAAACCACCATTGGTGATCCAGCACTTTTGTCCATTCATGATATAATGCTTTCCATCTTCACTCAGCACAGCTGTTGTTTTGGCACCCAGTGCATCACTGCCGCTATTCGGTTCCGTTAGTCCGTAAGCGCCTTTCCATTCGCCGGTTGAAAGCTTGGGAATATACTTTGTCTTTTGTTCAGGGGTTCCGAAATATAAAATGGGCAGCAATCCAATACCTGAATGAGCTGCAGCAGCAACAGAGAATGAGTGTCCGCCACCTAATCCTTCGCTGATCAAGGTAGAGGTAACAAAATCTTTACCCAGTCCACCTAATTCTTCTGGTGTTGAGCTTCCAAGCAATCCAAGTTCACCTGCTTTTGTCATTAAACCGGGCATAAGGCCTGCTTCCATTTTATCTAAACGGGCAACGATTGGTAACACTTCTGTTTCAATAAATGTTGCACACATTTCTTTTACCATCAATTGTTCTTCATTGAAATCTTCAGGAATGAAAGTATCCTGTGGCGTGCCTGTTTTAATCAGCCACTCGCCGCCTTTAAGTGTTGCTGTAATGGTTGCGGTGCTCATAATAAAAGATTTATAAGTTTATTATTGTTTTATATGTACTTAGCTGTTGTTATGCGGATACTCATTTCAAATTATCATATACAATCTGTAACACTTCTTTACAGATATCAATCCGGTCTGGTGGTACGCCTATCAATGCCTCATTTAATGTGATGTTAGCCACACTCATTGTTTCCTCTTCTAATTTTCTGCCCTGTTCAGTTAAAAAAACCTGGTTGATGCGCCGGTCGTTTTTGCTGGCAACTCGTTTCACCAGTTTCAATTTCTCCAGGTTATCAACCAATCTTGTAATGCTTGGTTTATCTCTGAAGGTTGCATTACATAAATCCTGCTGACTTAACCCATCATTCTTCCATAAATGATAAAGCACACTCCATTGCTCAACAGTTATTTCTGCACGGGCTTGTTTTAAATTCTTTTGCAAACGCCTGGCAATAGCCGTGCTGGCTTTTCCTGTCATGAAGCTGTAGAGCTCGCCTTTTTTAAATTGGTTGTTTGGCATATAGTTGTTTATGCAACTACTCAAAACTAATAATACTTTTCCAGAATCTTTGAATTATTTTTTAAATACTATCTTAATGTTTTCTTACCCTGCGCAAAGCTTTTTATCTCTTTTTACAACTAAAACAAAACTTACATGACAACCGAACTGGCTGCTCCTGTTTCTCAAACCGAACGTATTGTTCTGCTCGATTCCTTGCGGGGAATCGCTATCCTTGGGATCTTATTGATGAATATTCCCGGGTTTGCTCTACCCGATCCGGTGTATAAGGACCCCTCCGTATTGAATGAATGGGGCACTGTTAATTTCAAAACCTGGTATTTTATTGATTGGTTTATGGAAGGAAGTCAGAGGGCTTTATTCTCCATGCTTTTTGGTGCAGGTATCATTTTATTTATCAGTCGCCAAGAAAAAAAATCAGAAGGGCTTTATCCGGCAGATTATTTTTTCCGTCGCCAGTTATGGTTATTGGTGTTTGGTTTATTCAATGCATTTGTGCTCTTGTGGTTCTGGGATATCTTATTTCATTACGCCTGTATTGGTATGATTGCTTTTGCATTTCGCAGAATGACGCCGAAAGCATTAATCATTGCTGCTGTTGTTGCCCTTGTTTTTCAAACAGCAAGAGATAACGTAGATTATTACCGTGACCGCAAAATGGTTGCAAAAGGCGAAGCGATCGCTAAACTTGATACAACCCTCACCAAACTCACTGATCAGCAAAAGGAAGATCTTGGGGCCATGACTTCCTTTAAAGAAAAAACAAGTGAAAAGGGAAAGATAAAAGAGATGAATAAAAACCTGGCTATTGTAAGAGGAGATTATGGCGGTTTTTATGAATACCAAAGTGCAAGAAGTTTACGGGGCGAATTGTTTTATACCTATTTCGGAATTTGGGATATCCTCATCTTTATGTTTTTAGGGATGTCTTTTTTCAAATCCGGTATCTTAACAGGACAAGCATCAGCCAAAATCTATTGGGGATTATTTATTGGCGGTCTTGGGTTGGGTTTAATACTTTCTTACTTCCGTCTTCAGCCATTAATTGACTATAAGTTTAATGAGTTTGACATTACGAAAAATGTGTTGTTTCAGTTTTATGAAATATCACGCACATTCAGGGCTCTTGGCATTTTTGGTTTGATTATGCTCTTGTATAAATCCGGTTGGTTCAAATGGTTTTTTGCATTGCTCCGTCCTGTTGGCCAAATGGCTTTTACCAATTACCTCATGCAATCGTTGTTGGTTGGCTTGTTCTTTTATGGTATTGGATTCGGCATGTATGGAAAACTGCAACGATATGAAATATATTATGTGGTTGGTGCCACCTGGTTGCTTCAAATTATCTGGAGCCATATCTGGTTACGTTTCTTCCGGTTTGGGCCGCTTGAATGGAGCTGGAGAAGTTTGACTTATTGGAAGAGACAACCATTTTTAAAATAGAATTTCCGCTTAGATAGCTATTCTTTCAAAATGATAAACTGTAAACAGCTTTATTGATGTTTGCAGTTTATCTTTGTTAGTCATGGCTCAATTACACCGAACTGATATTCTGAACCTTTTTTCCAAGCTTACCTTTCGCCGTGCGGCAAATGCTGTTAAGGTTTGGAGCAGCTATCAATTGAGCCGTATACTGAACAAACCCATTCAGTGGGGTTATCCCATTTCTATATCCTTTGAACCAACAACGAGTTGCAATCTCCGCTGTCCTGAATGCCCCAGTGGATTAAGAGAGTTTACAAGGCCAACAGGTATGCTGCAAAAAAGTTTTTTTGAACAAACCATTGATGATATTCATAAGGAACTGCTGTATCTCATCTTTTATTTTCAAGGCGAGCCTTACCTGAATCCTGAGTTTTTGCCGATGGTAAAATATGCATCTCAGAAAAAAATTTATACGGCTACTTCTACCAACGCCCATTATTTAACGGAAGAGAAAGCAAAGCAAACGGTAGAAAGTGGATTAGACCGTTTGATCATTTCCATTGATGGCACTACACAGGATGTTTATCAGCAATACCGTATTGGAGGAAATTTGAATAAGGTAATGGAAGGTGCAAAGAATATTGTGAAGTGGAAAAAAGAGCTGAAGAGTAAAACGCCATTGGTTGTATTTCAATTTTTGGTTGTAAAACCAAATGAACACCAGATGGAAGATGTGAAACAACTGGCAAAAGAAATTGGTGTTGATGATGTGTGGTTTAAAACTGCACAGGTATATGATTATGCAAATGATCCCAATCAACTCATCCCGTCGTTAGATAAATACAGTCGTTATACAAAAAATAAAGATGGTTCTTATTCACCCAAGAATAAACTGCAGAATCATTGCTGGAAACTCTGGCATGCCAATGTCATTACCTGGGATGGTTTGGTAGTACCTTGTTGTTTTGATAAAGATGCCACGCATCAACTGGGCAATTTAAAAACCCAATCGTTCAAACAGACATGGAACAACGATAACTACAAACAGTTCCGTAAAGAACTCATGACCAGCCGGAAAAATATTGATATCTGCGCCAATTGCAGCGAAGGGCTGAAGGTTTGGGAAGAGTAACTTGCTTCTTTCCGGTATTTCGTTTTATTATTCACACTATTGCCTCATCTGGCGTGGTTTTACGCAAAAATAAAAGTGTAACGGATTTCAACATCCATCTTCTGGTTGTTTCCGAATATGCGTTCATTAAATAATTTTAACATCAAAGTCAGTATTATGAAAAATTTATTTCTGAAAGGCGTTTTATTTCTTGCACTTCCGTTGATTCTTAATTCTTGTAAGAAAAATGATAACACCCCTTCTGTTACCGTAGTAAATTAATGGACAGTTGCCCTTAGTGCAAAAAATGAAAACCCAGCACCTGCCGGCCGTAATGAAACAGGTACAGCTACATTTAAATTAATGAGCAATAATTCCCTGATGTATAACTTCTCTGTTAGCGGATTAGCTTCAGGTGATGCATTAACAGCAGTACATTTTCATACAGGTAATGCAGGAAGTAATGGTGGAGTGATTTTAAGTTTTGATCCAACCTTCAGCGGTTCTGCAGCAAGTGGTACCATTGTAAATATTCGTCAAACACTTGTAGATAGCTTAAAGAGCGATGCCAATGAACTTTATTTCAATGTGCATTCAACACAGGTTGCATCAGGTATAGTTCGTAGCCAGATCAACACCAGAGTTGAATTAGCGATGGATATTGTTTTATCCGGTGCAAATGAAGTTCCTGCCATTACTACTTCCTCAACAGGAGTTGCCCGTTTACGCTTAACTGCCGACAAAAAACTGTATTCAATTGTTACTGTTGGTTCACTTCAAGTGAGCGACGCATTGCTTTTTGCTCATATACACAGAGGTGCTGCCGGTGTTAACGGAACAGTGATGGTAACACTTGCCGCAGCACTTGGCGATTTTGGCATCAACAAAATATTTACATTGGATGATGCAACATATGCTTCTATGAAGAACGATGCTCTTTATGTTAACGCTCATTCTACATTGTTTGCAAGCGGTGTAGTAAGAGGCCAGATCAGATAAGCTAACCTTTATCTATATTTATAAATGCCGGAACGAAGTCCGGCATTTATGTTTCTACCCATAGATCGCTTTGCTTCAACCTTTTTTTTTGTACTTTCATTTCATGACTGCATTCAGCAACCGTTTACGACAGGTAATTTTATTAATTGTTTTAGCAGCGTTGGGTTATTTGCTTGTTAAAGAGCTCTATATTTTTTTCCCTGGTTTTCTCGGTGCTATTACATTGTATATTTTAAGCAAGAAATGGTATCGCTATTTAACCATTCACAAGAAATGGAACCACAGTTTAACAGCCACTGTTTTCTTACTCACTTTTTTAGTTGCCATCGGCCTTCCGGTGTATTTGATTGTAAACATGCTTTCACCCAAAATCACCCAGGTATTCAGTCATTCTGATGAATTGATACGGGGGCTCAAATCTGTTTCTGCACAAATCAAAGAATGGACAGGGCAGGAAGTTTTTTCTGATAATAATATTGCAGAATTGCAGAGAAGAATCACTAATTTCTTTCCTGCATTTTTAAACAGTACGGCTATGATTCTTGCCAACCTTGCCATGATGCTGTTTATTTATTTTTTTATGCTTACCAATGGAAGGCAAATAGAAAAATCATTTAACTCCTTCTTACCCCTTCGTGAAGAAAACATTGAGATACTTAGTAAAGAAACCATCAGTGTGGTAAAGGCGAATGCGATCGGCATTCCGCTTATTTCGCTTATACAAGGAATTTTTGCAATGGTTGGCTATTGGATTTTTGGTATCAATGATTTTGTGTTATGGGGATTTATTACCGGTGTGTTTGCTTTCTTCCCTATTGTTGGTACAACACTTATATGGGCACCTTTGGTCGTGTTCCTGTTTTCACAAGGACATACAGGACAAGGAATTGGTTTATTAATTTTCAGTTTAGCTGTAACTGGTAATGTTGACTACCTGGCAAGAGTTACACTAATGAAAAAGCTGGGCAATGTTCATCCGCTTGTTACAGTGCTGGGTGTTATTGTAGGGCTTAGTTTATTTGGTTTCTGGGGATTTATTTTTGGCCCTTTGTTAATCAGCTATTTTATGTTATTGTTTAAAATTTATGCAAGTGAGTTTGGACCGATGCAGGCTGAAGAGAATCCGCATGTGCATAGGAACTAAGAGAGAATTATTTATTCTTTTTGATTACATTTTTTATGCCTGTTCCTTTCAATTTTTTCCGTGAATGAAAGGTCAGGATGTGAAGCATATCCTTGTTAACAACTTTGTAGATTATTCTGTAATAGTACGGTTTATGAGTTTCTGAACATGCAGTTCATTGACTGATCGGTGAATTTTATTTCAGCCATTTTTTAAGCTTTCGTTTCGCTTCTTCTTTTGAAACTACTTTCCGGCTTTTTGATTGGTCCATACCAATTCTGATTTTTTCCAGTAATACAATATTTTTCAATCGCATCTTCTGCCTGAAACTTTCCCGGTAATGATTGCAAAGACTTAAGTACTTCACTTTTTGTGAGCATTGAATTGAATATACTACAAGTTACAAAAAGAAAACATGCTGTCAGTTCTTCATCTCCTTAATCCATTGACTGATCAGTGCAATTCCTTCTTTATGAATTTGCTCCCTGCCAATTTCCGGCATCGCAAATCCGGGATCGGTTGTGTTCATGCGATAAATAAGGATCGATTTGTTGGGCGAGCCCGGCTCAATATCATGACTCAAATTTCCACTGCCTCTTCCTGCAGCTACAGGTGTTTTTAAAATACCCAATGCCGTTTTATTTGTTTCATGAATATCCAGGAACAAGCCCGAAGTATTTGCAGGACCAGATTTATTATGACAATGACCGCAGTTGATATCGAGGTAAGCTCTTGCTCGTTGAATTAAGGTTCCGCTTTGTTCTTTACTCCAACTTGCGTTGGCTGGTATTGTTGTTGACGGAAGATCAATCATTCCATGCTGTTGCCAGTATTCCAATTGATTTTGCTTACCACTTGCATAAGTATATTCTCCATTAAGATGACGGGCTGCAATACCAATTGGTAAGATTGTATCATTCCTGTTATGACAACCTTTACATTGCGGCTGATTCGGAATAACATAATTTGCTTTTACCTTTTTTCCTGCTGCATTGATGTATTCAACCGTTGTAACATCGCCAATGGGTTCGAACACAGCTTCGGTTTGTTCTTTGTTCCAGATATATTGATAGGTATGCCAGCCATCCTGCATGTTTGCCAGCAACCGTGTTTCAATAATCTTTTTGCCCAACTCCGGTTTTCGGAAATCATTGTAGTAATAAAAATTTTTAATGAGCACCGTGCCTAATGGCATTTCGAAAGTTGATGAATCGTTGTACTTTATTTTTTCTCCGGAAGGCAGTTTAATGAACCTTGCCTTCTCTGCATAATTGCTGAATAATGCCGAATTAAGATCGTATGGAACTATACCAGATGCAGGTTGCAGATCAGCCATCCTTCCTGAAAAAAAATGATACTCCGATAAATTTTCATGAAATTGAAAAAATGGATCTGCATTCTTTTCATTGAAAGAGAGCACAACAAGCATTCCTGCTAATACAGTTATTATAATCGCCCACTTCTTCATCTTATTGTTCTGATTTTATTTCAACAGGAGGTACATGTTGCAGGTTACATTCATGTTTGGATGCATCCCTGCTGATATTCTTAAATCCGTTTTCTGCATCAATATTGGCAAAACTTTGATTGGAATTATTCCTTATGCAGATCTGCGCAGGATTTTTTTGATCAATAATTCCATCATATACAATATGCGGTACATTTTTTCCAAAACGGAGTTTGAAGCGATACATCTTTCCCATTCTTCCTTTACCGGTTGCTTTTGTTTGTTCCCGTTCATATATATTATTGAAAATGGAAACCTGATTGGGAAAAGGATAATAATTTGAATCTTTAATGGGGTTTTCTGTGATATAATAACTCACAATAGCTGTTCCTGCTGTGATGTTATTGATAATCTTATTCTCAAATACATCTACATGATTGGTAGCAAGGATCATGATGCCGGTTCCCTGTGGTACTTTAGCAACAATATTTCCTTTGGGTGCAAAATTGATATGATTGTTGTGATGCACATTGTTTTTAAACACCCGGATATAACCGCCTTTCTTAACTACCAGATCAGGCAGGTCGAAAATTAAAATGCCTCCCGTATTATTGGTTACTTCATTATCATACACATCAGCATACAAGGAGTTTTCAATTTCAATACCGGCTACATTTTCTGTGGCCCTGCAATTCTTTACTACAATATATTTACTCTGCCCCACATAAATACCTGCATCGCTTGCACCCCTGGCTTCACAACTATCAATGATTATATTTTTGCATTGTACCGGATATAATCCATAGCCGCCATTTTTACTATTGGCGCCTCTTGTCCATTCAGCTTTTACATTTTTAAAGAACATTCCATTCACATCTTGTGTTTTAATAGCATCCCCTTTTGTATCCTGCACGGTGAGATCCTGCAGTGTAATATTCTTTGCATTGGTGATCTTGATTCCTTCTGCACCACTTACCTGGTTCTTAAAATTGAGGATGGTTTTGTCTTTTCCTTTTCCTTTGATGATGATATTTTTCTTTCCATCTAACCAAAGACTGCTGGTGAGTTCAAAGGTTCCTTCGGGTAATTCAATGGTTGAGTTGTTTTCTGCAGAAATAAAAAGACGTTGTAACTTTTTCTGTTCACTATCCTGTGCTGAAGCTGCTGCTGTTATGAAGATTGTACAGACAAAGAGGAATAGCATGTTGCTGTAATATCTGAATAATGAACAGTTTGTTGAAATTCTTTTCATGGCTGAATAATTTACTGATGCCCAAAGTCCCCTCTTGAGAGGGGATTTAGGGGTGTGTCTGTTAAACAGTGTGCGACCTGCCCTGCCGGCAGGCAGGCGCAACATAAGCATAATAATAACAATAAGTTGATGACAAAAATCGTCAACAACAAAATACAAATTCTTTTGTTCCTCTTGCACATCATTCATTAACTTTCCTTTCTTAAAACAATTCTATGTCATTCAACGGAAAAACTGTTTTTATTACAGGTGCCAGTCGTGGGATTGGTAAAGCAATGGGCTTGCGTTTAGCAAAAGAAGGTGCCAATGTAGTAGTGGCAGCAAAAAGTGTGGAAGAAAATCCAAAACTCGGCGGTACTATTTTTTCTGCTGCCAGTGAAATGGACGCAGCGGGGGGCAAAGGGCTGGCCATTCAATTGGATATCCGTTATGAAGATCAGATACAAGCTGCCGTTGAAAAAACAGTTGCAACATTTGGTGGTATAGATATCCTCATCAACAATGCTTCTGCTATTTCATTAACCACAACGGAGCAAACCGAAGTAAAACGTTTTGACCTGATGCATAGCATTAATGTACGTGGTACTTTTTTAATGACCAAAGCTTGTATTCCCTATTTACGTAAAGGAAAGAATCCGCATATTCTTACTCTATCGCCTCCTGTAAATTTAAAACCGAAATGGTTGGCAGGGCATATTGCTTACACCCTTACCAAGTTCAACATGAGTATGATGACATTGGGTTGGGCCGAAGAATTAAAAAAAGATGGCATTGCTGCAAACTCACTCTGGCCAAGAACAACAATTGATACTGCTGCCGTAAGGAATCTGTTAGGCGGTGAAGTACTGGCAAATATGAGCAGAACGGTTGATATATTGGCTGATGTCGCCTATATTATTTTAAATAAGCCCTCAAACGAATGCACTGGAAATTTATTTGTTGATGAAAATCTATTTGCTGCAGAAGGTATTACCGATTTAAGTAAATACAGTGTGGTGCCGGGGGGTAAATTGTTTACTGATTTATTTGTGGATTGATGGATCATAAATTTTTGTTCCGGCGTGTAGCTGCTTATTTTATTGATCTGATCCTAATTTGTATTTTGTTAGCCGTGTATGTTTATTTTTTTGGTGGCCGTTCCTCTTCAGGCCAATTGATATTAGATCATACTTATGGAAGATTGGAAATGATCCTGCTTGCTCATTTGTATTACATTGTTCAGGAATATTTTTTTCAGCAAACAATCGGGAAGCGGTTCTTTCAACTCAAGGTTCAAAAAATAAACGGAGGTCCATTATCGCTGAAAGATGTGCTGTTGAGGAACCTGTTGAATACAGTTGAATTATTTTTACTCCCGATCATTGCCTTTTTGGTTGTCTTTTTGTCAAAGAATCATCAGCGAATCGGTGATTTGCTTGCACAAACCATTGTTACAGATAACAACACATGAAACAGGACGAATTGAAAACACATGCTTTTCGTTTAAAGCCGGGTCAGGATCTGAAAAAAGAAATTGAAGCATTTGTGCAGGCCAATCACATTGAGGCAGGTTGGATCATGACCGGTGTTGGTAGTTTAACACAAGCACATCTTCGTTTTGCCAATCAACCCGCTGGCACAAAAAAGGCAATGGTCATTTTGAAATAGTGAGTTTGGTTGGTACGGTTAGTGTGAATGGTTCACACCTGCATATGAGCATCACCGACAGTACAGGAAAAACAATCGGGGGGCATTTGCTCGACAGTAACATTGTTTATACTACAGCCGAAATTGTCATTGGCTAATACACTCAACTTATTTTCACTAGAGATAAAGACGGCACAAATTCATGGGAAGAATTGCAGGTAAGTAAAAAGCAATAAGTTTTACAAAGCCAGTTTTTTGAACTGCCCCGATGTAGTATTGCTGCAAAGTACCGCTAAACACTTCTTTTATAAATAGTAGAAAAATTACTACCTTTAAAAATTAATAAAACTTCTCCAATGAAGTCAAGTGAACTCCACCGCCTTATCCTTCGAAATGGCTGGAAGCATATACGAACCGCAGGCAGCCATTATATTTACGAAAAAGAAGGCCGCACGTATCCGGTTCTTTTCATGGAGCAAACGAAGTGGGTAAGGGATTGGAGAAGAAGATCAAAAAAGAAATGGGTCTCAAATAATAGTCATAACATTTATAAACAATTATACTATGCCTACCATTACAATTATTATCGAGCGCAGCAAAGATGCATATTGGGCATACGCAGAAAAGCTGGAGGGTGTTTCCGGTGTAGGTAATACAATTACAGAAGCAAAAAAATCTGTTATTGAAAGCCTGGAACTTCAAAAAGAAATCGGCAATATTCCAAATAAGAATTATTCTATCAGCTTTAAGTTCGATACAGAAAGTCTTTTGAAATATTATAAAGGAATTTTTACTAATTCTGCGTTTGAAAAATTAACCGGCATCAACCAGAAGCAGATACAGCACTATGCCAGCGGTATAAAAAAACCAAGACCTGTTCAGGTAAAAAAAATTGAAGAGGCTTTGCATTCGTTAGGTCGTGAGCTTTTAACCATTAAGCTTTAGCTTTTAAAAAACAATAAAAAAACCGGAGCTCATCACTCCGGTTTTCTTTTCTATCGTTTGAAAGAATATTTCAACACATCTTTCCATACTTCTCTCTCCAGAAAATTTTTATAAATAAACATCGCAATTCCATTTTGTAATACTTCACCTTCCAGGTGGAAGAAATGAGCTACAAATAATAAAGCTGAATCCCCCACTGGTGCAAACATATAAAATTAGTACCCCTGGCGCAAGAGATGTGCGGTGGATAATGAGCGTTGGCTTCTTGTGCCTGTGTATGATAAGGGTAAAAAATAAATAAGGAAAAACAATCAGAGATTGTTTGAATAAAACTGCAAAGTCAGCGAGACTTTGCAGAGCAGATCATTTACTCGCTGACAATATCATTTACACAACTGCTGAAATTGTACTTGGCGACGACACTCAACTTATTTTCACAAGAGAGAAAGATGGCACAACTTCATGGGAAGAATTGCAGGTAAGTAAAAAGCAATAAGTTTTACAAAGCCAGTTTTTTGAACTGCACTTTCAATTTAAAACATTCTCATCAATGACCCCTGTACGCAACCAGTATAGCTCCTGCTGCAATTGCCAGATCTTTTTGCAATAACCCTAATGCCGGCACACGCAGCATTCCATGGTCTGCTTCAAAAACTGGTGGCAGATGTACAATAATGGCAATGAGCATGAGAAAGATCATTAACAGAATACCCGCAAGCTTTACGTACTTGTTGATGAGAAAGGCAATGGCTGCCAGAATTAAACAAATACCTGTGAAATAAGACCAGATGACCCCGTCACCCGGCATCCATTCCGGTACAATCTTTCCAATGTAAACCGGCTGCAGTAAATGGTTGATGCCGAACATTGCTATGGCTATGGCATAAACAATAACGGCAATTCTTACAATCGTTTTATTGTTCATAGCGTTGGGTTTTTATATCATTAAGTTACAGCTAAAAAATAGCGAATGAAAGTATCTTCAACAATCTCTTTAAAACAAACAATACTATACATCTCTTCGCAAAGAAAATGCCCCTTTGCAGGGGCATTAAAAAAGACAAAAACATGGTTTCAGATTATTTCAAAACATCTTTTGGTACTTCTTTCTCCAGCAGGTATTTATATATAAACTTTATTATTTCATTTTGTGAATGCAGTTGCTGATTACCGCTCCAGCCATGCCGGCCGCCGGGGTACAGCATAAACTCAAACGGTTTTTTCTTTTCCTGTAATTTTTTCACCAGCTGCAAACTGTTTTGCACATGCACATTATCATCCATGGTGCCATGATAAATGCGCAGCACACCTTTATATTGATCTATATAAGAATAAACAGAAGAGGTTTTATATCCTTCTGGATTTTCTGCAGGTGTATCCATAAAACGCTCGGTATAATGTGTATCATATAAACTCCAGTCAGTAACACTTCCTCCTGCTAAACCATGTGTAAAATAATCAGCGCCATAAGTTAATGCATAACAACTCATATAACCACCGTAACTGAAACCACTGATAGCTACTTTACTTTTGTCAACATTGGCACTGTCAATTAACCATTTTACAATGGTTGTCCAGTCTTTCATTTCCCAATAACCAAGATTGCGATGCATGTAGCTAACGCCTTCCTTACCAAAGTGCCCGCTGGCACGGTGATCCATTTGCACCTGGATCAAATCCTGCCGGGCCCACCACTGTTGCTGCATATTCATTTGCCAGCCATCATATACCGTTCCTGCATTTGGACCACCATAGATACTGATCAGTACCGGGTATTTTCTGTTCTTGTTAAAATTAGTTGGCCAAATAATACGTACCGGCAAATCATATTTTCCATCTTCACTTTTTACACGTGTCATTTGTGTTTTAGCAATAACGTTATTATAATAATCTTCGCCTACTGCATTTCCTAACTCCCGTACGATTTTTCCTTTTCCATTCACGAGTGTCATTACATCGGGTGTAATGGTGTTGGAAAGTGTGGTAACAAAATACGCAGCGTTGGGTGATAACTGAATGTTGCGATGCGTATAATCACCAAAAGTTAAACGTTGCAAACCCGTACCATTGAGTTTTACTTTGTACAAATCGAATCTTGCGCTGTTATCTTTCCTGCAGGTAAAATAAACAGTTTGATTTTTTTCATCAATCCAGTTTATATCTGTTACCGTATAGCTACCGCTTGTGATGGCGTTGATGCGTTTGCCAGTCATATCATGCAGGTATAGATGATTCCATCCGCTGGCATCGCTTTTAATGATGAAGTTCTTTCCACTCTTTAAAAAAGTAATGCGCCCACCTTGGTCATCCAGATCAACCCATGTTTTTTGTTTTTCATCATACACTTCTTTTTTTGTTCCATTAGCCAGGTTCATTTCATATACTTTCAGGTTATCCTGTGTACGGGGCATCCACTGAATCCATAAAGCACTGCCATCTGGTTTCCAGTAAGGCATGCCAAAATATTGATCATCTTTTTCATTAAAATCGGCCCATACAGTTGTACCGCCATCAGGTTTTACTACCCCAACTTTTACTTCAGGATTTTTATCGCCTGCTTTGGGATAGCGTGTTTGTTCAATAAATCCATGCTGACCTTCTTCGCTGTAAATGGGGAACATCGGCACCATATGTTCATCCATACGCATGTATGCAATATGTTTACTGTCGGGGCTCCACCAGAAAGATTTGTAACGTGTTGGCCGACCAAGAATTTCTTCAAAATATACCCAGCTTGCATAACCGTTGAGGATTACGTCTGTTCCATCACTCGTTAATTGAATTTCTTTTTTATCGCTCAGGCGAATGGTAAATAAATTGTTGTTGCGTGTAAAAGCAACATATTGTTTATCGGGTGAAAGCAGCGCATTTTTTTCCGGGTCTTTATTATTGGTAAGGCGTGTTTCTTCGTTCGCCATTATTAAATAGAGATCGTTGCCTTTGTTCATAATCTCAGGTACTACAACCTGGATGGTCATTTCCTGATTGGTATACTCCGTTTCTTTCCCTGTTTTAGAATCATGGAGGTATTGCTTTCCGTCCCTGCGTAGTACAAATTGTTTATCATCAATCCATTTTATAAATTGTGGTAAAGCCTTGGTCACTTTTTGTGGAGCTCCTTTCAGCATTTGCTCCATCGTAAAATCTTTTTGCTGTGCGTTTGTAACAACAGCCATTAGTAAAAATAAAACAAGGATCCCTGTTCTTCTCATGTGTGTGTATTTAATAGGAGTGAAGATAATTTTTTTACTGTAAGTCGCAGCTTCATTTGGATGAATGGAATAAAAAACCGCAGCTGATGGACTGCGGTTAAGAATCAAATTATATTGGTCCAAAATTAGTCGTCAGTTTTTTCCGG
>Ga0163144_10013281_pt1 | contig 17202 bp, 12 predicted proteins | sample OliLak19BULKMAT1_FD_123175 | JGI IMG/M metagenome (GOLD analysis project Ga0163144, IMG submission 123175) | Freshwater microbial mat bacterial communities from Lake Vanda, McMurdo Dry Valleys, Antarctica - Oligotrophic Lake LV.19.BULKMAT1 | ecosystem: Environmental > Aquatic > Freshwater >... | reverse complement strand
TCGACATCGCAACTTCAAATACTTCTTTGTTATCAGGGTTAACATAATGGAAGTTTGAATTACACAGCAGTGGAGTGTTTGTTTTCGTTGCAAGTGCTTGGATCGCAGGATTAACTTTTTTGAGATCTTTTAGTTTATTTTCGTACTGAGCAATAAGTTCTAAGTAGATGTTTTCCTTTCATAGAATATCAGCAAACAGTTGTATAGTCTCTTCGATTTTCTTGGGATCTTCGTTGTGAAGAATCATCTGTCATATGTATGAGTTGTCCCCTCACATGAAGCAGATAAGACCTTTTGCATATTTCTGTAAAAGGGTTGTATCTATACGTGCTTTGTTATGAAATCATTCCAAGTTCGCATGAGAAACTAACTGGAGAAGGTTCTTGTAGCCTTCATAGTTACTTGCAAGCAAGACAATATTTCATGCTACCTCTCATCTATCTTTAACTGTATGATCTTGCACTAAACCTAGCTCTACACCTATAATTGGTTTGATCTCTTTCTTTTTGCAGGCTTGGTAAAACTCTATTGCTCCGTACATGCCGTTGTAATCAGTGAGTGCAATAGCAGTCATTCCTAATTCATGCGCTTTCGCAACAATATCTGCTGGATGTCCGATGGCATCCAGAAGTGAGTAGTGACTATGTCAGTGAAGGTGGATTAACATACCTAGTAGATTAGTGATTCATCATCTAAATGGAATCTCAAATAACCGAAGAGCGATATTTTTTAAAATTATCAAAACGAACTACGATACCTTTTTATCTAGGAAAGATCTTTTATTTATAATAAAAAGTCAAGTGGATTTCATAATTTTCAAGGTTGAGCGTCACGGCTTGCAGTGAGAAGTCGTATACCTATAAATAAATACTAATTTTTATTCCATCGATAATGTAATGAAGATAAAATATAGTGTCGCATTTTTAGGATTGGCAGTCGTGGGAGTGTTCTCTGCTATGAGTTCTTACGCATCAGCACAAGAGCGAGATTTACCAGGAGTAGATATTATCTCTCGTGAAGATCGAGGTGCAGATGAAAGTCGAAGATACTTGGATAATGCTGCATATGCTCGATATCTTAAAGATACTAAAGTATATCAAGATCGACTCAACGGGATTGGTATTGATAGAGGCGGGAAGTATGCTGCGAGGAAACAAAGAGCAGAGACCAATAATAAAAGAAGGTCATTTTTGATAGAAAATTATCCCGATGATATTGCAACCGACGAAGAAAATGACCTACATGACGGTAATGAGCTATTGTGGACAGAGGAGTTCAAGTACAATAAAACAAAAATAGTTATTCATCACACTGCAGGGTCACAAGTGTATGATAGTGAGGAAGCTTCAAGAAAAGGGGTAGTAGATATCTATAAGTTTCACGCATACAATAGAGGGCGAGGAGATATTGGGTATAATTTTTTGATCGACCCATTTGGAAATATATATGAGGGAAGAGCGTGAGGCAAAGGAGTTATATCTGCTCATACAGACTGGAACAATACAAGCACAATAGGAATAGCATTGATGGGAAATTTTGATGTTGATGAACCAACAGCAGCAGCTCGACGCTCTCTTACGAAATTAACAACCGTATTGGCAGTTAAATACAATATCAAACCAGACAAAAAACAGCCTTACTTCACTGCCATCGAAGAAGATCCATGGTTGGAAGTACATACCAATGATAGTATTATTGGCCATCAAGACGCTAAGAATACTGCTTGTCCTGGTGATCATGTCTATGATAAAATTCCTGATCTTAAGCGTAGGATCGCATGATATGTTGCGTACTTCCGTGAAAATGGAATAGAGGATTTCAATGATATAGAAATTATAAAAGGAGACGCGGTATTTACTGATCGTGATACAGCGAATGTTTCACTTCGTCTTTCCAATATTTCTGCAGCTGTTACTTGTTCAACAGCTGATACCCAAGTTCGTATTATAGACTGTGTACCAACATCCAATTGAGTAGATATTACTCTTTGACGTCTTGGCTTCCCAGCAAGTGGATGGAAAACAATTATTATCAATGACGGAGATGATAGTTACTTGGGAGAAGTAATAGTAGTATGGGAAGAAGATCTTGATGAGTTAGCAGAAAACAGACAAGAAAAATATGAGGCAGCAAACTGAGTTACTCCAATTCACGCCCCTGAGGAGAAAATGAAGAGTAAGGTAAATCCAAGTGATATTCCTGGAATGTTGAATCGTACAGTAGATGTTCTCTTATATGATCTTACCGCAGAGTATGACAACCGAGATATGCGTTGTGAAAGTTTATGTGATGTGACCTTGGATGATCAGACAATCTATGGAGCAAAAATTGTAAACGTTGTGGAGGATAGGGGAGCAGACCTTCTCAATGTTTTTATTGATCTTAAGAAGTTCACAACAACCAAAGTATCGCTCAAGAACAATAGTTTGATTACCGTGACTAATTATGAAAGAGGAGTGAGCGGATATCCGATGAACTTATTTAGATGAAATATAGCTATTAACAAAGACGAGTACAACCACCTTGATTATGGATGGCTTAATAGATATGTGATTATAAACTCTGTTTCACTTGATGACTACTTGGCAGGTATTGGTGAAGCAAGTGAGCTTCAACATGAAGAAAAATTGAAGACCATGGCATTGCTTGTGAAGAACTATGCCCTATTCTATATCGAAGGGAAAAATCCACATAACTCTCTTCCTACTGATGGAAGCTATAACGCAGTCGATGATCCTCGTATCTTCCAAAAATATCTGGGAGCAGGTCGAGAGTCATACGGACAAAGATGGATGGACGCATTACGTGCGACCAAAGATGAGATTATTACCTATGATGGATTTTTACCTATCTTACCGTACTTCCACTGCTCAGCAGGATTTACTCGTGCTGGAAGAGAGTATTTCGGACGGACTGATACACCTTGGTTGCTCAGCAGACTTGATGTAGCAACCTGTGCTAGTGGCAAATTCGAAGGACATGGGGTAGGATTGAGTGGTGATGGAGCTGAACGTTTGGCCAAGAAAGGTGTTGGATATAAGGAAATCTTGAAGCGGTACTATGCAGGGATAGATATTGATACCTATTAAAAGGTACGTACCTGCCTCCGGTAAAACATCATATTTTTTGTATTTGGCAAACAATTCGTGCTAGGAGAGGAGTAGTTTTTTGTGCATACAGTTGAGCGTAGCTATACTTATGGTACTAGTCTACATCAATAAAAATATATACACAATGAAACCAAAAATAGGCTCTAATGAGGCACAACAAGTAACCACTGAAAGTCCTTTTCTCTCATTTCTGCCGGACGCTGAACTCAGAAAAAACGAGCATGTCGATAATATAGTATTGTTTAGTATGTATGAAGAACTTAATCACCTTAAGGATATTTTTTGACAGATTTCTCTTGCACAACCAAATCCTAGCATACAAAATATGTATTATTATTTAGCTCTAAAAGAGCGACCTGTGCACACACTAAATGAAAACCTAGCCATGTATTGATTTTCTGCAACTACTACCCGAAGGCCAAACATTGCGTTAACATTAAACAATATCTGTAAAACACTTATGCATACAACATGAAAACGATATAGTGAGGCGTTACCTACGCCTAATAATCAAGAATGGAACGCTATCGACAATGAAAGTGGAAAGCTATTTCGTGGGACACATAACTATCCTTCACTAATGCTTACGCTCCCATCTGACGCAGTCGAGAATCTGGTTTTTTTGGAAAAGATGATAGAGGCTGATGTTACATTTTTCCGTATCAATACCGCCCATGATACATTGGATGATCGGAAGAAGATGGCTGAGAATGTCAAAACAATTGCAAAGAAACTCAGAAAAACAGTCTCTATCGCGGTAGATTTAGCAAGCTGGAAAATGAGAACAGGTAGTGCAATGCGTGAATTACAGCCTATCATGCTTGCTGATAAAAAACAGTCAGTTACTATTGTACTAACAAGCGATAAGGACGCATTTACCTGTGCTGCTACCTCATCTCGTGCCATTAATCATATGGCAACTATTGCTGTATCAGATGCTTTCATGCGCAAGTGTTCAAAAGGTGATATCATCACACTAATGGATGCGAATGGTAAAGAGAGAGAAGTTATTATTATCGAAAATACGAGAAAACAGGCATTATGAACACTTACAGGGAAAACAATAATTGATGAGGATTCAGTATTGGAAATTACTCACAAAGATAAAGTGACTAAAGCTCATCCGAAAAATATTCGTCTTCAACCACAGAAGATTTCAGTTTCGCAAGGAGACCTAGTCTATATTTGAACTGATATCAAAGAAAGTAATATGTGAAAAAATGGAAAATCCGTTTCAATAGCATTTTCTGATCAAGGAGTATTGTGAGCATTAAAAGTAGAAGATCAGATTTATATAGATGATGGGAAGATATGACTATGTGCTATCAAGATCCGCAAAAAGTGAGTAACCGCTAAAGTTATTTACTCGAGAGATGCGCGTACGCAGATCAAAGAAGAGAAAGGTATTAACTTCCCAGATACGCAAATACCACTCTCAGCCTTAAGTTCAGTCGATAGAGAGATGCTTCCAGAGATAGTAAAGTTTGCAGATGTAATTAACATTTCATTTGTCCAGACCAAGAACGATCTAGAAGAACTGAAGATTTTGTTAAACAATCTATGAAAATCTCATCTACCAATTGTAGCTAAAGTTGAAACAAAAATGAGCGTACAAAACTTACCAGAAATAATTTGTTCACTTATAACACATGGACAGTGAGGGGTGATGCTTGCTAGATGAGACTTAGCAGTAGAAGGATGATTTTCATCTCTACCTCGTTTACAACAAGATATATTGCAGTTGTGTGATGCTGCACATATGCCTGTGATCTATGCTACATGAGTAATGGAGTCATCTATGAAAAACCATTTGCCTTCAAGAGCTGAACTTATAGACCTATCTGTCAGCAAACAAGCAAGTTGCCTAATGCTCAACAAAGGACCATATGTCTGAGAAACTATAAAGCTTATCCAGGAGGTATATAGCACATTGTAAGTCTATAAACATTGATATAGACAATAACTCGAGAATATCTATAATACTTATCTTTAGATAAGTCACTATAGATATGAAATTTTCTGAGATACCTTATATACGTCCTGACGTTGAAGAGTTCAAAAAATCCTATGTAGATAAAATCGAACGCTTCAAAAATGCATCTACTGCCCAAGAGCAGATAGAGATTTGGCGCGAAGTGAATGTATTGAATATTGAGTTTTCTTCGAAAGCTGGGTTAGTAAAGATTCGCTATTCGCTAAACACGCAAGATGCAGAACTACAAGCAGAACAGGATTTCTGGGATGAAGTAGGCCCAACACTCGAAGAGTATGAAAAAGATTTTAATAAAGCGGTACTTATTAGTAAGTTTCGCAGTGAATTGATAGAAAATTTTGGAGAATATATTTACCACCTCTATGATCTTTCTGATAAAACATTTTCTCCAGAGGTAGTAGGAGAATTACAGGAAGACAATAAATTAACTTCAGAATTTGAGAAAATTACGGGAGGGGCAGAAATTCCTTTTGAATGAAAAACGTATAATTTAAGCGATATAGGAGTCTTTTTCTCCGAATCTGATCGTGAAAAACGTTATGGAGCATGGGAAGCCTATGCAGCACGATATCAAAAATATGATTCGAAGTTAAATGAAATATACGATCAAATGGTCGCAGTACGTCATAGAGAAGCTAAGAAGTTGGGATATGAAAATTATGTGAGATTGGGATATGACAGTATGGGTAGAGATTATACTCCAGAACAAGTTTCATCACTACGTGAATATATAGCAACATATATCGTTCCTTTGTGTACAGAACTCTACGGCAGACAAGCAGAGTATATTGGTGTTGATGTTTTATACGCGCACGATGAAGAGGTTCTGTATCCCGAAGGAAACCCTAAACCTATTTGAGCGCCCGAAGAAATTGTTGAAAAAGCAAAGAAGATGTATCATGAGCTTTCCCTAGAGACATGAGAGTTTTTCGATGTAATGATGGAAAATGGTCTTATGGACTTAGTATCAAAACCAGGGAAAGCACCAGGGTGATATGCTGCTTATCTAGAGGCATACAAACTACCATTTATCTTCTCGAACTTTAATGGGACTACTGATGATATAGATGTTCTTACTCATGAAGTCGGTCACGCATTCCAATTCTGGATGAGTAAAGATGCAATACTTCCAGAATATCATAGTCCTACAGCTGAAGCGTGCGAAATACATTCGATGTCGATGGAGTATTGTGCATTACCATGGATGAAAGAGTTTTTTGGAGACCAAGCACAAAAGTACGAATATATTCATCTCGTAAACTCATTGAAGTTTTTGCCCTATGGATGTGCAATAGATGAGTTTCAACAAAGAGTGTATGAGCAAGCAGAAAACCCTAAGAGAAGTTATGAAGAGATTCGGCAGGAATTAGTAGTAAAATATATGCCACACCGTAAGTATCTCAATAATCCTTACCTCGAAGCAGGAAATGGATGGAAGCATAAAGCTCATATATTTGCAAATCCGTTATACTACATAGATTATGTCTTAGCACAGATCTGTGCATACCAGTTCTGGATGAAGTTTGAACAAGATCAAAAGAACGCCTGGGCAGACTACAAGCATCTTTGCTCTTTGTGAGGAAGCAAGCCATTTCTAGAGCTTGTCAAAGAGGCTAAACTTGAATCGCCATTTGATCCTAGCACTATAGAAAAAACAGTAGCATACGCTCGCGCATGGTTAGAAAAAAATCCATTGAAAAAATAGTTATTTCTTGCGATTTTTTCGAATCCTTCGTGCAATGAACAATACAATACCAATGGCTAGTGCATACAGCATATAGTGGTCATATTTTTTTAGATAGACCACAATTGCTTCTCGATTTTGTCCTAGATAATATCCCAATAATACGAGAAAAGTAGATCGGATCATGGTACCTGCGAACGTATAGAAGAGGAATTGAGAGAAATCCATTTGAGCAGATCCCGCAGGAAGTCCGATCAATCATCTTGCACCAGGAAGAAATCTTCCCAAGAAGACAATCTTCTTATCGTTCTTTTTGAATACATGGAAAAGATCGTCGAGATATTCAGGTTTGTATCGAACATACTTTCCATACTTCTCTACAAACTTTCTCAACTTATGATGACTGAAATATCTTCCTAAGAAATAGTAAGGAAGATTTCATAGCGTACTTCCGATTGCGCATACTAAGATCACCCCAATAATATGAAGCTTCCCAATACTTGCTAGATATCCACCCAATGGCATAATCACTTCACTAGGAATCGGAGGAATCAAATTCTCTAAAAAACTAGCTATAAACAGCCCGATATATCCTACTTGATTGATGAGTTCTATGAGTTGATTTCCTAATTGTTCGAACATAAGAATAGATCAAAAATTAATACTTTATTGGTCAAAGTATATGTTTTCTCGTACTCAATGATAGCAGTAATTTCGTTTAATTGATTATAGAGCAGTAGTGCTTTACTAATCTTCAGAAGAAATTGTTTTGGAAATATTTGATGCTGTTTGATCTTTAATCTTGCTATGCTTGGTGTGAGCACTGTCGTTATTTGTATTGATACGTACCGAGTGGTGTGGAAGTTTTTTGAGATATGGTTGTAGTTTTACTCACTTTTCTTGGAGAAGTTTGTTTGCTAGAGTAGTATTCTCTTTGTTTTTTATGAATGATTTCATATCTGCAGCAATGTCGGTGATGAGGAAAGTAAGTACTCCTTTTGTTTTCTTTACCACCTTCATATTTTCCGGATAGAGATCGATAGATTTTACCCCCAATTGATCACCCACAACCGTAAGTTCGCTTTGTAGGAGTCTATTGATCGCTACACAAATATCTCGGCTTTCTGAAGCCATTTTCCGTTCTAATTTGGTATTTGTAGCAATATATTGAGGATGAGCGATAGCTATCTCTTTCTTGCTTTCTAGAAACGATGCTGGATAAATTTTATGTATATCCAATGGCAGTATTTCTACTTCAATATCTTTTACTCAGTCAAAAATTTTATTATCCAAGAGTGTAGGTGAAAATTCAGTGGAGATAATATTTTCTTTTGCAAAGACGAAACTGTATTTCGAGAGCAGTGATTGTAAAATTGAATATCTTGTTATCTCATCAGCAGAAAAATCTACATACTCTTTCTGTAAAATATATTTTTCTTTATTGTTACGCATATAACTATCCAGTATCACGTTTGAAGAGTCATCGCTGAATGGAACATCGCTTTTTTCTCGCACCAAAACACTCTTATGTTTTTTGTCTTGATAGAGGATTTTATTATCTTCCATGTCAAATAGACAATAAATGTATGTAACCAAATTATATCTTTGTATGATGGAATATGCAAATTGTAGCAAGGATTCCGCGAGTATCCGAAGGTATGTTTTTTTGCTTTTCTGCCTTTTTTGGAGTATAATTTACCTAGTTTATATCTATCATATATAATGAAAAATAAAGAGCTAGCATATCGCTGAGATGGAGTTAACCAGTCAAGGGTTTCAGGAAAGTGAAAGTGATTGATTGCGCATACTTCACATGACGTGCAGATTGCTATAGAGTGAAGCAATTTTTCAATTGAACAACTTGCAGAACTTTTTCATAAAACAATAAGAGAGTTTAAACTTACATTGATAGAAAAATATCATGATAATTATGAGCAGCTCGTAAAAAAAAGAACAGAAGATCCGATAAGACCAAGAGTATTTACTGATCTTTCTTTGCCCTCAGAATCACAGATCTTAGATAATATGATGCTTCCGCTCGAAAAGAGAATGGAGCAAGCGATTAGAGTGTTGGTAAATAGGCCAGAGGAGCGAGTGCAGAAACTCATCTCCACAGATGAACAAAAAGTTGCTCTCTTAACCTGCATAAAAGATATTCATGATCACAATGTTTCAGATGGAGTAGGAGTTCCCTATAAACTTGAAAACGGTGAAGCCAAGTATGCAATGGATGAGTTTAATGCTAAACTAGACTTAGATGATACACAAAAGAGTAGATACTTATTTGAGATGTTGGCAGATGCTGGGCTACTCGGGACGCCACAAGAACTTCAAGAGGTGAGAGAGAAGATAGAGGAGTTGAATGGGAAAATTAAGAAGTTTTGATTTTGGGAACGATTCCTCACAATCAATTTATTTAAAGATTCTTTGTCGACTATATACAAATTGTTTTCAGAACCAACTGATGGTAAACCTGAGCGTATATGGATAAATGTTGTGTTCGTGGTGTTTTGGGCGGTATATCTATATTGGACAAGTTCTTGAATGAAAAATCATATCCAAAGAAGTAAGTTAAAGAACAAGTATAATAGATTAGAAGTAAGAGATAACTTGATCGATGAACTTGAATCATTTAACTACCAATGAGATATACAATTGCCCTACGAGTTGCGAGACAATTTACCAACCGAAAGACTGGAAGAGATATTAGCAGAAAACAAAGAAAGAATCAAGAACTACAAACAACCAGAGGATAGAGCAAAATTTAAAGAGATGCTGGAAGTAATGAATCCATCTATTGATGAGAAAGAGTTTGATAGACTTTGGAAGAAAATAGCAAAGGAAGCTGAACAAAAGAAAACTATGCCAATTCCACAAGACTTATTACCAGAATCACTTCATGCAGGTGAAATCAAGACTATCAACAAAGAAACATTGCTTCAACTATGATTGGATATAAACCAAGCAGAGAACTTTGCTACTGAATTAGAACTTCTCAAGAAAAATGAACCAGCTGATGATGCGCTAGATCTTACCAAGTTCAATTGGGATACCTATAAGCAGCAAATAAAAGTGAAAGAGGAGCTTAGAAAAAATTCTGGGTAGATTCTTTGTTTCTTATCTTAAGATACTTTATAAAAGCTTATGTATCTCAAAAACTTTACTGAACGAAACATTATAAAACAACAAACGGACCAAAGGGACAGCCCGAGTTTTTTTATTGAAGCTGGACAGATCTGGTGGATAAGAATAGGTTGTAATATAGGGCATGAAATAGATGGCAAAGGAAAATCATTCCTAAGACCTGTTTTGGTTATGAGTAAGTTATGAAAGACCTTTTTGGTTATACCTATAACTACATGAGGAAATATATATAATCCCTATTGTTATGAGATAAATAATAAAAAATTAAGTAGATCGTCAAAAATCGTCTTCAACCAATTAAGAACAATCGATAAAAATAGGTTTGTACATCAAATTGGAAGAGTATTAAGTACAGAATTTGTATATATAAAAAAACTCCTAATACAGCATTGTTTTTAAGGAGTTTTATCATGGTTAAGCACCTCTAACTATCGGTCTGGGGCGATCCTTCACGGACGTTTCTCTTTGATGTAATCGCAGAGTGCTCAAGTGAGCATATAATTACTATATAGAAATATTTCAAAAATTCAATATATAAACTCAATAGTATGCCTTACCTTTGTGCCAACGCCATTTCGATATTTACAAACTACTTCGCACTCCCACACGCCTCCACAAACCCCACAAACAACGGATGAGGATCATCAAGTCTCGACTTGAATTCGGGGTGGGCTTGCGTGCCGATGAAGAAGGGGTGGTTGGGGAGTTCGATGAATTCGACGAGGTGGGATTTAATATCTCTCCCAGAAAGCGTCATGCCATTTTTTTCTAGGATTTCGTAATAGTCGGGATTGACTTCGAAACGGTGGCGATGGCGTTCAGTTATTTTTTCTTTGCCGTAGAGTTTGCGGACTTTAGATCATTTTTCTAGTTTGGTGGTGTAGGATCCGAGACGCATTGATGCGCCTTTGCGGAGTTCTTCGGACTGGCCAGGCATTCGTGAGATGATTGGTGTTGGACTGTCAGGATTATCTTCGACGGTGTTGGCGTGTTTGAGTCCGCAGACATTTCTAGCGAATTCGACGACGGCCATTTGTAGACCGAGGCAGAGTCCGAGGTAGGGGACGTTGTGTTCTCTACAATATTTTGCTGCTAAGATTTTTCCTTCCATTCATCTTTTTCAGAATCCTCACGGGATGAGGAGTCAGTCGATCGTTTTCATTACTTTGGTTCTTTCTTTGGTGTCTTCAAACTGTTCTGCTTGAATTCGGTGAAGTTTGATCTGTGTTTTGTGTGCAGCTCACGCATGTTTGAGTGCTTCGATAACGCTTAGATATGAGTCGTGTAACTGAGCATATTTTGCAACGAGCCCAATAGTAACAGATTTTTTGGGATGGAGAAAATCCCTCACGCGTTCATTTCGTTTTTTGAGATTTGATTTCTTGGGACGAAGATGGAGTTTTTTTTGGATGAGCTCATCGAGGTGTTGTTGTTTGAAAAACTCTGGGACTTGATAGATGCTTTCGGCGTCAATGGCTTCTATGATTGCTTCTGGTTCTATATCACAAAAAAGCGCAAGCTTGGATTTTATCTTTTTATCGAGAGGAAAGGCTGTTCTACAGATAAGTACATCTGCTTTGATTCACAAGCTAGTAAGCTCTTTGGTCGAATGTTGAATTTGCTTAGTCTTCATCTCGCCAGAATAGGGCAGATAGATAATAGGAGCGACATGGACGTAACAGACGTTATCCTTGCCTAGATCGTGCTTCATTTGTCTTATCGCCTCGATGAAATGCGGTCATTCAATGTCTCCGATCGTGCCTCCGATCTCTACGATTGTCACATCAAACTTTGTCGCGTTTTTTATAAGCCGTGCTTTTACTTCATCAGTCACATGCGGAATTACTTGGACGGTCTGCCCAAGGTAGTCGCCACGTCTTTCTTTTTCTATGATCGCTTGATAGATACGTCAGGTCGTTATCGAGTTATCTTTGGTGAGATTTTCATTGAGAAATCTTTCATAGTGACCTAGATCAAGGTCAGTTTCAAACCCATCTTCGGTCACGAATACTTCCCCATGTTCATAGGGTGACATTGTCCCTGCATCGATCTGTAAGTACGGGTCGAGTTTGGTAATCGTTACAGAATAGCCAGCAGATCTTAAGAGTTTTCCAATACTAGCTGCGGTAATTCCTTTTCCTAAGCCAGATATCACTCATCATGTCACGAAGATAAATTTCATAGAATTGCGGGAGAGTAAAGTTGGAGTAAAGGATTTTTGCTCAAAAAAAAATCGCGCAGATTTTCTTACGCATTCCGTTATACGACCTTCCGCAGTGATTGGAAGAGAAAAATTAAAAAAAGTTATACCACCTTACACCTCCAAGAAAAAACTATACTTCTTTATCACTTCACCGAGCTTTTCAGCAAACGGTTTATTGACGTCGTTGGCGATCTTGTAAAGTCTGTTGATCGAGGTGTGATGTTTTCCGAGCTTGATGATTTTGATGATCGTATCGATATCGAGTTGGACTCATTTTTTGATGAGTTTTTTCGTAGCGATATACATCTCTTTGTCGAGGAGTGAGTCGTAGTTGTACATGCACTCTAGTAGAGCCAGTTCTTTGTTCGCTATAGCGTAGCTATACTTTCCCATCTTCACTTTGTGGGTGAATTTTTGGATTTTTTTGAACAAATTTTGCTTCTTTAACGTATACTTTTTGAAGTGGATTGATTTGGTTGCAGTAATCATCTCTCTAGACTGTTTCGTTGAGTTAACGATGAGAACAATCTCTGGTACTTCTAAATTTTTGAAGTTCAATTCGAGTGCTTTTAGTCATCAAATATATCGATCTGTTTGGAGAAAGTCTGTGCAGTGATGATGAAGGATTTGCCAGTAGTGATCTTCCAAAATAAGAAATTCACTGATATGATCTTCTGGGTATTTAACGTAGAATATGGTCTTTTTTATCGAAATGAGGTATCATTTGTTTTTTAGGTAATAGATAAGTTTGTATGCCTTTGTTTGACTATAGGTGGGTCACATTATTTTTTCGATAAGCGTTTTGAGCTGGTCAGCGTAGATAATTTTCTTCCTCCATTTTTTTAAAACGGAAGCTACTTCATGGAGGTAGGAGTTTTTCATAATCGGCTTGGGAACAAATATCAAAACGAAAAAAATATAACAATCTTACCATAAAAATAAAGAGGAAGTTTCCACAAAAATTATTTGCTTTTCTCTCTTGTATTGACGAGGTGAAAGCCTACAACATCGTTATTAGTTTTACTTAGTCGACCAATTTGTGTGCCATGCAACAACTTAGACTCGTGACTGATATGGATTATAACAGAAGATCCTTACAGCTAGACCAAGTAAAAGCCACCTTTACCAAGGTAGCAAATGCGGTTCACGAAGTTGTGTTGGAGATCAACTCTCACAAGTTCTTCATCCAGATTAAAGCAGGACTCAAATCGTTGGAACATTTCGAAATCATTGCAGTCAAAGGATTTGTAGAATTAGGTATGAAAATTGTGAGATTACTCAAAAACATAGTAACTAAGCTCTATTTCGAATATTAATATAACAGGCACATATTTGGTTGATCATTCTTATCCTATCTTACATTCGGTACACACTGTACAGTCCATATATGGTTCTGTTGTCTGCTAGCCGGCGGGAAGTCCCACCACTTCCTGCCACAGGGCGGATTTTTTTTATAAAAAAAGAAAACAATAAGAACTGTTTTGCAATAGAGTTTGGAATCTGTATACTATAGATAATTATTTTATTCATAAGTTTATAACATGAGTGATTCAGTAGTAGAGATTGTAGGGAAAGAGCAATTTGATGCGCTTATGAAAGATTCAGACAAGTTGGTGATTGCAGATTTCTGGGCAGAGTGGTGTGGTCCATGTAGAATGATAGGCCCAGTACTTCATGATATTGCTGATAAGAACCCAGCAAAAGTAGTTGTTGCAAAAATTAATGTTGATGATTCTGCAAATCAACAATTGGCATTGGACTATGGAGTAAGAAGTATTCCTCAAGTAACAATGTTCAAAGATGGTGCGCAAGTCGATCAGTTTGTAGGAGCAATCCCTCCTGATCAGATAATGAAATATGTGGCGAAACACGTGACGTTGTAATAGTTATAAGTTTGAGTTACTGATTATACTGAAAAGACATACCGAGATCGGTATGTCTTTTCAATTTCCTCTAGAGCTTTGACGTGAGTTTCGTATGATGCAGCTCCTTTATACAATGCATATTGAGCTATGACCAAAAGAATCTATCTCACCACGCCGATCTACTATGCAAATGCGGCGCCACATATAGGAAATGCATATACTTCCCTTATCGGAGATGTTGTAGCGAGAGCTAAGAGAATGCTTGGGTATGAGGTGAAGTTTGCGACGGGGACTGATGAAAACGGTCAAAAAATGGTACAGACTGCTACCGCTCAGGGTAAGGACGTCAAACTCTTTCTCGATGAGATCGCTGCGGAACATAAAAGAACACGAGATGTGCTGCGTGTGAGTTATACAGACTTTATTAGAACGACAGAACAAAGACATCACAAATTTGTGCAAGAGATGCTACAGAAAACATTTGATGCGGGAGATATTTATCAAGGAGAATATGAGTGATTGTATTGTGTAGGATGTGAAGCGTTCAAAAAACCTGTAGATCTTATCGAACGCGAGGGGAAAATGGTCTGCCCAGATCATCATACCGTACCCCAAACACTCAAAGAAAAAAATCGATTTTTCAAACTTACTTCTTTCCAAGATCGTCTACAGAACTTCTACAATGAACACACTGATTTTTGTATTCCACAATTTAGATTCAATGAAATCTTATCGTTTGTAGAACAAGGACTAGAAGATTTTTCTATATCACGTGAAGGAAGTACCTTTGGGGTTCCTTTGCCGTTTGATAACAAAGCGGTCACCTATATCTGGTTTGACGCACTATATAATTACCTGACTGTCTGTCAGGGAGGTGACGAGGTATTCTGGAATGAAGGAGAGGTTATTCATCTTATCGGCAAGGATATAGGCCGTTTCCATGCTATTTTCCGGCCAGCTATGCTGATGTCTTCAGGATGGAAACTCCCAGATCAAATTGTGATCAACGGATACTTTACTGTTGATGGACAGAAAATGAGTAAGACGTTGGGGAATATTATTATGCCATTGGAACTTATAGCAGAGCATGGTAGAGATGCATTGGTCTACTATCTATTTAACGATAATAAGATTTGAAATGATGGTGATTTCTCTTGGGAGAGATTTATTTCTACAAAAGAACAAACACTCAAGAAATGATGGGGGAATCTTGTCGTAAGAGCAACCACGCTTTGCAGGAAATATGACGTGACGACTATTAGTATGGAAGGAGACGCAAAAGAAAGTCATCAAGCACTTCTTGCATTGGCGACCGCTCAGTGAATCCAAGAAAATGGACTACGAAAATTGTTTGTGAATTGATGGACGCCGGACTATCTTGAAAACTATTTGAAGACATTTGATCTAGTATCATATCTGAGAGATCGATTTCAGCTTGTACAATTGGGTAATAAGCGAGTAGATCAGACCAAGCCACGAGAGATTGCAAAAACCAATGTTGATCAAGCGAAGAGAGATTTACAGGCACTTGTACGACTTATAAAAGGAACTGCTGTTCTATCTGCTCCATTCCTTTTGGATGGATTTGCGCGCTTCAAAGAGTTGGTGAACGTACAACATCCTGTTTGGGAAGGCTTTTCGACTGATCAGACCACCCATCAAACAGATGAGTTGTTCAACTTAGCAAATTTCGAAGTGACTTATAGAGAAGGGTATTTGTATTAAATTCTATTCATAATAAAACCTAGCCGTTGTTTATCTGTGATTCACAGGACAACGACCAGGTGGGAGTGAGCTCTTTTCGGGCAGTTCTTTAGTAAGCTTTAGTTATTTGAGATTTTATATTTGCAGAGATTTTTTCCGACAAATATAACATCCACAATAATTTTTCCTTTCTGAGCTCGAGTGCGTTCATACACAAAATGAGCAGGATTTTGTTTTTACTGTCCCATTCTATATCCTTATTTACATTCATGTCAATCAAAGCTTGGTATCTGACCCCTAAAATTTGCATTATTTGGCCTATAGTGTATACTTTAGTGGGGAATTATGCGTCTGAAATTGCCTCCCCAAAAGCCTTTTACTAAAATCTAGGTGCAAAGGTATGTTAAAGCGAGCAGAATCAATCGGCCAGAAGTTAGCAGGAGTTGATTCAACTCCTCAAAAAATTTCTACTGAACTTCCGAAAAAGGTCTCCAAAGATCCTTCAGATCCAGTTAAAGTAGTAACTCCTTTGGCAGGATATGTAACGTTTGAAATTAAACCATATAAAGAAAATGAACTTGGTGTTTCCCACCGAGAAGGATTCTTGGCAAATTTTTCAAGTATTCAAGAACCTATTATTTTTAGTGTTAGATGAAATAGAGCATCAGTTAAATTATATATGCATACTCCAGCGAAATATCAGGGATATGTAGAGAGTGTTTTCTATGCTACTTTTTCAAGTTCCGACCTTTCGTTGAAAGAAAAATGAATAACGCATGATACTACAGGACATTCTTTTTTGAAGTTTTCAAATGAGTGTGAATTTTATGAGAGCAGTGAGTTTAGCAAGGGAGGGGCATATGTAGATCCTTTCAAAGATGTTCTTTCTATCTATGGTAGTCTTCCGGAAGAAGCTGAACTTATCGTACAATATACGAGCAAATTTGATGTCAAAGATTCTGATCGGAAGAAGTTTATAGCAAATATAAAGAATTTTTTCAAATTATTTGCATGAAAAAAAGAAGAAAAAGAAAAATCCAAATCAGAACTAAAAGATGAAAAACAAGCACAACAAATCAAAAAATCAGGCAGAGATGTGCTTTTTTCTGTGAGCTATAAAATTGTAAATTTACCAGGTCAAGCAGGGGAACAACTTAATAAAAATATCCTCAATGTATTCGATAAGTTTCTCTATGAAGGTTCTATCAAGTCGGTTAAAGAGCCTGCATTTGTAAGTGCAAACGTAAACGCGTTTGTGAATTTCTTCCATTTGCCAACCAAAGAAAATTTAAATACCGCACTGCATTATACGGAATATCGCAAACTTCCTTTTCCTACCAATGTTCCTACGAGAGCAAATAGCTGAGAGAATGAGATCACGCTCTTGGGTACTACCGACCACAAAGATAATGCCATAAAGTTTGGTATCAGAAAAGAAGATAAGTTTAGACACGTCTATATCGTAGGTAAGACGGGTATGGGTAAATCGACGTTGATCT
>Ga0163144_10013277_pt1 | contig 17208 bp, 14 predicted proteins | sample OliLak19BULKMAT1_FD_123175 | JGI IMG/M metagenome (GOLD analysis project Ga0163144, IMG submission 123175) | Freshwater microbial mat bacterial communities from Lake Vanda, McMurdo Dry Valleys, Antarctica - Oligotrophic Lake LV.19.BULKMAT1 | ecosystem: Environmental > Aquatic > Freshwater >... | reverse complement strand
GGCCATGCCGAGATGCGCCTCTACACCAACCAGCGCTTCGCCGAGAACATCCGGCTCTATCTCGCGCTCGGCTACGGTATCGACCGTGAAGAACAATCCGCGCTCGGCGTCACGACCTATATGAGCAAGCCGTTATGAGCACCACCATGAGCATTCGAGTCGGCATTGTCGGCATCAGCGGTTTTGGCGGCGGCGAGGCGATGCGCCTGGTCGCGAGCCACCCTTCCTTCGAGCTGGTCTACGCCGCGGGCGAGGGCAGCGCCGGCAGCCGGTTGGGGGACCGCTTCCCCGGTGTGCCGGCCAAGCTGGCCGACCTCGTGATCGAGAAGTGGGATCCTGCGATCCTCCCGAAGCTCGACGTGCTGTTCGCGTCGCTGCCCACGGGCGCCTCGGCCGAGGCGCTGGCGCGCGTCCCTAAGGACGTTAAGATCGTCGACATCGGCGGCGACCACCGCTACGTCGAGGGTTGGGCGTATGGCCTGGCCGACGTCTGGCCCGCCGAGATCGAGGGGAAGACCCGCGTTGCCAACCCCGGCTGCTTCCCTGCGGCGACGCTGACCGCGCTGGCGCCGCTGCTGGCCGACAAGCTGATCGAGCCCGGCAACATCGTGATCGACGCCAAGACCGGCATCTCCGGTGCCGGCCGGGGCGGCGGCGACAGCAAGTTCGGCTACGCCGAGAGCAACGAGAACCTGGTACCATACGGTCTGCTCAGGCACACCCACATGCCCGAGATGGCCAAGACGATCGAGCGGCTGAGTGGTGGCAGCGCAGCCGGGCTGGTGTTCACGCCACACCTGGTGCCGATGACCCGCGGCGTACTCGCCACCATTTACTGCCGCGGCCGCGCCACCACGGGCCAGTGCCTGGACGCGGCCCGGCGCTTCTACGCCGGGCGGACGTTCGTCTGCGTGACAGACAAGCCGCCGCAGACCAAATGGGCTACCGGCTCGAACCTCGCGTTTGTCAGCTATGCGGCCGATCCGGAGCGCAACTTGGTGATCGCGATGGGCGTGGTCGATAATCTCGGTAAGGGAGCCGCCGGCCAGGCGGTGCAGAATGCGAACCTGATCTGCGGCCTATCAGAAACCGCGGGGCTGGAGGGCGTACCTGTTTGGCCGTGATGAAGGCGGGTATCCAGACCGCGAGGAGGAGTCCGCGCTCGGCGTCACGGTCTATATGAGCAAGTCCCTCCGGCCTGCCTGAGAAAGCAGTGCCCCCAACGAAAACCCCGCTGGCAGGAAGGCTAGCGGGGCGTCTCTCGGGCCGTACCAAATTGCTGGCAGGAGGGAGCCGGCCAGCTGCAACAACGATAGCGGATAGAAGAAGCGCTGCAACTGTCTTGTATCGACCGCGGCGCCGGCCTTGGCCAGCCCGGCGAAGCTTATGGACGAGCCATCGTCCAGACGGCGGCGACGACCATGGCAACCACCATCGACAGCAATGGCTTCTGAAGAAGCATCATGGCCAGGGCCCCGGCGGCAAGGGCAACCGCTTCACGCAGCGTTCCCCGGGCGAGGTATCCGGCAACGATCGCCACGATCACCGACGCCGAGAGGCTATCGAGGAACTGCTGGACGCGCCTTGTCGCGGGAACCCGCGCCATGATGACGGGCCCCAGCGTCCGCGTTCCGAACGTCACGGCTGCCGCGACGGCTATCGCGATCCAGGGCGCGATATCAGCGCTCACGGATAACTCCGGCGATCGCGCCCGAGATTCCACCTGCAAGCGCGCCGGCGATGATATTCCAGCCATGCGGCAGCAGGGAGAGCGTCGCGACGGAGACGAGTGCGGCGACGCCCATGGGGAGAAGATTGCTCACGCGCCGGGCAGGTGCTGCGATCACGGTGACGAAGAAGGCCGCCATCGCCACGTCTATGCCGAAACGGGACAGGTCCTTTTCCGTCCCGCCGATGAAGGCGCCGAGGGCGGCGGCGGCATTCCACGACAGCCACATGACGAATCCGCCGCCCACGAGGATGCCGAGATCTTTCGAGCCGGACTGCCGCGCCGCCTGCATGTCGGCGAAGTTCGCGTCGCTCAGCAGGTACGCGCTCAGGAGGCGCTGGCGCCGCGGCAGCGCATTCAGCAGCGGCGCCAGGGCGGCGCCGAAGATGAGATGGCGGGCGTTCACGGCCAGCACCACGAAGGCGATGGAGAGCAGCGGCAGCGGCGTGTGCCAGAGCTGCAGCATCGCGAATTGGGCAGCGCCCGCGTAGACGAGCGCGCTCATCGCCACGATCTCCGCCATCGACATGCCCGCCTCGACGGCGGCCGCGCCGAAGGCGATGCCGAAGGGCACGCCGAAGAGCGCCACCCCGGCCATGCGTCTCATGCCGGCCTTGAATCCATCGAACGTGAGCATCGAAACGTGTCCCCTTGCTCTTGTAACCCCAGCTCAGGTTAGGCCTCAAAGCCGATTGCGAGTCAACCCCAGGAGTGGTTAGAAGAACCATGGGTTACGCTGATGGATATCCGGTCAGGCTTCTGGGCGGCCGGCTCGCCCTGAATTTCGTGAACACGGCCGACTGGACGACGGCGGGAAAGGTCGTCCACGAAAAGCTAGGATCGCTGGACGATCTTCGGGTCTGGGCGGTCGAAGCGGGACTGAAGACGCTGGCGCTTCCGGGTGCGCTGGACGACGTTCTTCGGCTTCGCGCCGGCTTGCGGCAAGATCTTTTGCGACTGATGGAATCGGCTGCCACCGGCCGGTTCAGGCCGGTTGTCCGGCGGTCGTCTGCGCGTGCGCCGTTGCTTGCTGCGATCGAGGCCTCTGCTTCCGGGCTCTTTGTCGACCGGGGCGATGCCGTCCGGCTGAAATGCTGTCCCAGCGACCATTGCGGATGGCTGTTCGTCGATGAAACCGGAAACTCCCGCCGTCGCTGGTGCTCGATGGCCTCGTGCGGAAACCGGACGAAGGCGCGGCGGCACTACCTCAGGGCCACCGCGGGCGAGGGCAGATAGATTTGCAAGTTCAGCAGGTTTATGCTTATATTTTTGATAGGCTGGCGCTTGGATTGCGCCGGCTTTTTTCATGTCCGGCAGGGCGTTTGCGACGGGCGCGGATCGTCAGGAGTCGGCCACGGCAACGCCGGCGCCAGCGGCACAGCGCCGCGATTCGGACCTCTTCCCGAGGCATGTCGGCGTTGTCTCCGGGGTGTGGCGCAACCTGTTGCGGCATCACCCGAATCCTGGTGCTGCGGCACACGCTCCGGCACAGCTGGCGTTCTTTTGCGGCACGCTTCGTGTACCCCGGACTGGTCTCACCGGCCCGGCGATGAAGCTCGCGAGATCGAGCATGCTGAGGCCTTTCAGCGGCAATTGCCCGCTCATTGATGTTTTCCTTTCGAACACGTACATCGCACCCTACTCCGGGGGGACACGTTGAGGTCAATGGCCGGCAGTCGTCGGAACTACGGGATCGTGGCGGGCCTGCTGGTCGTGCTGGCGATCGGTGCGCTGGTGCTGCCGTCGGCGCTGTGGGCCTGCGGCCTGGCGGCGCTGCTTGGCCTGGCGGGCGTCGTCCTGCTGCGCGGCAATCGCTGGCGGACGGGTGCGCTGCTCGCCGCCGCCGTCGCCGTCAGCCTGGGGTTGCTCGATGCCGTTGCCGGTCTCCTGTCGCCCACGCCGCAGGGACAAGGCCTCGTCAAGATGACCGATCCGAAATGGTGGCCGCCGCCGGATCCGGTCCTGGGGTTTCGCCCCGTGCCGAACAGCGAGGTCATCGCCACGGCAACCTTCGGGGCGGAGCTGATCTATCGCCACACCTATCGTTTCGACCGCAGCGCCGCGCGCGTGACGCCGGCCGGACCGGACGGCGCCGATACATACTTGTTCCTGGGCGATTCCTTCATCTTCGGCCAGGGGCTTGTCGACGATCAGAGCCTCGCTGCGCAGTTCGCCAAGGCGAACGACTACAAGGTGCGCACCGTCAATCTCGGCGTGCCGGGCTATGGGCCCAACCATCTGGTGCGCGCCTTCGAGGCAGGCCTGCTCGACCGCTACGCCGACCAGCCGGTCAAGGCGGTGGTGAGCTGGATCATCCCGGCGCAGCTCGCCCGCGTCACCGGCGATGGATCGTGGCTGGGGTCCTCGCCGCGCTACGCGCTCGAGAACGGCGTGCTGCTGCACACGGGGTCGTTCGACGATTATCGCTGGGCCCATCCGATCGCCGGGCTTAAGCACCTGCTGGGCGAGCAGTTCCTGTTCGTCGACGCGATCGGCATGCGCCAGCGCCAGGACGAGCAGGCCGACCTGTTCGTGGCCCTGTTGGCCCGCCTGCAGGTGCTGGCGCGCGAAAAGTTCGGCGCGCCGCTGATCGTCGTCTATTCGTGGCCGGATGAAACCTCCCAGGACGGCTACGGTGCCTCGTCTGGCTTTCTGGTCACCGTGCTGAACAGGCTGCGCAAGCTCGGGATACCGTTGGTCTCGGTCGACAGCCTGACGAACAATATCAATGTGTCGCTGCTTCTCATTCCCCACGACGGGCACCCGACCGCCTATACCTACGAGCTGATCGCGGGCGAGCTGACACGCCGCCTGAAGGCGCCCTGAATTCGCGGTGCGGTCGATACCTCTGGACAGGCGATTGGGCAGGCCCAACTCTGGCGTCTGACCACTGTTTCCACCGAGGAGTATCCCGAATGGCACGGCTAGGATTTGGCGCCTTTCTCGCCCCTCACCATCCCATCGGCGAGAATCCGATGCTGCAGTTCCGGCGCGATATCGCCTTCGTGAAGCATCTCGACGAACTGGGCTACGACGAGTTCTGGTGCGGCGAGCATCATTCCAGCGGCTGGGAAATGATCGCCTCGCCCGAGATGTTCCTGGCAGCGGCCGGCGAGCACACCAAGCGCATCAAGCTAGCGACAGGCGTGATCTCGCTGCCCTATCACAACCCCTTCAACGTGGCGCAGCGCATGGTGCAGCTCGATCATATGACGGGCGGCCGCGCCATCTTCGGTTCGGGCCCCGGTGCGCTCCCGTCCGACGCCTATGCCCTCGGCATCGATCCGATGACCCAGCGCGACCGTCAGGACGAGGGCATCGACATCATCCGTCGCCTGTTCCGTGGCGAGCGCGTGACGCAGAAGGGCGAGTGGTACGACCTGCACGACGCCGGCCTGCAGCTCCTGCCGCTGCAGGAAGAGATGCCCTTCGCCGTGGCCTCGCAGATCAGCCCGTCGGGCATGACGCTGGCCGGCAAGTACGGCATCGGCATCATCTCGCTGGGCTCGATGTCGACCGAGGGCCTGACCGCGCTGCCGACGCAATGGGGCTTCGCCGAGTCGGCCGCCAAGAAATACGGCACGACCGTCGACCGCAAGAACTGGCGCGTGCTGCTCAACTGGCACATCGCCGAGACCCGCGAGAAGGCGCGCGAAGAGGCCAAGCACGGGCTGATGCGCTGGCACAACGAATACATCTACGGCACTCTGCAGCGCCCCGGTTCGCAGCCCTACAAGAGCCCTGATGCCGCCGTCGACGAGATGTCGGGACCGGGTTCGGCCGCCGTCATCGGCACGCCGGACGATCTGGTGAAGATGATCAAGGCGGTGGTCGACCAGAGCGGTGGCTTCGGCACCTGCGTCGGCTTCGTGCACGATTGGGCCAATCCGGAAAACACTTTCCGCAGCTGGGACATGGTCGCGCGCTACGTCATCCCCGAAATCAACGGCTACGTGACCAAACTGCGCGAGTCGGAGAAGTACCTCCAGACCAACCGCGCCGTCTTCGACCGCGCCGGCCAGGCCATCATGGCCAAGATCATGGAGAACAAGGACGCCGCCGAGGCGCTCAAGGTCACGACCAACCCACGTGTCAGTGCCGCCGCGGCGCAGGTGCCGAAGGGTCTGGGCAAGGCGGCGGAATAGAACGATGAAGTCCGTCTTGTGCAGGAAGCTCGGGATCGAGTTTCCCCTGTTCGCCTTCAGCCATTGCCGCGACGTCGTGGCCGCGGTGTCGAACGCCGGCGGCTTCGGCGTGCTGGGCGCCGTCGCCCACACCGCGGAGAGCCTGGAGATCGATCTCAAGTGGATCGACGAGCATGTGAACGGCAAGCCCTACGGCATCGACCTGCTGATCCCCAACAAGATGGAAGACAAGGAGGGCGGGCTGACAGCGGCCGACCTCGAGGCGCGCGTGCCGCCCGAGCATCGCCTGCATGTCGCCGGCCTGCTGGCCCAGCACGGCATCGATACCGCCGATCTGTGGTCCGCCGGGCAGGGCGTCCACGATTATACCGACAACATGCGGGAAGGCGGCGCGGCGCGGCTCCTCGATGTCGCCTTCAGCCACCCTATCAAATTGTTCGTGAATGCCTTGGGCGTGCCGCCGCCTTCGATCATGGCCCGCGCACGCGACAAGGGCATCCTGGTGGGCGCCCTCACCGGCGCCAAGGAACATGCGATCAAGCACGCCAAGGCCGGGGTCGACATTCTCGTGGTCGCCGGCACCGAAGCGGGCGGGCACTGCGGCGAGGTCTCGACCATGGTGCTGGTGCCCGAGGTGCTGCAGGCGGTCGAAAGCTACAAGGACATCGACGTGCTGGCGGCCGGCGGCATCGCGACCGGGCGGCAGATGGCGGCCTGCATGGCGATGGGCGCCGCCGGTGCCTGGACCGCCTCGGTCTGGTTGACGACGGCGGAGGCCGAGACCACCCCGACGGTGAAGAAGAAAATGCTGGCCGCGACCTCGCGCGACACCGTGCGGTCGCGCAGCCGGACGGGCAAGCCGACGCGGCAGCTCAAGTCGGCTTGGACCGACGGCTGGCACGGTGAGAGCGCCCCCGATCCCTTGCCGATGCCGCTGCAGGGCCTCCTCAGCCGGCCGGCGCTGGCCAAGATCGACCGGCTTGCCGCCAACGGTCACGAAGGCGCTCAGCGGCTCGCCACCTATTATGTCGGCCAGGCAGTCGGCCTCATGAACACCGAACAGTCGGCACGCTCGGTCGTCTACGATTTCATGAAGGACTACGCCGAAGCCGCGGAGCGCCTGGCGGGCACGCTCGAAGACTAGCGCGGCCTCTTGCCGCCGATTGACAGTACACCTGCAATCCCGGCAGCTTGTCGCCAACAAGAACGTCCGCGCAAAGCGGGCGACGAGGGAACGTTTTTCGACAGGGATGGACCGCGTGAGCCATGTGGCCCCGACGTGCGCACCCAATCGACCCCAGCCGGCGGTTTCCGTCGAGCGGTCGTTGGCTATCGACCGGGTGCAGCCTGCCGAGGCGTGGGCGCGGACGGGTTCCGTTGCCTCGTGGCTGATTGCCCAAGGCTTCGGGCCGCAAAGCGCGCCGGTCGCGATCCTGTCCGGTGACAGTCCAGAACGGGCGCTATTCCTTTTCGGCGCCTTGCGCGCGGGCGTGCGGGTGGCGTCGTTGTCGTCTGACATTTCCCTGTCGGGTCTCGATCTTGTTTTCACGTCCGTGGCGCCGACACTGGTCTTCGCACAGGACTCAAAGGCCTATGGCGCCGCGCTCGATCGCGCCCAGGCCCGCGGCGTGCGGATCGTCACCGTCGACGGCAAACGCGGGCTCGCCTTTGCGGCACTCGCCGCCTGCTCGATCGACGCCGCCGTCGCCGAGCGGCGCCTGCACATCACGGCCGACACGCCGGCCATGATCCAGTTCACGGGCTCGACTGGGGTGCCGAGCACCCACGGCAATCTGGTCGCAGGAGGAAGCGGCTGATGCAGGCCTATGTCATTCGCCGGGTGCTGGCGCTGGTGCCGACCTTGATCTTCGCCAGCCTGATTGTGTTCATCACCGTGCGGATGATCCCGGGCGACGTGATCGATCTGATGCTGTCGACCAACGATATCGGCGCCGACAAGAAGAGCCGGGAGCAGCTCGAGGAGGCGCTCGGCCTCAACCAGCCGGTCTACATCCAGTATTTCCGCTGGCTGGGCGCCATCCTTCTGGACGGCAGCCTGGGCAAGTCGCTGTGGCAGAACACCTCGGTCATGGAGGATATCCTCCACCGCCTGCCGCTCACCTTCGAACTCGGCCTGATGGCGCTGATCGTGGCGTTGATCGTCGGTATCCCGATCGGCGTCTATTCGGCCGTCTCGCAGGACACGATCGGCGACTACGTCACGCGCTCCTTCGCCATCCTGGCGCTGGCGTTGCCCGGCTTCTGGGTCGGTACGCTGGTGATGGTCTTTCCGGCGATCTGGTGGGGCTGGTCGCCTGATGTGAAATTGACGCCCTTCACCGAGGATCCGCTCCGCCACATGAGCCAGATGGCCATCCCGGCGCTGATCCTGGGCAAGGCGTTTTCCGCCGTCGTCATGCGGCTCACGCGCACCATGATGCTCGAGGTGATGCGCCAGGACTATATCCGCACCGCGCTTGCCAAGGGCCTGGCCACCCGCACGACCATCCTGCGCCATGCCTTGCGCAACGCCCTGATTCCGGTGGTCACCCTGGTCGGCCTGCAGGCGCCGGTGCTGGTCGGTGGCGCCGTGATCCTCGAGCAGATCTTCGTCATTCCCGGCATGGGCCTGCTGCTGCTCGAGGCGGTCAGCCAGCGCGACTACCCGATCATCACCGGCGTGTTTCTGATCGTGGGCGTGGCCGTCGTGTTCATCAACCTTCTGGTCGATCTCAGCTACGGGCTGCTCGATCCCAAGGTGAGGTACCGCTGATGGTCGCGATCATCGAGACCGCGGTCGCGCCGCGGCCGGCGCCGCCGTCGGGGACCTGGCGCTTTCTGAGCCGGCTGTTTCGCGACAAGCCGCTGGGCGCTTTCGGCTTCGTGATCTGCGTCATCTTCCTGTTCTGCGGCCTCTTCGCCGACGTGCTGGCGCCCTACGGCTACAACCAGATCAGCCCGATCAATCGGCTGAAGCCGCCCAGCGAGAAGTTCTGGCTGGGCACCGACAATCTCGGCCGCGACATGCTCTCGCGCTGCCTCTACGGCGCGCAGCTCTCGGTCATCATCGGCCTGTCGGCGGCGGGTCTGGCCACCGTGGTCTCGGTCTTCATCGGCATCGTATCGGGCTATCTCGGCGGCAAGTTCGACATGGTGATGCAGCGCTTCGTCGACGCCTGGATGTGCTTCCCCGACCTGATCATCCTGATCGTGGTCGTCTCCGTGGTCGGGCCGGGCATGGGGCCGGTGATCGTCATCCTGGGGCTTCTCTACGGTATCGGCGGCAGCCGCATCATCCGCGGCGCCGTGCTGTCGGTGCGCGAGAACGCCTATGTCCATGCCGCGCAATCGACCGGCGCGTCGCTGCCGCGCATCCTGTGGCGGCACATTCTTCCCAATGTCATGGCGCCGGTGATCGTGCTGTTCACCACCCGCGTCGGTGCGGTGATCCTGGCCGAATCGGGCCTCGCCTTCCTGGGGCTCGGCGTGCCGCCGCCGGCGCCGACCTGGGGTGGCATGCTGTCGGGTTCGGGCCGCTCCTTCATGTACCTGGCGCCCTGGCTGGCGCTGGCACCCGGCCTCTGCATCACCATTGTCGTCTACGCCATCAACGTCTTTGGCGACGCGCTGCGCGATCTGCTCGATCCACGCATGCGCGGCAGCCGCTGAACAGGGAGGGTTCGATGAAGCGCCCAATGAAGCAAAGTATCCGGGGCGTTCTGCTCGGTACCGCGTTGTCTCTCGTCCTCGGTGCGGGCTCTGCCACCGCTCAATCGGGCGACAAGCCGCAATACGGCGGCACGCTCGAGATCGGCACCGTCTATGTGACGCTGTCGGCGCTGTCGTTCGACCCCAACGACTGGAACTGGAAACTGAACCACGATACCGGCCAGTACCTCGAACAGCTCTTCCAGGGCGACCTGTCGAAAGCCAAGAGTCGAGGTGGCCCGCATGCCTTCGTGGCCGACGGTTACCTGCCGCAGGATGCGATCAAGGGTGAGCTGGCCGAGAGCTGGGAATGGAAGGAGAATCCGCTCCGGGTCGAGATCAAGCTGCGCAAGGGCGTGATGTTCCCGGAGAAGGCGGGCGTCATGAAGGGCCGCGAGTTCACGTCGGAGGACGTGGCCTTCAGCTTCAACCGCCTGATCTCGAGCCCCAAGCAGCAGAAGGGCTACTTCAACCACGTCGACAAGGTCGAGACGCCGGACAAGCACACCGTCGTCTTCTACATGAAGTACTTCCACGCCGAATGGGACTACCGCTTCGGCTGGGGCTACTACTCGCCAATCTACGCCAAGGAGATGGTCGACGCAGGCGCCACTAACTGGAAGAACGCGGTCGGCACCGGTCCCTTCCAGCTCACCGACTACGTCTCCGGCAATTCCAACACCTACACCAAGAATCCCGTCTACTGGGACAGCGAGAAGATCGGCGGGCAGGAATACAAGCTGCCGTTCGTCGACAAGGTCGTCTACCGGACCATCAAGGACGAGGCGACGTACGTCACCGCGCTGCGCACCGGCAAGCTCGACATCCTGGAGACGATCCGCTGGCAGAACGTCGATTCGCTGAAGAAGAGTTCGCCGCAACTCAAGTGGAACCGCTGGCTGAACATGAGCGGCACCTTCATGGCGATGCGCATGGATGTCGATGGACCGTTCAAGGATGTCCGCGTCCGCCGTGCGCTCAACATGGCGGTGAACAAGGACGAGGTCGTCAAGGCCTACTACAACGGCAATGCTGAACTCTTCGCCTATCCGCAGCACCCCGACTACGGCCCGTACTTCCAGCAGCTGGCCGACATGCCGGCTTCGGTGAAGGAACTGTTCGCCTACGATCCGGCCAAGGCCAAGAAGCTGCTGGCCGAGGCGGGCTTCCCCAAGGGATTCACCACCAAGGTCCAGGTCTGCTCATGCAACCCCGACCACATGGACCTGCTGCCGCTGATCGCTGCCTATTACGAGCAGGTTGGCGTGAAGCTCGAGATCCAGCCGATGGAGTATGGCGCGTTCCTGAGCGCCATGAGCTCGCGCACCCACGCGCCGGGCTATTTCATGAACTCCGGTCACGTCAATCCGACGCGCACCATCCACAAGAGCTTCATCACTGGCGAGCTGTGGAACCCGGCGGGTTACAGCGACCCCAAGTACGATGCCAAGATGGAAGAGGTTTTCCGGACCAAGGATGAACCCACCCGCATGAAAATGCTGCGCGAGCTGACGGTCGAGATCCTCGACGCGGCACCGTATGTCTGGCTGCCGACACCCTACATCTACACCGCGTGGTGGCCGTGGGTGAAGAACTACGCTGGTGAACTGCGCGTCGGCGCGGTGCGGCCGGGCCCGATCTATGCCCGCATCTGGGTCGACCAGGAGATGAAGAAGAAGATGGGTCACTAGAACCCACGCAACAATGGGAGGACGTAGACGATGAAGATTCTCAAAGGCGCGCTGCTGGGCGGCGCGATGGCGGCGGCCTTCGCCACGGGCGGCGCTTTCGCGAATGACGAGAAGCCGAAATATGGCGGCGGTATCGAGATCGGCACCATCTATGTGACCCTGTCGGCGCTGTCGTGGGATGCCCAGGATTTCAACTGGAAGCACAACCACGATACCGGCCTCGTCTACGAGCAGCTTTTCGTGGCCGACCTCAGCAAGAGCGTGAAGGCAGGCGGCAAGCATCCGTTCATTGCCGACGCCTGGCTGCCGACCGACGGCATGCGCGGCGAACTGGCCGAGAGCTGGGAGTGGAAGGAGAATCCGCTTCGGGTCGAGATCAAACTGCGCAAAGGCATCATGTGGCCGGAGAAGGCCGGCGTGATGAAGACCCGCGAGTTCGTCGCTGACGACGTGCTGTTTGCCTATACACGCCTCGACGCCAGCCCGCGCAAGATCAAGGGCTACTTCGACCATATCGCCAAGGCCCACGCCCCGGACAAACACACGGTGGTCTTCGAGTTCAAGGACTACTTCGCCGAATGGGACTACCGCTTCGGCTACGGCTACTTCTCGGGCGTCTATCCCAAGGAGGTGGTCGATGCCGGCGCCAACAACTGGAAGAACGTGAACGGCACCGGGCCCTACATGCTGACCGATTTCGTCTCGGGAAACTCCAACGTCTACACGAAGAATCCGGACTACTGGGACAAGGACAAGATCGGCGGCCAGGAATACAAGCTGCCGTTCATCGACAAGATCACCTATCGCACGATCAAGGACGAGGCGACCTACATCACGGCACTGCGCACCGGCAAGCTCGACATCCTCGAGACGATCCGCTGGCAGAACGTCGACTCGCTCAAGAAGAGCGTGCCGCAGCTCAAGTGGAATCGCTGGCTCAACATGAGCGGCACGTTCCTCGCCTTCCGCGTCGATGTCGACGGCCCGTTCAAGGACGTCCGCGTGCGCCGCGCCATGAATATGGCGGTGAACAAGGACGAGATCGTCAAGGCCTACTACAACGGCAATGCCGAGCTCTTCGCCTATCCCATGCATCCCGACTACATCGGCTACTTCCAGCCGCTCAAGGAAATGCCGGACTCGGTGCAGGATCTGTTCAAGTTCGACCCGGCCAAGGCCAAGAAGCTGCTGGCCGAGGCGGGTCACGCCAAGGGCTTCACCTTCAAGGTCCAGGTCTGCTCGTGCAATCCTGACCACATGGACCTGCTGCCGCTGATCTCGGCCTACCTCGAACAGGTCGGCGTCAAGATGGAGATCCAGCCCATGGAGTATGGCGCGTTCCTGAGCGCCATGACCTCGCGGTCGCTCTCGGTCGGCTACATGATGAACAACGGCCACACCAACCCGACCACGACCATCCGCAAGAGCTTCACGACGGGCCAGCAGTGGAATCCGTCGGGCTGGTCCGATCCGAAGTACGACGCCAGGATGGACGAGGTCTACCGCACGCCGGCCGAGGAAACGCGCATCAAGATGTTGCGCGAGATGACGGTCGAGATCCTCGATGCAGCGCCGTACATCTGGCTGCCGACGCCCTACGTCTACACCGCGTGGTGGCCATGGGTGAAGAACTACGCCGGCGAACTGCGCGCCGGGTCGGTGCGCCCGGGTCCGATCTATGCCCGCATGTGGCTCGACCAGGAAATGAAGAAGAAGATGGGCCATTGAGCATGGCCTGTTGCGTATCGGGGCGCGCCTGATGGGCGCGCCCCTGCTGAGTGTCAGGCATCTGTCGACCGAGTTCCGCACCGAGCGCGGCACCGTCAAGGCGGTCGACGATGTTTCCTTCGATCTGTCGGCTGGCGAGACGCTGGCCATCGTGGGCGAGTCGGGCTCGGGCAAGAGCGTGACGGCGATGTCGATTTTGCGCCTGATTCCCGATCCGCCCGGCAGAATCATTGCTGGCGAAGTGGTGTTCGACGGCCGCGATCTCCTGAAGCTGGAAGATCACGAGATCCGCGCCATCCGCGGCAACCGCATCGCCATGATCTTCCAGGAGCCGATGAGCTCGCTCAATCCCTCGCTCACGATCGGCCTGCAGATCGCCGAGCCGATCAACCTGCACCGCAAGACGCCGTGGGCGGCGGCGATGAACATGGCGGTCGAGCTGCTCGGTCGCGTCCGCCTGCCCGACGCCCGGAGCCGCGTAAAATCCTACCCGCACCAGTTCTCCGGCGGCATGCGCCAGCGCGCCATGATCGCCATGGCGCTGGCCTGCCAGCCGCAGCTCATCATCGCCGATGAGCCGACCACGGCGCTCGACGTCACCGTGCAGGCGCAGATCCTGGCGCTTCTGAAGGAAGTGACGCGGGCGGCCAACTCGGCGCTGATCCTGATCACCCACGATCTCGGCGTCGTGGCACGCTACGCCGATCGGGTTTGCGTCATGTACGGCGGCCGCATCATCGAGACCGGCCCGGCGCGCGAGATCTACGCCCGGCCACGCCATCCCTACACGATCGGCCTGATGGCCTCGGTGCCGCGGCTCGACCAGGCGACCGGCTCACGCCTGGTGCCGATCGACGGCCAACCACCCAATCTCGCCAATCTGCCGCCGGGCTGCGCCTTCGCCCCGCGCTGCCGCAATGCCGTCGATCGTTGCCGGGTCGAGCGGCCGGCGCTGGTCAAGAGCGGTCCCGAACATCTTTCAGCATGCCATTTCCATGACCAGCTCAGCGCCTGACGCCAACCTCCCCGAGTTGGTCCTCGAGGTCAGTGACCTCAAGGTCCACTTCCCGGTGATGGCCGGTGCCGTCGTGCGCAAGCAAGTCGGCAGCGTGAAGGCCGTCGACGGCGTGTCTTTCAACGTCCGCAGGGGCGAGACGCTGGGACTGGTGGGGGAGTCGGGCTGCGGCAAGAGCACCACCGGTCTCGCCGTTCTGAAGATGCTCGACATCACCTCGGGCCAGGTCGTCTTCGAGGGCGAGGATATTTCCGGCTACGACCGCGCCCGCATGCGGCCGATCCGCCGCCGCATGCAGATGGTCTATCAGGACCCGTTCGGTTCGCTGAACCCGCGCATGAAGGTAGCCCAAATCGTCGGCGAGCCATTGGAGGTGCACGGCATGGCGAACGATCGCGCGATCTATCGCGCGCGCGTCGCCAGCCTGCTCGACATGGTGGGCCTGCTGCCCGACATGGCCGACCGCTACCCGCACGAGTTCTCCGGCGGCCAGCGCCAGAGGATTGGCATCGCCCGTGCGCTGGCGCTGGAACCGTCCCTGATCATCTGCGACGAGCCGGTGTCGGCGCTCGACGTGTCGATCCAGGCGCAGGTCGTGAACCTGTTCCAGGAACTGCAGGAACGGCTGGGCCTGACCTATGTCTTCATTGCCCACGACCTCGCCGTGGTCCGTCACATCAGCCATCGCATCGCGGTGATGTATCTCGGCCGCATCGTCGAGATCGCCTCGCGTGCCGATCTCTACGCCCGCCCGTTGCACCCCTACACCGTGGCCCTGCTGGCGGCGATCCCGATCCCCGATCCCGAGGTCGAGGCGACACGGCCGCAGCAGATCATCACCGGTGAGGTGCCCTCGGCCATGCGTCCGCCGCCGGGTTGCCGCTTCCATACCCGCTGCCCGAGCGTGATGGAGGTCTGCAAGAGCGTCGATCCGCCGATGCGCGACATGGGCGATGACCGCGCCGTCGCCTGTCATCTCCACGGTGCCTGATTTTTAGACGAAGCTGGCGCGCGTCTTAAGCGTCTCGCGGTCGAAGCCTGCCACCTTCTTGTAGCGCTCGGAGATCGTCTCGAGCTCGGCCGCCGAGATCACGTCCTCGATGCGCTCGAAGCGCTGGCCGCCCGAACGCTGCCAGACCTCGCGCAGGATGGCGTCGGGCGGATCGGTACGGTTGGTCAGCACCACCTTGGCCGTGGCCGGGTTGCGCACCGTCTCATAGGCGAGGAGCGCCTCCTCCGTGGCGCCGTGCTTCTTGATCTGGCCGGTGAGGAAGCGCGCATCGATGATCGCCTGGCCGGCGCCGTTGGAACCGCGCGGGTACATCGGGTGGGCGGCATCGCCCAAGAGTGTCAAGCGGCCGAAAGTCCAGCGCGGCAGCGGATCGCGGTCGACCATGGGATATTCCAGGATCTCCTCGGTACTCTCGATCATGGCGCTGATGTCGAGCCAGTCGAACTTCAGGCCGGCGAAGGCCGGCATCATGTCGGCAAGCCGGCCGCGGCCGGTCCAGTCCTGGCGCACCGCCTCGGGCCGGTCGATCTCGGCCACCCAGTTGATCAGCGGCAGTCCGCCTGTTTGGGGCGTGCCGGGCCGCACCGGGTAGATCACGGTCTTGCCAACCGTCATCCAGCCCGTAACCGCCATCGTGTCGCCGCCGAGGTAAGCCGGCCAGTGCACCACGCCGCGCCACATGTTGACGCCGGAATATTTCGGCGGACCTTCGTTGTGAATGAGCTGACGGCGCAGCGCCGAATGGATGCCGTCGCAGCCCACGACGAGCTTGCCGGGTGCGGGCGGCGCGTTGTCGAAATGAATCGTGACGCCATCCGTGTCCTGGTCGACCTTGAGGCAGCGATGGCCGAGCCGCACGGCGTCCTCACCCAGCCGCTGCTTCACGGCGGCCAGCAGCACCTCATGCAAATCGGCGCGATGGATCGAGAGCTGCGGCCAGTCGTAGCCGGCGAAGCGGCCGCGCGGCTCCTTGTAGATGAACTGGCCGTGACGGCTGTAGAAGGCGAGCTCGCGGGTTTCGATGGCGCGGGCGGCCAAGGTGTCCAGCAATCCAAGCTCGCTCAGCTCGCGCATGGCGTGCGGCAGCAGGTTTATGCCGACACCTAGCGGCAGGATTTCCGGCACCGCCTCGAAGACGCGGCAGGAGACGCCGGCCTGATGCAGGCTGAGCGCCAGCGCGAGACCGCCGACGCCACCGCCCACGATCAGGACGTCGGGGCAACTGTCGCTCATGGCGGTTCTATTCGGGCTTGATGTCGCGCTTGGCCACGACATCGGCCCAGCGGGCGCGGTCGCGCACGACGATCTCGCCTAGTGCGGCCGATGTCGAGGTGGCGGGGATCAGGCCCTGGGCCTCGAAGGCGGCCTTGGCTTCCGGCGTGTCCAGGATGGCGGCGACCTCGCGGTTCAGGCGTGCGACGATGTCGGTGGGCGTGCCCTTGGGCAGGAAAAAGCCGTACCACATGTCGACATCGACGCCTTTCAGGCCGCTTTCGGCCAGGGTCGGCACGTCGGGCAACTGCGGCAGGCGCTGCGGACTGCCGGCGGCGATCGCCTTCAGCTTGCCGGCGCGGATGTGCTGGGCCGAGACGTGGACCGGCAGGAACATGTAGCCGATCTGGCCGCCCAGCAGATCCTGCACCGCACCGGCCGTGCCCTTGTACGGCACGTGCAGCAGCTCGATGCCGGCCGTGGTCTCGACCAGCGCCATCGACAGATGATGTGGCGTTCCGACGCCCGGACTGCCGTAGGTCAGGCTCTTGGACTGGGCCTTGGCCGCGGCGATCAGCTCACTGAGCGTGTTCGGCTTCTGGCTGGGATTTGCCACCAGCACCAGCGAACCCCAGGCGGTGAGCCCGAGGGGGACGAAGTCGGCGACAGGATCGTAGGGCAGGTTCTTGTAGAGGCTGGGGTTCATGACCAGCGTATTGACCGACGACATCAGCGTATGGCCGTCGGGCTTGGCGCGCGCCACCTGCTGGCTGCCGATGTTGCCGCTGGCGCCAACGACGTTCTCCACCACCACGGGCTGCCCGAGCTTGGTCGACAGACGCTCCGCGACGAAGCGGGCGATGATGTCGGGCCCGGTGCCCGGGGTGAAGGGCACGACGATCTTTACCGGCTGGTCGGGCCAGGCGAAGGCAGGGCTCGCCGCGACCATGGCGGCGACCAACGGCAGC
>Ga0163144_10013274_pt1 | contig 17208 bp, 8 predicted proteins | sample OliLak19BULKMAT1_FD_123175 | JGI IMG/M metagenome (GOLD analysis project Ga0163144, IMG submission 123175) | Freshwater microbial mat bacterial communities from Lake Vanda, McMurdo Dry Valleys, Antarctica - Oligotrophic Lake LV.19.BULKMAT1 | ecosystem: Environmental > Aquatic > Freshwater > Lake... | reverse complement strand
GTTCGACAAAGAAATTTATGGAGAGTCATTAACCGTTTACTTTCATGGACTGATTCGGTTGGATGCAAAATTTCAGGATTTGGAAGCACTGAAATTCCGACTTCATCAAGATAAAATAGAAGCGGAAAAGTTCTTAAAAAAAATCACTTGAAATCTTTGGGATGACAGTGGAACATTTCATTGAATGATTTGTAAAAATAAGATCGACTGTTGAATCCCGTCTCGTAAATCACCTCAGAAACACTTAGTTTCGAATTACGAAGTAGCTCAGCCGCCTTTTTTAATCGAAATTGTTTGATCAATCCATGGGGCGTCAGCCCCGTGATAGCTTTTACCTTCTTATACAAAGATGCCTTGCTCATACCAACTTCTTGACCTATTGTTTCAGCATTGAACTCAGGATCGCTTGAATGAAGTTGGATGCACTGTGTTATTTTCGAAAAAAAGTTATCGTCCTTCTCTCCAATTCCAGTCGACAGTTCATGCATTTCGATCGTTGTCGAATCTTGAAATTTACTTCGAATCAACTCCATTCGTTCAAGCAACTTTTCAATACGAGTAAAAAGGTGTTCTGGATGAAATGGCTTGGGGATGTAAGAATCTGCTCCAGCCTGTAATCCCTTAATTCTATCCTCCACCTCTCCTTTGGCAGTCAATAAAATCATCGGAATATGACTTGTCTGTATATTCTCCTTTATTCTTCTACACAGCTCTAGCCCATCTATGTCCGGCATAAGAACATCACTGATGACTAAATCTATACGTTCGTCCTCCAAGCAAGCAAATGCCTCCTTTCCGCTACTGGCCTTCAATATATTGTATCGTTCAAACAAAATATTCTCCAACAAGGAGACTATCTGCCGGTTATCATCTACTACAAGAAGTGTGTGAGGGTAAACTGTTTGAATTGAGGAATTAGTATTTAGATAAGGGTTAGTATGAAAGTGATCCGTTTCAAATTCCAAAAGAATTTTTTCCTTTAAATTACTTGATGGCGCAGTTAATTGCCCGTGAACCTTTAGCGAAGAGTAAAATTCCCGAACAATGGGGATACTAACTGTAAAGGCACTTCCCTTGCCAAGTTGACTTTGTAAATGGATTGTTCCACCATGCATTTGCACCAGACTTTTTGTTAGAGACAACCCAATCCCGGTGCTTACGGAAAGGCCAGCCTGATCCAGTTCATCTGTAGGATTTTGATAAAAACTCTCAAATATCTTATCCTTATTTTCAGCAGAAATGCCAACTCCTTCATCTTTTATTTCAAAAACCGCTTCATTATTTTTTTGCAATAATGAAACATGAACAATCCCTCCTTTTAAACTATACTTGATTGCATTTGAAATCAAATTGATAAGGACTTTTTCAACTTTCTTAGGATCGCAAAAAGCTTCAAGTGTTTCGGGCAAGGGATGGAATTCCAGTTGTATTTCTCTGTCTGCTGCATACTGTTGGAACGATTCTACAATCTCATAAGTAAATGAAATTAAATCAATCGATGATATCTCGAGCTGATCTTTTCCACTTTCAATTTTTCTGAACTGAATAAGCTCCTCAATGAGTTTCTGTAGGCGAAGAGAATTCGAGTAAATAGTTTTTAACTGGGTTATTTCGCTTACGTCATTGCTTTTGTGAAGTAATGATACAGCCGGCCCCATTATCATAGTGAGAGGCGTACGGAACTCATGGGCAATGTTGGTAAAAAATTGAAGTTTATAGTCGTTCAATTCCTTTAATTGATCCGTCTTCAATTTCTCAATTGCAAAAGCCCGTTTTTCCCGGGTTCGCAAACGCAAATAAAGTATAATGCCCAGCTGAAAACTTAGTGCCAGTAGAACATAGATACCGTATGCCCAATAGGTATTCCAAAAAGGAGGAGTAACAACCAAGTTGATCACTCGTGGAGTGGGGCTTAACTCTCCGTTTTCATTTCTATAATTAATTTGCAGATAATAATTACCTGGAGGGATGTTGGTCAGTGTGATAGATTCTTGGTGTCCGAGTTCATTCCAGTCTTTGTCGAAGTTGAGTAATCGATAGCTGTAAACACTTTTCAGTTTATTCCAATAATCAAGTGTGGTAAAAGAGAACCGGACAAAGTTTTGATCATACTTCAGGGTAATCTGACTAGTAAAATCTATATTAGTTGTTAGTAAGTTGGTATCATCACCTGGCAAGACGGGATTATTTCTAACTTGAAATCCTGTTACAACCATTCGCGGAAAATAATTCAATGAGTTGAGCATACTAGGCATAACGGCATCCAAGCCATTGATTCCTCCAAAGTAAAGCCTTTCCGAAATTCTTGACTTGAATGAAGCACCATCGGTAAACTCATTGTTTTGCAAACCATCATTAGTAACATACGTTTGAAAGGAATTTTTCTTGCGATCGTATCTACCTAAACCTCGATTGGTAGATACCCAAATATTGGAGGTTGCATCTTCTAAAATACCATGAACCGTATTGTTGGGTAATCGCTCTTGTTCTGTGTAATGACTGATACGATATGGCTTACTCTGAAGATATACCCGATTCAAACCTCCGCTCGTACCAACCCATAGTTGATCTTGCTTATCGACATACAGGCATAATACATCATTGTTGCTCAACCCGTTCGCACTTGCTTTTACTTCCTCTTCAATTTGTTTACTGATTGAGTTATAGCGGTAAATACCTCCGCCACGCGTGCCAAACCATAGTGTATTTGGTTTCTCTTCTACAATTGAATAAACGATGTTACTCTTGATTGGTGTTCGCAAACCATTTGAAGTTTGTATTTGATCATATTCTTTCAAAGCATATTTACCCTTGGCAATCTTTTCGACCTTCAAATGAACTACCCCATAGCCACTCGTCCCTAACCAGATATCGTTAAAGGAATCGACACATATCGAATACACAGAACCGAAAACAAGATTAGGCTTAGCTACAAAATCGCGCGGAAAATGCAATACTCTCCGCGAATCAGCCTCTATCATATCAATGCCTTCACCATCAACACCTACCCAAATGTTACCAGTTTGATCCTTTTTGACTGCCAATACTGCATTGTTGCTTAGCCCATTCTGTGAATTGATCACCTCAGAGGAATTAGCTGACGGGGTAATAATATTTAAGCCTCCTCCCCTAGTTCCAACATACAACGTTCCAGAAACATCTTCATAAATAGACCGAACAATAGCATGTGAAAGTTGGCCTTTCGCTAACCCAACTCCAATAGAAAAAAATACTTTGGGACGAGTCAAGAATTTATAGATCCCATCACCGTCAGTACCAATCCACACCAAGTTTTGGTTTGTTTCGGTGATCGTTAGTATTTTTATTTTATCACGCGAGAACTGGGGAAAATAGGAATTCATAGGTTGTACCGTCAGTCCGTTTTTTGAATCCGTTAGCTGGAAGATATCCCCTGATTCTGTTCCCACCCAAATAGCTGTTCTCGCCAAGTTCTCTGATAAGGAAGAAACGATTGCATTACCCAATTTAAATTGTTGATAGGTTTGATCCATATCAGAAAGATTGTGAAGTAAAAATTCTCCCGACCGAGTAGTAATAGCTAAATAATATTGGTTATTAATATTCAAAAATTTATGAAATGCCAGTTGGTTGGTGTTTATTAGTTGCTTGCTGTACACGTGTCGATTATTAACCGTACAAATCAATTTCCCGTCCATGCCCAGTAGGTAAAGTAACCCTTTGTTGATTCCCAAATTGATAACAGTGGTAAGCCAAGCTGGGTCAATCCCATCAAAGCGAACGGGCACGAAAGCATCTGCCTTAGGTGAAAAGCGTTGAATGCCTTTTCCAACCAAACTTACCCATAAAGAGGAGTCTGGGCCCGTACATGCCCGAATGTTATACTCCAGAAAGGCAACATCATTTAGGCTGTCTAAATATGATTTAAATGAGTCCGTTACTCGATCGTAGCGATTAATTCCTTGGTGAGTTACGATCCAGAGGTTTCTATTTCCGTCTTCTAAAAACTCGCGAACTATGTTATTACTGATTTGGCCTTTTACTCGCGGATCAGGTTTGTAAACCTTAATAGAACTTCCATCATATTGATCCAACCCATCCCATGTGCCTAACCAAATAAGGTCGTGACGATCCATAAAAACTGATGTAACGGCACTATTTGACAAATTATCTACTTGTTGCACCGGCCAAGGTGAAGCAACAGTATCTGCTTGCATGACATTTAACAAACCAAAAAGAAGCAAGGTATTCATCAACTAAAGAGATGTATTATTGATTTCAATATGTTCTTAGCGTTCTTGACAAACCGACATCTTGCTCAAAATTAGGAAAACGGCTCAACTGTGATCCCCAAAAAAGTGTCCACTGGGTACTTTTATGTCCTTTCTATTACTAATCTCTTCAATATTTAAATAAACTACACACCAAATAGTAGATATCGGACATTTTAGCCATCTAATTTTTGAACATTGTGGCCGCAATCGATTGAAGAAACGATTGCATTAGAAACCTAATAGGTATGATTGCCAACCGATTTAAGCAAAATCCGCTGTTAATACCCTCGGCTATCAAGTCAAGCAGTCCGGCTATGAAAATCGAATGTCTGCTGAACCCGGGTGTGTTCACATATAAAAATAAAACTTGGATGCTTTTACGGGTAGCCGAGCGCCCCGAACAAATTAAAGGGCAGATTAGCTTACCTATCTATGATGATCAGGGTAAGATTGAAATACTTCGGTTTGATGAAAGTGACCCTGAATTAAAGCTTACTGATGCGCGTGTTATTAATTATAAAGGACAAGATTACCTAACAACGCTGTCGCATTTGCGATTGGTCTGTAGTGATGATGGAATTCAGTTCTATGAACCAGAGGGGTACCTGCCGCTTTATGGAAAACATCCATTAGAAAAGTATGGTATTGAAGATTGTAGGGTAACCGAAATAGACAAGACGTTTCTTCTTACGTACACCATGGTTTCAAATTTTGGTGTTGGGGTTGGGTTGCAACAAACAGAAAACTGGAAAAATTTTGAACATAAGGGAATGATTTTCCCTCCGCACAATAAAGACTGCGCCATTTTTGGCGAGAAAATCAATGGGAAATATTATGCCTTACACCGCCCTAGCAGTCCCCAACTGGGTGGGAATTATATTTGGCTGGCCGAATCGCCTGACCTCATTCATTGGGGGAATCATCAGTGCCTTGCGATTACTCGACCTGGTAAGTGGGATTGCGCGCGGCTCGGTGCCGGTGCCGCCCCAATCAAAACTAAACAAGGCTGGTTGGAAATTTACCACGGAGCCGATGAACACCATCGATATTGCTTGGGCGCGTTACTTTTAGATCTCAACAATCCAGCAAAAGTGTTAGCGAGAAGCAATCAACCAATTATGGAGCCTACAGCGAGTTACGAACAAACGGGCTTCTTCGGCAATGTTATATTCACCAATGGTCATATTGTAAAAGGAGATACACTAACGATGTACTACGGAGCCAGTGATGAAGTGATTTGTGGTGCCGAATTTTCTATGGAAGAAATACTAAACTCATTAACGCTCTCTTACTAATGAACGAGACAATCGCGCTAGAAAAGCCAATAAGTGAATACGGGCATTTTTTACAATTGCCAAGAGAAACTCGTGTGCTGTTGGTGACGAATATGATCTACGCTTTCGTTCTGCCCGTGATTGAAATATTCGTTGGTGCGTACATCATGCGTAGCTCGAACGATCCCACCATTGTGGTAGTGTATCAATTAACAGTTTACACAGGAATACCGATTACTTTTTTGCTAAACGGGTTTTTGCTCAATCGCATTAAGATTTCAAATCTCTATAGTTTTGGAATGTTGCTAAGTGGTCTTTCTATGCTAGTGATGATGAGCTTAACGGATCTTTCCGTAATTGGTGTTGGCGTTGCGGGTATTCTGATGGGTTGCTCCTTTGGTTTCTTTTGGGCCAACCGTGATTTTCTCACACTAAATAACACCACCGATGAGAATAGAAATTATTATTACGGATTAGAGACTTTCTTTTACACCATTACCTTCATTATCGTTCCACTTGCGGTTGGAGCTTTTCTAGCTGCCTATAGTGGTAAGATCAAAATGGGATATCAACTGGTAACGGGCTTTGTTTTTCTATTGACTATTCTATCCAGCATCGTCATTCATAAAGCAACTTTTAAAAACCCTGGTCAAAAGGAATTTCTCTTTTTTAGCTTTCACGAGTTATGGAAAAAAATGTTGGTATTAGCAGGGTTGAAAGGATTGGCGCAAGGATATTTAGTGACTGCCCCGGCAATTTTAATAATGAGATTGGTAGGCAACGAGGGTTCGCTGGGCTTAGTGCAGGGTATTAGTGGTTTAGCAACGGCCGTTATGCTTTACCTACTTGGAAGGACTGCAAAGCCAAAGCATCGCATTTACATTTTCGCTGCAGGCCTTGCCATCTTTTTGGTAGGCACATTGGTTAATGGGATATTATTTTCGGCAATAGGCGTAATCATCTTTGTGCTTTGCAAAGTGTTGTTCCAACCGTTGCATGACATTGCCTACTTCCCAATACAAATGCGAGTGATCGATGTTGTCTCCAAAATTGAAAAGAGGAATGAGTACGCATACATTTTCAACCACGAGTTTGGGCTTTATGTCGGCCGGTTCTTAGGCTTGGTACTTTTTATAGTCTTCGCTGAGTACATCTCGGAAAATTTTGCGCTGAAATACGCACTCATCGTCATCGCAGTGTTACAAATCGCTTCTATCCCAATGGCAAAGCACATCATTAAGCAATGCGATAAACTAAGTAAAGCATGAGAAAGACGTATTCCATATTGATTGCATTAATCATTTTTTCCTCCTGCGAGCAGAAGGCAGAAAAGGTAGAACAAATAATGATCGATCGCATCAAGATGATGCCCGATCAACCCGCTCCTTTTAAAATGATTGATTGGAAAGAAAAAGCCCAACAGTATGACGAATACGTTTACAATACCAATTTGAAAGGACCCTACCAACCCTTCATCTGGATTGACAGCGCCCATCGGAATTTTCCCCAAAATACATTCGGAATGTACACGGTGATTGGAGATGTTCGACAGGGGAAAAAAGGAAGCACTGAATTTCATGAAGCACTCAATTCCATGGGCTCAGTACTAGGAGCCGGGTTGATTGGGATTGATAAGACCCGTCAGAACGGATTCAACTACGTAAAAATGATACAAAATTATTTTAATGCGACCAACGGTTGGAACATCATGATGAACAATACCAACCCGGATGTATCATCACTCGGTGGCGGCTATGGGCGTGATTGGTGGTACGATGTTTTTCCCAATGTGTTGTTTTACGGAGTGTCAGAATTGTTTCCAAGTGTATCCAGAGCAGATAGTCTTCAGCGCATTATTGCTGAAAAATTCTTTAAGGCTGATTCAACCCTAAAGGGTAATTATGATTACTCCTACTTTGACTATCTTCAAATGAAGGGTGTGTCCTCCAACATTCCTCATCAGCAAGATGCAGCGGCTGGGCACGCCTACGTTCTCCTATGCGCCTATGAAAAATTTGGAGATGCCCGTTATTTAAAAGGCGCCAAATCAGCGATGGATGTTTTCGTCAATCAAAAAGAAAGTAGGTTTTATGAAGTGCTGATGCCTTTTGGTGCTTTGGTGGCTGCTCGATTAAATGCCGAACACGGAACTTCATATGACATAAAGAAAATTTTGGATTGGACATTTGAAGGATGTAAGGCTGCGGACGGACGAACCGGATGGGGAGTGATGGCAGAGCGCTGGGGAGATTTTGATGTTCATGGCTTGCAAGGAAGTATCACCGATGGAGGCGGCTACGCTTTTCTTATGAATTCATTTGACATGGCGTGGCCACTGGTGCCCATGGTGCGCTACGACAGTCGCTATGCAGAAGCCATTGGAAAATGGATGCTCAACTTATCCAATGCCGCACGCCTGTTCTATCCCTATGAGATCGATGACCAACATCAATGGCTACCCTCAAAAAAAGACATCACCAAAAATGTTATCGCCTATGAAGGGCTGCGCAAAGAAGACATACGCTACCAGAAAGAATCACTGAAAGGAATCAGCCCAGTTGCATTGGGCGATGGACCACAATGGGTGAAAGGACAGCCAGAAGAATCGATGTTTAGTCTTTACAGTTCGGCCCAGGTGGGAATTCTGGGGGCAATTGTAAGGAAGACAAACATTGAAAAAATACTACAATTGAATTGCAACGCTACAGACTTCTACCAAAAAAATTCATTCCTCACTTATCTATACTACAATCCGTATGATTCACTGCAAACGGTTTGTTACAATAATTACACTAAAGAGGCAGTAGACCTTTATGATGCCCTGCTGCATGAGTGGGTAACAAAAGACGTTGCTACAGACGGGTGTTTCGAGATTGCGGCAAAATCCGCAAGACTAATTGTTGTATTGCCTACTGGTAGTAAAATAAAACAAAAAGAAGGAAAGTATTTAGTAGGAACGAAAATAGTAGCCTATGCAAATGGCACAACTCGATAATTAATAAGCCTATGAAAAAATGTAGACTCCCCTTGCTCTTTATGTTAATAGTGATGGCTGGCACAATACAGGCCCAGGTAACTATTACGCTGTCCGGCACTGTAAAAAGTACCACGGATGAACCGGCTATAGGTGCTAGCGTTCTTGTAAAAGGCACAACTATTGGAGCCTCTGTAGATGTGGATGGTAAATTTACTTTTGAAATACCAGAGAACCTTACCAGTAGTATGCTGGTTATTTCTTCGATCGGCTATGGCTCACAGGAGTTACGGATTGGTACAAAAAGGGAATTTACGGTCGTGTTGGAGGAAGATTTGCAAGTTCTAAATGAAGTGGTAGTTACCGGATATCAGTCCGAGGAGCGTTCAAAAAGTCTTGGCTCGGTAGCAACAGTAGCTCCGAGTTTATTAACGAAGATCGTGGTCTCAGGGGTGGATCAAGCGTTGCAAGGTAGAATTCCCGGTGTGGTGGTAACTCAAAATACCGGTGCACCCGGTGAAGGTGTTTCTGTGCGCATCAGAGGAAGCGGCTCTCTCAACAGTTCGAACCAACCGCTGTATGTGGTAGATGGATTGCCGACCGATAACATTACATCTATATCACCACAAGACATACTTACGGTAACCGTATTAAAAGATGCCAGCGCGGCAGCTATCTATGGTGCACGCGCAACCAACGGGGTAGTCTTGATCACCACCCGCACCTCCTCAGGTAACAAACAAGTAATAGAGTTTAACAGTCAGATAGGATTTCAAAACCCGGTAAGGCTCGTACCAATGGCTAATACGGACCAATATATATCCATTTACAACGAGGCTACAGTTACTGATAACATTGGTAAACCTTCTTTCCTACAACGGCCATTCATCACAGACGCTATCAAGGCCGGCCTGCCAAATATCGATCAGGTAAATGCCATTATCCGACCGGATGCCGTCATACAAAATCACAGTCTTTCAATTTCTGGGGGAGAAGGGAAAACTCGATACCTGCTATCCGGAAGTTACTTTGGACAGGAGGGTATCATCAAAGCAAGTAATTTTACACGGCTAACGGGTCGTATCAATATTGAAACAGAGGTAAAAAAATGGTTGAAAACCGGGGTTAATTTGAATATCTCATCTGCCACAACAGACCTGATAGGAAGTTCGGGCGATGGAGCAGGTGGAAACGGTGGTAGTGTAGCGCGTTATGCCTACTTCCGTTCACCTGCGATTCCGATTTATGATAGCAACGGAGAATTTACAGATAGGCCGGACACGTTCAACTTTTTTGGCGATGGGTTCAACCCGGTAGGAATGCTCGCTTACAATAATAACAAGCGATTGAATGATCGCATTCTTGGAAAATTTTTTATAGTAATCAAGCCATTAAAAAATCTAACGTTCACATCCAATTTTGGTATCGACTACACCAACCAAAACACGAGGCGGTTTGATCGCAACTGGGGAACGGGTTTACGAATTAATAATCCTAATCGTTTGACAATATTAAACGAGCGGTTTCAAACCGTTACGTTCAGCAACTTTGCTAATTATACAAAGGTTTTTGGGAAACAGAGTCTGACGGTTTTACTGGGGACTGAAGCCATCAAACGAGGATCTTATGTGCTAACTGGCACAGACAATGGTTTTTCAAATCAGAATTCTACATTGACATATCTTAACAACGGCCAAGGGCTAAAGACCGTTGGGGAATCTAAAAGTGGAAGCGCGTTATTATCTTTCTTCGGTAAAATAAATTACGACTACAATGAAAAATACCTTGCATCAGCCACTATTAGACGGGATGGCTCTTCACGATTTGGTCAAAACAACCGTTGGGGAAATTTTTATGCCGGCTCGGTAGGCTGGCGGATGGATAAAGAATCCTTTCTGGTTAATAATCAGTGGATAGATAGATTGCTAGTCAGGGCCGGGTATGGATTTGTTGGAAATCAGGAAATTGGCGATTACGAGTTTTCAGATGCCATGAGTGTAAACAATAATTATCCCTTTGGTCAGACAAGTGCTATTGGCTATACCGTTTCAAAACTGGGAAACAGTATTATCCAATGGGAATCAAGCAAGCAACTGAATGCTGGAATTGATTTGGTAGCAAGCGGTGGCAAATTTTCTACATCATTAGATTTCTTTAGTAAGATAACCTCCGACCTGCTTGTGAGTCAACCCATCGCATCATCTTCTGGCTTGGCCACCCCCGCCACAGTGAACAATGGCGAAATATTAAATCAGGGCATTGAACTATCAATCAACTACAGTAATTCGATACGTGCTTTCAATTATTCAATAAGCCCTAATGTGGCTTTCTTACACAACGAAGTATTAGCCGTAGCCTCCCCGATTCCAGATGGCCGCTATGGATCACAGTTTACGACCCTTACCGAAAAAGGTCAGCAAGTTGGTTCCTTCTATATGCTGGAAATGCAAGGTATTTTTCAAAACATCTCAGAAATTTTTACCAGCGCGAAACCTTTAGGAACACCCATAGAACCAGGAGATGTAAAGTTCAAAGATCAAAACGGGGATGGAGTTATTGATGGTAGAGATCGCGCGCATTTGGGAAGCGCCATTCCAACCATCACGGGTGGTCTCAATATTGCCATGAGCTATAAGAACTTTGATATATCCATTTTCTTTCAAGGAGCCTATGGACAGAAGATTTTATCCGTTCTTAACAGAGATATTGAAGGGTTCTACAGACCGTTTAATGTTACTCAACGATATTTTGACAATCATTGGTCGCCCACCAATCCCAATAACCAACACCCACGGGCATCTTGGAATGCCTCTGAGAATAACGCCCAAATCTCTTCCCGCTTTTTGGAAGATGGTTCCTACACCCGATTAAAAAATCTGCAGATAGGATATGCGGTGCCTTCAAAAATAGTTCAGCAATATGGAATCAGCTCATTACGCATTTACTTTACTGGCAACAACCTTCTTACCTTTTCAAAATATTCGGGTATGGATCCTGAAATGACCGTAAGCGATAACTCTCGTGGTGCCGGAGACAAAGCGAATGGAATTGATTGGGGCACATTCCCTGCTGCAAAGTCATATAACTTCGGTGTTACAGTAACTTTTTAAAAAAGACTATGAAGACTTTTATAAACCTTTTAATCTGCTACTTCTTACTTGTTGTAAGCGGTTGCTCCGACTTCCTCCAAGAAGATCTTCAAGGAACTTTCTCAAGCAGCACTTTCTATAGAACACAAGATGATGCCTTGTTGGCCCTAACAGGCGTGTACAATCAAGCTTCCTTTGTTTCTACTGCAAATGAGATTTGGGTAATCGGAGACGTGGCCTCTGATGATGCGATTAAAGGCGGAGCTGCCGGTGACATCGTGGACATTTCTAACATAGATAATTTTAGTTATAGTCGCAATAACACTGTCCTCGAAAACATCTGGAAACATTATTACGAAGGAATTTCGCGCGCCAACTATGTACTCTATTATGTTCCCAACATTATAATGGACGAAACAACTAAAAACCGGATTTTAAGTGAGGCGAAATTTTTGCGGGCTTATTTCTATTTTAATCTTGTTAATGTATACGGTGAGATTCCCTTAAAGGTACTTCCTCCCTTATCCACAACAGAAATAAATATACCAAAATCACCAGTCACGGCCATATATGATCAGATTAAAAAAGACTTAACGGAAGCTACTGCCTCTTTGCCAGGAACATATACTGGAAAAGATTTGGGAAGAGCCACGAAAGGTGCAGCGTGGGGACTTTTAGCAAAAATAAATATCTACAACGAAAAGTGGGCAGACGCGCTAACAGCCATTACGGCATTGGAGAACGCTGCACCCTATTCTCTTTCGGTGCTATTCACAAACAACTTTAGCGATTCGCTCAAAAATAATAGTGAGTCGGTTTTTGAAATCCAACATCTTACCAATCAGCAGCCTAAACTTGGAAATTTTTTGACTCAGTACTTTTCACCTGCCAAGGACAATGGATATTATTTTAATACGCCCGTTCAAAATTTTATTAATGAATTCGAAACAACACTTGGTGCAGTGGTAGATCCACGCTTGGATTATACAGTTGGTCGTAGCGGACAAAAATGGGTGAATGGCGAAAATTTTGATCCGGCCTGGTCTCCAACTGGGTTTTTAAATAAGAAGCACATTCAATCTGTAAAGAAATTGCCAATCATTGGTGATGGAAATCTAAACTATGTCTACTTGCGCTATGCTGATATTTTGCTTATGAAAGCAGAAGCGTTGAATGAATTAAATCAAACCGGTGCTGCCATGGTACCATTGAATTTAGTTCGAAAAAGAGCGCGGGAAAGTTACTTGCTTGATAAAAAACTGCCAGGCTTTGGCGTCATTCCTGCCAACCTGCTGCCCGATGTTATTGACGCTGGCCAAACGGCAAATCGCACTGCTATCCGCCACGAGCGCAGAGTAGAACTTGGCTTTGAATTTCACCGATACTTTGACTTAATGCGTTATGGCCAACAAGCCGCTGAAACCGCTCTCAGCAGCGCGGGGTTCACTTATAGCAAGCGGTACTTTCTAATCCCGCAATCAGAGCTGGATACGAATCCAAAAATCACGCAGTAAACAATAATTCACAAGCCAACAATAAATAATCAACTAAACAATCAAAACAAAAAACAATTAACCAAACAATTAAACAATCAAAACAAAAAACAATTAACTAAACCAATTCAATTATGAAAAACAGAAGATCAAAATTTCTCATCTATGCGGCAACGCTCCTGTTCTTTGCAGGAGGCATGACCATGTGCACGAAGGAGGCTACCATACCACCGGTAGACAAGGTTGCTTTTAATACTGCGATCGCTGCGGCAAACACTTTATTGAGCGGGGCATTGGAAGGAGTTGCGGCCGGAAACTTCCTAAAGGGTTCCAAAGCAGCATTGCAAACGGCTATCACCGCTGCTCAAGGGGTAGCAGCAGATCCAGCAGCTACCCAAGCCCAAGTTACGGCAGCACTCGCTTCATTAAATGGCGCGGTTACTACGTTTCAAGGTAAATTAGTTACCGCCATTGATCCAACCAATCTTGTAGGGCAATGGACGTTTGACGAAATTACTGCCACTGCAGCGAATACGGTTGTTAAAGATTACTCAGGTAACCTTCGCAATGGTCAGATAAAAATCGGGCATCCACTTAGCCCCCCTCCCGGAACCCCGGTTGGCGTAATGGCATTAGCTCCTGACCGATACGGAATAGCTGGTAAGGCATTACGCTTTGACAACGGGTCAAACGTTGAGATTCCTTATTCTGCCGCTCTTAATCCACCTCAAATTTCAATATCATTTTGGGCAAAACCAACTGTTGTTACCCCGGTCAGACCGGGCAACTACGTGCTTTCAATGAACCGTTGGAATGGCTACAAGTTCAACTTCCAAGATACGCCACGGGCATTCGTGACTGTAACTTATGATGATCCGTCCGCTTCTCCACCCAAAGTAAAGGTTTGTTGCTACGACAGAGATCAAGATGTAGGAACGTCAGATTTTAGTGTATGGCGTCATTATGTAACTACATTCGGTGGTGGAAACACGGTATTTTATATTGATGGCTTTTTGGTAAAAACTTGGAATAACACACCAGGCACCATCAGCACACTTGCAACACCTATTGCCTTGGTTTTTGGACAAGGTTTACCAACCAGTGTTTTTGTGGCTCCAGGCGCTGGAGGCCCTTATGAGAACTATGGAGGCGACTTTTATAAAGGCGATCTCGATGAAGTGCGTATATACAAATCGGTGCTGACAGCTGCGCAGGTAACTTCTATTTATAACTTGGAGAAACCTTAATAAGTATTCACTTTTTAGAGGGATTTAAAAAGGGATGGTGCAATACACCATCCTTTTTTTTCTTATCAATCATTAGCCAGTATATGATTTAGGCGGTATTCACATTAGTATGAAAAATGAATTATCGATTGGTATTGTTGGGGCGGGTGGATTTGCAGCCTTTGCTGCTACTGCATTTCTTCAGGTTCCAGGAATAAAGATCGCAGCGATAACTGATGTGCAACCAGAGGCCTCGCAAAAATTGGCGCAAGCATTTCAGGCAAAAGTATATCCAGAATACGAGTCTTTTCTAAAAGATCCCCAAATCGAGCTGGTGTATATCGCCACTCCGCCTTATTTACATTTTGAACAATCAAAGCTGGCATTGCTAGCCGGAAAGCACGTCATCTGCGAAAAGCCTGCCACCCTAAAAACAAAGGAAGTAGAAGAATTGGTTTCGCTCGCCCAGTCTTGTCAGTTGTTATACACTGTCAACCTGATGCAGCGATATAATCCGCTATTCAACACCGTAAAAAAAATAATTGATGAAAAGTTCCTCGGTGATTTTCTTCACGGTTTTTTTGAAAATTATGCAAGCGATGAGAAGCTAACTCCTGATCATTGGTTTTGGGAGGAAAATAAAAGTGGAGGTGTATTTATTGAACATGGTGTCCATTTCTTTGATCTCTTTGCCGGTTGGTTCGGCAACGGTCAAGTGGTCCATGCTGCGCAATGGCAGCGGCCAGATGTCACAACCAAAATAATCGATCGGGTACAGGCCACCGTTGTTTATCCAAAAGGGCCTGTTACTTTTTATCATGGCTTCGATCAACCCAAACTACTCGATCGCCAAGAAATGAGGTTACAATTTGAACGGGGTGATATCACCCTTTATGAGTGGGTACCCGTTAAAATGAGAATGCACGGATTAGTTTTGAATGCCCAGCTCGAAGAATTGAAACTCAACCTGGGTAATTGCACGATAGTAGAACATACAACGCCCTCACCTACAAACAACAAAGTAAGAGGGCGCTTTAAAGATATTTATTTTGATCGTTTGATCACGCTCGAGCATGGCAGCGATGCAGAAAAAGAAAAACGTTATCAGCAACTTCTTGTTGCGATGATCCAAGATCAATGGAGTTGGATAAAAAACCGAGCACACACCAGAGTGATTGACCAAACCAATGCCGTTGAATCGGTTCGGATAGCAGAGCAAGCAACAAAAATGTCTGCTGGGAATTAGAATGGAGCTACATTAGAACGAAGTGGAGGGGAAATGCAAAAAACAAATAGAATGAAAAAAATAATAAACACACATTGGATAAAATTGATTTTCCTGCAAGTATTCGCCTTGATTTGGCTGACACTACCCTGTTTCTCACAAACAGGGCAAGTCAGCATTCCACGCATCGATCAAATGCCCAATCTGCCTACGCCCTATCTCATGCGAGATTGGAAACAAGTGGCCGCGCAGTATGATGCTTTCGTCTTCGACAAAAATAAAACGGGACAATTCTTGCCCCTTGTAAAACTAAAATCATCGGGCAACAATTACCCGGTACTTCAGCCCATCTTGTTGGATACGTATGTGGGAACGAATAGCATTTCGCAAGCAGAAGCAATCAATATTATTCCTGCATTGGTTGGCGCTTCTCTAGTGAACATTGATAAATCAAATCAAGCTGGTATCAATTGGGTTGAAAAAGCGAATGATTTTTACAATTCAAAAAACGGTCAGAATATTTACCTCAACGGATATGCCACCGTTAGCGGCAATGATTGGTGGTACGATTTGATGCCAAATATTTTTTTCTACCAACTTTACGCAAAGTACCCGGCTACAATAAATTTCAATAGCCAATTTACAATAGTGGCCGACCGTTGGTTATCAGCAGTTCATGCAATGGGCGGTTCTGCTTCCCCGTGGACAATTCCGCAAATGAACTATCGCGGTTGGTACTTTGCTTCCATGACACCCAATACTCAAAGTGTGCCTGAACCCGAATCGGCCGGAAGCATTGCGTGGCTGTTGTATCATGCCTATTTAAAAACCGGACAAAAAAAGTATTTAACGGGTGCACAATTAGCTATGGAATTTCTATCGAAACAAACTGCCAATCCATCTTATGAACTACAACTTCCCTATGGCTCTTTTATTGCGGCCAAAATGAATGCAGAATTAGGTACTCGTTATGATATCGGAAAAATGATCAACTGGAGTTTTAATCGTGGTGCGTTGAGAGGTTGGGGAACCATTGTAGGCAAATGGAATGGAGCGGATGTTTCAGGCTTGGTGGGCGAAGCGAATGATGGTGGAAATGACTATGCATTCGCGCTCAACGGATTTCAGCACGCTGCGGCCTTGGTGCCATTAGTAAAATATGATAAACGTTTTGCGCGGGCTATTTCCAAATGGGTGTTAAACTTAGCCAATGCCAGCCGATTCTTTTATCCCGGATACCTGCCTCCAACCAGCCAAGACGATTTTGGTTGGAGCTCTGTAAATGACCCCCAATCCGTAATTGGATACGAAGCACTGAAAGAGAATTTGAATGGCAAAAAACTATTTGGCACAGGCGATGCAAAAACTGGTGGCTGGGCGCAAACAAATTTGGGTATCTATGGCTCATCGAGTGTAGGGTACATGGCATCGCTCATCGAAAAAACAGATGTAAACGGAATTCTCTTGTTGGATGTAAACAAAACAGATTTTTTTGGGCAAAATGTATACCCCACTTTTCTGGTTTACAATCCGGGGCCAACTACACAAGTGACACTTCCCCTAGCAGCGAACAGCTATGACATATACGATGCGATTTCGGAAACAATTCTATATACAAATGCAACCGGAAATTATCCCATCATTGTTGCGGCAAACGAAGTAAAATTCTTGGTT
>Ga0163144_10013273_pt1 | contig 17211 bp, 10 predicted proteins | sample OliLak19BULKMAT1_FD_123175 | JGI IMG/M metagenome (GOLD analysis project Ga0163144, IMG submission 123175) | Freshwater microbial mat bacterial communities from Lake Vanda, McMurdo Dry Valleys, Antarctica - Oligotrophic Lake LV.19.BULKMAT1 | ecosystem: Environmental > Aquatic > Freshwater >... | reverse complement strand
CTCTTCCAAGTAAACAGTAGTGGAGCCATCGCCGCAGTGGTCGGTATCACTTCGTCGGGAATTATTAATGCCAATGCCGGGATTGCGCTTGCTGGGAGTCAATCCTTTACAGCTTCGGCTCTGGCCTATATGGACCTCGGCTCAATTACTCATGGTAGCACCGCTATTCAAGGCCTCCGTCTCCCTCAAGCAGCGAGCGCTTCTCCCTCTAGCCCCTCCTCTGGTGAAGGCTATCTCGCTTGGGATAGTGCTGGTAACCAACTGATTTACTACACAGGGAGCGCTTGGTCGACGATTTCTGGGGGGTATGCGACCGTCCAAGACGAGGGATCCAGCCTAACGGTTCGCTCCATTCTGAACTTCACAGGGGCAGGAGTGTCCTGTGCTGATAATGCAACGCAAACCGAGTGTACTATTTCTGGTGGTGGATCATCTGATTTACAAGCGACATACGGAGCTGATGTTGATGGTGGAAATGCTACTATCTCGCTCACGGCCGCTGATGATGGTCTTGTCTTTACGAACCCAAGCTCAGGAGGCAATGACCTCTCAGCCTTCCTTCTCTCGCTCACACAGCAGAATACGACTGCCGGCATCGTCGTCCTCGACATGATCCAGTCTTCGAACGCTGCCAACGGCGTTAATCTGGTTGCTAATTTGATCGACGGCGAAACCGGTCTCACTATCACGACCAATGGCCTCACGAGTGGCAAAGGGATTAGCGTGACATCGTCTGCTACGGCCTTCACGGGGAACCTGGTTGATGTTTCGCTTACCGGATCCAATGCGGCCAACACGGGCACTGTCCTCGCGATTTCCAATACCGGTACCGCCAATGCGAATACCGCACTCTTTGTCGACCATCGCGCCACTGGCACCGGTAACCTCGCGATGCGGGTGAATGATGTATCGGCCGATACGACGCCATTTGTGATTGATGGAACCGGGAATGTGGGTATTCAGACGAGTGCGCCTACCGAGGCGCTTCAAGTAGGGAGTACAACGAATCGTGCCAATGCCGCTGTTTACGGAGACGTCACAGCCAAGGGGTTTGAAATTCAGAGAACGCTCGCTGGTATAGTCGATATCTTTGTGTATGATACGACCCGAGATTCGGATGGTGGAGAGTGGCGTACTAGTGCATTATCAGAGCAACTTTCCTGGGCAACTGAGACCGTGGATAATACAGGGGAAAACTGTATTATCGGTACGAATGATCGTTGCGGTAGTTCAGCCTTCCCTCGTAAAACAATTTTGGTCACTACGGCTACAGCCCTCTATATTTTCAATGCTAGTGATAATACCTTGTGGATGACCTTCACCCAGGCGGGAACATTCGCTCTCGGTGCCGATACCAATAATAATCCATCAGGTGTCGGCGCTCAAAATGGTGTCATCGTAGTCGGGACGAATGGTGCTTCGGCAACGGGTATGTATGCGTTTGATTTCAAACTAGATACAATGTTTCGTTATAATTCGACCAATCGCGTCCAAGGCGATAAAAATATTGCCAACCGCAATACCACGGTCTCGTACGCAACGGATGCCAATACAAACTTTGCATTGGTTGATACAGTGGTGAATGATGTATCTATTGCGGTGATCACGTCCTCAACGGAAGGTATGGCGAACACTCTGACCCTCCCGCTTGATAGTGCAGCGAGTCCAGTTCGTGGTATGACGCTCATCGCTGCGGCCACGGATACCGGCATTTCAGTGGTCAATATGGCAAGCCGGAGAACACTCAGTTATTCAGACGTGACCAGCGATGATTATAACCAGGTCATTATCACCAGTCGCGCGCGACTGTATGCCACCAACGAAACGCAGCGTCAGCTGGAAGAATGGAGAAATATTGACCGTGAAGTGATAGCAGAAATAAACGGCACCCCTGATCGCTTCTATGATGAAACGACACCAACCGGTGCCGGGGGCAGAACTCCGATTACAACCGGTACCACACCGACGATGACGACTTCACCAGGGTCGCTCTCGGTTATTGAGCGTAGTTCTAGTGCTCGAGAATCCGCTGCGACGACGCTCCTTGAATCCGGCGATATCGTTTTTGTTGGTACCGATCAGGGGTTGGCAGAAGTGCACACTTCTGGCGGTAGCCTTCTTGGAGCCTCATGGTCCAAAATCACCACCACGACGGTAGCTACACCGTATATGGTGGGTGCTCCGCGCGGCGCTTATCTTTTTGATGAAGCGGTGGGGGCTACTACTGCAACGAGTGCTGTGGGTACTACTGGATCAACGAAAAATGTTCTTGATCAAGCGGGTGCGACGGCTCCCACTTTTGGCCAAAGCGGTGTCCGAGGAAACAGCATTAACTTTAACAATAACTCCTATCTCTGTACTGATGCCGACGCCAATAACACCTGTGATTCCGATACCGATTTCAATGTGGGTACTATTGGATTTACGGTGTCTTTGTGGTTTAAGCATTCAGCCACGGCCGCTCCAGATGCTCTGTTTGAGCGTTGCTATACTCCAGTAACGCCGACGGCGGCAGTGGGTTGTATTTATGCTGGCATGACGTCTACGGGTGCTATCCGTTTCGCTATCGATAGCATTACCACATGGACTTACGACAGCGCATATGACGATAGTATCGTTTCTACGGCCACTTACAATGATAATCAGTGGCACCACGCCGTTTTTACCAATACGGACTCTGACATCTGTCTGTATATTGATGGCAAGCAAGCAGTCGCGTGCGACAGTACAATTGCTGCCACAGCAACATTGGATGCAGCCCAAGTGCTCACCGTTGGCGGTGTCTGTTCGGGTGCCAACTGTACCACCGGCACCAACTTTTGGGATGGATCGATAGACGATTTCGTCTGGAGTTCCAATGGCGCCACCACCGATAACGGTGTAGCTGCTCAGAGCGCAACCAAGCTCTACTTCGATGGTCGGGCACACCTGATACGACCAGCAGTCATAGTAACTGACGCCACGACGTTTAGTTCTACGACTATCGGTGATTCTGGCGAAGCGTATATTCCTGGCTCTTTTGGTGGATTAGTTGTCGAATTGACGGGTGGCACGGGAGCGGGACAGACTCGGTTGATTGTTTCCAATGACGCCACTACTTTTACAGTTTCACCGGCATTTGTAACAACGCCCGATGCTACAACCGATTATCAAGTGAGCCCGGCCAAACTCTACGGTTCAACGAATACGGTGACGGCTATCGCACCGGACCTGCCGACGAACCTCAACCGAACACGAAAGGTGTATGTCGGCACGAGCGATGGGAGTGATGGCGGAGGTGTAAGCGTCTTTACCAACGCTGGTACTGGATCAATCAAAACCAACGTTATACATTCTAATGCTGGAGAACCAGTAGATAATTATGGTAGTACGTGGTCGGGTACGGATGCTGACGATATCAGTGCTTTGGCCGCATATTCTGATACGACGGTTCTTGGCTCCTTGGCATTTTTTAAAACATTGCGCTCTGATGTTAGTTTGAAACAAGTGCAGCAGGAAACCTTGAGTAGTTTGGAGGATATCCGTCAAGAATTGGTCGCCAAACAGCTCTTTGGTTCTACCCAAGATGTACTTGGTCTCGGACAAGGGGCGGACTTAGCTGAACGCTATTTCTCCGATGAACCGCTTGAAGCGGGAATGGTGGTAGCTATGGACTCTCGCGTAGAGGCTGGAGTGAAAAAAACTACCAGTGCTTATCAGAGAGATACTTTAGGTATTGTTGCTACGAAACCAGGACTGATTCTTGGACCGACCAGTGATAATGCGTATCCGGTAGCATTGGTTGGGCGTGTTCCGGTGAAAGTGACCAATGAAAACGGCCAGATTTACGCCGGTGATCGGATTACTGCATCATCTCGGCCTGGCTATGGCATGTTTGCGAGTCAGGCGGGGCGCGTTATCGGCCAGGCGCTCTCTGATGCGAGTGACTGGGAATTATGTGCTGGGGAGAGCTCGGATACTCCGAACTACAAGATGTGTACGACAGTACTGGTATTTGTGAATTTGTCTGACTACTCGGGTCAATCAGTAGAGCTTGCCATGGCCAAGCGCGACGCTACCCTTGGTGCCGATGGCCTGTCTGGAAGTGCCGGTATTGATGGAGCAGAACAAGGAATGAGTATAGAAGGAGGGAGTATCCGTCTGGCGACCAGTATGCCGACCAAGCAGGAAAAAATCCTGGCATTCTTGAAAGAGATACGTGACAAGGAGGCGGGAAGTGGAACGTCCGAAGTCTTCACTGGCCGCGTCAGTGCCTCGACTGAAATTATCACGCCAGTCCTTTTTGCGGATCAGATTTTTGCCAAGAGTATCAAGGCTGATTCTATCGAGGGCCTCTCTCTCTGGACCAACCAGATCACGAGCCTTGAGGCAAAGTACGCTGGATTGAGAGCGAATGCTCTTGACACGCTAGACGGCGAGAAGAGCGCTCCCAAGATTGAGCAAGCCCTTCTTAATCTCGAAAAGTTTTCTGTCGGTTCACTGGCAATACGTCTTGATGCTTCTATCCTTGGAAAGCTTACTCTCGCCGGTGGTATGACTGTAGGGGGTGAAGCTGAGTTTCAAGGAGATACTGTTTTTGCCAAGCTTGCCAGCTTTATGGGGAGGACGATTTTCAATAACGCTGTCTTCTTTGAGCAGGCCCCAGTGTTTGGCAAGGATACGGCGGGCTTTGCCATCATTGAAAAAGGCGCAAAAAAAGTTCGGGTTACCTTTGGTACCCCGTATGCCAAGCAGCCTATCGTAGCGGTATCGCTTACGCGTGACGAGTCACCGCTCCTTTCGGAGGCCGATCAGGCTTTGCGGGTCGATGTAGAGGTGTTGGAAAAAGAATATCTCGACTCGGTCTTTGATAAAGAGACTCGCTATATCATCACAGAAAAGGGGATCAGTGGCTTTACAATCATTCTGTCTGAAAAGGCGCCACAGGATCTGCAGTTTTCCTGGATTGCTCTTTCCGTAGATAAGGCGAGTGTCTCAAGTTCTGAAAAGGAAACAGAAGAAGTCCCGGTTTCAATCGATCCGATACCTGAACCGCTTGTTCCGGTAAGCATCCCTCCAGTAGATCCACAACCTGTCAGTCTTCCGAGCGAAACGGTAGTTATGGTGCCTGTCCTCCCGGTTCCCTAGCGTAAAGAGCATCGATGAGGTGATGCGAGAGTAGATACGTGGACGAAGCGAATCAATATCATGACAGCGCCTTCCTCGTAAAACCCAGGTATTTTTTTTGTAGTCATAATCGTGTATACTAGAAGCACTTATGCCTTCACGTACTACTCGCACTATTCGCGTAAAGACACCGAGTGAATCACTAGACAATGATTCAGCAGTCGTCTCTACAAAATCAAGATCACTTTGGCCAGTCATTATGACACTGGTAGTGCTTCTTCTGCTTGCCCTCTCTATTGCTGGGTATTTCTACTACCAATATCGCCAATCAGCCGAGGTCGCGGATGCGAAAGAAATAGAAAGTCTCGCGCAAGAAATTGGTCAGTTTATGATACTGCCTGAGGGTGAAGAGCCGACCCTCGCGACCGTCACTGATCGTGAAAAGTTGGCCGAACAACCATTTTTCCAGAAAGCGGAAAACGGCGATAAAGTATTGATTTTTAGTCAGAGTGGTCGCGCTATTTTGTACCGGCCGAGTCAAAAAAAGATTGTTGACGTCACTTCAGTCAACGTCAATACGCCTACTCCTGCCCCCACTCAGACGACAACAGAAACTGCTCCGCCTGAAACCGTGACTCCTTCAGAAAGTGCCGTACCGGTTATCGTTCGTGTAGCGATACGCAATGGCTCCGAAACGGTTGGCCTTACGAATCTCAAAGAAAAGCTACTGACGAGCGTTTATAAAAATATCGCTGTAGTGACTAAAGAAAACGCAGCCAAGAATAGCTACGAGGAGACCACGGTCATCGACATCACTGGCAAAAATAGCGAGCTTGCCCTACAGGTGGCTGGTACCTTGGGGGGCGTGGTCGCTCCTTTGCCAAGCGAAGAGGGCGCTCCGACTGATGCCGATATCTTGATCATTGTAGCAGACAAAAAATAGGCAACTTTTGCCAAAAAAACCGCTCTTCCCTCAAGTTATCTTGGGGGGATTTGCTTTCAAGACGCCTTTAGCGCTACCCTATAGCTATGAACACCGCTACCGAAGAAATCAAGGGGAGGCTCAATATCGTTGAGCTTATAAGCACCTATGTACGTCTGGAAAAATCCGGGACCCACTACAAGGCCTGTTGCCCCTTTCACCAAGAAAGGAGCCCTTCTTTCATGGTGAATGAAGAGAAGAATATGTGGCACTGTTTTGGCTGCGGCAAGGGAGGGGACGCCTTTGCTTTTGTTATGGAGATAGATGGGTTGGATTTTCGCGAGGCTCTGGTTCTGTTGGCTGAGAAAGCAGGAGTAGAGCTCCCTACGTATCGTGAAACAGAGCCGGGACAGAAAGAAAACAAAGATCGGCTTTTTGCACTTCTCGAGCTGGCTACTAAGTTTTACGAAAAACAACTGTGGCAAGGAAACGGGAAAGCAAAGATACTTTACTATCTCCGTGACCGTGGACTCACCGATGAAAGTATCACCAAGTTCCGTCTCGGTTATGCTCCGGATGGCTGGCGACACCTCCTCGAGTTTCTCATAAGTAAGGGCTTTACTGAAAAAGAGCTAGAACAGACCGGGATGATACTCAAGCGTGAAGGGAGTAGTGGACATTACGATCGTTTTCGTGATCGGATCATGTTTCCTATTTTCGATATTTTTGGCCATGTCATAGGCTATTCAGCCCGTGTTGCACCAGGCGGAGACGAAACTCAGGCCAAATACATCAATACGCCTGAAACCGCGCTATATCATAAAAGCCGGGCCCTCTACGGGCTTTTTCACGCCAAACAGGCCATGAAGCAGGCTGCTATGACGGTGATTGTTGAGGGCAATATCGACGTTATTGCTCTGCACCAGGCGGGTATCGAACACACGGTAGCCGTCTCCGGAACGGCGCTTACCGATGAGCAACTGACCTTGATTAAGCGCTACGGCAAAGAGGTGCGCCTATTCTTTGATATGGATGGCGCTGGTCAGAAAGCAGCCAGGAAAAGTGCTGAGCTCGCCCTGGAAAAAGAGCTCCTGGTATCGATAGTAACCCTCCCGTTCGGGAAAGACGCAGCCGATGTTGGCAAAGAGAGTGGAGAAAAATTGAGACAAGTAGTGGGAGAAGCCACCACGGCCCAAAACTATTTTCTGGACACAATCGTTAAAACACATGATCTCACTACCGCGACCGGGAAGCGCCAAGCGGTCGACGAGTATGTTTCACTTCTGCGTGTGATCAAAAACCCGATTGAGCGCGCAGAAGCTATCAAGGATCTGGCGCGGGCGATTGATATGGATGAGCGTCTGATAACGGGAATGGTCAAAAGTCTTTTTTTAGAGCAGTCGAGGCGCGATGGACCAGCCCCGCTACGGGCTCCGGAGGACCCATTTCGTGATAAGCATGCTTTTGGGAAGCGGTCAGAACTCCTTCGTGATGAACTCATCGCCCTTATGTACGTCGATCCGGTCCTCCGTCAAGACCTGCAAAAGAAGATAATGATGCAAGGACTCCAGTCTTTTTTTGAGACACATCCATTGTTTTTCTTTTTAGTTCAGTCAGGTGACGGCGCTGACCCCCTGGCTCTTATTGAGGATCAGAAACTGAAAAGTGAGGTAACGCGTCTCTCTTTCCATGTCTTGGAATCACCAGAAGTTCTGGGAGTTACCCAAGAAGAACGTAAAGATATATGGCAAGATATGGCCAAGCGCTATCTCGCTGACCTTTACACCGAAGTCACTAAGCGCGAGAAGCTCCTCTCTCTTGAAAAGGCACTCGATGAAGCTCGGGAAAAAAATGATAAAAAGCGGGAACAAGAGCTCTTGGCCGAATTTGTGCTTGTTTCCAGTGCCACTCCCGATACAGGAGGGGAGGTAGTATAATTTTGCCTCGGGCTTCCCTCGTGAGACAAGATTTGTTATGATACAATACCCCTAGAGAATTGGTCCTTCCTCATATTTTTAAACACTCCATGTATGGCAACCAAGAAAGTCAAAAAAGTGCTGAAAAAAGCCAAAAAAGTCAGCAAGAAAAAGGTGGGAGCAAAGCCTAAAAAACAAGCAGGTAAGAAGACTATCAACAAAGTGAAAAAAGGAGCAAAGAAAAGCGCCAAAAAAACTCTCAAAAAGTCTTCGGTCAAGATCAAGAAGAAGGTTGCCAAAAAGAAGGTCTTGAAAAAACAGTCTGCCAAGACCAAGCAGAATGGCAACAGAAAGAATGCGGCAGAGAAAAAAATGCAGAGTGATAATAAAAAGAATGCGTTCGATGAGCTCCTGTTTCGTGGTAAGCAGCGAGGTTTCGTTACGGAAGATGAAATTATTCACATCCTTCCCGATGTTGAGCAAGATCTCGAAAATCTCGAGAATCTGTATGAGCGTTTAGAAACATCTGGGGTGCGGGTCGTGGGGTCTGCTGAGATGCTGAAGATCGAAACCGACAGAGTAGGGGACGCTTTCGGGAAAAAAGAAAAAACGAAAAAAGAAAAAAAGCCAGCGACCAAGCCGAAGGAAAAAATGATGGACGTCGGCGATGAAGCTGACGGCACCTCTGACTTGGTGCAGATGTACTTAAAAGAAATTGGCCGTGTTGCGCTTTTGACTGGTGAAGAAGAAATGCGCCTAGCTAAGCTTATCGAAAAAGGGGATCTCAACGCCAAGCAACGTCTGACCGAGGCCAACCTCCGTTTGGTAGTCTCTATTGCCAAAAAATATGTCGGCCGCTCTCATAACCTGTCACTCCTCGACCTGATTCAGGAGGGGAATATCGGTCTTTTTCGAGCGGTGGAAAAATTTGATTATCGCAAAGGATTCAAATTCTCGACCTATGCTACCTGGTGGATCCGCCAGGCTATTACGCGCGCTTTGGCTGATCAGTCACGTACCATCCGTATCCCGGTTCACATGGTGGAGACCATCAACAAGTATGCTCAAGTGACGCGTCGTTTGGTTCAGGAGCTTGGTCGTGAACCACTGGCCGAAGAGATTGCGGCAGAAATGAATATGGAAGTAGAGAAAATCCGTCATATCCAAAAGATATCTCAGGAAACGGTCTCGCTTGAAACATCAGTCGGTGATAATGAAGATGATAGCGTTCTGGGAGACTTCATTGAAGATACCGAGACGGTCATGCCACACCAGGCAGCCTCTCGGAAGCTTTTGAAATCACATATTTCAGATATCCTAAACGAGCTTACTCCACGGGAACAAAAAATCCTTCGGATCCGCTTTGGTCTAGAAGATGGGGTGACGCACACCCTTGAAGAAGTGGGTCAAGAATTCGGAGTAACCCGTGAGCGTATCCGTCAGATTGAGGCCAAGGCCCTCGAGAAGATTCGTGAACACGAGCACCTGCGCAAGCTCAAGGACTACTAGCGAGACCGCCCTCTCTACGGAGAGGGCTTTCTTTTTAAAATGGACGCCTTGCCAGAAGCTCGATTTTTGCTATAATCAACCTGTTCCTTTTCAGGAATAATACACTCCGGCGTAGCTCAGCGGTAGAGCAGGTGACTGTTAATCACTTGGTCATAGGTTCGAATCCTATCGCCGGAGCATCATAGGACTCTGGGCATATTCTGCCCAGAGTTTTGTTTTATCTGAGCCAAAACCGAGAGGTTCTAACCGATTCCGAATCGCTTTTTCCTCTTTGGCGAGTTCTTCCATCGCAATCAGCTCATTTTTCCTTGTAATGCGCAGTTTTCTGTCTTCCAAGAGGAGGTTCGAACCGAGATAGGAGAGGACTTCTTTCTTGTCGGCAATCGTTCCTCGTTCAAAGCGGATTTTCCCCATCTCGGCAAAATTGAAGAGGTATTCTGCTCGCTCCAGCCAGTCATCAACCGCCTTGTCTGTTTCATCCCACAATCCTTTCAATCGTTTCCGTTCCTGTTCCAAGACAGACTTCTTGCGCGTGAAGGTTTCATCATCAATTTGTCCTTTGGCTCGCATCGTTACTAGCCCATCATATTCCTCAACACAAGAAGTGTAGGCTTTCTGTTGTGAGGAAATGAGCGTCTTCTTGTCTTTGAACTCATTCCCACTGTCCTTTTGGATAACTTCCATCGCTAGCTCTCTGAACTCTGATGGAATGGTGATAGCATCCAACTCTTTCTGTATCTGGTCTTCTAGCTCATTATCGCGTATGGTTTTCTGCTTGCACGAGCCTTTCCGTTTGGTGCAATGGTAGTAGATATAGTGGCGAGTGATACCATTTTTCTGATGCTTGGTTTTGTTTTCAGCCGTGATGAGGCATCCGCATTCCCCACAGCGAATCATCCCTGTAAAGGCAAAGGTGTAGGTTCGGAGGCGTGGATTACCTTTTCGCCCCAGAAGTTCCTGAATGCGGTCATATTCATCCCTCGCTATCATCGGCTCGTGCTTTCCCTGATACCAGTTACCGCTTTTCTTGGGATACTCAAACTCTCCGTAGTAGAAGGGGTCGGTGAAGATACGGTAGGCGGTGCTTCTCGCCATCTTGCCACCATTCTTCATCCGCAAGCCCCATTCGTTTGTTGCTATATCCAAAATCTTGGGAGGAGTGTAATTTCCTGAGAGCATCAAATCAAACATCTTTTTCACGAGCGGGAAGCGTTCCTCGTCTCTGGTGATTTCCTTGTCGCCTTTTTTCTTGAGAGGGTTGTGGATGTAACCGATAGTAGAGAAGGATGGATACCAACCACGCTCCGCCTTGGAACGCAGTCCACGCTTGGCATCCACGCTCAAATCCCTCACGAATTGATTCGCCATTCCGAGTTCCACTGCCATCACAATCACATTGTCCGTCGGGAAAGGAGGGGTTTGGGGAGGAATTTTCCATTTGCTCCACTGATTTCTTTTGGCGAATTTGGGGTGAGCAAAACTGAAAAGGAACTCCTTATTTTTGTTTGACTAAAAGTTGAAAATTTCATATACTAACTTGTGGATAGTGAAAACTCCATATAGTTACTAACTATCATAGTATAACTATACGAACTATGTCAAATCAAGGTGCAACTACAACAATATGACGCTAAAACAATTCATAACAAATAAATACGCAATTATTCTAATTTTGATACTTGTAGTTTCGTCTCTAGCGGTTTTTTATTTTCAGCACAAACAAGAAATCGCCCAAGCGACAGTCGCCAGATCAGCAACAAGTGCAATATCTACAGATATAGCATTTCCAAATCCTCCTTATCCTGATGATTTTTTCAGCTTTGACTATGAACAAAACGCTTTTAAAACGCTCCGTGACCAATCATTAAAATCTCTCGTTTCAAATCCGATTCGATACTGCGGTGAAGGCTGGTATAACGAATACAACATATTTGGTGATTCAAAATTTGTTCCCCAATTAGGTGAGGTTTTTGATTGTAAAGAATTTGGTACAGGAAGCAGTTTAATAAAAAGAGTAAGTCACGAAAGTCAGTCTGTAGAAAAAGGACAGGATAAGGGGCTAAATCTAAAAACTACAAGTTCCTATACTATTGGCAAATATAAAATGACAGAAACTACCTCGGGTGATATTTTCTCCGAGGTGAGTGATAAATTATGCAGAATCAAAATCATTGATGGTGACAAAGAAATATTTAAAATCGAGTCAGATGAATATAGTTGTGGTTCAGTAGATAGTGTAGAGCATGATGGGAGTGCTCTACTTTTGTTCGGAGGTTTTTCTTCCGGTGGAAATGATTATGCTGGCGATGAGCGTTATTTCTTTTATGACGGTTCTGCCATGCACGATCTTGGAAGTTTAATAAGACAAGGATACGGATCAGAGAAATTTTGGACCAAAAATGGGGATTTTGTTTTCTGGGTATATGATGGAAGATATGAGGGTTCTTTCCGTGGATCGCATAATGCATCAACCTACGCCTTTATTCCTCGGGTCTTCAAAATCCAAGCTCGCAACAGAACAGTACAAATCGTCGAAGGTCCAAGCATTTCTCCGGAAGTAAAGAAAATCTACCAACACGACTTAGACGCAATTAAAGAATCTTTTTCAAAGGCAATTGTAAATAATGGGCTTGATAAAACATCAATTGAACCCTTCCTTGTTTATTGGGTAGGAATTTCAAGGTATCTTTTGTCCGGGCAACTACTCGATCAGGAATTAAATAAAATTTCAGATGTTCAAAAAACTCTTGGGCTACAAGGAACATATGAAGAAGATTCGGTCAAGAAATTATACCCAGATATTAAAGGGGGAACTGTAAGTGGTTTAAGATAGGTATTAACTATAAGAACTATGTCAAACGAAAAATCAACAATTGGGGACAATATAAAGAAATACCGAAACAAGCTCGGTATTTCGCAAGATGTCTTATCAAAAAAAGCCGATTTAGCTTTTCACACCATTGCTAAAATAGAAGCTGGCTCAACGCCCAACCCCACTATTGATACTGTTAAAAAAATTGCAGACGCATTGGGCGTTTCGCTTGATGTTTTGATGAAATAAATTTTATGGCAAAAATATCAAAATTACTTGATTCAGGAGGAAAAGGGGTCAAGTACATATATTTAGTAAAAACTGATTTACTGTCAGCATAAACAAAAAAATTGCGTCAGTATGGCTCACCATCTTCGTGCCGTTGCTCCCGATATCGTGTACCACGCCCTCAATCGTGCGAAAAATTCTTTCTGAATTGATCCCTAGAGAGAAAGGAAGACCAAAGAAATGTACTTGACCCCTTTTCTTTCGACCGACCATCACTGGTCACTTCTACCTCTCCAAGGGCTACAAGGAAGATGCCCATAGCGAATGGATTTTGTAATACTCTTAGAAACCCCTTGACTAAGCGGAAATTGGGTGATAGGGTGGAGTCAATTGAACTATTTTTATACTTATGAAGAAAACCACTCTGTACGCCGTCGCCTTGGTTGTCGTTTTGGCTTTGTTAGCTGGTGTTTTTGTTTGGCAGAAAGGACAGAAACAGACAAATATTCAGAATCAAACGGCGCAACAGTCATCTGAGGGTCAACCTGAATCAAATCCTCAAAATGAGGGAGAGTCTGAGGGAGTTTTCTCTCCTCAGCACATAGTTGCTATTCCTGGTTCCCAGCAAGTATGGTACGAAGTTCCAGAAATGGGGATTAAGTTACTTCTTTCAAAGGAAGCAGCAGAAGAGTTGGTGTATAGGTATGCCCCTAAGAGGGATGTTGATATTTTTGTAGAGATGCAGGGATTGGAATCCCAATTAATAAAAGTAAAAGACGTTGAATCAGTAGTTTTTTTCTGGAAAAAAGTTGTAGATTTTAGAAAAAAATGCGATCAATCAAACACAGATTGTAGAACTAGTGAGGAGACTATTGATCTTGAATTTTATATCAACAAGATTCCCGATGTCTATCATGGAGAAGGCTTCGCCTTTAGTTCAGGTTTTCTCAAACAATTTCCTAACTTCTATCTCATTGGAGCTAATCGTCGGGAGTCTTATGGGATGTCCGAAGAAGAGTTTGTTGTATTTGAAACTACAGTGCTGCCATATTTGCCGGGCATACCATCTTTGAAAAATATTCGTATTGAGCTTCTTGATAGCAAGTAGTCAAGAAATAAGTACCAACCTGTCGAGAGTGATTTTCAATAGTGAGAGCCACTCTCCCGCGGGCTGGTGCCTGCTTTCTTCACAAGGAGAAAATCGTGTTGTTTACCAATCTGAAACAAGTGGTCATTGGCCTGGTACTAGTGTTCTTCGCCAGTTTCACCTGGGCCGATCCGTATCTGTACAGCTCCGTCTGTCCTAAAGGCTCAGACGGAAATCCAGGTGGAAAAATCTACGGGGGCTGGTGGGTGACAAAGGGAAACTACTGGGCTGATAAATGGAATTTCGCCCAGTGCAACTGCACTTCATATGTGGCTAATCGTATCAATATGAACGGGTTCATCTTTAGTAATTCCTTCCGTGTCCCAAGATGGGGTAATGGTGGCGAGTGGGGCGCAGCCGCCAGAGCGGCTGGTATGACTGTCGACATGACACCAACAGTGGGGAGTGTGGCACAGTGGAATAAGGACGAAATTGATGATCCAGTTACTAGCGTTGGCCACGTCGCCTATGTCGATCGCGTTTACAAGAACGCTGATGGATCTATCAAGTCAATCGACATCTCGCAGTACAACATCGTTCGGAATTCTTACAGTGAAAAGCTCGGCCTGAAACCTGGTGACTCCGGCTACCCACCCCGCTTCATCCACTTCGATATTCGTGCACCGAAGACCGGCTCCATCGGCTGGTTTCCGTCAGTTAGCGTGTGCTCCCAGGCCTCACAGTGGTTCATCATTGGAACGGTGAGTTGTGAACGAGTACCGATTGGCACGACGAGTTCTGCCAATTGCCCTCAAATGTGCGTTGCTCCCAACTAACCAGAAGGAGATACAAAGTGAAAGTTTTCATGAGAATCGCCTGGGTTATCCTGGGCAGTACGCTTCTTCTCAGCTGTGGTGGAGGAGAAGAACAAATATGGATTTAATAATTCAAATGTTCTGTTTTTTGATATGGATGGTACCTTGATTGATACCGATTATGCTAATTATTTATCATAAAAAAAGCAATCAGACGAATAATCCAGTCCGAAATAGACATCCCGTATAATCCAAACGAAAGATTTAATCGTGAGTTACTAAAAAATGCAATCCCAAATCTGGCAAAAACTGAATATGAAAAGATAAGCCTACAAAAGGAAGAATATTATAAAGAATATTTACCGCAAACGAAATTAAATAAATTGGTTACTGACATACTAATACAGTATTCTAAAACAAGTAAAACTGTTTTAGTTACCAATTGCCGAAAAGACAGAGCATTGTTGACACTGGACCATTTCGGGCTGACTGATAAATTTAGTAATATTTACTTCAGACAAGTAAACAATAATGAAACAAAGATTAACAAATCTAAAAATGCTATAACATCCTTGAGAATCCCACCTGATTCAATAATCGTTTTTGAAAATGAAAAGGACGAAATTGCTGACGCAATTGAAGCAGGAATACCAAATAAAAATATTATTAGCATTTAAACAATAAATTTTAAAAAAATATGAATAACTTTACAATCGAACCCAATAAATTTTTGAATAAACGCATTCAAGCATTTTATAATTCCAATTATTCTGGTGGTGAAAGACGGCTAATAGAAGGATCTGTTGAAAATGTTATTTGTACTCTTAAAAATGACATTACACCTTATACTGAAATTGTCTTGCAAACAGCTGTTCAAAACTTAAGTAATATTTTATCAAAAGATTTGCCTGAAATTCTTCAATTCACAAGATTAGATAATCTGACGGTTTGTGTTATTCCAAGAGCAAAGGTGAACTATAACCTAAATCAATTATTACTTAAATCTACTATTCACAATGTAGTAAATCAATTAAGTGGATTTAGCGATGGTACGGATTTCATTATTAGACACACAGACACTAGAACAACTCATAGAGACAGAGCGGGGTATGGTGGAAATGGAGACTTACCTTATCCAGGAATTACAACAAAAACTTGTACAATTTCCAACAATGTGAGAGGTAAAGATATTTTATTGATAGATGATTTATATACTCAGACAGTGAACATTGACGAAGACGCAATACAGGCATTGCTAAACGAGGGTGCAAATTCTGTAATTTTTTATGCAATCGGAAAAACAGTTTTAAGGTAAATTTAAAATATAAAACAAAAGAACATATGATTTATTCAGAAAACACAATCAATATTTTAACTGCAAAGACCTATAAGGGTATAGGTAAAGCTTGGATTGTTAAAAACCTAAGAGGCAATGAAACAGTCGATAGCATCGTATCTTTGTTGAATAGAGATGCAAAAAACGATTACTGCATAACATCAGAGGATTTTGAAAAGAACAAAGAAGGTATAAGGGACGATATTCTAAAATTAGAAGGATTTATTGATGGAGTTGTTTCTATCGGCGATAAAAAATTCCCACCGTATAGAGGAAAGGTAAAAAATAGCGAACAGCCAATCGCTCTATTTTATCGTGGTGATATTAATTTATTGAAAGCGACTAATATAAATATCGCCGTTATTGGCTTACTTAATCCAGATAACGACACTGAAATAATAGAAAAAGAAGTTGTTGCAGAATTGGTGAAAAATGGTGCCACAATCCTTAGTGGATTGGCTTTGGGTTGCGATTCAATAGCACATAGGCAGACACTACGTTTAAATGGAAAGACAGTAGCCATTTTACCCAGTCCACTAAATAATATTTTGCCAGCAACAAATATAGATCTAGCAAACGAAATTGTTAAAAATAATGGCTTACTAATAACGGAATATTATAAAAATGTTAATTCTAAAATGGAGCTGGGCGGTAGATATCAGGAACGAGATAGATTGCAGGCTTTATTTAGTAATAGTATTGTTTTATCAGCAAGTTACGCAAAAAATGACCAAGGCAATGATAGCGGTTCAAGATTGGCGATGGAGTATGCTCTAAATTATTGTATTCCAAGATTTGTTATTTATAACCCTGCGAGCGATATAAATAATCCAAAATATGATTTAAACAGACAATTGATAAAAGAAGATAAAGAAATAATAATAGTTAATCGAAACAATTTAGCGGTGACTATAAAAAAAATAATGTTGAATCAGTCCGATATCAGGAATAATCAATCGCCTCGTCCAAATTTATTTGATTTATTGTAAACTAATTTTCGTGTTAGTGTAAATGAATCTTTAGGGAGTTCCGCTGAAAATCCCGCCCCCCAATTCGCCAAAAGAAAAAAGAGGAGCAAATGGAAAATTCCTCCCCAGACCCCTCCTTTTCCATTTGCGACACAATTCAAAAACAAATGAGCTGAAGTTTTGGCAAATCCTTTCCTCCCCAAAAAATAGTTTTGCCAAAACTTCGTCCGTATTGAAGCCCCACGCACTGCCCGAATACTTGCCTGCCTGCCGAAGCCTCGGCGCAGGCAGGGAGGGCAGAACCCCGAAAGAAAAACACCCTTTCCTTTTTCAAAAGAAATTTCACCCCCGCCAAATTAGAAATGCAAGGAGTGTTTTTTCTTTCGGGGTTGCTAGCGTACTCGCCAGTGCGTGGGGCTTTCTCCGAGAGTACAAGGCGGTTTCAAGCCACCACGCACGCGGAGCGTGCGACATCATTTGTTTTGGAAATAGGTGCGAGCTTGGTACAATAG
>Ga0163144_10013269_pt1 | contig 17213 bp, 10 predicted proteins | sample OliLak19BULKMAT1_FD_123175 | JGI IMG/M metagenome (GOLD analysis project Ga0163144, IMG submission 123175) | Freshwater microbial mat bacterial communities from Lake Vanda, McMurdo Dry Valleys, Antarctica - Oligotrophic Lake LV.19.BULKMAT1 | ecosystem: Environmental > Aquatic > Freshwater >... | reverse complement strand
GTGTACGGGCGAGGGGCGCACGGGGTGTCACGACGAATTGACCATGGGTGTGCGCGGCGCTATTCTCCGCCTTGTACACATATGTCACAAGCCTTTGCAAAGAAGGATGCATTCAGATGGCACTTCGGCTTCGCGCCTCATCGGCGCGTCTGACGCGGTGGATGCCCATGGTGCTTCTGGTTCTACTGGCCGCCTGCGGCACGGCGGAACAGTATCCCCAGAGCACCCTCTTCCCGAAGGGCGACTTCGCCCGGATGGTCGACGGCGTATTCCGCACCACACTCCTCTGGGCGACAGTCGTTTTCGTCCTCGTCGAGGGCGCGCTGCTCTGGGTGCTGTTCCGGTACCGCGGCAAGCCGAACGACCCGCTGCCCAAGCAGACGCACGGCAACACCACTGCCGAAATCATCTGGACGATCGTCCCCGCGCTGATTCTCGCCTTCATCGCCGTTCCGACCATCCGCACCATCTTCCGCACCTATGAAGTCCCCAAGGGCGACGCGCTCGTGGTGGAAGTCATCGGGCATCAGTGGTGGTGGGAGTTCCGGTATCCGCAGTACGGCCTCGTGACGGCGGGCGAACTGCACGTGCCGGTCGGCCGTACGGTGTCGCTCCGGATGAACACGCAGGACGTGCTGCACAGTTTCTGGGTTCCGCAGTTCGCGGCCAAGCGTGACGTCTTCCCCAATCGCAACACGACGCTCTGGTTCAAGACCGAAGCGACGGGCAACTATCCGGGGGCGTGCGCCGAGTTCTGCGGCATCCAGCACGCGCGGATGAAGTTCCGCGTGCGGTCGGATACGCCGGCGGAGTTCGACGCGTTCATCGGCACGCTGCAGGCCTCGGCGGGTGCCACGGCGATTCCGTCGCCGGTGGCCACGGCGGCGCCGGGCGGGATGCAGACGGCTTCGGCAGGTGGGACGGTGGCCGAGGATTCGGTCGCGATGCCCGCCGCCGCGCCGGTCGATCCGATCGTGGCTCAGGGCAAGACGCTCTTCCTCAAGAAGGGCTGCATCGGCTGCCACTCGCTCGATGCCACCAAGACGATGGGCATGGGGCCCAACCTCGCGGGCATCGGGTCGCGCAGCTACATCGTGGCCGGTACCCTGGAGAACACCGACGCCAATCTGGCGCTCTGGGTATCCAAGCCGCAGGACGTCAAGCAGGGCGCGCTGATGAATGTCCCACCGATTTCCGAGTCCGAGGCCAAGGCGCTGGTCGCCTACCTCCGGACCCACAAGTAAGGAGCGCCGACAGTGGCGACGAGCGTCATCGGACAGACGGACATCGCAGCGCCTGCGCACGCGGCGTCCAAGACGGGTCTCTGGTCGTGGCTCACGACGGTGGACCACAAGCGCATCGGCATCCTGTATGGTGCGTCGGCCTTCATCTTCTTTCTCTGGGGCGGCATCGAAGCGCTCCTGATCCGCATTCAGCTGGCGCGTCCGGAGAACAACTTCCTGACCCCGGATCAGTACAATCAGCTGTTCACGATGCACGGCACGACGATGATCTTCCTCGCCGTCATGCCGCTCAGCGCGATGTACTTCAACTTCTTCGTGCCGCTGCAGATCGGCGCGCGCGACGTCGTCTTCCCGCGGCTCAACGCGTTCAGTTTCTGGGTCTTCCTGCTGGGCGGGCTGTTCCTGAACAGCAGCTTCCTGATGGGTGCGGCGCCGAACGGCGGCTGGTTCGGGTACGCGAATCTCTCGTCGCGCCAGTATTCGCCGGGCCTCAACATGGATTTCTGGGTCCTGGGCCTGCAGATCCTCGGCATCGCGTCGCTGGCGGCGGGCGTGAACTTCTTCGTGACCATCCTCAACATGCGCGCGCCGGGCATGAAGCTGATGCGCATGCCGATGTTCACCTGGGCCACCTTCATCACGCAGCTGCTGGTCCTGCTGAGCTTCCCGGTCATCACGGTCGCGCTGTTCATGCTCACCTTCGACCGCTTCGTCGGCACCAGCTTCTTCTCGGTGGCGGGCGGCGGCGATCCGATGCTCTGGCAGCATCTCTTCTGGGTGTTCGGTCACCCGGAGGTGTACATCCTGATCCTGCCGTCGTTCGGCATCGTCAGCGAGATCCTGCCGGTGTTTTCGCGGAAGCCGCTGTTCGGCTACGCGGCGATGGTCTTCGCGACGGCGTTCATCGCCTTCCTCGGCTTCGGCGTCTGGTCGCACCACATGTTCTCGACCGGCATGGGCCCGCTGGCGGACAGCTTCTTCTCGCTGGCCACGATGCTCATCGCCATCCCGACGGGCGTGAAGATCTTCAACTGGATCGGCACGATGGCGGGCGGCTCGCTGCAGTTCAAGACGCCGATGCTCTTTGCCATCGGCTTCGTGGCGATGTTCATCTTCGGCGGGCTCTCGGGCGTCATGCACTCGTCGCCCCCGGCCGACCTGCAGCAGACCGACTCGTACTTCGTGGTGGCGCACTTCCACTACGTGCTGTTCGGCGGCTCCATCTTTGCGCTCACGGCGGGCGCGTACTACTGGTGGCCCAAGATGTTCGGCAAGATGCTCAACGAGACGCTCGGCAAGGTGCACTTCTGGCTGATGCTGCTCTCGTTCAACATCACGTTCTTCCCGATGCACCTCGTGGGCCTCAACGGCCAGCCGCGCCGCACCTACTGGTACCCGAAGGGTCTGGGCTTCGATCTGCTCAACCTGATCGAGACGATCGGGTCGCTCGCGCTGGCCGTGTCGATCCTCGTGTTCGGCGTGAACATCATCAAGACCTGGCTGGAAGATCAGCCGGAGCCGCCGGCCGATCCGTGGGGCGGCGCCACGCTCGAGTGGACGATTCCGTCGCCGCCGGACGAGTGGAATTTCGCGAAGGTGCCGCAGGTCATCGCCCGCGATGACGTGTGGGAGAAGAAGCGCCTCGAGGGCGCGGCGTGGACGCCGGAAGGCCGCACCGACGGCAAGGGCATCCATCTCCCGAACCCGTCGTACTGGCCACTGGTCTGCGCCATCGGCCTCACGCTGACCTTCGTGGGGCTGATGCTCTCGCGCGGGCCGGTGGGCCCGTGGGGCATCGTTGCGGGAATGTCGCTCACGGTGCTGTCGATCTTCAAGTGGGCTTTCGAGCCCGCTCACTGAGCCGGAAAGAGTTCCGAACATGAGTGCAGTTGCGATTCACGAGGTGGAGCACGACGAGCCGGTCACCGGCATCCACCACCGCAAGCTGGCGATCTGGACCTTCATCGGCTCCGAGTGCCTTTTCTTCGCCTCGCTGATCTCGGTGTACCTGGTATACAAGGGGAAGAGCCTCACCGGCCCCTTCCCCAAGGACATCTTCGAGATTCCGCTGGTGACGGCCGGCACGGCGATCCTGCTGTTCAGTTCGTTCTTCGTGGTGCTGGCGCTCGATGCGCTGCGCCGCAACGACCAGACGAAGGCGAAGATCTGGCTCGGACTCACCGTCCTGTGCGGCATCTTCTTCGCCGGCATGCAGGTGTACGAGTTCCAGCACTTCGTCCACAAGGGCCTGACGATGCAGGGCAATCTCTTCGGCGCGTCGTTCTACACGCTGACGGGATTCCACGGGACGCACGTCGCCCTGGGCACGCTCTGGCTCGGCACGATCTTCATTCAGATGCTTCGTGGCGAGATGAGCCCGAAGAACGCGATCAACCTCGAGACCGCAGCGCTCTACTGGCACTTCGTCGACGTGGTCTGGATCGTGATCTTCCCCGTCGTCTACCTGATGAACTGAGGAGGGCACACCGATGGCCGACACTGCCGCTCTCGCCGGGCACGATGATCACGCACACGGCACCTCGCACACCAGGACGTACGTCCAGATCGGCGTCATCCTCGCCGTCCTGACGGCGCTCGAAGTCTTTGCCTACGAAGCCTCGCACAACCCCGGGACGTACGGGGCCCTCTCGGGCCTGATCGCGCCGGTGTTCGTCCCGCTGCTGCTCGTGCTCTCGGTGGCGAAGTTTGCGCTCGTGGGGCTGTACTACATGCACCTCAAGGACGACAGCAACCTGCTGAGCTGGGTCTTCATCTTCTCGTTGGTCATTGCCCTGGTGGTGGTGCTCGGGTTGATGGTGCTGACGGGCTATCTGTACAATCACGGGATGCCGCCGCTGGTGCGGTAGGGCGGCCACGCGGTGAGGGGCAGCAGACATGGGGGCGCTTCGGCGCCCCTCGGTGTATCTGCAGTGAGTGATAGTGGCCTTGCCGGGTGAGAGTCCCGCACGTTAAGTCGCTTCACCATGACCGCACCCGTCCATGCTGCCCTACTTCGCCGCATCATCGCTGATCCGTCCGTCCGATTCGGAAAGCCGACCGTGCGTGGCACGCGGATCTCCGTGGGTGACGTACTCGGCTGGCTAGCCACTGGCACGAGTGAGGCCAGGATTCTCGTGAATTATCCGCAGCTCTCGGGGGACGATGTGCGCGCATGCCTGGCCTTCGCGGCAGAGCGAGAGCGGCTGCTGATCATACCGCCAGCAGCGTAGGTGTGGTTGCCGGGTCGGTGAATGACGCTGTCGAGGACGGTGTACGGTTGCTCTTCGACGAGAACTCTCTCAGAGCAGCTCGTCCGCCGTCTGGAGGATCGGTTTCCACGAAGTGCGCAGATTCACGCGCTTGGCCATGGTGGCGCGTCTGATCGGTTCATCTGGGAACTGGCGCGGGAGTCGGGCTACGTACTCGTGACGCGCGATGCGGATTTTCTTGCGCTTGCAACCTTACTGGGACCGACGCCGAAAGTCGTACTGATCACGCGTGCCGACCCGAGCAATGTCGAGATCGAGGCCTGCAGTCGGCCGGTTCCGAGGGCCAACGAGCACGGGCCACCACTCTGGACGAGTGGTGGCCCTTCAGCGTTCGGTGAGAGGGGCGAATGCCAGTCGCGTAGTCGCTTGCCCTTCAGGGGATACGGCGCCGACGAGGATACGTTCCGCCAGACCGGCTGCGAGTCGCTCGTGAACGCCCGCCGGCTGCCAGCTCCGATTCCGGGGCGGCGTTGCTCTCCAACGGCAGAGGTATGCATATGAACGGCAATCGCATGGTGGCCATCGTCCTGATCGTCGGCGGCGTGCTGGCGCTCGTCTACGGCGGCTTCAGCTATACCAAGAATACCGAAGGCGTCGACCTCGGCATCGTGAAGTTGAAGGTCAAGGAGAAGGAGCGGGTGAATGTGCCGCTCTGGCTGGGGGTCGTGGCGGTCGGCGGTGGGGCGGCGATGCTGATGATGGGCGGCAAGCGGGTGTAAGTGCGGCGGCGCCCACTCTGCGCGCCGCCACGTTGACGCCGCCTCCGTGGCCGGTGAGTATTGCATCCGACACGATTCAATACCGCCCACCGATACCGCCGCCCGAGCCACGACGCGCTCGGGGCGACGTGCCTCGGTGGGGCCCGCCAAGCCGGAGCATCGCCCATCCGCCCGTTTGCCCGCCAACTCCTGCTGTATCTGAGCGTCGCCGTGCTGCTCCCCGCAGTGCCGCGCGTAGCCCCGGCGCAGCTCCCTGCCGTCACGACCGACTGGGTCCGCGAGTCGTGGTCGATTGCCGACGGCCTCCCCGTCAACTCCGTGAACGCGCTGCTTCAGAGCAAAGACGGCTACATCTGGGCAGCGACGTTCGATGGGCTGGTGCGCTTCGACGGCGTGCGCTTCACGGTGTTCAATACCGCCAACTCGCCGGGTCTGCCGAGCGACCGGATCATCTCCATTCTCGAGACGAAGGACGGGACGCTCTGGCTCAATACGGAGCAGCGGTTTCTGGTGCACTTTGCGCGCGGGCGCTTCACGGGGATCGACAAGAGCCGCGGCATCGATGGCTCCGTCTGGGCGATCGCCGAGGATACCGCTGGCACACTCTGGGTGGCGACGGAGCGTGGCGTCGGCGTGATCCGGAACAACCGCTTCGAGCGCGTGGCAGCCGATGCGATCACCGGTGATGCGCTGAGCTTGGCAGCCAGCCGCGACGGCGGCATGTGGGTGGGCACGCGTGCCAATGGTGTCTTCAAGGTTGGCACCGGGGCCGTGCAGCGCGTCAGTCGGGGCGTGGCGATCGATACCGCCGACATCCAGACGATGTACGAGGACAGCGAGGGCCGGCTCTGGGTGAGCGCGGTTCGCTCCGGTCTCGTTGCCGTCTACCGGTTGCCGCGCCCAGCGACCCAAGGAGCGGTGGAGCGCTGGCCATCGCGGTCCATCCAGCGGTTTGTGGAGGTGCCATCGACGCGTGTCGTACTGGGCTACTCTACGGGCGGCGTGGATCGATTTGATCCGGGGGGGCGCCTCACACCCCTCCTGCGCCAGCCTGCGGACTTCACCTACGCGGCGCCGCTGCAATTGCACGGGACCGATAGTGTCTGGGCGACCCTGGGGCGTCAGCTCTGGCTGAACGAGCGGCTGGTGTACACGCTCGAGGCCACGCTTGGCACGTCGGCGGGGGCCATCACCGACATGTTGTTCGATCGGGAAGGTGGTATCTGGCTGGGCACCCAACGGCTGGGGCTGCAGCGGCTGCGGCGGAATCTCTTCACGGTGTACGGTGCCGCCGAGGGCCTCGGCGCGCGCAATGCGTATGTGGTGGCGCGCGATGCGAATGATGCGATCTGGGTGGGCAGTAATGTCAATGGCCTGAGCCGAATGGCGCCCGATCGGCAATCGATCCGGAATGTCGATCCGCAAACGATCCGGTTCGTGGGATCGCTGCTGGCGGACGGCCCCGATCGTCTGCTCGTGGGGACGGAGGCCGGCCTGCGTTCGTGTGTCGTCCCGACGCTCAAGTGCAGCCGCAGTGTGCTCCCGCCGCTCGATCCACTGCGGAACTGGGGCGGCGTCTTTGCGCTGCACCGGACGGCCGATGGACGTGTGCTGGCCGGGACGTTTCGCGACGTATTCGAACGGCGTAATGGGCAGTGGGGTCGGTTGGCCGGATGGACGACGCCAAGTCCGGCCCGGGCCTTCGCCGACGGGCGCGACGGTGCGCTCTGGATCGGCACCAATGGCAGTGGCGTGGTGCGTTGCACCGACGGGCGCTGCCGCACGCTCACCATCGCCGATGGCCTGCCCTCCAACATCATCCGCTCGCTGCATGTCGACGCAGACGGCTGGCTCTGGATCGGTACTGAAGGTCGCGGCTTGGCGCGGCTCGATGCGCGCAGCTGGCCCGACAAGGACGACGCCCACACGCCGAAGATCGTCGCGATCGGTGTCGCCGACGGCCTCTACGATCCAGTGGTGCACCAGATGCTCGACGACGGCCTGGGCCGCCTCTGGATGAGCAGCAATCGCGGCATCTTCTGGGTGACGCGCGCCAACCTGCTGGCGTTTGCGGATGGGCGCGCCACCCGCATCCGCTCCACGGCGTACACCGAGCGCGACGGCCTCCGCAACCGCGAGGCCAATGGCGGCTTTCAGCCTGCCGGCATGCGCGGCCGTGATGGACTGCTCTGGTTCCCGACGCAGGAAGGCGTGGTCAGCATCGATCCCGCGCGCATTCCAATCGAACAAGCCCCGCCGCCCGTGGTGGTGGAGCAACTCGTGGCACGCGGCCGTGTCGTGAGCGCCGACAGTGCCCTGATGCTCGGTGCCACGGAGCGCGACCTCGAAATCAGCTATACGGCACTCACCTTCCGCGAACCGCGGAACGTGCGCTTCCGCTATCGCCTGGAGCCGTACGACACCAGCTGGGTGGACGCCGGCAGCCGCCGCACCGCCTTCTACACGCGCGTGCCGCCAGGCCGCTACACCTTCCGCGTCGCAGCCAGCCAAGGAGGCGATACCTGGAGTGCGCAGGCCGCGATGCTCGAGCTGCGTGTGGCGCCGCTCTTCCGCGAAACCGCAATGGCCAAGGTGCTGCTCGCGCTGTCGCTGCTGCTGGGCGGCGCACTGGCCGTGCGGTGGCGGCTGCAGGCGCTCCGCCAGCGTGAGGTCGACCTCACCGCACTGGTGCAGGAGCGCACGGCGGCACTGCAACGCAACGAAGCGGAGTTGGCCGAGCAGAACACCAAGCTGGAGCAGCTGAACCAAGCGCGCTCGCGCCTCTTCGCCAACCTGAGTCACGAGTTCCGCACGCCGCTGACGCTGATCCTCGGGCCGCTGCGCAGTCTGCTCGACGGACGCCACGGTACCCTCGGCCCCAGCGCGCGCGAACAGGGCGGTCTGATGCTCCGCAATGGCCAGCGGCTGCTTCGGCTCATCAATCAGGTGCTGGACCTGGCGCGGCTGCAGGCGGGCGCGGTAGACATTGCGCGGCAGCCGCTGGAGCTGGTGAGCTTCGTGCGCACCATGACGCAGGCGTTCACGCCGCTCGCCGATCGGCAGAGCATCGCGGTGGTGTTCCGGTCGCCGGTGCGCGCGCTCACCGTGAATGCCGATCCGGAACAGGTCGAGAAGGTGCTGCTGAACCTGCTCTCCAATGCCGTGAAGTTCACGCGGCCGGGCGGGATCGTGGATGTATCGGTGGTCATGGACGATGCACACGCCGTCATCGCGGTGCGCGATACGGGCGTCGGCATCAGCGCCGACGATCTGCCGCACGTGTTCGAGCGCTTCTATCAGGCGGAGAGTGATACCACGCGCCGGTACGACGGCACCGGCATCGGCTTGGCGCTCGCCAAGGAGCTGGTGGAATTGCACGGTGGCGTCATCAGCGCCACCAGCACCATCGGCGAAGGAAGTACCTTCACCGTGCGGTTGCCGATCGGCACCGCCAGCGTTGCCACCTCCTTAAACAGTACCCCTCGTACCGAGACGCTCGACGAGCTCCTCGGCGAGAACCCGCTCGATACGGCCGACACCATTCCGCAAGAAGAAAGCGCCGACGATCGGCTCACCGTTCTGCTCGTGGACGACAACACCGATGTCCGCGCCTACGTGCGCTCGGTACTCGCCCCGCGCTTCCATGTGCTGGAGGCGGTGAACGGCCGGGCTGGTCTGAATCTGGCCCGCGAAGCGCTGCCCGATCTGATCGTGGCCGACGTGATGATGCCCGAGCTGGACGGCCTGGGGCTGGGCCGCGCGCTCAAGGCCGATCCGATGACCGACGCCATTCCCGTGGTGCTGCTCACCGCGCGGGCCGCCGCGGAAGATCAGATCGCCGGCCTCGCTGCCGGGGCCGACGCGTATCTGGTGAAGCCGTTCGATCCGGGGGTACTGACGGCATGCGTTGAGAACCTGTTGACCCAGCGCCGGCGTCTGCGGGAGCGGTTCCGGCAGGGCGAGGTGGCGCCGCCCGAGTCGGCGCCGGCCGCTCCGTCGCCGCTCGATCTGCGGCTGCGGCCGCTGGTGCAGGCGCGGCTCCTCGACCCCGAGTTCAGCGCGGAGGCGCTCGCGGCCGCGGCGGGGCTCTCGTACCACCAGCTCTACCGGGCGCTCCGCGATGAGCTGAACAGCACGCCCAGCCGGTACATCCGGACGGTCCGGGCGGAGTGCGCGGCGGAGCTGCTGCGGCAGGGGGCAGGGAGTGTCACCGAGGTGGCGTACGCCGTGGGGTTCGAGTCGCTCTCGTATTTCCGGCGGGCGTTCCGGGAACGCTTTGACCAGACGCCGAGTGACTTTCTGACCGCGGAGCCGGGTGCATCGCCGCGATTATAGGCTTCGCAAAGCATTCCAGCGCAACAGCTTAGGGCGTTCTGCCAAATACCGTCCCCTCGGTGCAAATATCGAGGGCGCGAATTATTGCCTCTGGTGCCATCATGACCATGCCAAAGGGCGTATCTGCGCTCTCGGCAAATGTCACCATGCACGCCGAGGCACCGAATGCCCTCTCCGGATCCCGAAGAGACTCCGACACCGATTCCCCCATCGCCTTCGGCGCAGCGCCGATCCGAGGCGCTGGAGGCTGAGCTGGCGATGCTCGAATCGCTGCTGTCGCCCGAGGCTCCGGCCGTTCCGCCCGTGAAGCCGCCGGCGTCGGCTCCAGCCAAGGGTGGGGGGGCCGCATGAGCATCGCCCCCGCGAGTCTCATCGCCGAGCTGGACGACCGGTACCAGCTGCTCGAGGTCATTGGCCAAGGCGGCATGGCCGTCGTCTACCGCGCTCAGGACGTGAAGCACGACCGCACCGTTGCGCTCAAGGTGCTCCATGACGACCTCGCCGCGAGCCTCGGCCCGGAGCGCTTCAAGCGCGAAATCCGCATCGCGGCGCGGCTGCAGCACCCGCACATCCTGAGCGTCTTCGATTCCGGCGAATCGGCCGGGCGGCTCTGGTTCACGATGCCGTACGTGCAGGGCGAGTCGCTGCGTGATCGGTTGCGCCGGACGGGCACGCTGCCGGTGGAGATGGCGCTGGTGATCGTGCGGGAAGCGGCGCAGGCGCTGGCCTACGCGCACAAGCAGGGCGTCATCCACCGCGACATCAAGCCCGAGAACATCCTCATCACCGAGGATGGCGCCACGCTCGTCGCCGACTTCGGGATTGCGCGCGCCATCGGCGACCGGACGTTCGAGACCGGGCTTTCGCAAAGTCTGACACAGACCGGCTCTGCCATCGGCACGCCGACGTACATGGCGCCCGAGCAGGCCACCGGCGAAACGGTGCTCGATGAGCGCGTCGATCAGTACGCGCTGGCGGCGGTGCTCTACGAGATGCTCACTGGTGCGCCGCCGTTCACGGGCGCCAATGCGGCGGCACTCATTGCGGCGCGGTTCACGACACAAGTGACCCCGATGCGTACGGTGCGCACCGAAGTACCCACCGACGTGGACAGCGCGGTACTGCGCGCGCTGGCGCTCAAGCCGTTCGATCGCTTTCCGACGATCGCCGACTTTGCACGCGCCGTGGCACCGGCGATGGCCACGCCGCAGCAGTTCGACACGCACTCGCGGCATGCGGTGCGGGCACCACTCAAGCGCCGGTGGTTTGCGGTGGTCGGTGTGGTGGCCCTCGTGGCGGTGGCAGGCGCTGCGCTCTGGCGCCGTGGTGCCACCACAGGTGCGCCTACCGGCCCCGTCCGCATCGCCGTGCTGCCGCTGCAAAACCTCGGCGACTCCGCCGACGCGTACTTTGCCGATGGCATGAGCGACGAGCTGCGCGCCAAGCTGGTGAGTGTGCCGGGCATGCAGGTCATCGCGCGCGCCAGCTCGGTGCAGTACGCCGGTACGGACAAGACACCGGCGCAGATCGCCGAGGAACTGGGTGTGCGCTATCTGCTCACCGGCACGCTCCGGTATCAGCACCGCGCCGATGGCAGCAGCACGGTGCAGGTGCGGCCCGAACTGATGGAGGTAGGCGGCAGCGGGCCGGCCACCACGCGCTGGCAGGCGGCGTTCGACGAACCGCTGACCAATGCCATCGCGCTGCAGACGACGATAGCCGAACAGGTCGCGGCGCAGTTGCAGGTGACCCTTGGTGTGGCGGCCCGCACGCGCCTCGCGGCGACGCCGACGACGAATCCGCTGGCCTATGATGCGTATCTGCGCGGCACGAGCAATCGTGATGACAGCTCGCCGATGGCGCTTCGTGGTCGCATTGCGGAACTGGAGCGCGCCGTGACGCTCGATCCGTCGTTCGCGATGGCGTGGGCCGAGCTGGCGCGAGAACGGGCAAACTTGTGGTCGTTGAACAGCACCCCGGAGCTGGCCGCGCAGGCGCAACAGGCCGCCGAGCGCGCCCGTGCCGTTGCGCCGGGCGAGATGGCCGGCCATCTGGCGTGGACTTTCTACCATCGCACCGTCACCGGTGACATGCCGAGCGCGGAGAAGGAGATACGGGCGGCATTGCAACTCGAGCCGGACAACCCGGCGATGTTGGCGCGCCTTGCCAGAACACTGGACGATCAGGGCCGAGCGGAGGAAGCGCGCCCGCTCTACGCGCGTGCCGCGATACTCGATCCGCGGAGTATCCCCGTGTGGGCGAACCTCACGCAATCATTGCTGCAACACCGCCGCTATGTCGAAGCGCGACAGCCGATGCAGCGGTACATGGCGTTGGCTCCGACGTCACAGGATGCCCTGCACTCGTCGGTGATGCTGAACGTCGCCCTCGGCGACCTCGACGGTGCGCGGACGCTCCTGCGTGAAGGCTATCGGCGCATGGCCCCCGAAGCGCTCGATGTCCACATGGCCACCTTCAACGAGTACGGCTGGATCCTCGACGATGCCGCTCGGCAGCGCGTACTCGATGCACCGCTGGCGGCGTTCGATGGCGATGTCGCCCAGCAGGAGATCGTGCGTGCGCAGATCTACCGCGCCCGCGGAGATCTGGTACGCAGCCGCCAGGCCGCGGCACGGGCTGTTCCCGCCTTTATCACGACCATCGCAAAGGCACCGGACGACGCGCAGATGCCGCTGCTGCAGGGCTTCGCCGCCGCACTAGCCGGGCAACCAGCGGAGGCAACGCGGCTGATGCAAGCGGCGCAGGCCACGGAGCGCCGCGCGCCCGCCAATCTGCGCTTTGCCTCGTACTTCCATGAAGTGCGCGCGCGCATCCATACGCTCAACGGCAACTACGATCAGGCCTTCGACGAGATCGAGCAGGCGCTCGCGAAGCCCGGAAACCTCGGCCGCGGCCAGCTCTCGCTCGATCCGATGTGGGCGCCGTTGCGCGCGTTGCCGCGCTACAAGCAGATCATGACGACAGTCTCCGAGCAGGAACGCCGATGATCGACCCGCAGACCGCACAGGCGCTGCAGGAGCGCTACCGGAACCTCTACGAGATCGGTCGAGGCGGCATGGCCACCGTGTACGGCGCGCATGACGTCAAGCACGATCGGACGGTCGCGCTGAAGGTCCTGCATGACGACCTGGCCGCGAGCCTTGGCCCGGAGCGCTTCAAGCGCGAAATCCGCATTGCCGCGCGGCTGCAGCATCCGCACATCCTGAGCGTCTTCGACTCCGGCGAATCGGCGGGGCGGCTCTGGTTCACGATGCCGTTCGTCAGCGGCGAGTCGCTGCGCGAGCGGCTCCGGCGTGAAGGTACGCTCGCAGTCGACGAGGCACTCCGCATCACGCGGGAGGCCGCGCTCGCGCTGGCGCACGCGCACAAGCAGGGCGTCATTCACCGCGACATCAAGCCGGAGAATATCCTCCTCACCGAAGACGGCACCACGCTTGTGGCCGACTTCGGGATTGCGCGCACGCTGGACGATGGCGACGCTGGGATGGGGGTGACGCAGGCGCTGACACAGACCGGCTCTGCCATCGGCACGCCGACGTACATGGCGCCCGAGCAGGCCACCGGCGAAACGGTGCTCGATGAGCGCGTCGATCAGTACGCGCTGGCGGCGGTGCTGTACGAGATGCTCACCGGGGCGCCGCCGTTCACGGGCGCCAACGCCGCAGCGCTTATTGCGGCACGCTTCACCTCCGCCGTCGTCCCGCTGCGCACGCGCCGCAGCGAGGTGCCGATAGAGGTGGATGCGGCCGTGCAACGCGGGCTGGCCCTCAAGCCCATCGACCGTTTCCCGACGATCAGCGACTTTGCGCGCGCCGTGGCCCCAGCCGTGAACACGCCGTCGCACTTCGAGACCGCGCCTTGGCCACGCACGCCGGCGGTGCGGCGGCGGTCGTGGCTTGTGGGTGCGGGTATGGTGGCGCTCGTCGCTGTTGCGGGCGCCGCGATCTGGCGGAGGAGTGCCGCCGCAGGTGCGCCGGATGCCCCGATCCGCATTGCCGTGCTGCCGCTGCAGAACGTTGGTGATTCCGCGGACGCCTTCGTCGCAGACGGCATCGGCGACGAGCTCCGCGGCAAGCTGCTGGAAATCCCGGGCATGCAGGTCATCGCCCGGGCGAGTTCTCGCCAGTATGCGGGTACGACAAAGCTGCCATCGCAGATCGCCGAAGAGCTTGGTGTCCGCTACCTCCTGGGCGGCACGATCCGCTACGAACACCGACCGGATGGCACCAGCCTCATTCATCTGCGACCGGAGCTCGTGGAAGTGACCGGGGATGGTCCGGCCACGACGCGCTGGCAAGCGTCGTTCGACGAGCCGCTGACCGACGTGACGGCGCTGCAGGCCCGGATTGCGGAACAGGTGGCGGGGCAACTGAGCGTCACGCTCAACGCGGCCGCGCGGCGGTCACTGGCGATGGTCCCGACGCAGAATCCTGCCGCGTACGAGGCGTATCTGCGCGGCAGGATCAACACGGGCGATGACGTCCGCCTGACGCGCGAGCGCCTCTCGGATCTGCAACGAGCGGTCGAACTCGACCCGAACTTTGCCGAGGCGTGGTCGCAGATCGCGCGTGGTTGGGCTACCGTCTCCGTCAACACCGGGCCATCGCCCGAGATGTCGGCCCGTGTCCTTGCCGCCGCCGAACGAGCGCGCGCCCTGGCACCCGGGAGTCTCGCGGACCATCTCGCGTGGGCCTTCTATTATCGGGTCATCACGCGTGATGCTGTCAAGGCGGAGCGGGAGCTGCTCGCGGCGAAGCGCGTGGCACCGAACGACGTGCTCGTGAACTTGCGGCTGGCCGCCCTCAGCGAAGAGAGCGGTCGGACCGACGTGGCACGCCTGAGCTACGAACGCGTCCTCGAGACGGATCCGCGAAACACGACCGTGTGGCTCCTCTATGGAGACTTGATGCTCATCGAGCGGGAGTATGCCAAGGCGCGCGCGGCCTTCGACCGCGGGCTGGTCCTCGCGCCGGCACTGCTCTTTGCGGTGCACAAGCGGGCGCTGGCATCGCTTGCCGTTGGTGATCTTGCCGGTGCCCGTGCGGTGCTCACCGAAGCGTACCGCAGGGTCGCGCCCGAGGCGCTCGACGTGTACGTGGCGACCTACTTCGACGCGAGCTGGGTGCTGGACGAGGCGGGACAGCGCCGCGTGCTCGACGCACCGCTCTCCGCCTTCGACGATGACGCAGGTACTCGTCTGCTGGTGTTTGCGCAGATCCACCGGTTGCGCGGCGATACCGCAGCGAGCCGAGCTGCCGCCGTGTCTGCGCTGAAACTGCTCCGCGAAAGCGCGTCCCGCGCGCCCGATGATACGCAGTGGCCGTCCCTCGGCGCATTTGCCGCCGCGCTTGCTGGTCGGCCGTCAGAGGCGGTGGCACTGATCCGTACGGCGCAGGCCAGGGAGGCACGGGTTCCTCCGTTGCGTGTGAACAGCGCCTACAACGCCGAGTTGCGGGCGCGTGCGTATGTCCTGAACGGCGACCATGATCGTGCCTTCGATGAGATCGAGGCGATCCTCAGCAAGCCGGGATTCCTCTCACGAGGCTTCCTCTCGCTCGATCCCATGTGGGCCCCGCTCCGCACCCTGCCGCGCTACAAGCGGATCATGGCCACCGTCTCCGCGCAGGAGGTCCGATGACACTGGAACGCATCTCCACCCACACCGCCAATCTCACCGTCCTGCCTAGCCTGCCGGAGAGCGATCGTGTGCTCGACCTTCCCGGCGTCACCGATGGCTGGCGCTACGGGCTCGCGTACTGGACCGGCACCGTCCGCAACCTTTTGGTGTCGCATCACATGCGCGCGGCCAGCGTGCAATCGTGCTCGGCGGCAGTGCACATCACGCCAGCGCTGCGCGCCGAGTGGCAGCAACTGTACGGTAACGATGGCACGGATGTAGCCGTGCCGTATCTGTACAATCAGAGCGTCGGTACGCTGCTCTACACGCGGCTCTTCCGCGATCTGGGCATCAACTTCCGGTACCTCCTGCATGTGCAGCACCAGACGACGCACTATGTGCCCGTCGCCGAGTGGTGCGCCGCGGACGATCAGGAACTGCACTGCAGCCTGCGCGGGGCGTGGCGGCTCGGTGACGGCAAGGCGCTCGTGGCGACGCGCATTGCCATTCACCGTCCGGCGCGGGACGGCGGAGCGCTGATCGGTACGGTCAACGATCGCTTCATGATCCGCAACGTGCCGAGCGATGATATGGCCGACCTCGCCAGCGGCCGGCCGATGATGCGGAGTCTTGCTGCGCTGCGTCGGAAGGCGCCCGAGCTGGATCGCACCGCGCCCGGCACGCGCCTCGCCGAGATTCCGTTGTCTGAGGATATGGGCAGCCGGTTCGGCAAAGTCTCCGGCGACAAGAATCCGGTGCACACCACGGCACTCGCCGCGCGGATGTTCGGCATGAAGCGGCCATTCCTGCAGGGGCTTGGCCTTCGCAATGCGCTCGTGCGGCAGCTGGTGCTTGCGGGCTATCCGCTCACGCGCTTCCAGATGTCGTTCACGAGCCCGGCGTACCTGGGGCAGACGCTGACGCTGGTGATGCAGGAGCGCGAGTTCGAGGTGGTGGACGCATCGGGCCGGGTGGTGTCGTTCGGGTCGGCGACGGACGCGACGTGATGCCCGTGCGGTGTTGAGCGCGCAGACCTCGGGCTTCAGGGTCGCGAGTACATCAAGGGGCGCCACTCTCCATTGAGTGGCGCCCTTCGGCTTTCGGTGCAGTTGCTGTCCTTTCGGGGGTACGAGATCAGGACACGGCCGAGCGCGTATCGAGCGCGTCGGTAGTTCACCGGAAATCTCAGCCGGTGGGTCCCTGCATTAGACTTGGCGCGCCATGCCTTCTGCTTCTCGCTTCCCGTATCCCGCCACACGTCCCGCTTTGCCGACAGCGGTGCGGTGCTGCCCTCCACGTTCGTGAGCCTTCCGCGCCTCCGCCTCTTCGGCACGGCCCAACTGCTCGCCGCGGACGGCACACCGATCAGTGGTGTCGCCGTCCAGCCGCGGCGTTTGGGCGTGCTGGCGATGTCGGCCGACGCGTGGCCCGGCGCGGTGACGCGGGACCGGCTCGTGGAGCTGATCTGGCCTGACCAAGCCGGCCAGCCGCCGGTCCGCCGGGTGTTGACGCAGGCGCTCTCGGGGCTGCGCCGCGAGGTGGGCGACATCATCTTGGCGGACGGGGACGACCTCCGGCTCGATCCGACCGTGATCACCTGCGACGTGCTGGAGTTCCGCGCCGCGCTCGCCGCGGGCGACGATGCACGGGCCCTCGCGCTGTACAGCGGTCCCTTCGCGGAGGGACTGCTGCTCCGCGGGGCCGATGCCTTCGAGGCGTGGGTGGCCCGCGAGCGGGTGACGCTGGACGCCGAGCGCTCCGCAGCGGCGCAGCGGCTGCGGGCCGCGCCGGAGCGGGCACCCCTCACGGTACGCGCCGCAGATGCGGAGCCGGTGACGGCCGTCCCTGCATCAGTGCCCGAGGCGGACGCCGGGCTGCCAGTTGCGGTGGTCGGCACGGGAGCCGTGTCTCCGCATTCAATGGCAGCGCCGGCTCCCGCGCCTGCATCGGTTGCTCCACTGGTGGCTGCACCCGCTGCATCATCCGGGAACACTGAGCCGACATCATC
>Ga0163144_10013264_pt1 | contig 17216 bp, 18 predicted proteins | sample OliLak19BULKMAT1_FD_123175 | JGI IMG/M metagenome (GOLD analysis project Ga0163144, IMG submission 123175) | Freshwater microbial mat bacterial communities from Lake Vanda, McMurdo Dry Valleys, Antarctica - Oligotrophic Lake LV.19.BULKMAT1 | ecosystem: Environmental > Aquatic > Freshwater >... | reverse complement strand
CGCGATCAGTGACGGCGGCGGTACTGTAATTGATATGCTATGGATTGGCTTGATGCAAATTGGTAAACATACCCGAATTTTACAAATTCTGACAAGATAACAAACGCGAACGAGCAGGCCAGTCATCACACCTGGTTGCCGACGACACCATCGAACGGCACGTTTACGCCGCCGTGCCCGGCGAGGTCGGCCGAAGCGTCCGGATTACCGGCCAACCCACGCAGACCAGCAGTGCTGTTTGCATGGGTGCCCACCAGGCGTGCCAGGTGTCGACCGCTGTTGAAGGGCAAAGCGGTTCGCCGCCAAACGTTGACCCGGTCCAGGCGGAATAGATCGGGATCAGCGCCAGCGGAGTCAGTGCGAACAGGGGCCACGCAGCATGCCTCAGCAGAGCATGAACTTCAGCCAGCGGCCGTGTGAGGTCAAGCAGCCAGGCGAGTGGAGCGGTCAGGCAGCCCAGTCCCAACAGCACCGCCCACAGGGTATTGCCATCGGTGGTGCAGGACACCATTTGCACGGTTGCCAGCCAGATGACATAGGCGTACAGACACATCCAGCCGACCAGGGCTGCGGACAACCTGGCCATGACCTCGGCCAGGGACCTGGTTAATCGAACACCACCAGCGACGAACACGGTGAGGTCAACGTCACTCCGGGCGAGTCGACACGATCGTGCTGGCAGTCTGGTCGCTTTCCCCATCGGTGAGGTATCGGTAAGTCAATGCACCAAACAACATCTCGTCCCAGGATTGTTCCCCCCAGGGCACTACCCGATCCGGATCGGGATTGGCAGGATTGGTTGCCGAGTTGTCCCAGGATGTGCGATGTACCAACCGCGTTCCAGCAGGGATGCGTTTAGGCTCTGCCAGTTCGTAGGTTGTCTGCCAGTTGAAGTCATAACTGGGGACGGACAACAGGATCTCATCCGTCCCGTTGGGATAATACGCCCGAAACTCGGACGCCTTGCCGCGGTAGTGAGCGTGTGGCAGCAGGCTGTAGAGCAGAATGTCCCGATCGACGGTTCGCTCGGCGGACTCCCAGTGCTCGCGGGTACGTGCAGGAATCGAGATCCGGTCGTTGGCCAGCACCATCGAGTGCAGTTCGTGGATGGGCTTGTCAGCATGGAAATACAGACCGATCCGTGATTGGTCGGTGCTGGCCTTGCCATAGGTGGTGTAGTGCATTTGTGGACGAAACACCGCGTCCCTGGGCAACAGTACCCCGGTGTCATCCGGAAACACGTCTGCCTTGGCGCCGGGAACGTATCCACCCAATGTTCCGGAGCGGCTGCGATCAAACTTTCCATCCGCAGCCGGTATGCCAAAGTTGGTGATGACGTGGTGCAGTGCCTTGCGATCTCCGGGTAGCACTTCTGCTGCCCGCACCCACACGTCACGACCGATCGGATTACGGATCACCGGATACTGGTAGTCGATCGTGCCAGTTGCCGCAACGTTCATGGCTGGCACCTCGATGATCGCGTCCGGTTCGCCAAGACTCCATTCCGGCCAGGTACGATCATCCTCAGTCAGGGCATCGGGTCCATCGCCGCGCTGGGCACCAGTCTCGACCCAGTGCACCAGCTGTTTGACCTCGATATCGGTCAGTGCCCGGTCATTGCTGAAGTGTCCAACGGCGGGATCGGCGTGCCATGGCGGCATGCGCCGGGTACGCAGGACTTCGCGGATCATGGGTGCAAACCCTCTGACCATGTTGTAGTCGGTCATCGCCCATGGACCAATCCCGCCCGACCGATGACAGGTCACACAGTTGTCCCGCAGGATGGGAGCGATGGTCTCGCTGTAGGAAATGGAGGCCCGCGATGAACCGGCGATTCGCTCGGGAAAGTTGATCAGGCAGCCGATGGCTCTGGTCTGTGTCAATTGCACCGGTCGATTTGCAAGCAGGTCATCCAGCGCCGACGCAAGATGCTCGCGACTTGCCTTCGGTTTCTGGTTTTCGTAACTGAGGCGATCGTCGATGGCGCCGTGGTAGGCGATTTGCCAGGTGGCTGGATTCACAACGAAGATCTCACCCGTCCGGACAAATCCCAGCGCTTCGCCGATGAGCTGTTGCTGGTCGAGGAGCACCGGCATGTCGTAGCCAAATTCCTCGACTTCCCGTGTTATGGATTCCCGGGTGTCCTGCAGGTTGCTGTTGATCAGAAAGAACTGAACGCCCTGGCCCGCGTACCGCTCGCGCATCTCGCGCAACGTCGGCATGACATTGCGGACGATCGGGCAGCCATTGCCCTGCACCAGAAAGACAATCGCACTGGCGTCGGCGTGGCGGTACAGCTCGTGGGCGGATCCACGGTGATCCAGAAGCCGGAAATTCTCTACCAGATCATTGGTTTGGAGAGCATATGCAAAGTGACTTCCGAACATGAACAGCATCGCAGTCACACCGGTGCGGAGCTTTTGCATGGTATTTCCCGTTGCAGGCAGGTGGGCATTGTCGGCCGGAGGCTGGACGGCATCAACTGGCGTTTTCTGCGCGCTTTTCTGCGTAGATGGGGGTATCCAGTGTCAGTCGATCGCGCATTGACGGGAAGTACGTATTCACCCGGCGATACCCGCTGATCGACAGCGTCCGTCCACCTCGGTAACGTAGTGGCCAAGCATCCAAGTTGACGGTTTTCCTGTGTCCACAATCAACCAGCTCAATACGGGCACCAGGCCCACTGCAGGCGCAGGTCTGGCGCCGCAGATCGAGGACGAAATCGAGGCCAAGTTCGTGGTCCGCAGCGCCGACGAGGCCGAGCAGTTGCTGAGGGTGGTCGGTCAGTTTGCCGAACTTACCGCGCAGGACACCGAACAGGTGGTGGACGACTACATCGACTCGCCAACACTTGAGCTCTACACCACCGGGCTGGGTTGCAGGATACGCCAGAAGATCGCGAAGCTCGGAGCAATCCGCTGGAGTCTGGAATGCAAGGCGATCGCCCATGGCGGTGAGTCCATCAAGACGCGCAAGGAAACACGCCATCCGTTGCCTGGGCCGGTGACCCCTGATGATCTCCCGGCTGGCGCCGTCCGGAATCTGCTTGATCAGGCACTCACCAGCCCTCCGGCGGTGATCCTGCGGCTGCACAACCAGCGTCAACACTATCTGGCGAAGACCGGGTTATTGAATGAATTCGATGTCTGCATGGATGTGGTTGAGGTCAAGTCGCCGGACGGTCGTCTGCTAGGCCAGTTTCGTGAAGTCGAAATTGAGCTTGTACGCGGAGAGTATGCCGATCTGCAGGCGCTCATAGGCCAAGTGCAGGCAGCCATATCGCTTTCACAATCCCGATTGGGCAAGTTCGAACGCAGCCTCTGGCTGACGAGGACGAGATTGGATCGAACTGAAACGTGGCAGCCTGCACAGCCCGCCTGGTCACTGCTCGTTGCCCAGATGCGACATGACCTGCGGATGATCGGACTCAGTCGCGCCATAGCCCTTGAAGGGTCCAACCCTGAAGGCGTCCATCTGGTCCGCACTCATACCCGCAAACTGCAGGCAGCTCTGGCGGCGGCCGTGCCCTGGCTCGGCCGGGACAGTGAGCAACTGAACCGCGAATTTCGCGAGCTGGCCTCCAGTTTGAGTGAAGTGCGTGATCTCGACGTTTATTCAGGGCAAACCATGGCGCTGGTGAAAACCCTGCCGGAAGTTCGTGCACGCGTCGTCACCCAGCTGGAGCAGGCGTTGAAGGAGTTGCTGGCCCAGGCTCAGTGCAAATCACGCGCACAGCTGGAAAGACCCGGTCTGGACAGGCTGATCGAACGATTTTCGAAGCTGCTGGAGGACAAGATCGATGAACATCCCGAAATCACTATTCAGGACCTTGCCCGCACGGATCTGATCCGTGTTGCCGGAAAGGTCCGGAAGTCGATCCGCAAGCTGGGTGATGCGGACTCGGATGACGCGCTGCATCTGCTACGTATTCGCTTCAAGAAGCTTCGATACGCCCTTGAATTGTATGCTGTCGTGATTTCCGATGAGCTTCGAGTTGCCACGCGGCAAGCGCGTGCGATTCAGGATCTCCTGGGCACCCATCAGGATGCCTGTGTCGCTGTTGCCCATGGGCAGCGGTTGGCTGCGCAGTTGCCTCTGATACCGCAGAACCGTGAAGTGCTGGTGACTCTCGGGCGGCTCCAGAGTGAGCGGGAGCGGCAGGCAACAAAGATTCGCCGCTCCTTTCTCTCCGGATCTACTGCCGCCGGAAATGCGGGTCGAGAATTCTCCCGCTTGCTCAAACGCGCCCTCAAGACCCTTTGAAATCCGGGTCCCGCTTTTCCATGAAGGACTGCATGCCTTCCTTGAAATCGTCGGACTGAAACAGCGGCAGCAATTGCAGGTACACATGATGGACGTGGTCGTTGAACGTTTCGTTCATGCCCATCCGCATCATCCGTTTTGAACCCTGCACAGCCAGTGGCGCATTGGCGGCGATCTCGCGGCCGAGCCTGGTTGCCGCATCCTGGAGTTCGTTGCTGTTGTAAACGTGGGAAATGAGCCCCCAGTCGAGACACTCGGCGGCGCTCAGTGTCCTGCCAGTGAAGATCAGCTCACTGGCTTTTGACCAGCCGATGAGTCGTGGCAGGATCCATGTACCCCCGGACTCGGGCAATACACCGCGCTTGGTGAACGCAGCCGCGAGCTTGGCGGTATCAGCCATGATGCGGATGTCGCAACCCAGTGCGAGGTCCATGCCGTAACCGGCGGCACTGCCATTGAGTGCAGCGATGGTTGGCGTGTCGAGGTTGTGCAATACCGTCGGTGGTGTATTGCGCAGGTCGAGTGTCGCCGGGCTGGAACGCTGATTTGACAAGCCGCTCGAGATGCCACCACCGCGCAGGTCGAGCCCCGCACAGAAAAACTTGCCGCTACCGGTGATGACAATCGCCCGCACGTCCTGATCACGATCTGCCTTGAGCAGGTAGTCGGAGAGGGCGGCGAGCATCGGGCCGGATATGGTGTTCTGGCGGTCCGGTCGGTTCAGCGTAATGGTGGCGACGTGGGCGTCGACGGAATAAAGGACATCCTGCTGGTCGGTCATTGGGTGCTCCGGTAAAACATCGACGGTAAGGAGTGGCGTCCATCGATGCAACCCCCGTCCGCACTGCATGCAGATCTTTGAGTCGGCGATCGCTCGAGACATCGCATCCTGCAGAGCCAAAAAAATGGCGAAAAATAGTCGGTCCGCAGGCCTTGCGAAGAAGCGGCTGCGGACTAGATTTACCCTACAACAATGCAGTGGCAGTTCAGGGAATGGCACAGAATCAGGAAGGCACGGTAGACCTGCTGGAGATTTATCACGCCCGGCAGATGCGAGCCGAAATTGTCAGTCAGATCCGGCGGTTGCGGCGTCCTGATCCCGCCAATCCGATGATCGATTATGTACGGCGTCGGGAAACCCGCAGTTATTACGAAGCGATGTTGCTGGCGACGGTGGAGCTCCTCAAGAGCCTGGGTGACCGTACAGACCAGCACTGATGTGAGCCAGCCCGTTCGATTCAGGAATCATACGGGCCTGGAGGCTGCGCGGTAGACGTCGGCGCGCTGCCCGGGAGTTCAGACCCGCGCAGGCATCCTTTCTTCGCAGATGTCGTAACCCGCATCGGTGGGAATGCACAACCACACGCCATCGTCGCGCTTTTCGTTCCATGGTTCGATAGGCATCACGAGTTGTTGTCTGCAGTTCGCCAGCGCCTCTTCGGGCGTCGCAAACTTTGCCAGTCGTTCAACATTGCGCAAGGTCGGATAGATGATGGTGCGACGGCCATCGCGGGCTGCAGCGACCGCGTCAGCCGGCTTGATCCACACACTGTCGACATTCTCATGACCATCATGTACGGCCAGGTGATCCTCAGGTGCCACGGCCAGGAAAAAATGGGTATCAAATCGCCTGGGTAGCATCTTCGGTGTGATCCAGTGGGCGAAATGATGCAGCTGATCGCAGGCGAGCCGCAGTTTTTCCTGGTCCAGGAACTCGAGGATACTGATCGCCCCATCATTCAGCTGTTTCTGGTAAGGCTCGAGTGCGGCGAGTCGGCTGCCATCAATCAGTGGCTGTTGCCCTTCTGCACGTGCCAGCAGGACACCACACTCCTCGAAGGACTCGCGAATCGCTGCGACCTGCATCGCGCGCATGGCTGGGTCGGCATGGGCCGAGTCAAGATGTGCGGCGAGGGCCGGATCAAAATCGGCAGGGTCGGCCTTACCACCGGGGAACACCAGCGCGCCCGATGCAAAATCGATCTGGTGGTGGCGCACCACCATGAACACTTCCATCGACTCGCGCTGACGCAACATCAGCACGGTGGCTGCAGGTAGCGGTGTACTGGCTTGTTGTGTCATCGCTTGGCCACGTCGCGGATGAACCGGTTGAGTGTAGCGAGCTTCTGCTCGCGTGGACCGAGAGTGAAATCAGGAACGATCAACTCATCTACTCCAAGCGCAGCATATTCCGCCACGGTGGCGGCGACTTCTTCAGGAGTGCCGATGATCGCCGCCTGCTGCATCTTGTTACCTCGCATCCGTTCCAGAAATGCCGCATCGTCGCTCATGAAGAGGAGAGCGACAGCGCTGCGCCTGATGGATTTTGGATCGCGGCCAAGTGTTTTGCAGTGACCATCGAGGATCAACATCTTCTGCTTGAGTGTCGAAGGTGTACCCCAGACATTCCACTCATCGGCCCACTTTGCCGTGATCTTCAGGGTGACCTGCTCACCACCTCCACCAATCAGCAGCGGCAGCGGTTGTTGGACCGGCTTGGGTTCAAGGCTTGCGTCCTGCAACTGGTAGAACCGGCCAGCAAAGCTGGCTGTGGTCTGAGTGAAGAGCGCCTTGATGACTGCGCAGGCTTCGTCCAGTCGCTGCAACCGTTCGGCGACGGTGTAAAACGGTATGCCGTATTGCCGGTGTTCATTTTCCTGCCAACCGCTGCCCAGTCCAAGAACAACCCGGCCAGCGGTGATGTGGTCCAGTGTGGCGGCCATCTTCGCCAGCACCGCCGGATGTCGATAGGTGTTGCCGGTCACCAGCGTGCCGATGCGCAATCTCGGTACCACGGCGCCGATTGCCGAGAGTGTTGTCCAGGCTTCTGGCCATGGTGCTGTTGTATCGGCCGCGTTGGGCATGAAGTGATCGGCGTACCACAGCCCGTCCCAGCCGGTTGATTCCACATGTCGTGCCAGGGCCAGGACTTCACCATAGGGCTGTGATGGATTGGGCCAGAAACTGAAACGCATGGTTTGACTCGGCGGGGGAGGAGACAGCCATGTTCGCTTATGGAGATGTCTGTGGCAAACTCGGTGCCGGGAAGGATTGGGGTAAGAGCATGGGCGAACTGTGTACGGTACGACTCGTGTTGCGACCGATCGGGCAGGACGATGCGCAGGACCTGCATCAACTCTGGACCAACAAGGAAGTACGTCGTTATCTGTGGGAGAACCGGGTTCTGCCGCTGGATGCGGTCGACAGCATCATCGCCAGCAGTGTCGAATTTCATGATGTGCATGGGTCGGGCTTTTTCGGTGTTCGCACCATGGATGCACCGGACAGGATTGTCGGCTTCTGTGGACATCGCGCCTTTGATTCAGTTGGCGAGTCAGGTGCCGAGACAGAACTCCTCTATGGGATGCACCCGGATTACTGGAGCAGGGGCCTGGGTACGGAAGCGGCACGCTGTGTCCTCGCACATGGTTTCACCCGCTGCGATTTCGAACGCATTATCGCGTCTACCGATACGCCCAATCAGCGATCGGTCAAGGTGCTGCAGAGGCTCGGCATGTCATTCGATCGACGACAGCAACGGCATGGACTCGACACGGTCTTCTACAGCATGACAAAGCGGGAATTCCTGGCACCGCACAAGTGAAGGTTGCTCTGCTTGAAGTACTGATCCGGTTGTCCGGATGTCGTTCGCTGAAAGAAAAGCGCGGACGACTGGGTGGCCTGCGCGAGCGATTTGGACGCAACACGCAGGTTGCGGTGTGCGAATCCGATCACCAGGATATCCACGACCTGGCTGCCTTCGCCTTTGTGGTCACGGCGACCGCCGCGTCTGTGATCGAACAGATTTTCAACGAGATAGAAAGTGATCTGCCAAACCGTATCGATGGTGAGGTGATTTCCATGCAACGACGTTGGCTGGTGTGAGGGATGGGTATGCTGTTGTTCGTGATCGTGATTGCCGTCTTCATTTTTGCATGGGCACGAAATACCCGTGCCAAACGTCAACAATGGGTGGCCCGGCTGCAACTGCCGGGCCTGTGGGTCAGTGAAAACGAAGAGAAACGGACATTGGATCTGGCCGGTGGCCTTGCTTCAGGCACGTATCGTTCCAGTGATCTGGGCAATGGCCAGTGGCGACTGTCGGGCCATACCCTGCTGTTACGCAGTGATTCACAGGAACTGGCCCTCGATCTGGTCTTTCACGATATTGGGAAAATCAGCCTCGAGTGCAGGCCCGGGGAGCGGCGTCTCTACATCAAGCGATCGGGCAATGTGATTCCTCTGGTAACGCGTCAGACGTGAAGACTCTGGCATGAGTGAAGTTGATGGTGCGACGTTGCCCGAATATCGATGAACGTTCGTCAACGTAACTGGATGCTGATGGGCGTCATGCTGATCCTCATCCTGCTCTTCAGTTCATTAGGGGAAACCCAACGCGCACCAACGGCCTATTTCGAGACGCCCATGCCAATGGTGATTGCGCACCAGGGTGGCGATGGGCTGCGCCCTGGTAACACCCTGCTGGCATTTGCCCATGCCGATCAGCTTGGCGTTGATGCGCTGGAAATGGATGTGCATGCAACCCGGGACGGTGTTCTGGTGCTGATGCACGACGATACCGTTGATCGCACGACCGATGGTACAGGGCTGCTCCGGGAGATGCCGTTTGCAGCCGTGCAAACCCTGGACTCGGCGTATCACTGGCCGATTGGCGGCGAAGCCATCTACCGAGGCAAAGGCGTCCGGGTGCCGGCCCTTGCAAAAGTGCTCGAGAGATTTCCGGCGCAGCGTTTCAACATCGAGATCAAACAGGCTGAACCCTCGATAGCCGAGCCGTTGTGCGTGTTGCTTCGTGAACAGGATCGGGCGCTGCAGACCCTGGTCGCTTCGTTCCATGGCTCTGCGCTCAACGAATTCAGGCGGGTCTGTCCGGAAGTGGCAACCAGTGCCGCGCAGGCTGAAATCACAACGTTTTTGCTGTTCAATCTGGTTGGGCTGCCAAAACTGCATGATCCTCGAGCGCATGCACTGCAGGTGCCGATCGAACGCTACGGAGTCGAACTGACCAGCCGCGAACGAGTTGCAGCAGCACGATCGCTTGACCTGTATGTGGATGCGTGGACGCTCAATGACGAGGCGTCAATCACTAATGCACTCGCACGTGGAGTGACAGGCATCATCTCGGATTGCCCGGATGTTGCGCTCAGGGTACGTCAGTCGGTCAGACTGACGCCTCTGCTCAGGAACGACGGTCCATGAGATCAGGGTTTCGCCGTGGTATGAAGTCTTCGTTCGCGCGGTCCGAGTTGCGTCGCTCTTCGGTAGTGTTGCGACGGTCCTGCGGACCACGGCGCCGTTCGACGTACGCAGGCGAACTCTGGCTTTGCGCTGTGGTCTTGCCCATGCTTGATATACTCCCCCGCCTCCCCGGCGATACCCGAATGCTAACAAATTAACTCCATCTGCTCACTACCGGATCGCATCAGGAGCCGGCTTCTAATTTTCACGAACATAGGTTGCACTACCCGTGGCCACGCGCATTGACGATTTGCTTGAAACGGCTCAGGAAATAGCTGATCGGCTGCTCCTGATACTGCCTGTGGGAGGCGGTGTCGACTGGAGTCAGCAACAGGCAGCCATCTGGCGCGCACATGGTTTTGGTCATGTCTTTCATGCGGCGTCTCTGGATACCCGGCTCACTCTCGATGATCTGCGTGGCATCGACCATCAGAAGCAGGCCATCGCTCTCAATACTCGCCAGTTCCTGGCCGGGTTGCCTGCCAACAATGTGCTGCTGTGGGGTGCTCGCGGAACTGGAAAATCCAGTCTGGTCCACGCCCTGGTGAGCCGGTATGCAGTTGACGGGTTGCGAATGGTGGAAGTGAGTCGATCTGATCTTGTCGGTATTGCGGACCTTGGTTCGACGCTGGCGGCGTTGCCGTACCGCTTTGTCGTGTTCTGTGATGATCTTTCATTCGAGGAAGATGATGCAGGATACAAGGCGCTGAAGAGTGCGCTGGAAGGTTCGCTGTTCAAGAATGCGGATAACGTGCTGATCTACGCCACCTCGAATCGCCGACATCTGCTACCGGAGTACATGCGGGACAATCTGCAGGCTCGCATGGTGGAAGGGGAACTGCACGAGAGTGAGGCCGTTGAAGAACGGATCTCACTCAGTGACCGCTTCGGATTGTGGCTGTCTTTTTATCCTTTCCGCCAGGATGCCTATCTGGACGTTGTGCATCATTGGACCCGGCGCCTTGCCCAGCAGCACGGATTGGTGATTGATTCAGCGCGAGACCTTGGTGAGGCCTTCGACGTTCAGGCTGCGGCGTGGGCGTTGGCACGTGGGGTACGCAGTGGTCGTACTGCGCAACATTTTGCCCGGCATTGGGTGGGTAGCCGATTGCTGAAGGACTGATCGCAGCATACCCAGTGAAGTCAAACCCGGTGAAGTCAGTCCCCGCAGGAGTTCCTGTTCAGCTGACCGCGAGCCCCGACTGCACGCGCTTGCGAACCTCTTCGGCCGTTTTTGCAGGCAATCGCGAGCACTGAGCCAACGCCTGCGCCTTGAGCGCTTCCATCCGTGGTCGCTCATGAAGCACCATTGCGCGACGGGCTTCCTGGACCAGCCATTCGACGTTGGCGATTTCATGCGCGAGGCGCAGCGACGATCTTGCCAAGGCAGCGTCTCGATGAGTAATCAACTGTACGGCTGCAGCCTGCTTTATCAGTTGTTCAATGGTGCGCAGTGTACCGGCCGAATCCTGCGCCGATCCGGCTCGGGCAAACATGACTTCGGGGACTGCGTGGTGATTGGCAGAACTCCGGGCCAGAAAAGTGGCCTGCTGTGAAAGTGTTGCCGAATATCGTTCGAATGGACCGTCGTGCAAACGCCTGGCAGCTTGCCGCAACGAACTCGCCACGGCTGCGCGAACAGTCTGCGGCAGCAGGTGCTCGGGCAGGGTGGATACGCACCGCCACAGATCACTGGTGATCTGAACCGCTGACAAATGGCTTTGCAGCGTGCGCTGTCGCCAATAGCGATAACCGAAGGCACCAGCCCCTGCGAGCACACCGAGTGTCAATAGCCAGGAGACGATAACCATTCCTGATTCCTTGGAGATTCTCTTGAGCAAGGTTAGCAGGTGTGGGAAAACTGTCAGGGTTTGGGCGCTCTCGCGTCAGGATGCGGTCGCACTTGACCGTGGGCCAAAATCGTACAAACAATGATCCTGACGGCTGACAGACTTGCCTGACCAACCCGGTGAGGATGGTCACGAACCACACCTACAGGAGCCGATCATGCTGGCAGCCTTGTTTCTGATGCGCTATCGCGACGAAGTACTTGAGTTGGCACGTCAGGCCGCACCCGATCTTCCCGGCAACCCGCGCATAGAGCCGCTGGTCGAACGAATCCATGCCGACGAGCATCTGGTCGACGTGATGCCTCCGCGCCGGGACATGCTCCCCGGTGAAAATGCGTTCTGGTACTGCGTGATGCAGCTTGAGGAGTTTGCCGGGATGACCTGGAAAGGTGCGGCGGAAGAACCTTATGTGCAGTACCTGCTGCAGGATCTGCGCGATGCAGCGGACGCGCTCGCACATAACCGGGAACTGCCGCCTGGTCTGATGGTGCATTGGGACCACCCGGATGACGATGACCCGGACAGTTTCTGGGCCGACGATCTGAAGATCTCCGTTTACCCCATGCCGGTGCTGACCGAGAAGATGAAACAAGCTTTCCCGGACGGGCCACCTGTTGATTTCGGTGATCGCAAGATCGTGCATTAGCCAGTCACCAGAGAAGTGTGTGACAGGTATCGGGGAGTGTCTGGGAGGGTGGTGAGTGGTGTATCGGAGGCGGTGAGGAGTGTGCGGCAGCGGTCTCTGACCGCGAACAGCTTAGTGATCCGGAAAGCATACTCCAGCTAGCGGCGATACCTGCCCCGTCACCCGGCCCACCTCAAGGCGGTTAGTGAATCAGCCGACAGCCAGCGCATCCCAAAATGTTGATAACAAGATGTTGATAGGAAGATGTTGATAGCAAGATTGACACCCCGGAGATGCCTACCTAATATCTCGCGCCTTCCTTCTGTGGGGCCATAGCTCAGCTGGGAGAGCGCTACAATGGCATTGTAGAGGTCGGGAGTTCGATCCTCCCTGGCTCCACCACATACTTCCACGAGATACGCAGAGCATTTGCCCCTGGTCGCCGGACGCGCATATCCAGACCTCTCACATTTCCACCATTTCGACTCTGCGATTGCTGGCCCTGCCGTTTTCTGTGCGGTTGGTACTCTGTGGCGAAAGTGGCCCGACACCATGTGCAGCCAGTCGACCTGCCTGTACTTTGTAGTCATCGACAAGCACTTCAACGACAGCCACAGCACGGCTCCGGGAAAGCTGGAGGTTATAAGTGATGTCACCAGTCGCATCGATATGGCCTACGATGTACACCTAGATTGACGGATTGTCGGCGAGGAAATTTGCGATGACTTCGAGCCCCGGTTTCGACTCTGGATTGATGGTTGCCTTATCGGTTCAAAGAAGATGCCGCCAAGCGCAACCCGACCGTTCAGCATCAGGCCTTCATTGATCGCCTGTGTCGTGACGAGCCCGGTCTCCATCGGTCCAACTTCAACGATTTCTACCTGGTGCCGGACATTGGCCACCAGAACCGCAACGTAGATGTCCTGGCCGTCGCGGGTTCCTGTTGCTGCGATGTAGCGCATGCCTGGCGGAAACATAACGAAGATCTGTGACACGCCCGCCCGGCTTGATGCCCAGGCCCGCCCACATTCGGTGGCCGCACAGGCAAAGAGGATCTCGAAACCACCTTGCTCGAAACCTTCGCGATAATTGCTGTGGATTCCGTGAGCCGAACGTTCTTTGGGGCTTTCATCCGAAAAACGCATGACATTCCTTTCGACCTTGAGGGTCTGCAGCGCTTCTTCATCCGTCTCCTCTTTGTCGTTGACAGCCGTAAGAATATTGAAGGGAAAGCATGATCGTGCCGTCGCGTGGCAACACTGCCGGTCCAGGTAGACACCGCCGGGTGGTTGCGTACCTCCGCAGCGTAACTCATCGTAGAAACCAAAAGAGCCAGCGCGACGTTCACGAACGTGGTTCAGTGCATCACCTGGCCGGCAGTGCGGCAAAAGTCTGACTGCAAGTGACAAAAAAAGTGGCGTCTCGTCTGTTTGCCTGAACTCTGTGTGGAACGCGAGAAGTTGGACCAGCCTTTGGCGCAACCTGCGCCTTCTGATTAAATCCGAGCAGTGTCTGGGAACAGGGCAGAAGGCATGCAATCTTTCTGCTGTCTTGAAGGCAGCTGTCTCATCCGCCTGATCCGTTTACCTTGTCTGCGGCCTCGTTTCGGCGCACAGCAAGTTCCGCCTGAATTTCTTCGACGCGCGTCCGGTTCAGCCGATAGCCGAGATAAAACAGGAGTATCAACAGACCGAAGATAGAGGTCAGCGGGCCTGCGACCATACCGAGGAGGAACAGGACATCCTCCGGAACCTCTCCAGGCGCTGCACCTCGCGGAAACGAAATCAGGTCCAGTCCAATACCGCCCAGTATGCTGGCCAGTGCACCGGCGGCTTTGAAAGCGAACGATCGCGCGGAAAAGATGATGCCTTCGTGGCGCTCGCCAGTGAGCAATTCCTGCTCGTCAGCCACGTCGGCGAACATGGAGTTCAATGTGACCAGCACAGCGGGTCCCGCGAGCCCGCCGATGAATACGAAAGTGAGCAGGAGGGTCAGCAGTTCCGGCGTGCCATTGGGGGGCAGCACATCGGTAAATAGCCGCAGACAGATCATCACGTTGGTATTCAGGATGATGATCGAAGAGAGCAGGATCAGGATTCGCCGCTTGTCGTACCTGCGGGTGAGCAGCGGCGCAAGGGCGATGGAAAAAGGTAACGCCGCGATGGCCGTTGGACCCATCCAGCGCATGCTCTCGGTCTGCAGTTCCCAGAAATGGACGTACATGTAGACCATGAAGGTGCCTTCGATGCCCAGCATGATCACGGCGCAGAACAAGCCAGCGAACAGCATGAAAAACGAGCGGTTGCTGAAGGCGGTCATGATCTCGCCGATGAGTCGCCGCAGGCTCAGGCGCTCCTCAACCGCAAATCTTGCTACGGGCAGGTGCGGTATCTCCTTGAACGTGCCCCACATGAAAAGTCCGATTGAAACAACGATCCCGGCGGCTGCAGACAATGCAAACGGGGTATATCCCTCCCGGTTGAGCATGCCATGTGGTGATTCAGCCGAAGTCGGAAAGAAGAAAGTGAGCATCAGAAAGGCAAATGCCGAAGCGCCCAGGGTGCCGAACAGCTGACTGTAGGCAAACACGCGTGAGCGATCCACGTAGTCCTGAGCCATCTCCGCACCCAGCGCCAGATGTGGGATGTGGTAGAGCGTGAGGAACAACCGCGCAAGCACGGCAAACACCACCAGCCAGCCGAAATAGAACATCTCGGACATGCCTGCAGGTGGATTGAACAAGGCGATGACACATAGCGCCAGCGGCACGGCGGAGAGCGCGATCAGAGGGTGACGACGTCCCCAACGGGTTTTCAGCCGATCCGAGATCGAACCGGCGAGCGGGTCAGTGATGGCATCGAAGAGGAGCGCAATGCCCAGTGCCAGACCTGTCAGCACCCCGGAAACCTGGAGTATCTGATTGAAGTAGAACAGCGTGAAGGTACCAAAGACAGCGAGCGTTATACCTTCCGCTGTCTGACCAACCCCGAACCCCAGCTTCGAACTAAAGGGAAGTACGCGTGTCATGGTGGCAATGTGCATGTCTTGCAATCGAGGATAACCTGAGGTGGGCTGACTTGTCGAAAGTTGTCTGGTCCGACGGCACGCCTCCGGCATCCGACTACGGCGATTTCCCGGCAATGACCCGCTTGAGCTGAACCCGCTGAAAAAAGACCCTGCAGACCTTGCGTGGATGTGCTCTTCTCAAGTTCGACTCCGGACAACATGGAACGAACTGGTCACATGCAAGACAGAGATCGTGAGGGGGGTGGGGGGGGAGGTAGCAGATTCCGACGGATAATCACTTCGCGATTAAACAGAAACTGGCTGGTGCTAAAAAGTTCTTTACGGTCCGTTCCGCTGATTGAATTTTGGCAACGTATCCGGAGGAGTCTTGAATACAGCGCTGCCGGAGCTGTACTTGACCCTCTCATCGCAATAGTCGGATAACAAGACTTCTCACCGGAGTCTGTGTTCTCCCCGACGCAGCATTACGTCATCACTCGCTGTGTTCAGGTGAGGGAGGTGGTAGCCGGCTGGAACGACGGGTGAAAGATCCCCGGGGATTCTGGTTCGCTTTCAACCAGAAACGAGCCGCGGCTTTGGATTTTGGTGCGGACCGGGTCCCGCTTGTGCATCGGTGATCACCTTGCAGTCCATCGGTATCAGGATTGATTCCGTCACCACCGGAAGGGAAACCCTGATCAACGGGTTTCCTGCGTAGTGCATGGATGCATCACCATTTTTGGAGCGTGAAACGCTGGCCTCTTTTTACCGCACTGGGCGAGGAACGGGACGACCCGGACTGGTGAATCTGAAAACGACGCTCGACAAGGTAGCAGGACACTCCGCGCATGAGTAACCATCACCTGGTTTGCATACGGCGGTGAAGATGCTGCGTTTGGAATCTGGTCTGTCTGTTTGCGACCGATGGTAAACACAGAAGTCGAGATAGTGATCAGCGTGAAATGGTTCGGGAGCCGAGAAGACCAGACGCTTGTAGAGCCAGAACAATCGGACTAACGACTCAGATGCTTCGCCAGCGCGTAGTACAGCAACGGGCCGTCGGTGTCGTTGCTCTCGTTGGCGCCACCTTCTGCATCCGGACTGGATGATTGCTTGACCACAACCAGCTCAGCGCTGGGATCGAGGTAGATGTATTGACCGTGAATGCCGATGGCGCTGACGGCCTTGTGCGGATTGTTGAAGGTCCACCATTGGTCGTGACGCATAGGCCACGTTTTTGTACCAGTCATCCTGATAGAAGCGCGTAAAGGTGTTGGTGTCACCTGCCTGCAGAATGCGCCTGGCAACGGTTTCCGGGATGATCTGCTGACCATTGAATCGACCACCCTGGAGAATCATCTGGCCGACCCGCGCTGCATCGCGCGCCGTGATGTCGAGTCCACCACCTGCCATCTCGGTACCCGCGCCGTCCACCCAGATGTAACCATCCCGCTCAACACTCATCCGTTGCCATAAACGTTCCGACAGGTTCGCGTCCACTGACTTGTTGGTGACCTGCCGCATGATCCAGCCCAGGACATCCGTGTTTGGAGTGACGTAGTGAAAACCCTCGCCGTGGGTGCCTTGCTTTTTCAGGGTTGGCAGATAGTCGTAGATCGTGAGTGGCCCTTTGTAGTCCGGTCCTGGCTCGCCGGAAAACCGGAATACGGCGCCGTACCTCGCAATGTCGGAAGCGGGATCATCGTAGACTTCTGAATACGAGACTCCGGTTGTCATGTCGAGGACCTGCTGGACCGTTGCATCCCCAAATGCGCTGTCTCGCAGTTCAGGTACATAAGCTGCGACGTGCTTCGAAAGGTCTACCTTGCCTTCGTCTGCAAGCGTCAGCATCAACATGCCCACAAACGACTTGGTCGCCGAAAACATCAGATGCTGGGTATGGGCCTGCTGGCCGTTCATGTAACGCTCAAAAATGATCTTGCCATGATGCAAGATGACAAAACCATCGGTATGCGATTCGTTCAGGAATTGATCCAGCGAGAGCATGCGGCCCTGACGCACCGGCGCGGAAAAAGTGCCGATATCCTTGAGTTCCACTGGCAATGGCACCGTGGGGTTGGCGCCACGCCAGACTTCCCGGGTGGGTTGCAGTTCGCGAATATGCTGCAGTGACCACCGGTTTTTTGGCGGTACGGAAAAGTCCTGCTGGCTGATACGCTGCTCGGCCGGTGGTGGGAACCCCTGCATCCATT
>Ga0163144_10013263_pt1 | contig 17218 bp, 15 predicted proteins | sample OliLak19BULKMAT1_FD_123175 | JGI IMG/M metagenome (GOLD analysis project Ga0163144, IMG submission 123175) | Freshwater microbial mat bacterial communities from Lake Vanda, McMurdo Dry Valleys, Antarctica - Oligotrophic Lake LV.19.BULKMAT1 | ecosystem: Environmental > Aquatic > Freshwater >... | reverse complement strand
CGTCTTGGTTTCTGCCGAGATTATTAATCTGGCCGACCTAATCCTTCCTGACAAGGGTCTCTTGCCGGCGGATCAAGTACGTCGGATTGTCGTTGACGACGCGTTGGTCGATACCGGCGCTACCACGCTTTCGATGCCGAAAAGCCTGATCGACAAATTGGGTCTCGCGCCGGGACGCACGCGCCAAGCCCGGACCACCGCCGGGTACAAGACCGTCCAGATGCACGGTGCGACCAAGCTGATCATTCAAGGCCGCGAATGCCTCTCGGATGTCACCGAACTCCCCAAGGAATGCCCCGTCCTGATCGGCAACCCGGCCCACGACGGCGAACAGATGATCCAGTTGTTCTGATTCTGACCGGGAAACCTCGGAAACTTTTTTCGTCTCCCCGCGTCTAAGCAAAGTTCCCATCAGCCCAACAAGTTTCCATTCTCTCTCGGGTATTCCCATGAACTCTCGAATCACGGCGTTGGTTTGTCTCTGCTTGATTGTCGGCTTGTCCCTGCCGACTACGCTCTGGGCGAGGTATGCCCGCCCGCAATTAGCAGAAACCCCCGTCGCGCGGTTGATCGAAAACCTCAGTGCCATTGTCGCCAAGAACCCTAAAGACGCCCAGTCCCGGTACAACCTGGCCCGGCTTTACGGCATGGCCTATGCCCAGAAAAGCGAGACGCTCCAAGCCAGGATAGACGGCGACTCAAAAGGCCCCTGGTTTGGCTACGAACCGAAATTCGTTCCCTTTGAACCGCAAGCAACCGCCGACGAGGCGAAACTCAAACAAGCCCAGGAAAATCTAGCCAAGGCGATCAGCACCTATCAAGAAACGATCAAACTCGATCCCAAACTGCTCGCCGCGCGATTGGGCTATGCGTGGTGCTTGGAACAAGCGGGCAAGAAGGCCGAGGCCGTCGCCGAATATCGCAAGGTGATCGAGCAGGGGTGGGAACAAGAAAAGAAACTTGAAGCGGGAGGCCTCGGCGGACATTACATCACGGCCGAAGCGGCCGATTATCTCAAACCGCTGCTCGATCCCGAGAAAGACAAAACCGAGATCGCCGAGCTCGAAAAAAAGTCCGCCCAACTCCGCGCTTTGCCCCGGCCGATCACGCCCCTTGTTATCCCGCTGCAATCCGGTCTGAATGCGGCCGCGTTGGAAGACCGCGCAGCGCAAGTTGATTTCGATCTCGACGGCACGGGCAAAAAAGTCTGGTCGTGGATCACGCCCCAAGCGGGCTGGTTGGTCTATGACCACGCGCAAGAGGGACGCATCAACAGCGGGTTGCAGCTCTTCGGCAACGTCACGTTCTGGTGCTTCTGGGACCACGGTTATCATACTTTGGCCGCGCTCGACAATAATGCCGACGGGCAACTCAGCGGGACGGAACTCGACAAACTCGCGATCTGGCGCGACGTTAACGGCAACGGCGTGAGCGAACCGGGCGAAGTTCGCTCATTGGCGTATCACGGGATTGTCGCATTGGGCTGCCGGTCAGAAGCTTTGGCGGCGCATCCCGACCAGATTCAGCACGCGCTGCAGGGAGTGACGTTTGCCAGCGGCGAAACGCGGCCGACGTTTGATTTGATTTTGCGACCCCAAGCAAGCGATCCCACGAAATGATTTATGGAATAACTTGCAGTGCAACGAATCGACCGCAATCATTGAGGGAAGTTTACGAGCCGCCAACCACATCATCAACGAAATTCAGATACTATCCGCAAGGGAGCAATCAGATGCCGTATCGATCCTGTGCCGCAATTCGCGGAAGCATGAGCGGTGGGAATTTCAATATGTCTGACACGCTTTCCGCGTTGCTGTGTTGCTCGTTGCTTGCGGTCATGTTCTTTGCATCGGGCGGTCAGTCGCTTGCCGGGCAAGAAATTGAAATCCTCCAACCGGTCCCGCCCCCCGGTCCGCAACCGGTTCCCGGGCCGGGGCAGCCGGAAAAGCAAATTGAACCCGATAAGCCGGAATTCAAAATTCCTCCGGCTGCCGAAATCCCGGGCGAGATGCACGCCGAATTTTCCGATCAAGGCAATCTGCCGCTGACCATGTTGGACCAACAGTTGGAGTTGGAAACGCGGTTTGGCAAGTTGACGATTCCGATCGCCGAAATCCGCAAGCTCGAACTGGCGACGCGCGTCGCTCCTGAGCTGCGCGAAAAAATCACCGCCGCGCTGGACGCGCTGGGGAGCGAAAACTTCGCCAAGCGCGAAGCGGCCACGAAGGAACTGCTTGGCTATCGCGAAGCCGCCTATCCGCAACTGGTGCAACTCAGCCGCGCTTCCGATCAAGAAGTCGCCCGCCGCACGCTGGAGCTGGTTGAAAAGCTCCGCGAGTCGCTCCCCGCCGAACGCCTTCATGCCCGCACGGCCGACCTGGTCACGACTTCCGATTCGATCATCGCCGGCACGCTCACCGCGTCCAAGCTCAAAGTCCGCACCAAGCAGTTCGGCGAGCAGGAACTCCGTCTGGCCGATCTCCGTTCCTTGAGCGCCCGCCCCCGCGAAGAGAGCGACCCGCTTCCCAAGCAAATCCTTCCCGATCCCGGTTCGCTGACGCAATTCACGCAACAGGTCGGAAAATCGTTCCACTTCGGCGTCACCGGCAACAATAACGGCACGGTCTGGGGGACGGGCGTCTTCACCACCGACACCAGTTTGGCCAGCGCGGCCGTCCATGCCGGCGCGCTGAAACTCGGCGAGGCGGGCGTGGTCAAAGTGACGATCGTCCCCTCGCCGCCGCAGTTCAACGGTTCGCTGCAAAACGGCATTAACAGCCATTCCTACCCGCAATACACGGCCGCGTTTAAGATCGCGAAAGTCCGCGTGGCGAAACAGGGGGCGACGCCGTGAGGGGTGGGTGGCGGGTGCTTGGTGTCGGGCGCTGGGTGGCACGTCCTGAAAGGGCGTGGTCAGATGCATTCACGCTGAAAGCGTGAAATATTCCAGCCCAGGGTTGGCGAGCGCAGCGAGCTACCCTGGGTCCATCGCGAGAACACAATCACAACCCTGTAAGGGTTGCAGCGTATCGATCTCATTGGGAAATAGCGACGGTCCTCCGCCGCTGCGCGGCTAGTGCTTCAATTGTTTCGATTTCCGTGGACTCGCGTCCACGGCTACGCTCCCTCACCGCTGCGCGGTGAAATGCGCATGTTTCATGAGTACCTGACAAGGATTTTCCGATAATTCTAGCCCGACGCGGTAGCGAGGGATGCGGCGTTACAGATCCCTTGATTGCGTTGCGGGCTAAGATTCGCTCCCCTTGCTTACGCGGCGGGCTTAGAATCACGTTAGGGGGTCGGGAGTCTTTGGCGTGCAATGTCATTGCAATGGAAATGGCGAATCCAGCCAAAGACTCCCGACCCCTGCTCAATGCACCAACGAATAGAGCAGCACGTTCATGCTGATCCGTTCGGCGTCGTCGCGGCTGTAGCCTTCGCATTCTAGCGAGTCGTGCCGCTCCAGCGCGCAGCTTAGATCGTATTTCGAGAAGATCACGCCATAGCGGTCGCCGACCTGGATCCCTTCCAACTCCGGCGGGCCGACGCGCTTTCGCGCGTCGAGCGGTTGATCGGCTCCGCCGCTCGGCTCGCGCCGCGCCACTTGCGAAAGATCAAACCCGCCATATTTCTTGGTCAGCATCACATGGTTGGCCGGGATCGCCGCCAGCTTGGTTTGCGGAAAGATTTCCTGCATTTCCTGGCGGAACGCGTCGGAAAACGCTTTGCTCGAACAGATCGAGTCGGCGAAAATCGTCCCGCCCCGCTCGACATATTCGCGCAGCCGTTTCCGCTCGGCCGGCGTGAGCTTGAATCCGCTCCGCCCGTGCATGAAGACAAAGTGATAATCAAAGATCGAGTCGCTGGCGATATCGATCAACCGCGGCTCGACGGCCACGCGGAAATCGAGTTGGTCCTTCGCCGCGCGGAGGATTCCCGGCAGCGCGCCGGGGGCCGTGTCGCAGCCGCCGTTGTGCTTGAGCTTGGCGATATAGACCAACGCGCGGTCGTCGGTCGCCGGTTTGCTTTGATCGATTTTCAGATTCAGGTTTTCGTCCTTGCTCTTCAACTCGCGATTGGTGGCATAGGCCAACACGTTCACCCCGATCGCATACGCGCCGTTGATCTGCTTGAAAGTCGTGGGCGAAAAATCGGTCTTGCGCCAGGTGTTCAGCTCCCACCAGCAACCCAAGTTTCCCGGCGGATCGCTGGCCTTTCGAGACGGCACATACACCAGGCACGTCCGGCAGCCGTAATCCACGCCCCAAATCGGCCGCACTGCCTCGGGCGGAACGGGAAGTTCGGCCCGCCAGATCGGGTGTTCCGGCCCGAGCAATTTGAGCTGATGCTCCGGCTTGTCGGCGAACATTTTCTGGACGGTAGCGCGAAACGACTTATCAAAATCCGGCCCGTTCTCGCAGCACGCCTCGACGAAAATGAACCCGCCCCGGTCGATATAGTCGCGGAGCAATTGCACTTTATCGGCGGCGAAATCCTCGGTCTTGCTGCCGCTCAAATACAGCACCGGCGATTGCAGCAAATCCTCGAGCGTCGCCCGCTCCAGATCGACCACCTGCCAACTCAGGCCGATGGGGAATTCGCGTTTCCAGGCTTGCTCGACGAACGTGGTGAGATTGGCCGCGTCGTTGCGGTGGCGGTTCCAGGCGTTGTCGTTGCCGTATTTCGCCTTGGCGATCACGACGGGCCGCCGCCCTTTGCTCAAAAACAATAGCGCCAGGCAAGTCGAGTCGATCCCGTCGGAATCGTTGTTATCGACCCACCTGCCGTCGGCCACGCTTTGATTCCGCACCAAATGTTCGGCCCCTTCGCGATACCAATCGTGCGGGCGGCCTTGATTGCCGTAAAAGAACCGCCGCCCGGTGAGCCGCCCGATCCGCTCGATTCCATAGAGGTAATACAACGTCCAACCGACGCCCGCTCCGGCGAGCGACGAGGGATTGGTGCGAACGGTAAAGTGTTTGCCCAGCCAGGTCAGACCGCGCTCGACCGAGGTGTCGGTTTTGTGGATGCGGCAACAGCTTATGCCGTTGGCGTCGAGTTTGGCGTCTTCCTCGCCGGAAAGCCGCGCTTGCGCGATCGTCACCGACGCGACTCCCGCGCAGGTCATGCTTCCCGTGCCGGGCAGATCGCGGCCGAACGCCTGGCCGCTGTTGAAGTAGCCCCACGAGCCGTCATTATTCTGGCCGTCGGTCCAATAGGATAAGGCGTTTGCCCAGGTCGAGTTTTTGATCACCACATTTACCCTCGCGCGCTCGGCTTCGTGCAGGCCGAGGATCGCAAATTGGGTGTTAGAGTTGTCGGGCCGGCCGTTGGGTTCATCATAAGCCCAGCCCCCTTTGAGCGCGCCTTGCGTAACCTGCTTGCTTTCCAACCAGAGGGCGTGCGTTTTGATGTTGCCGGCGTTTTGCTTGGCATCGGCGGCACTGCAGGCCATGACGATCAGCGCGCTGGCATAAACTTTTTCCGGCTTCAATGCCCGTAAATAGTTCATTGCCGAGACGATCTGCGGATCGTCGGCCGGCACGCCGCTATTGAGCAGGGCCAGAACGCAGAGCGCGGTCACGCCCCCCGGCTGCTCGGGATGGCCGTTCCACGAGCCGCCGTTGTTTTGCCGCTTGCGGAGGAACTCGACCCCCTGCTCGATGGCGCCGCGGACTTGCGCGGCATCGACCGGCCCGCGCTGCAAGCCGGCTTGCGGCCGCGCTTCGCGGAGCAGTCCGCAGAGACTGCCGATCAAAATTAAGCAGCAAAGCCAGGCGTGAATTCCGCGGGCAAGCATGAGTTGATTCCTGCCGAGTTCCAAGTCGTCGAGAGCGGTTCAAAACGGCAGTCAGCTTGACGAAAATCTGAGCCGTGCTGTTATCGTTATTATAGCACAATTGTCCTCAAGCTCAGGAGCGTGAATGCGGAATCGGATTGCCCGCTTTCCGCACGGCCACTAAGATAGAGTTGGCAGAGCTTCGCCGCGCGCGGCTAACTCCGTTTTCGCCGCCGCCATGCTCTTGATTGCTCACCCTCCCCAAAAATAATCCACCCGTCACGAACCCCCCGAACCGCGTGTCCACAAAACCCCGCAGTCTTGGCGATTTCTTGCAAGAATTTTCGCAGCATCGCCATGTGATGCGCGAGGAACTTCAAAAAGTCATCATCGGCCAAACCGAAGTCATCGAGCAGCTCTTCGCCGCGATTTTTACCCGCGGGCATTGCCTGCTCGAAGGGGTGCCCGGCCTGGCGAAGACGTTGATGGTCAGCACCCTGGCGAAAATCCTCGATGTGGGCTTCAAGCGGATTCAATTTACGCCCGACTTGATGCCTTCGGACATCACCGGCACCAACGTGCTGGAAGAGGATGATTCCGGCAAGCGGCATTTTCGGTTTGTCGAAGGGCCGATTTTCACCAACATTTTGCTGGCCGACGAAATCAACCGCACGCCGCCGAAAACGCAAGCCGCGCTCCTCCAGGCGATGCAGGAACGCGAGGTCTCGGTCGGACAAACGACGTACAACCTGCCCGAGCCGTTCTTCGTGATCGCCACGCAGAACCCCATCGAGCAGGAAGGGACGTATCCCCTGCCCGAGGCGCAGCTTGACCGATTCATGTTCAACATCAAAGTCGGTTACCCTTCGGCGGGCGAGGAGGAGCAAATCCTGGCCAGCACCACTCGGAACGAAAAGCCGACGGTCAACAAGGTGCTCAGCGGCCGGGCAATTGTGAATTTGCAAAAGCTGGTCGGCAGCGTGGCGGTGAGCGAATACATTATTAAGTATGTGTCGCGGCTGGTCCGCGCCACGCGTCCCAAAGACGATTCGGCTCCGCAATTCGTGCGCGAACTGGTCGATTGGGGCGCCGGTCCTCGGGCGGGGCAGTTTTTGATTCACGGCGGCAAGGCGTTGGCGGCGATGGACGGGCGGTTCAGCGTGGCGATCGAGGATATCCGCAAAGTGGCGATCCCCGTGTTGCGGCACCGCGTGAGCACGAACTTTCAAGCCCAAGCCGAAGGGATCAACAACGAGATGATCATTGAGCGGCTATTGGCGGAAACGCCGACGCCGGAGATCCCGAAGATGGTGCGGTGAGGAGATTTGCGATTGGCGCTTTTCATTGAGCGGTTTTTTGAGGATTCAACTCATGTCTCCGGGCGTGATCTTCGACGAACGCGTACGCGTCCCATTTATCGCCTCGTTGGCGGAATTTCGCCAGTGGGCAAGTTCCGCCGAATTTCCTGAGTCGGGCCGCATCGACTATTTGGATGGGCAAATCGAGGTCGATATGTCGCCGGAAGACATTTTCTTTCACGCCACGTTGAAGACCTGCGTTGCGGCGGCGATCTTTTCGCGTGTTGAAGAGCTTGCCAGCGGTCACGTTTGCACGGATCGCACGCGGGTGTCGTGCGTCGAAGCCGACTTGTCGGTCGAGCCGGATATCGTTTACATTTCGGACCGAGCCATTGATACCGGGCGGGTGCGGCTGATTCCCAAAGCGGGCGAGGAACCGGATCGCTTTATCGAAATCGAAGGCGGTCCGGATTTGGTGGTCGAGATCGTGAGTGATTCGTCGGTTGCGAAAGACACGCTTCGCCTTCCCGCCGCTTATCTCGCGGCCGGCGTTAAGGAACTTTGGCTCATCGACGCCCGCGGCAAGGCGCCTGCTTTTCAGATACTTTCCATCGTCCGCGGCAAGTATGCGGAAAACAAGCCCGATGAGCGCGGATATCGCCGCTCGCCCGTCTTGCGATGCGTTTTTCGTTTGGAGCGGAAGCGGAATCGTCGGGGACGGTATGTGTATAAGTTGGGTGAGCGGGTAAAATAGAAAAGCAGATCATAATGTAAATAACCCTAAGAACATTCAAGTATCTTTGCTCGATCACAAATGCAAAACAATCGAATTACTGCCGTTGAACTTCTTAACTACCGCTCGATCAAGAGCGAATTGATCAAATTCGATCCGCGATTGACTGTCTTGATTGGTCCGAACGGCGGAGGAAAAACGAATATCCTCAAGGCAATTGAACTCCTTTCAGCATCGGCACAAGGCAATTTATCGAAACAGCTACGCTCGACAGGGGGAATTGACCAGAATCTCTATTTCCAGCAACGGCCTGGATTGCTTGAACTCACAGTCTTTCATGAAACCTCGGACAAGAACAACGCCTTATTCCCACTCAACGATATAGCGGGATACCAGGGCTGTTTCGGATACCTCTTGGCCTTATCGCAATTCGGAAATGCACAAAACTATGAGATTCGCGAACGACTAGGAACTGTTGGTGGCAAACCGTTGCTGCAACAGTATCGCGACGAATTCTTGCTGTTGTATGGCGAAAACGAAATCAACACTAGCGTCGCACCTAGGGGTTCTCCCGAAGAAACACTACTTAGCAAAATTGGGATTTTATCATCCTCGTACGATGCACAGATCATTTACGCCCAAGGTTTAGCATCATGGAAGTTCTTCCAATCGTTTGATACCACAGCCAATTCTCCCATTCGTCGCGACGTGATCACGCGGTATGACGCACAGCTTGAACCCGACGGCCAAAATCTGGTCGAGGTGTTGCATACGCTCTGCACTTCCAGCAAAGAATTTAAGGAAGACTTGTTCAACGCGATGGACGTGGCGTTCGAGGGGGAATTTGAAGAATTGATTTTCGCCCCCTCGGCCGACCAACGGATTCAAATGAAAGTGCGCTGGAAGAACTCTCCCAAGCCGATTTCCGCCGCCTTACTTTCCGACGGAACACTGCAGTTTCTTCGCCTGATCGCGATCCTTGCTAATCCCCAACCGCCCGACTTGGTCGCCATCGACGAGCCGGAGTTGGGATTGAACCCGAGAATGATGCGTGTGATTGCAGCGCTAGCAGACCGTTTTTGTGAAACGTCGCAACTAATATACGCCACTCATTCAATTGCGATGCTTGACGCGATCCAATGCCTTAATCCTCTGATTGCCGTCGTAGAATGCAAATCTCAAGAAAATCAACCTCCCCGAACCATCGTGAGCAATCCCTCGGCGGATCGATTGGAACATTGGATCGAGAATTATACCTTGGGTGAACTTTTCAAGATGCAAGAATTGGAGCGTATGTCGGACGACGTGACGGAGCCTGCACAGTCATGAGAATTACCATCTATGTGGAAGGCCAGACTGAGCAAGGGAGCCTCCGTGATTTCTTTCAGCGATACCTGCAATCCAATAACATTCAACATATTGGCATCGATATACCCCCACCCAGTGGTTCGGGATTTTTTCAAGCGCGGTATCTTAAACGAGTACGAACGATTCTCGATCAGCCGAAAAACGATGTGATTGCGGTGCTCGGATTGGCCGATTTTCTGAAATTTCCCAAACTCATCGAATGTCCTAAACAGCACGAAGATCAAGCTACCCAGATCCAGTGGCTGAAAACGGAACTTGAACGCGCAGTTGACGACAGCCGTTTTCAGATGTTTTTTGCCGTATATGAAATTGAAGCTTGGTTATTGAGCCAACCGGCGATTTTTGCCGCTTCTATTGCGTCGAAACTTGGCAGCATACCCCAACCGGAAAATATTCCAGAGCCGTACAAATTCATCAATGACTCCTATCTCAGCGTGACGCGAAAGGAGTACGACAAAGTGATTCACGGCAGAAGCCTCTTTCAGAAACTTGATCCAACGACTGCATCCGCCAAGTGTCCGCATTTGCGAATGCTGCTCATGTCGCTGGCAACCTTCGCAAAACTACCTTAATCCATGTCCAGCGTCGAAAAATATCTCAAGCCCGAAGTCATCCGCCAAATCTCGCGGCTGGATCTCCGCGCGCAGTTTATCGTCAAAGGGTTTCTGCAGGGGATGCACTCTAGCCCGTTTCATGGGTTTTCGGTCGAATTTAGCGAGCACCGCAAGTACACGCACGGCGACGATCCCGCCGATATCGATTGGCTGGTCTATGCCAAGACCGACAAATACTACGTCAAAAAATTCGAGGCCGAGACCAACATCACCGGTTATCTGGTAATGGATTTGAGCGCGTCGATGGCCTATACCCATCGCCAAACGCTTAGCAAGTTCGAGTACGGCATCTGCCTGGCCGCCGCGCTTTGTTACCTGATGGTCATGCAGCAGGACCCCGTGGGGCTGATCACGTTCGACACGCAGTTGCGGCAATCGCTGCCCGCCAAGAGCAAGCGGACGCAACTCGCGCAGGTGTTGTCGCTGCTGGCCAAACTCACGCCGACCGGCCAGACCGACATCGCTAAAAGCCTCGTCCAGGTCGCCGCCATGCTGCGGCACCGCAGTCTGGTGATGATCTTTAGCGATCTGCTCACCGACCCCGAGCCGATCAAGCAATCGCTGGCCCGCTTGCGACACGGCGGGCATGACGTGATCTTGTTTCACATCCTGGACGAGGCCGAAGTTTCGTTTCCGTTCACGGGCATGGTCGAGTTGGAAGAGCCCGAAAGCCGTGACAAGCTGCAGATCGACGCCGACCATTTTCAAGCTGAGTATCGCGAGCAGATCCGCGCCTGGCGCGAAGATTATAAAAAGTATTGCTTCCAAAGCGGCATCGACTATGTCCCGCTCGATACCAGCATGCAATTCGACCGGGCATTGACGGAGTATCTGCTGAGTCGGCGGCATCGGTATTAGGGTCAGTCGCGCGCTGTTTTCAGGATCAACGGCGCCGCGAATGAATTGCGTCAGTGTGGGATAAAATTTGACAACCGGTCGTTGCGGTGATACATTTGTAATACATTGTACTAACCACGGAGTTCGCCATGATCAAAACCCTGACCAAACACGGTAACAGTTACGCCTTAGTCATTGAGAAGCCGATTTTGGAGTTGCTGCGGATCACGCCGGAGACGCCGTTTGAAATCATGAGCGACGGACAGTGCCTGGTCCTGACGCCCGTTCGGGAGAACAAGGAAGAGAAGAAGTTCCAGAAGTCGCTGGAAACGATCCACACGCGGTTCGGCCGAGCGATGAAACGGTTGGCGGAGTAAGCGCTCATGGCGGATCCTTGGTTCTTGGATATCGTACAGGTGAACCCGCATAGGATTATCTTTCTCTTTCTCTTTGTATTTGCCTTATAGGCTGCAACGGAGCCACTCTGGTTTGACAAACATTGGAGTTACTGAATGTTTTTAGAAACAAGTTTAGTTACTGTTTCGCCCTTACAGGGCTTTAAGGTTTTGACTGTGGCCTGATTCCCAGGGCTTCGCCCTGGGCTTTAGAATTACGCCCCGTTGGGGCTGAACAGAATTACGGACGAACTCTTGAGAGTATATTCTGGTGTGTGACGATATCGGCACATCTTAGCGAATATACGTCTATGACGAACGGACAATTCTCGCCTACCCTACCCCCTCCCATTCCCCCCGCGCGATCCCTTCATCGGAAATCAGATTGGGGATGCGATCGAGAATCGGATACAGCACCTCGCCATCCTCGCGGAGCAGGCCCCCTTCCAGCGGACGAGTCAAGACGGTCGCGGACCGATTGCGAAAGTTGCCCCCCGCGATCGCCGCGTTGATCCGCGCCAAAAGTGCCGGCTCGGCCACGCGCAAGGTTTGCCGGCTCTCGGGGCAGCGCAAATAGGCCAAATGTGCGGCGGGGAGCGGCGAATCAAACTCGGGCATGGGCGTGGCAGCGGCTCAGAGAAGAAGATCCGAAAGTTCCCAATATAATCCAACGGCCGTCGCGAGAAAACCGCCTTGGCTGCTTTAAAACCATTTTCGGTGTGTGCCACTGGCTGTGCCAGTGGGGTCAGACTTCGCTCGCCAACTAGTCAGCAAATAAAAATGCCACTGGCAAAGCCAGTGGCACACGGTTTTTTTGCAAATCTCGCGGGACGAATCTATTCCTCCGCCAATTCCTGTACTTGCAACTTGTCCGGGGCGCACATCCGCCGCCGCCGCGGCGACTTGGATTGACTCCACTCTTTCGTGAGCGTTTCAAACACCTCGGGTGTTTCGTAGCGGATGATGTTTTTGCCCTCGGGCATCGGGCCGATCAGGCCGCGAAACACGGGCATTCCCCGCAGTCCCAGATCGGTGCTGCAATCGTCGATGCCGATTTGGGTATGCGTCCGCAGGAGATTTTCAGATTGGCCATAGTCGCGAATGCGCAGCTTGCCGTCCGCGCCGCGCGTGACCACGCGAAATGTGTCTTTTGGCATGTTCCTATTCAGGAGGGAAGAAGGAAAGGCGATGCCCGGCGGATTCCTTTCCCCGTCACACCCGAATGTTCGACAATCTCGATTTTGCCCGACCGCGTTTGTATCCGACGGTCAAGCAATCCCTGGAATCGCGAACAGTAAGGGAAATCGGCCGCTGCCGCGCCAAAGCCGAGAGATTTCGCCCGCTCCGTTCCGATTGGTCAAACCGGAACAACGCGCAGCGTTGGAAGCAGCTGAATTCAAGTGCGGGTGCAATGAAGCGTTGATTGCGGACGGTATAAACCGAAAGATCGGTAGAGTTGCTCGCTTATAAATTTGAGAGCGACAGATTGATCAGTGTTGAGTTTCAATCAACTCGGTCCTTCCGGCTCCCTCCCCGCAAGGGGGAGGGGGCCGTAAGGACTCTTAAGTCCGTCGCAGATGTGACATGTTGAACTACTAACTTCAAAACCCTGAGCTGACGCCCCCCGCTCAGTTATTTTAAGTGCGTGCGGAACGGGGCCGTTGGCGGTTCCACGATTCATTCGGCGGCGGTCCATCGGCCTCGCGCGAGACCACCTCAGGCAGGCTGATCCGCGCCACGGTGTAGGGATCCAAAAGATATTCCAACACCGCATACAGATCGGTACTGGTCAGAATGCCGACCAGGCGGCCCTCGGTCACCACCGGCAGGCTATTGAAGCCGTTAAGCAGCATGGCCCGCAACGCCGCTACGACCGAACTGCTCGATTCGATCACCACCAGGTCCGAACTCATGACCTGGTCGGCGGTGATCTTCACCAACCGGCCTGAATCTAGCGGCGTGTCTTCGCCGTACGTCCGGAGGACGTCGCGGTCGCTGACGATTCCGACCAATTTGCGATTTTCGTCGATGACCGGAACGTGGCGGAAATGATGGGTTTCGTAAAGCTCTAAGATTTCCCAGACCGTGTTTTTGGTCGAAATGCACAACACGTCGCGGGTCATGCAATCGACCGCTTTCAGATCCAACAGCGGCCACGACAGCGTTTGCACCTGCAGAATCTCGTGAATCTGCAATCGTTTCAAATCGAGGCGGTTCATATTGGCCACCGGTCGGGAAAGTGATAAGATCGATCCAATCGGACCTGCGTCGCGCCGTTGTGCGTGGATATCTCCCGCTTTGACACGTCGAACACACGGCTTGTATAGCAAACCGAGAGACGAAAATTCTCAGGTGAGACGAAAAATCGCCCTGTAAAGAGATAGGTCACAAAACCCGATCGGGCAACCGGCCTTTTGGACCGCGAACGTGCGGTTTTCCGCGATTTAGCCGCGCCAGGCTTTAACCAAAATTCCGGCCGCTTGGCCTTGGGGGGTCACATTGAGGTTCAGCGCGGTGAATCCTGACGGCTCCGCGATCGAACGAACCGCATGGATCGGACAATCGGGATCGGGCGTTTGATAGTTTAACACCGGAAAAAGATGCCCCGCCTCCAGCGCGAGCAGACTGGCGATCAATTCGACCACGCCGCTTCCCGCGCCGAGATTGCCAAAATTGCTCTTGGCCGCCACCACTGGCAGCGTCTTCGCGCGGTCGCCAAAAACGGCCACTATCGCCCGTGACTCGGCCGCGTCGCAACTCCGCGAACCCAAACCGTGGGCATGAATGTGTCCCACCTGCTCGGCGGAAAGATTCGCGTCGCGTAAACAGCTTCTGATCACATTGACTAAAGCCAATGCGCGATCGGCCACTCCGCGGCGGTCGGCGACCGTGGACGACGCATGGCCGATCACTTCGCCGTGGATCTTCGCGCCGCGGGCCAAGGCATGTTCCAATTCTTCCAGAATTATCACTCCGGCCCCTTCGCCCAGCACCATTCCCGTGCGGTTTTTATCGAACGGGCGCGAGGCTTTTTTGGGGTCAGCGGTCGGATCGTCGGCGACGGCCAATTCCTCGGTCTGGACCGCGTGGATCGCTTTCATCGGATGGACGCGCGTGCCGGTCGCCCCCGCCGTCATCACGTCGGCATGGCCGCGCGCAATGGTGCGAAACGCCTCGCCAATCGCCAAATTGGCCGAGGCCTCGCGGTGCGTCAGCGAATTATTCGGCCCCCGCAAGTCGTTAAAGATCGAGACGTGCGCCGCCGGCATGTTGGGTAAATACTTGAGCAGCCAGAGCGGGTAGAGTTTGGGAAACGCGTCGGTTGCCCATTTGCGAAATTCAAAATGCGCCGGCTCGGTCACGCAGGCCGCGATGCCCGAACTGAATTCATCAGGCGTACTCATCATGTAATCGGAACCGAACAGAATTCCGGCCCGTTCGGGGTTATATTTCGGCCCGGGGATCAGGCCCGAATGAAACAAGGCGCGTTGGGCCGCCGCGATCCCCATTTGGATTTCGCGGCACATCACCTTTTGGGCTTTGCGGATCGTCTTTTTGAGTTCCTTCTCGAGCGGGCCAAAGTTCTCGGCATCGCCGGTAAAGCACTTGGCCTCGGCGGCAAAATCGACTGGCAAAGCGCCTGCGGGCATGCTTTCCAGCGGGCCCACCCCGCTTTGCCCGGCGACCAAAGCCGCCCAGAGAGCTTCGGGGGTATCCCCCAGGGGGCTAATCAGGCCCAATCCGGTAATCACGACACGACGCGAATTTGCACCCATAAGTCAAACTGCACAAATCAGGCAAAATCTGCGGATGAGGAATTTCCCGCATGCACACCAAAGCTCTTTAATATAACGGCGTTATCGGGTTGGGTCCAAGGGGAGCTAGGAGCGGGTTAAAAGCCAGATTGGTGCTTCAATATGACACTTTGGACATGATCTAATCCTGCGGAAATGACAAAACTCTCTGTAAAAACTCGACGCGAGGTGATTCCCTGCGATTCCTACAGGCGACCGGTTCAGGCCGATTTTTCGCTATCGCAGCATTATTTCCGATTTGGCGAGACTTCCTCAAAACCCACGGGTTAATACATATAAGAGAACTGAATCGCCGCGAGGCGGATCATGAAACCACGCATTTTCAAGCTGTCATTACCTTTTTGGGAGTTTGCCATGTCGGAAGAACTACGAGGCAATTTGGAAGCCGCTTTGCAAAGCGTTTCGTCTGGCCGCCGCGGATTTTTGCGGAATTTGCTGATCGCCGGCGCCGCCGCCGCCGCGTTGGCCGTTCCCGCTTCGACTCTGCTGGCCGAAGCAGGTGAAGGCGGAGGGAAGGGAAAAGGCAAGGGAAAAGGCAAGGGAAAAGGGAAGGGCAAAGGGAAAGGTAAAGGGGACGGCGAGAATTAAGACTTATTTGGCTTGATTGTTGCTATCCGTTCAAGCATCTTCATTTAAGCCGGCGCGTGTGGTAGTTTTACCCGCGTGTCGGCTTGTTTTATTGGGGAGGGGATTGGGCGTTGGGGGGAAGAGGCTAGAGACTGGAGGCTGGGAAGGTTGCATTGAATGGTCCGTGAGTTCGGTACTGCTTCACTTTGTACTTACCACTTTTCCATTTCCACTTTTCCCTGCCTTCTGAAAAATTCAGCGTTCATCATTCATCGTTTAGACTTTCCCTTTTCCCTTCTGCATTCTCCCCCTCATCTCTCGCTCGTAAATAACCACACGCGCTCCGCTACCGCGTCGCGGCTAACCAACTCGCGCTCCGCTGCCGCGTCGCGGCTAAACTACTCCACATTCCCCACACCGCATTCTTCTCCATGCCAACTCTTTGGTGCCATCCGAAACTTTTGCTCGCCACCGCCGAGCAAGGCTATTTGGCATACCTGCCGAGCACCAATCGGTTGCATCGGTTGAATTCGACCGCGGCGCTGATTGTGGAACTCGCCAACGGCGAACGGAACCGAACGCAACTCCTCGAACTCGTCACGCCGCTCCTCCCCGCCGAACAATTCGGCGGCGCCGAATGGCTGGACCACGCGCTCGAAGCGGGCATCCTTATCGAATCGTCCGAGCCGCAACCGCCCGCCAACCGGACCGCCGAGCAATTACGCCATCAAGCCGCCAGCTTGCGCCGCCGCGACCAGGTCTTGGCCGCCTATGTTTGCCAACAGTGCGCCGTCGATTTGGCTCCTGACGAACCCAAGCTGCAATTGAAATTGGGAGAGCTGGCCCACATCGTCGGCCAGCGCCTCGTCGCCCGCGCCGCCTACGAACGCTATTTCGCGACTCGTCCGGATGACGCCGAAGCGGCGCTGATCTTGACCGCGCTGCACGACGACACGCCCCCTCCCCGCGCTTCCGATGCGTGCATCACGCAGCTCTATGGCTACTTCGCCGATTATTACGACCGCAACATGCGCGGTGAGCTGCGTTATCGCGGCCCGGAGTTGCTCCGCTCGGCGTTGAGCCAGTCCCTGGATTCGCCCGCCGGATTGCGGATTCTTGATCTCGGCTGCGGGACCGGCCTGATGGGGCAAGCGGTCAAACCGTGGGCGGCGCGGCTGGTGGGCGTGGACCTTAGCCCGGCGATGCTCACGCGCGCGGCCGAGCGAAATGTGTACGACGAATTGATCGAGGCCGAGCTGACCGTTTGGCTGGCCCGCGAACCGCGCGAGACGTTCGACGTGATCGCGATCTGCGACACGCTGATTTACTTTGGCGACCTGCGACAAGTCTTGCCGAAGCTCAAGCGGCACCTCGCCCCCGGCGGGCTGGTGGGGTTCACCGTCGAGCGGGGGGAACAAGAACCATTCAAACTAACCGACTCGGGCCGCTTCTCGCATCATCAGGCGCACCTGCAAGCCGTGGCCGCGGAAGCCGGCTTCCAAACCCTCAGCCAAAAAGCTCGCATTATGCGGCAGGAATACGGCGAGTCGGTGATCGGTTGGGTGACGGTGGTGAGAGGCGGAACGATGAATGATGAAGTCGGAATGCAGAATGCAGAGCAGGTTAGCCGCGACGCGAGAGCGGAGCGCGATATTGTTTAACCGCGACGCGAGAGCGGAGCGCGGTATTGTTTAACCGCGACGCGACAGCGGAGCGCGACCCAAAGCCGACGATGGCATCGTCGGTTCCGCCGGCGGGAGTGCAGAAGGCGGAATGGGAAGGGACAAGGGACAAGGGACGGGGGGCGGGGGG
>Ga0163144_10013262_pt1 | contig 17218 bp, 11 predicted proteins | sample OliLak19BULKMAT1_FD_123175 | JGI IMG/M metagenome (GOLD analysis project Ga0163144, IMG submission 123175) | Freshwater microbial mat bacterial communities from Lake Vanda, McMurdo Dry Valleys, Antarctica - Oligotrophic Lake LV.19.BULKMAT1 | ecosystem: Environmental > Aquatic > Freshwater >... | reverse complement strand
CGGACTAGCGCCAAAGTTCGGCCTTCGTCTTTGGCGAAATAGGCGTCGAACTCGAAGCGGGAACCGGGGCCCTTCACGGCTATTTTAAAATGCTCGGTGTCGGTGGGTATTTCGCCGACCGTGACTTTTTCGGAGCCGACGAGGACGAAACGCACGTCGTAGGGTGCCCCGAAGAAGATTTGCTGGGGCGCGGGGACTTTGCCCTTGGAGAGTTGGTCGCGGACGACGAAGAGGAAGCCGAGGGCGTCGTGAGCGCAAGCGGGTACGGGGAACTCACTTTTGCCGCCGCCGCCGCTGGTGACCCGAGTGCCGGTGGGGGGGGAGAATGTGGAGGTCTCCTTCGCTTTCCGGGTTCCGTGGGTGGAGTCTTTGACGAGTTCGAGGGAGCAGAGGTTGCGGTCTACCGTCGAGTGAAAGACATCCTCTACCTTAAAGCCAGGGATGGCGGCTTCGAGTTTGAGGGTGAACTTCCACTTGTCTCCATCTTTCGTGGCAAGGAGTTCCCCGTCTCCGAGGCTGAGGCCGCTGGGCCAACTGACCTGATAGCGGGTGGCTTCTTCTTTGGGCCCCGCGGCCCAAGTTGCGGTCGCCAGAAGCACTAACCACCAGCTACGCATGTTGTCCAACCGACGACGCGGTCCGCTTTAGTTGCTCGACGACGGCCTGGTAGATATCGAGAGTCTGGCGGGCGGTCTGTTTCCAGGTATAACGGGCGGCGTTCTGGCGACCGAGGCGTTCCATACGGAGCCGGAAATCGGCGTCGAGAAGGAGGTCGCGCATGGCGGTGACCATTTCGCGGGTGGAGTAGGGGTTAAACAGGACGGCCGCATCGCCGGCCACCTCTTTCATGGCCGAAGTGTTGGAGCAGGCGACGGCCCGTCCGCTGGCCATGGCTTCGAGAATGGGGATGCCAAAACCTTCGTAGAAAGACGGAAAGACGAACAGGTCGCTGGCGTTGTAAAGCTGCAACAGCTCTTCGTCATTGACGTAGCCGGTGAAGTGGATCCGGTTACCGAAGGGGGATGCTTCGGCGATTTGATGGACACGGGGAGCGAACCAGGTATCCTTGCCGACGAAGACCAAACTGTGTGGGAGTTGGGGGTAGTTGGCGACCAACTCTTCAAAGGCGCGGATGAGGCCGATGGGATTTTTGCGAGGTTGGAGATCGCCGACGCAGAGGACGTAAGGTCCACGGATGGCGAATCGTCCGTCGACGAAGGCTTTGGCGGGGGCTTTGGGCTGCGGCTGAAAAATCTCGGAGCAGGCGGCAGGAACAACGGCGATCTTTTCGGGATCCATCCCGTAGGCCCGGGCGATTCCCCGGCGGGAAAACTCACTGAGGGTGACGACTTTGGCGGCGCTGCGGACGGTGCGTTCGACGGTCATGCGGAGCTGCATTCGCCTCGCGCGCGGGAAAAACTCGGGATGTTCGAGATAGCTAACGTCGTGGACGCTGACGACGACAGGCACCGGGCAGAAGAGCGGGGCGGTGTATTGAACGTGCACTAAGTCTGGCTTATCGTGGCGCAACCCTCTTGATAAGTCGAAGCCGAGGCGGAGGAACGGGTTGTTGCTCACCCAGCGCTTGGCGAAGCGGGGCGGAACAACCTGGTCAGCGCCAGGCATCGATAAATAGGCCAAGAATTCAGACTTCCGATCGAGACCCGCGTATTGCTGGAGCAGGTTCCGAACATAGACTTCATTCCCGGTTAGGTGTCGACCTATGGCGTGGGCATCAATGCCGTAGCGCATGCTGGTCCATCCAGTATAAGTCCATCCCGTATCAATCCCCTAAAATCCCAGCCGCGTCGAGGCATTTCCATGCCGCTTCCCGGTGGAAGGTATTCTCATACAATACCCTGCCTGCGGCGCTAAGTCTCGTTGCCAGGATTTCATCTTGTAGCAATTGCCGAATGGCGGCGACAAAGTCCGCGGGGGAGTCGGCCAGCAAAAAGTGTTCGCCGTCGCGTCCCGGCAGGCCTTCGGCACCGATTCTGGTGGAAACAACCGGCGTTCCGGCGGCCCAGGCTTCGAGAATTTTTACGCGGGTACCGCTGCCCGAGAGCAAGGGGACGACTGCGATTTGGGCGCGTTCGATTTCGGCCATCGCGTCGGTGACGGGGCCGGTAATTTCCACTCGATCGAGACCGGCGACGGTTCGGGCGATGGCATGGGGGTTCATGCCGACGAGGCGCCAGCGGAGGGCGGGGTCGAGTTGCAGGGTCGGCCAGACTTGCTTCGTGAACCAGGCGACGGCCTGCTGATTGGGGTGGTATTCCATATTGCCTGAGAAGACGAGCGCTCGCTCTCGCTTTTCGGTGGTTATGGCACGCCAGGGGATGGTGTTGGGAAAGATGGTGAGAGGCAGGCGGGGGGCGAGGGCGGCCACGCGGGCGGCGTCCTGGTGGGAGGTGACGAGGGCACCGGAGTAGCGGGGTAGGAATTGGCGTTCGAGCTTTTCGGACAGGCGAGCGAAGCGGCCGTGGGCCATGCGCTCCGGCCAGCGCTCGGCGCGGCTGAGGCTGCGGAAGAATTCGCTTTCAACGTTGTGTAGATCGCAGATGACGGATTGGCTGAACGGTCGAAGGACGTCGACGTAGGGTCCGAGCCAGAAGTGCTCGACGAAGATGACGTCGTAGCGTTGGCCTGCGAGGGTGCGGCTGATTTCGGCGTCGAAGCCGGCGAGGCGGTCGATGAGCGGGGGGACGCCTCGAACGAAGCGTCCGGCGTTGCGGGCAACGCGGGCGGCGAAGGAGCGGCTGTTTGACGGCAGGCCGATCTGCCATTGCTGGCGCACGACGGTTTCGCCGGTGGGTTGGCAGGGGGCGAAGGAGAGCAGGTCGACGGCGGCACCGCGGCGGGTTGCATACTCCATCAGCGAGGCGATGCGTTGAGCTCCGCCCCCGAGGACGGGGAACGGTGCTTCGGGCGTGACGAAAAGAACCTTCGGGGGCAACCTTCTATTGTCCTCTTTTAGGGAACTCGCGCACAACGGACAGGCACCAGCAGGGTGCGCGAGTTAAAAGTCCCGCAGCACCCAGCGCCGAACCGCGACCGGGAGCGGACCGGCCATGGACAAGCCCTTTTCCACTCCACTTCTCGCGATAGCCTCCCTGCTCACGTTTGCTTGCTACGGTTCGCATCTTTCGGCCAGAAGGCGGCATTGACGGTCGCGGCAATGTCCCCGGGATCCGCCTCGCCGAGCCGGACCCGCCATTGCTGTACGCCGCGCGACGGCGATGGAGCAAACGCCTTTCCCGCTGAACGCAGCGGAACAACTGGGTGAGACCACGGCCGCTTGGCAGACGAAGTGGATGCGGGAGATCCACCTTCGGCCTAGGCGCTTTCAAGGATTTGCGCGGTGTGCCGGCGTCCGTGGGCGGCAATAAAGAGAAGCCATTGGAAGCCATCGAAGACCCCGAGCATGGGGTGTTCGAAACGGCCGAGGCGGAGGGGGGCGTCGGTGGTCTCGATCCAGGCGTACATCTCTTGGCGAAAAACACTGTAGGCCGCCCAGAATTGATCGGCAGAGGTCCATACGCCTTCCGGTAACAGGTGTTGCGGCGATTCGGCGGCGCGTCCTCGGATGGCAACACGGTCGAAGAGGACTTGGTCTTCCCAGGACGAAAGCGGCAACTCGTCCCCATAGAGCAATGGGCTTTGGAGCAGACGGGAAATTCGCCGGTCGGCTTTGTCGAGGTGTTCGCAGATCTGAGCGACGCTCCAAGCGCCTTCGGGCGTTGGTTGGTCCCAGGTTTGCGTCACTTGGCGCAGTGCCGCTTCCTGTTCGCGCAACTGCCGGAGGATGTGCCGGCGTTCTTCGACCGTCAATGACATCTCTCGAGACTACCCTCTTCGGAGCGCTTCCTCGTAAACGGCGTGGGTCTCTTTGGCAGTTCGTTGCCAACTGAACTCTCTGGCCCGGCGTAAACCCGCTTCCCGCCATTGCGCGACGCGCGTTGGCTCCGTGATGCAAGCGCACATCCCTTCAATCCACGCGCCGGCGTCGGTCGCGTCCCCTTGCCAGGCGGCTCCGCCGGCCACTTCGGTGACGGCCGGATCGCGGGAGGTTAAGACCGCGGCTCCGCTCTGCATCGCCTCGAGAATGGGGAGACCGAAGCCTTCGTAGAGACTCGGATAGACGACGGCGAGGGCGTTGGCGTACAGATCGCTCAGGGACTCTTCGGTCACCGCCCCGGGCAAGACGAGGCCGTCTTCGGGGGCGAAAACGGGACCGTCCTCTCGTCGCCTACCGGCGAGCACCAGCGGGACGCGGTGGCGCTTCCATACCTCTCTCCAGGCTTTGACGAGGAACGGCAGGTTTTTGCGCGGTTCGAGCGTGCCGACGAAGAGGAAGTAAGGGGCGGCACCGGGATCGCGGGGCCCAGCGCGGAACCCAGGGCCGGCGGCCAGCGGAACGGCCACCACCCGATCTGGTGGCAGGCCGAAGCGGTCGATTGCTTCGCGGCGGACGGCCTCGCTCAAGGTGAGGACGAGAGTCGCCCGGCCGAGGCGGAGGAGCCACGGGGTCCGCTGGCGAACCCGGTCGGCCCCAATGTGCCAGCCGGCGTCGCGCCAGGGGGAGAGATCGTGGAGCGACAGGACGCTGGGGCGGGTTCGCCAGTAGGGCACCGAAAAATCGGTCCCGTGAAAGACGTCGAAGTGTTCGCGGCGCAGGGTGAGCGGTAGGCCGGCGAGCCACCATTTCCCGGCGAAGGGGCCGGGCGGGGGCGTGGTCCAATGCTCGGGCCAGTCGGGCCGGCGGGCTACGGGTTGGTCGCTGAGGAAGTGGTAATTATCCTGCGGGAAGGCCCCTTCGAGCGCCCGGCGGAGTTCGACCAGGTAACGCGTTACCCCGCCCGTCGATACGGTGAGCGGGGTTGCATCGAAGGCCACCTTCATCTGCTACTGGAGATCCTCGGGGACAGCTTGGAGGAGGCGGGCGACGTAGCCGTTGAGCCGTTGGGGCACCCCGGCTTTCTGCTTCGGCAAAGCCGCCAGCTTCGCCTTCAGCGGGGTCGCCTTGGCGTCGAGGTAATCGATCGCGTTCAACGCTTGCATCGCGACGTAGACGCCGTGTTTGTCCTGGTTGGCGAGCTCGATCAGGAGGTCGAGGACGGCCGGCAGATCCTTGGCGTCGCCGTAGAGTCCCACTGTTTCGGCGGCCACGATGCGGACGGCGGGGGCGGGGTCGGTCAACGCGCTACGAACGGCCTTGGCATCACGGCGAATTCGGAAGCCCACGGCGGCCCAGTAGCGGACGGCGCTATCGGGATCCTTCAAGCCGTCGACGAGTTCGCCGCCCGAGGCCGGGGACGACGCCAGGGCTGCCATTTTATGGATGGCGGGGAGGTTGGTCATCCTGGAACCGGCGTCGTAGGGCGCTCCGCCGGCGGCGCGTTCGTGGATCTCGTTTTCCGGCAAAAAGCCGATGTCGCGGACGCGGGCGATCTGCGCCTGGAGGGCGGCACGGAGAGTTGAGGCGATTTTCTCAAAGGCCGGTTTGCCGATGAGATTGTTCACTTCGTCGCGATCGGAGCGGAGATCGTAGAGCTCCTCGAAGGGCTTGGTCTTCCAGAAGTGCTGCTGGGCAGGGGTGAGCTTGCCTTCTTTGAACAGTTTGTACCAGACCTGGGTGGTCGGCATCTTGAACATGTATTCCAGGTTTTGGCCATAGATGCGATGGGGCATGTACTGGCGGAGGTAGACGTAGCGGCCATCGGTGACCGAACGGACGAGGTCGTAGCGTTCGTCCATGCGACCGCGGAAACCGTAGACGAACGCCTGGCGCGGCTCGGAGGCCTGGCCGAGGAAGGCGTAGCCCTGGTGGTACTTTTCTTTGGGCAAGCCGGCGAGGGATAAGACGGTGGGTGCGAGGTCGACGAAGCTGACGGGCCGGTCGGTGGCGGCTCCGGGCTTGTACTCGCTGGGGGCGAGGTGCTTCCACTTTTGGGGGAAGTGGACGATGAGAGGGACGCGGAGGCCGGAATCATAGGGCCAGCGCTTGCTGCGGGGCATGCCGGCGCCGTGGTCGGAGTAGAAGAAAACGATGGTGTCTTCGTCGAGGCCGTCGGCTTTGAGCTCGTCGAGCGTCTTGCCGACCATGGCATCCATCGTTTTGATGTTGTCGTAGAGTTGGGCCCAGTCGCGTCGGACTTCGGGGGTGTCGGGGTGGTAGGCGGGCACGCGGACTTCGGCGGGGTCGTGCTTGACGGGCTGTTCGCGAGGCCAATTTTGGCTTTCGTGGGTGACGAGAATATTGAAGACCGAGAAGAAGGGCTGGCCGGGCTTTCGCTTGCGCCAGTGGGCTTTGGCGCTGGATTCGTTCCAGACGGCGCCGGTGTGGTCCAGGTTGTAGTCTTCCTTCGAATTGTTTGAGGCGTAGTAGCCGGCGGCCTGCAGCAGTTGGGGGAACATCGCCTGGCCGGCTCCCATCTTCGTGAACGAGCGCATATGCTCGGCACCGAGGGACGGCGGGAACATGCCGGAGATGATCGTCGTGCGGGCCGGGGCGCAGACGGGGGCATTGGACCAGCAGCAGGTGTAGCGGAGGCTTTTGGCGGCGAGGGCGTCAATGCGAGGCGATTCGGCGTACTTGTCGCCGAAGCAGCCCAGGTTCGAGCTCATGTCTTCGCAGGTGACCCAGAGAATGTTCGGCCGATCGGCTTTTTGGGCGGTGACGGCGGAGGCTGCCGCGAGAGTGGAGAGGAATTGCCGACGATGCATCTCTGCCGTTTGTATCATAAGGCGTACGCCCGAGTGCGAAACGCCAACCGGTAGCCTTACACTGGTGGATTATAATCAGCATGTAGTTCTGCGCCTAAGGAGCCTTGAGTGAGCCAAAATCCAGCCCAGCGTGACGCCCATCTTAGTGAACTCCGGCGATTTGATGGGAGCCTGCGTGACGCCAAGTCCATAGACGACCTGAAGCCGATCTACTATCGGCTCGAAGAGTTGACGCAAGCGTACCCGGCCGACGCAACGATGCAGTCGGCGATTGCTGACGTGCGGACCAAAATGGTGGCATGTGGACAGCGGTTGATGGAGATGCAGAATACGGCCGAACGCGAGGCCGCCGCGAGAAATCCGATGGGGGCGTTTGCGCCTCCGGTGGCGCAACCAACGCAAGTATTTCAGAGCGCCTCGGCACCGAGTTATCCGCCGCCACCGCAAGCGCCGCCGGCGGCCGTTTTGCCCCCGCAGCCCCCAAAGGCGGTGCCGGGCCCATTCAACTGGAAGCGAGCCGTGGCCGTGGGCGGTGTCGTTGGACTGTTGATCGGCGCGGCGGGTTTCTACACGTTGATGAGCACCAAGAAAAAGGCGGCTCAGCAGAAAGAGGTCCCCGCGGGTTCGGCCTCCGTGGCGATCAAAACGCAACCGTCAGGGGCTTCGGTTCGCGTCAACGGTGAGGTGAAGTGCACGTCGGATTGCAATATCGAACTGCCCACTGGAACCTATGAGGTGCAGGCGGTACTGCCGGGTTATGAGTCGGCGTCGAGTTCGGTGAATGTGGTCGGCGGGACCCCGGGACAGGTGACCTTGTCGCTGACGCCGATGGGTCTGTCGGTTCGCTTGTTTACGGATCTGCAAGCGGGAAAGGTGACGCTGGATGGCAATCCACTCGGCGATTTGCAGGACGGGCAACTGGTGCTCGACCGGGTTTCGCCGGGTAAGCATTCCGTGAAAGTCGTCAATCCGACGACGGAAGCTTCGTTTGAGTTTGAGTCGCAGTTGGGCCAGGCACCGGTCATCAATGGGCCTGTCGTAGCCAAGAACGTGCTGGCGATTTTGGTTACCAATGCAGGGAAAGCGGGGAAGGTTCATGCGTCGGCGAATGTGAAAGTTCAGGTAGATGGTGTATCGGCCGGTGATACGGGTGCCGCCGGGCTTGATTTGAATAATCTGGCGTCGGGCGATCGGGAACTGTCGGTGAACGACGGAACGGCGGAGCGGAAACTGTTGGTTTCGGTGGGCGCGCAACCGACGCTGACGGCTTACCTTAAGCTTGCTGATGCGAATTTTGGCAGCATTTTCGTGAATACCGGCACGCTGGACGATGTCACGATTTTCTTGAACAACACCGAATTGAAGCGCAAGACGAAGGGTGGGCAGATGCGTTTGCTCGGCCTGCCGGTGCGTCAATACCTGGTTCGAGTGGCCAAAGAAGGTTTCACCGCCGAGGCGGCCAAGCCGGTCGTGATCGCCAAGGGCCAGGAGACGCGGGTGGAATTTACCTTGAAGGCAATTCCGAAGCTGGCCACCCTACGGATCAGCGGCGCCGTGGCGGGCTTAGCCGTAATGTTAGACGGGCAAGGGCTCGGGGTGACTGGTGCCGACGGTACGTTTGTATCGACGAACGTAGCGCCCGGCGAGCATACGGTTGAACTCCGCCGGGAGAAGTTTGGCCCCAAGCGCAATCCTCGGCAGTTCCGCGCCGGGGAGACGGTGGAGCTGAATGGTGCGGATGTCGTTCTGGTGGCGGCGTCTTCCTCTTTGCGGGTGAATGTGAAGCCTGCCAGCGCGCAAATTTTCTACCGGAAGTCGGACGAGACCCAATTGCGTCAAGCGACGGGTTCGCAACTGGCGCTGGGAGAAGGGAGTTGGGTGGTTACCGCCAAGGCGCCGAACTTCGTCGACGGGACCGCCACGGTGCAACTGGGCGCCGGCGAATCGAAGACGATTGAACTTGCGTTGAAGGATGCGCCCAAGGCGGCGGTGGCGAAGAAAGCCGGCACGATGCTCGAATGGGAGCAGCCTGGGGAATGGTTACAGCAGGAAGGCTGGATTGTGCATAAAGGCGGTGGCTTCGTCCTGTATGGGATTAGCCCGGTGAACGGCACCTTTACCTTTAACATGGCTCTGCTGAAAGGCAAGCGGCTGCAGTGGTTCGCCGACTATACCGATGCTAGAAATCACGTCCTGTATCAGCTCGATAAGAAGAGTCTGATCCGGCGGGACGTCGTGAATGGGAAATCGAGCCAGTTCCAATTTGCCCACGACCTGGAAAAGCAGGATAGTTATACGATCCAGATTGACGTATCGGCTGGTTCCGTTAAGACATCTCTGCATAACGGCAGTCGCTGGGTAGAAATGGACACATTCACTTCGGCGGGCCGCAACCTGACCCAAGGGAAGTTCGGCCTGTTTATTCCGAGCAATGACCAATTCGGGCTGAGTAACTTTAGATATAACCCACGCTAATGATTCTTCCGCTCTGGCCGACTTGGGTACCGCGAGATTTTCTAGTGCCTGGGGGGCGGCTGCGGCTGCACCCCAGGGACCTCTATGCCCTGGGGGGGCACCGGGGGGGCATCGACGAACGGTGGCTCGCGTCCACGACGAAGGCCAATAATGGACCGGCTACGCCGCCCGATGAAGGCCTTTCGTACGCGGATGTGCGAGGTGAAAAGACGTTGCTGCGGGACGTGATCGGCGACTGGCCCGTGCTGGGGAAGCTCTTTGATAATGCTTGCCCGATTCCGCTGCACTTGCATCCATCCGACGCTCAAGTGGCCGCGCAGGGGCTGCGGGGCAAGCCAGAGGCTTACTACTTCCCGCCGCAGTACAATGCGTCCCCCGGGCCGTTTCCATATAGCTTTCTGGGCCTTGAGCCGGGCGTAGGGCGGGAGGATGTTCGCCAGTGTCTGAGCCGGTGGGACGAGGGCGACAACGGAATTTTATATCTGTCGAAGGCGTATAGGTTACGACCGGGAACGGGGTGGCAGGTGGACCCCGGGGTGCTGCACGCGCCGGGGACGATGGTGACGTACGAGCCGCAACGGGCCTCCGACACCGGAGCCATGTTCGAGGCGCAGTGCAACGGTTACAGCTTGCCCTGGGAGATGCTCGTGAAAGACTTGCCGCCCGGGCATCGTCACGATATCGACTATATTTTGGACTGGATCGATTGGGACAAGAATACGGATCCGGGGTTCAAGCGCCGCTTCTATCGGGCGCCTCGTCCGGCCGGGGCGAACGAGAAGTGGATTGTTTACGGCTCCCCCTGGTTTTCTGCCAAGGAGCTTACGGTACCTCCGGGCGAGAGTTACGACGCCGGGGATGAGGCGGCCTATGGCGCGCTAGTGGTGCAGGGCCATGGCCGATTCGGCGACTACCCGGCTGAGGCACCCACCTTGATCCGCTTTGGCGAACGTACCCACGACGAATTCTATGTCTCAGCCGAAGCGGCCGGCAACGGAGTTCGAATCACGAACTTGAGTCCGGGCGAGCCACTTGTTATCTTGAAGCACTTCGGCCCGGGTAATCCCGCAGCCCAGGACATCCTCTAATCATGCCTATCGGTGTTAACTCCTTCCTCTGGACAGCTAATTTTACGGAGGCCCATCTGCCGTTGATTTCTCGCTCGAAAGGGCTCGGACTCGATGGCATTGAGATGGGTGTGTTCGATTTTGCCGGCTTTCCGGCGGCAGCGGTGCGGCGGGAGTTGGCGGCGCAGGAGATGACGGGCTTGATCTGCACCGCTTTGACCGGACAGCAGAGCATTGGCACCGAGGATCGCGCGATCCGGGAAGATTCGCGAGAGTTTCTGCGCTCGGCCATTCGCGGGGCGGCGGAGGCGGGGATCACGATGGTGGCGGGGCCTTTCTGTTCGGCAGTAGGCTTGCTGCCGGGGCGTCGGCGTACGGCGGACGAATGGCAGCGGGCGATCGAAGGACTGCAAGAGTTGGGGCCGGTGTGCGCGGAGTACGGCGTGCGGTTGGCGGTGGAGCCGCTGAATCGGTTTGAGACGTTTTTTCTGAATACGGCGGCGGATGCGGCGGCGTTGATTGACGCGGTGGACCACCCTTCGATTGGTGTTCTGTACGATACATTTCATGCCAACATCGAGGAAAAGAATCAGGCTGAAGCGATCCGGCTACTCGGGTCGCGGATCATCCACGTTCACACCTGCGAGAACGACCGGGGCACGCCGTGCACGGGGCCGATCGACTGGATCGGGGTGGTGGGGGCTCTGCACGCAATTGAGTATCAGGGTTGGTGCGTAATTGAGACGTTCGGGCCGGCGATTAAGGAAATAGCCGCGGCGGCTTGCATCTGGCGCGATCTGGCGGCGAGGCCGGAGGATATTCCGTCGATCGGCGCGGCTAATCTGCGGGCGCTCGGGATCCGCTAGGTTCCGAGCGCCGCCAGAATCTTCTCGCGGTAGGTGCGGGACAGCGTCAATTCCGTTCCGTCCTTCAGCAACACCACGTACTCGCCGTGGAACCAGGGCCGCAGCTCCCTGATTCGGTCCGCATTCACAATCGTCGACCGGTGGATCCGGAGAAACTTCTTGCCGTCCAAACGCCCCTCGAGCGAATTCATCGTCTCTCGAACCAGGTGCGTGTCGTTGCCGACGTGCAGCGAAGCGTAATTGTCGGCGGCCTCGACCCAGTCAATCTCCTCCAATCGGACAAAGAAGACGCGGCCTGGGGACTTGATGGCGAATCGAACCGGCTCCTGGCGGGCTTGGCGCAACTCGTCCAGGAGCGTCATGAGCCGGTCGCTATTGCCGTTCTGCGCGGACAGGTATTTCCGCGCCCGGTCAAGCGTCTTGCCGAATCGTTGGTCGTCAAATGGCTTCAGGAGATAGTCGAACGCATGGACTTCGAATGCGCGCACGGCGTGCTCGTCGTAGGCGGTCGTAAAAATCACCACTGGCATCCGCTCCGGAGAAAGCGTTTCCAGCAACGCGAACCCGTCCATGACCGGCATTTGGACGTCCAGGAATAACAGGTCGGTCTCGTTGCGCGCCAGGAACTCTGCCGCGGATTCCGCTTGGGCGAATTCACCCATTACGGCCACATCGCTCTGCTCGGCCAGCATGCGTCGGATCCGCTGCCGGGCCAGCCGTTCATCATCCACAATAACCGTTCGAATACTCGACATCATGGTCGTCACCTACTTATCGGTCTAGTTTGTCCGGCATCGGCCGGAAGGGAATCGTCACCACCACTTCGCAACCGGCGGCAGGTGCCGGTTTCATGACGATCAAATGGTTGCCCCCGTAGTGGCGCTCCAAGCGGCTTCGCGTGTTGCCGAGTCCCACCCCCTCCCGGTTTCCCGGGGCCACCTGCTGCTTCAGGCCGGGCCCATTGTCCCGTACGCTCATCACCAATTGCTCTCCTTGCCGGGTACACGCGATCCGCAGGATACCCTGGGTGGTAATCTGGCCGATCCCATGCTTCAGCGCGTTCTCGACGATTGGCTGCAAAATCAGATTCGGCACCTGCGCTCGCAACGCCGCGTCGTCGATCTCCCATTCCACCCGCAACCGTTCCTCAAAGCGCATCTGCTCAATCTCCAGGTACCGGCCCAGAAAGTCGATCTCGTCGGCTAGCGACACCTCCGACCGGCCCACCTGCTCGAGCGTCAAGCGCAGAAAATCGCTGAGCCGGACGATCATCTTCTCTGCCCTCGGCGGGTCGTCGTGCACCAACTCGGAGATCGAATGCAGCGTGTTGAAAAGGAAATGCGGATGCAATTGCATCTTCAACGCCTGCAACTGCGCGGTTGCCAAACGCGCTTCGAGTTGACTGGACCGCAATCGACCATCTTCGTACCGCTGGCGGTAGTCCCAGGTGTGCCAGCCGACCAGTACGATCGTATAGTGAAGAAATCCAAAATCCAGCGCTCGCAGCACGCTGCGGGCCGCTTCGATCAAATTGGCGGGCACGGTGGAGGGGGAGAAGAATGGCAGGGTCGAAAAATCCCAAGCGACTTTCGTCACCGTTGCGGCGGCCAACATTCCGACAGAGTGGACGAGCAAAGGCTTCCACCACCGCTCGATCGACATCGGGAACCTGGCGGCTAACCGAAGGATCGCCGGTGTCACCACCGCCCACAACATCGTGAACGAAACCTCGTAAAGCAGCGTCTCCCACCATGGCATGGGCTTTTCGTACAGCAAGGCGCGCGAATAGACCAGCATCGCGTTCAAAACGCCATAGACAAACCAAGCGCCGGTGATAACGCCGTAGCGGAGCCGCATGAATTGCTGAAGGATCGGGAAACCAAGCCGGCCGAGGGTTGTCAAATGGGGAAGGATCTCAACCGGCTCTTGTGGTTTGTTACGAATAGTCTCGCTCGGATGTTCCTCCCGCGCGAGAAGTTTGGGACAAAACGCCGGTTTTCGGGGGTGAAAAGTCTTGGCTCTCAGGTCTTCGCCGTAAACCAGTGCACCAAAGGTAGATATAGTTCTTGACCTACCCCTATGGATTGGGGCACTATGGCCCGGTATGGGTCAGCTTTCTGTAGACTTAACCGCCCGCCCGGCCCCCGCCCGGCGCGGCTTTCCTTCGGAGCAACGAACCGGCATCGCCTTTTCCCGGTACTTTACCGCCCGCCTCTCCGCCGGCCTAACTCCTTATGATGCAGTGCGTTGGGAGAAACGCACCGCCACGATTGGCTCCAGTTCCGGGGCCGTCATCTTCGAGCAAAACGACGTCGAAGTGCCCTCCGGCTGGTCCCAGACCGCCACCAACATTGTCGCTAGCAAGTACTTTTACGGCAAACCCGGCTCCCCCGAACGCGAAACCAGCGTCGCCCAACTCGTCCATCGCGTTGTCGATACGATTTCTGATTGGGCGATTGCCGGCTCCTACCTCGCTTCCCCGGCCGACGCCGACGCCTTCCGCGACGAACTGGCCCACTTGATGCTCGAGCAGAAGGCCGCGTTCAATTCGCCGGTCTGGTTTAACGTCGGGGTGAAATCCCAACGCGGCTCCGGATGGTATTACGACCAAGCCACCGACTCCGCCCTGCCGGTAACTCCCGGTGTCCGCAAACCGCAATGTTCGGCGTGCTTTATCAACAGCGTCCAGGATTCGCTGGAATCCATCCTCGAACTCGCTCGCACGGAAGGCATGTTGTTCAAGTGGGGCTCCGGCACCGGATCGAATCTGTCGAACCTGCGCGAAGAGAATGGCGGGCTCTCCGGGGGCGGCAAAGCCAGCGGTCCCCTGAGCTTCATGAAGGGCTTCGATGCGTTCGCCGGCGTCATCAAAAGCGGCGGCAAAACCCGCCGGGCGGCGAAGATGGTCATCCTCAACGCCGACCATCCCGACATCGACGACTTCATCTGGTGCAAGGCCAAGGAAGAGAAAAAGGCCCACGCCCTCATTGACGCCGGCTACGACTCGGCCATCGACGGAGAAGCCTATACCTCCGTGTTTTTCCAGAACGCGAACAACTCCGTCCGGGTCACCGACGAGTTTATGGCCGCGGCCGTGGATGGTTCCGACTGGTGGACCCGTTCCCGCGTGACGGGCAATCCGGTGAAGCGCTTTAAGGCCCGCGACTTGCTCCATTCGATCGCCGAAGCCACGCACCAGTGCGGCGACCCGGGTCTGCAATACGACTCGACCATCAACCGCTGGCACACGTGCAAAACCTCCGGTCGCATCAACGCTTCCAACCCCTGCGCCGAGTACATGTTCCTCGACGATTCGGCGTGCAACCTCTCGTCCATCAACCTGATGAAGTTCGTGCAAGCCGATGGGGCCTTCGACGTGGAGGCCTTCCGCCACGCGGTGGATACCCTAATTTTGGCCCAGGAAATCCTCGTCGATAACGCGAGCTACCCCACAGAACAGGTGGCTAAGAACTCGCACGACTTCCGCCCGCTTGGCCTCGGCTACGCCAACATCGGCGCGATGCTGATGGCGCTCGGTCTGCCCTACGATTCGAACAACGGCCGGGCCATGGCCGCCGCCGTCACCGGAATCATGTGCGGCCAGGCCTACCTCACCTCGGCCCGCATCGCCGCGGCGGTGGGCCCATTCCCGGGTTACACCGGCAACGAGGCGAGCTTCCTGGACGTCATCGCGATGCATCGGGATTCTGTCGATGCCATCTCGCTCGATTGCGTGCCGGCCTACCTCCGCAACGCGGCCGCCGCTTGCTGGAAAGAAGCCTACGAAACCGGCCGCGTCTACGGCTATCGCAACGCCCAAACCACCGTCATCGCGCCCACCGGCACGATCGGTTTCATGATGGATTGCGATACCACCGGCATCGAGCCGGATCTCGCCTTGGTCAAGTATAAGAAGTTGGTCGGCGGGGGCGTCATCAAGATCGTTAATCAAACCGTGCCGGAGGCGCTCCTCCGCCTGGGTTATCGCCCGGCGCAGGCCGAAGCGATTGTTGAGCATATCGACCAGACCGGTACAATCGAAGGCGCGCCCCACTTGAAGCCGGAACATCTTCCCGTCTTCGATTGCAGCTTCCGTCCGCAGAACGGCAGCCGGTTTATTCACCACATGGGCCACGTCCGGATGATGGCCGCCGTACAGCCGTTCGTCTCGGGCGCAATCTCGAAAACGATCAACATGCCCGAGGAAGCGACGGTGGAGGACATCATGGATGCCTACATCGAAAGCTGGCGCATCGGACTGAAAGCGGTCGCCATTTATCGGGATAACTGCAAACGGTCACAGCCGCTTTCTACATCCCAAACGCCGGCCAAGGCCAAACCCGTCGTCGAAGAACGGACGATCGAGAGGATTGTCTATCGCCCGCTGCGGCGCAAGCTACCCGATGAACGGCAGTCGCTGACCCATAAGTTTTCGATCGCCGGTCACGAGGGCTACATCACCGTTGGCCTGTTCGAGGACGGCACCCCGGGCGAATTGTTCATCACCATGTCGAAGGAGGGCTCCACCATCTCCGGCCTCATGGATAGCTTCGCCACCTCGATTAGCTTCTGCTTGCAGTATGGCGTTCCGTTGCAGTTTTTGGTGGATAAGTATAGCCACGTCCGCTTCGAACCCAGCGGCTGGACCGGCAATAAAGAGATCCCCTACGCCAAGTCGCTGATGGACTACATCTTCCGGTGGATCGGGTCGAAGTTCCTGCACCCGGATTACAAAATCACCGAGGCCGGCAACTCGTTGCAACTGAAGCCGACGGAAGTACCGCCCCAACAGGCTCTTCGTTTTGATAACATCGCGACCGATGCCCCGCTCTGCTCTGAGTGCGGCGGGCTCATGACCCGGAACGGCGCGTGTCATAAATGCGAAAACTGCGGTGGTACCAGTGGCTGCTCTTAGTCGTCGAAAATTCCTGGCGGGGCTGCTGCAAACGCAGCCCCTTCCCAATATCGTCTTCATTCTGCTGGATGACCTCGGCTATGCCGATATCGGTTGTTACGGACAGAAAAAGATTAAAACTCCCAACATCGATTCGCTCGCCCGCGATGGGATGAAGTTTCCGCAGGCCTATGCCGGCGGGGCGGTTTGTGCTCCTTCGCGTTGCGTTCTGATGACCGGGAAACATCTCGGCCATGCCGCTATTCGCGCTAACGCCGGCACGACGCCGCTACCGGCCGGGGAACTCACGATCGCCCGCGTGCTGCAGCAAGCCGGCTATGCGACCGGTGGCTTTGGCAAATGGGGCTTGGGGGATGCGAACTCTCCCGGGGTACCTTCCAAGCATGGCTTCGATCAGTTCTACGGCTATCTGCATCAGGTCCATGCCCATACGTATTTTCCGGAATTTCTTTGGGAGAACGACAAGCGCGACGTACTCGGCAAGGAGGTTTACAACGCCGATCGGATCGCTGAGAAATCAATCGCCTGGCTGAAGCAGCAGAAGACAAAACCGTTCTTTCTGTACGCCTGCTACACGGTTCCTCATGGCCGCTATGAGACGCCGACGCAGGAACCCTACAGCGCCATGGATTGGCCGGAGAAAGAGAAAAGCTACGCCGCCATGGTCACCCAGGGCGATCGCTACACGGGCCGCATTCTCGACACGCTCCGCGAAATGGGCGTCGATAAAAATACGCTCGTCATCTTCGCTAGCGACAACGGCGGGGTCTCTGCCGAGGGTCACTCGGCCGGCTTCTTTGATTCGATGCGCACTGCCTCCGGAGCCGTCCTGCGCGGCGAGAAGGGAACCTTGTTTGAAGGGGGCCTGCGGGTGCCGTTCCTGGTCCGCTGGCCGGGCCGGGTGAAGCCGGGGTCGGTGAATGAAACGCCGGTTTATTTCGCCGATATCTTCCCAACCTTCGCGGCGCTGGCGAATCAGCCGGCCAAGGGCGTCGACGGGAACTCGCTCCTTCCTCAGTTCGAAGGAAAACTAGGGGCCGAGCGCCTGATGCATTGGGAGAATTACTCGTACAATGCGAAGACGCAGGAATTGGTTCGGGGTACCGCCGCCGTCCGGAAGGGCCGTTGGAAGGCTATGATCACCCGGCTCAATCAGCCCCCGGCATTGT
>Ga0163144_10013261_pt1 | contig 17218 bp, 14 predicted proteins | sample OliLak19BULKMAT1_FD_123175 | JGI IMG/M metagenome (GOLD analysis project Ga0163144, IMG submission 123175) | Freshwater microbial mat bacterial communities from Lake Vanda, McMurdo Dry Valleys, Antarctica - Oligotrophic Lake LV.19.BULKMAT1 | ecosystem: Environmental > Aquatic > Freshwater >... | reverse complement strand
GCCCAAAGGGATGAGTAAAGTTCGGATTTTTTGAGGGCCATGTGCTTTAGCGGATCGGAAATGAGTTGGGCAAGGGGTGAGCGTCTGATGAAAGCGGGAAATCAAAATCATTATCTGAATTGGCGCGATGCATGACCCCTTCAGCCTAATCACTTGCGTCCAGTTGGGGAAGTCGAAGTTGTGCCCGGATGAACGGCGCGTAGCTTGATCAATCGTCCCGCCTCCGGAGCCGAGCGTGAATCCGTTCGAGGTCCGGGTCTTCCATCGCACGTTTACGCATTTCATCACCCGCCAGCGCGATGGCTTTGCGAATCCATTCGGCCGCTTCGTCCTCCCGGCCGAGCGCACAACAAACACACGCCAAATCGTAGGCGAGAATCTCGTCATGAGGGAACCGCTCGTGTCCCTGGAGCAAAATGGCATGAGCGTCAGCGTGCCGATTCAATTCAACGAGGGCGCTGCCCTGGTAGATCCAACCCTCCGGCTTGTCCGGCATCAGTTGGGTGATCTGGACGGAGATGGCGAGGGCCTCATCCCAGCGCCCGGCATTCGCCGCCAATGCCCACCGAATCTCCAACACCGCCGGATGATCGCGCAGTTCGGGGCGAATGGATTCAACCTCCCGCGCCGCGTCCTCGTATGCCCGAAAATCCAGCCATCCCTTCGCGGCGGCAAGGTGGTGTGAATCAGGTGGCGGCAATTCTGTCACCCGGGAAGGCTGCCAAAATGCGCCACCAGAATCAAAAGAAACGAGGCGCCGCGTTTCGACTCGGGGCTCCGGGCAGGTCAGACTAGCGGCAGCCCAGTGCCGCGTGAATTCTGCAAACAGTCGTCACCAGGAAGTTGATGTCGCCGACCTCGATCTTCTGGATCGTCCGGGGATTGATCCCGGCCCTTTCTGCCGGCGTTTCTTGCGTCAGTTTGGCTGCGACTCGCGCCCGGCGCAAATTATTCTGGCGAAGCCTTCGAGATGAACCGCCGCCGCCGATGATCGCTGTGCCGTCCAAATTCTACCTCACTAACCGAAGGTCGAACTGGTCCTGAGCGAGAACGTGGTCGAATTCTTGCGGTAAAACCCATCGTCTGGGATTATCCCGCTATGACAACCACACTGGATTCCAAAAAGAGAGCCGTCCTGGCTCCCTTCTCGCCCGGCGATGTCATTCAGATTGAATCGCAGGGCGACGACGTGCTGCTATTGCGCCGGATGAAGCCCGCACCAGATAAACAATTCCAGCCGCGCATCGTGCGGAGAAAAAACGGCGACTTGGTTGTCGTCGGTGGAAAGCCGATAACGACCGAGGAGGTTAAAAGAATGTTGGAGGATGAAGAATGATTTTGGCCGATGGGAATTTGCTCATTGCCAAAGCATGGGTTGAACACACGGACAATGCATGGGCGGAACAATTTTTTGCGGCAAATCCGAAAGTTGTTACCTGCCCAATCACGGAGTTAAATCTCGTTTGTGTGCTCATGCACCGCGGACTTTCAGGAACGGAAGCGGACTAGGTTTTGCAGAACGTCATTTCCAAACATCGCGCCCGGCTCATTCCGTGCGACCTTTCAGCGACCGCAATCAAAGGCCGCTGCGAAGGCCACCGGCAGACAACGGATGCCTACCTTGCATTGCTTGCCAAAAAACATGGTTTAAAGGTCGCCACATTGGATGGCGCTTTTGCCGGTCAATTTCCGGGGACAGTAGAGCTGGTTTGATGAATTGCTCGGAAAGACCGGAGGAAGTCAAAGAGCCGCTGTGCGATGCTGTGCCATGTCGTTTGGCGCTCCCTGCTAAAAAAAATCACAGAATGGCATTGGATCGCAGGATTTACGCTTGAGTGTGTCTCGCCGGTTCGATTCCGGCTCCAGCCACCAACTTTCTCCTCTGAAAACTCCTTTCTCCGATAAGCAGCGGGAAAGGATTTTTCCTTTCCGCCTCGCTTCGGACTGATTGGCGGGTTTAACCGCAGTCTCGCATTCGGGCCTGAAATCGCCGGACGGTATCCGCCGGCCGGAGTCGGCTCTAATATTCTAGGACTCCAGTCTTAACGGAGGCACCCTCACGAATACAGCCTCCTGAAGCGCCCACTAACCATCAGCGCCCGTTTCGCCGTCCGCCGTCTCCGCCTCGATTGCCCCGGTCGGTGCTGTTTCCCTGGGAGCTGATCTGATTGAGCCAGCCGCCCGCGCGCGGGATGTAATTGGCAAGAACATCCTGCCCGAGTGTCTGGCCCAATGCGGCGCGGGCGTCCTGGGACAATCCCGCCAAAGCCGCTGTGCGCGCCTCGGCTGTCAGGCTGGCGTCATTTTGAATTCGTTTTCTCTCGTGTTCGCTGGCGATCCGCACTTGATAAACCGTGGCGGCCGTCTCGCGCGGCAGATTATAGCGCTGGGCGAAGTCCAGGCTCTCGCGAAATCGACCATCCTGAGAAAGTTGATAATCGTTAAAACGATCCACGCCGAGAACCGATTTTAATTGGTCCTCCAGTTTTTGCTGGGCGGCTTTTCGCTCCTGGTCCGCGGCAGCATCGCGGCCATCGCGACTGGAGGCGTAGAGGTCGTCGTAGGCTTTGCGCACCTGGAATATCTGTTTGAACTCCTCTTCGGTCGGCTGAAATCCGGTAAGGTTTTCGCGCATGTTGCGAGCGGTGGAGGAATTGCGAAACTGATATTGCTCGTAATCGGCTGGCCCGAGGAGCGCCACCAACGCGGCGTCACCCTCTGCGCGCAAGGCCATGAACTTGGCGCGATTCTCCGAGGTCAGGTTGCCGTCGGTGAACAGAGCGCGTTCCATCGCCCGATATTTCTCGCGCAATGCCTTGGTTTGTTCCTGTTTCTCAGGCGAAAGAAAACCGTAGCGCAGATCGTCTTCGGTGGGGCGTCCCGAGAGGCGGGCCAGCTCTTCGTCGTAGTCGATGCCGAGCAATTCCCTGATGAGCAACCGCTTTTCCTCGCCCAGTTCTCGCCGCTTGGCGTCGCGTTCCCGATCTTCATTACGCGCCAGCCGATCTTCCACCCGCCAGAATTTGAAGTCCTTTGGGGCTGGATAGAGCGCCGCGATCTTCGATGCGTAGAGTTTGTTGACGTCCGCAATGATGATGTCCCGAACCGTTTCCTCGGGACAACCGACGGCGCGCAGATTCGCGATGTATTCGAGATAATCAGCGGATTCGACAGAGGTCCAATCCATCGGTCTTTCCCGATCGACGAGGACGGTCTCGACTCTTGGGTTGTCTGGAGTTTTTTTGGCGGGAGTTGCCGTGGTGGCGGTGTCCGGGTCCGATTGAGCGACGACCGGATCGTTCGAACGGTTTGCGAACCATGCCGCCGCCAAAACGGCGTTCAGGCAGAAGGAAGCGATCAGAATAATTTTTGTCTTCGGAACCATCTTCATACGGACGTTATATCCTGGAGAATTGTTACACAAGAATCGCGTGTTACAACCGGGCACCGCATCGGGTGGGGCAAAGCTGCCGTTTTGCCCAGTTTTCCCCCGACGGGCGAAGCGCCCGTTGCGTTCCGGTTCTCGAAGATCGCTCATTGTCAGCCGTTCGCCTGAAAGATAGTTTTGCGCTGTGCAGATTCCTGCAAAACAATTGTCCCGGCAAACCCGTTGGGTTCACCTAATTCTAACGGCGGTCATGGCAGCGGCGCTGGCCGGTTGTACAAAGCCGGACAAACCCCAAACCGTCTCGGGAACCATCGAGACCGACGAGGTCCGCCTCGCCTCGCGTTACGGCGGCCGCGTGGAGAAAATCCATGCGCGCGAAGGCGACCCTTTGAAAACGGGACAAATCATCATTGATCTGAGCGCGGCCGAATTGAAGGCACGCCGAGCGTCAGCCGAAGCCAGGTTGAACGAACTGGTTGCCGGCCCGCGTGTCGAGGAGATCGCCGCCGCCAAAGCCGATTGGGAATCGCAGCAGGCCCAATTGACCTTCGCCGAATCCGAACGCCGACGCGCCGAGGAGCTCTTCGCTGAAAAGACCATTTCAATTTCGGAACGTGACCAGTCCTCCAGCCGTGCCGCAGTTCTGGAGAAAAACGTTCTGGCCGCGAAAAGTCGTTACGACCTGCTGCTTGCGGGAACCCGACCGGAACGGATCGCCCAGGCGCGCGCGGAGCTGGCGACGATTGACGCGCAGCTCGCGGAAATGCAACTCGCCGCGCCAACCAATTGCGTGCTGGAAGTCTTGACCGTGAAGATCGGCGATGTCCTCGCGCCGAATCAGGAAGCGGCCACGCTCGTTTTGTCCGATTACATTTGGGTGCGGGTTTACGTTCCGGAAACGTGGCTTGGCCACATCAAGATTGCCGAACCCGTGACCGTGCGTGTCGATTCTTTTCCCGGAAAGGATTTCAAAGGCGAAGTGCAGCAAATCGCGCGCAGCGCTGAGTTCACCCCGCGCAACGTGCAAACCACCGCCGAACGCGTCAAACAGGTGTATGGAGTCAAAGTGCGGCTCGACGCGAGAACCGATTTGCGGCCGGGAATGGCGGCGGATGTTTATTTTCCGGATGTGCCGGGCCGGCCGAAAAACTAACGATGGATTGACACAGATGCAGGCAAAAGAAAGTAAATCGATATGAGCGAACCTGAAAAAAATCCTGAAGGCAAAATCGCCTTATTCCAGCAGAAAGAAATCCGTCGCGTTATTCACAACAAAGAATGGTGGTTTGTCATCACTGATGTTGTGGCGGCATTGACCGATTCGGCGAATCCACAAGGTTATTTCAAAGATATGCGCACTCGCGACCTGCCCTTAGCCGACGCTCTCAAAGGGGGGGGGCAAATTGCCCCCCCCCTTGGTTTGCCGTTCAACACGGCGGGCGGACGGCAAACGCTTCAATGCTGGAACACTGAAGGAATTTTCCGCCTGATTCAATCCATTCCCAGCCCGAAAGCCGAGCCGTTCAAACGTTGGCTTGCGCGCATCGGTTACGAACGCATTCAGGAAATTGAAGACCCGGAACTCGCCACGAAACGCACCCGCGCCCTCTACAAAGCCAAAGGTTATTCCGACGATTGGATTGAGAAACGGATGCGCTCCATCGCCATTCGCGACGAACTGACCGACGAATGGAAAAAGCGCGGCGTAAAAGAGCAGCGCGAATATTCCATCCTCACCGCTGAAATTTCCAAAGCCACGTTCGGCCTGACGCCCACTGAATACGCCGAGTTCAAACGGCTCAAGCGCGAAAATCTCCGCGATCATATGACCGACCTCGAATTGATTTTTTCCATGTTAGGGGAAGCCGCGACGACCGAAATCGCCCGCAACCGCGACGCCCAAGGTTTTCCGCAAAATAAAAAAGTCGCTCACGACGGCGGCGCAGTGGCCGGCAACGCCCGCCGCGAATTGGAAAAGAAAAGCGGACGCAAAATCGTCACGAACGAGAATTATCTAGGGCTGACGCAGTCGGCGAAGAAGGTGAAGCAAATCAAATAATTTCAAATTATGCCTAACAGCGAACACGCAAGACAACTTGGCGAAGCCGTAATAAAAGAGCTTGAATATATTGGTGGCAGCACAGCACCAGTGGCGTGCATTCAAGTTGAACCAACAGCCGACAACGAAGGCCTTGAATTTGTCTTTATCACACGCGGCCCGTTCAACCGTGCAAAGCAGCCATCTTTGCTATCGATAAATTACGTTAGCTACCGGCTTCCATTGGGAAGACTGGCAGAAGCTATTCCCGGGGAAGAAACCACAGTCACTGTTGAAGAACGTGTTGGTCAAAGATTAACACGAACAGGACGTCTTTTTGAAAAAAATTATTCGGTTCGCTGTAAGGATTTGTTTCGAGTCAGCAACGATGCTCCGCTGGTTGATGCCGTCGAAAATAGCTTTGTCTTTCCTGGCGGCAATTTCAACGTCGCCAGCCTGCGCGACTGGCTCTCTCATCCTGCGGAAGAGGCTGCCGACCTGTTAGCTCAACCTGTCAGGCGGCGGGCGGACAGGTTTGAACTCGCAGACCTTGCTGTTGTTGACCAGAATCAAGGAGAAATTTGGCGTCTCAACATTCGTAAATTTATTGTCATAGCAGGTGCGCCCGGCACAGGAAAGACAACGACTGCAATCAAACGCATCGGTCAAAAGACCGATTACGATGCTCTGATTAACGGAAGCGAGGTTACACAGTATCCGTCAGAAACACTCCAACGATGGTTGCAAGGCCCAACTGGCTGGGTGTTTTTCACTCCAAGCGAACTCTTGCGCAACTATCTTCGTGAGGCACTGGCGAAGGAAGGTTTAGCAGCAACCGAGGAGCATGTGCCTGTTTGGGCAATGGCCAGAGAACGAATCGCCCGCGATGTTCTTCGATTCATCGGCCAAGACAGGTTCATGTCGCTTCGAAAAAACTTGGTTGCTACGCGCGACAGTAAGCATTTGGCGGGGTGGACCACAAATTTCGTCGAGCATTTCAACGCACGAATCCAAACCGAGCTTGCACGGTCTCTTTTGGAACAGTCCGAATTATTGATCGAGAACCTCGGAAAAATTGACCAGAAACGAATCGAGCTTGAAAAGGAGATTCAGCCTTTGCGCGCCAGTTTGGAAAAGCTGCAAGACGATGAGAGAATGGCAACAAGCGATAAGGAACGGGACGAGATTCATCACCGCATGCACGGTAACGAAACAACTCTGATTCCTCTGAGCACAGCATTAAAGCCTCTTGATGAAGTTTCCGGAATTTGGAGAGAGGTCGCAGCAATCGTAAGCACCGCAAACAGCACGGTGCTGGGGCGAACACTTACCGGTTTATTTTCGTTGAAGGACCGAATTCGAGATTTCCAGCAGAGGGTTCCCGAGACAAATTGGCCGGAAGCAGACCGCACCGCGCTTCGAAATGTAATAGCCGCGACAAAGCGAATAATTGCAAAGTTTGTGGATGAGTCTGGCGAATCGTTGGATTGAACTTTAAGAAAAATTCCGATTGCCTATCAAGAATATCGATTGAGTGCGTCGGAGGGCGGGAGTTTTTATCATGCCACCGCAATGGGCGCGGTGAACGACAGACGGCTCGACCCGCTAGAACTGGACACCTTGATTTACACGGCTCTGAGGATTTTGCGTGAATCCATCATTCGTCGAGAAATTGTCCAACACGCAGGCAACTCAATAACGCAACGCCTGATCAACGAGTTTCGCTATGTGGTAGCCGTTGATGAAGCCACTGACTTTTCATCCGTCGAACTCGCCTGCATGAGGCTGCTATCGCATCCAGTCTTCGACTGCACAACTTTCACTGGAGACTTGATGCAAAGAATGACGAGTCAGGGCGTCAGAAGTTGGGAAGAAATAGGAGATTTAGTAAGTCCCCCACCAGATAAGCGCGACCTCAATCTTGTTTACAGGCAAAGCCCAAAACTGCTTCAAATAGCTGCCCAACTTTATCATCAAGCGATTGGTGACCTCGCCCCATTTTCAGCAGGCTACGCAGGAAGTCCGAATGACCCAGAAGCTTTATGGTTTTCAGCGGAATCAAAAGAAACTCAATCGCTGTGGATTATTAAACGGATTGGGGAGCTACATCGTATTTGGGGCGAAACGCTGCCGATTGCTGTGCTTGTCCCCGACGAAGCTAAAGTGAGTTCAACGGCAGAACTGTTAAGCACACCATTGTTTGAAGACTATGGCATTCAGACCGAAGCGTGCCTTGAAGGTCGCATTCTTGGAACACAAGCCAACGTTCGAGTTTTCAGCGTTCAGTTTATCAAGGGGCTAGAATTTGAAGCCGTTTTTTTCTTGGGAGCAGATCAAATGGCTGCACTTTCGCCAGACCTTGTTGATAGATTTCTTTATGTTGGACTGACGCGTGCGCGGAACTTTCTCGCTGTGATAACTCAAAGTGAATTTCCTAAAGAATTGGCTCACGTTCAGAAATTTTTCAAACAAGACACTTGGGAGCATCTCATGCCGCCGCAAGATTCCTCTGAAGCTTAAGTATGCCGATTCCCGCCATGATCTCCTGCGAAAATCTGACCAAACGCTTCGGCCATTTCACCGCCGTCGATCGCGTCACATTTTCCGCCGCGAAAGGTTCCATCTTCGGATTTCTGGGCGAAAGGTTCGGGAGAATCCACGGTGATTCGGATGTCGTGTCGCTTGCCATCGACTCCCTTCGGCGCATGCTCCATCCATGCTCGATTGGACTCAATGTTCCGTGGTTGATCGTGTGCCGGGCAAGGTCAGCGGCGCGTGGTTTTTTTGCGGAACGCGCGTCCCGGTGAAGGCGTTGTTCGAGAACCTCGACGAGGGCACGGCGGTCAACCAGTTTCTCGAATGGTTTCCCGGCGTGACGAGGCAACAAGTCGAGACAGTCCTGGAATTCGCCAGTCAAAGTCTCGCTGTCGCCTGAATCTGCGGATGAAAATCCTTTTCGACCAGGGAACACCCGCTCCGCTTCGTCACTCGCTTTCCAACCACAGGATTGTCACGGCTTTTGAACAGGATTGGAGCAATCTGGAAAATGGCGGCTTGATTCAATTCTCGTAGCAGCCGAGGTGACGAGGCTCTAATTATTGGCCGGGCTCCCGATGGACGAAATATTTGAGCCTCGTCACCTCGGCTACTACTTTTCAAACAGGCTCGTTGACTGAGCGGTTTTGGAAAATCCACGATGAAACGGATGTGGTACGGCTTGCTTTTGACTTCTTCAGAAGGCAAATTTTTGTATTGCGAACGTCTGTCCAAATAGATCGGGAATTGGAAAAGGAACTCAAACGCGCCCAGTCCATCACTCACGAAAAGAAATCAACCGTCATTCGTCATGCTTTGCGCGCCGGTTTGCCAATCCTGTTAAATCGCTTTCAAGAGCCGCGCCCAGAAGGCTATTTCGCCAGCGATTACCCGCTTCCAAAGGATCGTCGCGATTTGGAAGCAGCGATGGCCGCAGTGAAACAACGTCCCGATCGATGAACCTCCGCCAGTTCGAAATCTGGAAATGCCGTCCCCCGGGTTTCGAGCGAGATCACTGGTTCGTCATTATTTCAGGAAACGAACGATGCGACGAACCCCGGCAAGCTTTCGTGAACGGGCTTGGCTGTTTTTCGTTGCGGGGCAATCCATTGAAATCCGAAGTTCGTTTGAACAGCGCTGATGGCTTCGAGGCTCCCATGGTCTGCCAGTGTGATTATCTTTATGCCCTTCCGAAATCCGCGCTGCATTCTTCTCTGGGAGTTGTGAGTTGGGACTGGCAACAACAAATTAAAGCCAGGCTGAAAGAGGTCGTCAGGTTTTAACCTGTTTTCAATTGTCGAATGGAACATAAAACACACAAGCATCCTCGAAGTTCTTAATCTTAATCCCACTCTTAATCACCAAGCATGGCGGAGTAAGATTGAGATGACGATTATGATTACGAAGGGAAAATTGTGAAATCTCCCTTCCGAGGATTCACCGCCATTCTTTACAAGGAGTTCATCGTGGTGCTGCGCGATCCGATCACGATTTTCTTCATGTTTTTCCCGCTGCTCATCGAAATGATCGCGTTCGGCTACGCGCTGGATAATGACGTCAAGCACATGGCGACGATTGTTTTCGACGAGAGTAAAACCGTCGAGACGCGGCAGTTGATCGACAGTTTTGAAAACACGCAAACGTTTCGCGTCGTGCATCACGCTCAGAGCCTGAGCGAAATGGTGGAGTTGATGCGCAAAGGCAAAGCGTATGTCGGCGTGCAAATTCCGCCGGACTTCACGCGTGATCTGCATGCGGGAAGATCCGCCCAGATCCAGGTGTTGATCGACGGCTCCAGTTCGACCATCGCCTTGCAGGCGCTGAACACGTCGCTCGCCGTCACCCTGCGGCAATCGGTGGGCCTGCTCCTGAAACAAACCGGGCGAACCGCGGTGCCCATCGAAATCCGGCCGCAGGTTCTTTACAACCCGGCTTTGCGCAGCCCCAACTTTTTTGTGCCCGGCGTGATAGGGATCATATTGCAAATCGCGACGACGTTCGCCACGGCAATGTAGCTCGTGCGCGAACGGGAGCGTGGCACCCTGGAGAACTTGTTGGTCAGCCCGCTCTCGCGCTGGGGTTTGATGCTCGGAAAAATTGTTCCCTACCTCTGCATCGGAATGATCATGGCCGCGGTGCTGTTTGCGATCATGCGCTGGGTTTTCGACGTGCCGATCATGGGGAGCGTCTTCGCGCTGTTTGTTTCGACGCTGCTCTACACGTTCACGCTGCTGAGTGTGGGCCTGCTGATTTCGACAAAGGCAGAAAACCAAATGCAGGCGCTGCAAATGACAATGGCGCTGATTCTGCCGTCGGTTTTCTTCTCGAGCTTTATTTTTCCACGCGAGACGATGCCGTGGATTTTCTGGGCGATTGGCGCCGTGCTGCCGACCACGTATTTTATCGACCTGATGCGCGCCATTATTTTGCGCGGCGCAACGCTCCCCGAATTCTGGTCGCATCTCGCGATCCTCGCCGGAATGGGCATTGGGCTGTCAACAATCTGCGCCTTCCGTTTTCGGCAGAAGATCGGATGATTCGTTGGGGGCGGGCTGCAATATTCTGAGGAATCCGCCTCATCACATCGCTGGCTGCGGCATAGATCGAACTCGGGAATTAATCGTCGTCGTCCTCGCCGGTCAGAACCAGTTTGAGTTTCTTGAGGCCCTTGCCGTGCGCTCCCGCGAGATGAGCCGGGTAAAGAGTGTCCACCCCTTTGACCGAGTGCCAGATGATCCGGTTGAACGTGTTTTCGTCCGCCTGATCCACCTGGTCGAGCGGCTGTGCCAGGCTTTGCTCGGCCCAGTAGAGTTCCTTGCCATTCAGTTGGGCGAGCGGTTTGTTCATTTCGTCGAGCGGGATATTATTGGTCAGGCACTGGTACGGTGTGAAATTCGGACGGGACGTGAAGCAATCGGCCATCAACGGAGCGAGTGAATCCATCTGGTTCATCGGAGGAAGACCGAGCATTCGTTGCATGGTATGCAGGACGGAAGTCTGGTTGTAGAATTTGCTGACCACGGCGCCCCGCTTGGTGTAGGGGCTGACGACGAGGCAGAGCGAGCGATGTCCATCCACGTGATCGAAACCTGCTTGTGGATCGTCTTCGTTGACGAAGATGCAGGTCTTCGGCCAGAACCGGCTCTTCGAGAGGCGTTCGATGATTCGCCCCACCGCCAGATCGTTGTCGGCGACCATCGCGCGTGGAGTCGGCGCGCCGGGCCGGGTGCCGGAAGTGTGATCGACGGGGAGATAAATGATCGTGAGGTTCGGGAAATCGCCGTTCTTTTCGAACTCGGCAAACTCCTTGAGGAACACGTCGGCCCGGATCGAATCCGGTATTTTCATGTTCCAACCCGGGGAATCGGGGCAACTGTAGCGCCGCAACGTCTCGATTTGTATGTCGTGCTTGAAGGAAATGTTGTTTCCATTCGTTCGTCGATTCTCAAAGATCGCCCGGAAGTCGGCTTCCTTGGGAACGACGTCGGTGGAATTCATTTCGCCGTAATTGCGAAAGGAGAGTCCGTGCAGAAGGACGTTGTCCCAGATGAAGCCCGTGGCCGCGTAGCTGAGGGGATCGTCGCCCGCGAAGGGATAACTTCGGGTGAATCCGCCGAAGGACTTTTCGAGATAATCGGTGGCGTATCCTTCCGTGGCCCACGCATGCCCGTCGGCCGAGAGCACGCCGTTGCAATAATAATTGTCGAGCAAGGCAAACTGCTCGGCGAGGGCGTGGTGGTTTGGCGTCACCTCGCGACCAAAGACGCACAACGAAGGATCGCCGTTGCCCTGCGGGAGATCCCCAAAGACCTGATCATAGGTGCGATTCTCCTTGATGATGTAAACGATGTGCTCGAAGACGGAGGGCTCGCCAGTCCGCCGTGGCACCGGAACTGGCTTCTTTCCGCTGGAACCTTTCTCCCAGGCGCGCAACATCTGTGGCACCCGCGTGTCCGCCTTCACTTGCCGGGTATAATCCTTCAACGTTTGGGACGAAGGGATTTCAACCTTGTTGACGGTGCCGAGAAACCGCCGGCTGTTAAAACCCTCCTTGTTCGGTGCCGGATCACGCGACCCGAATCCTTTGACATTCGCAATGAAGAGATGTTTCCCGTCGGTCGCCACGGCGCCGGGATACCAGGCGGTGGGAATAAATCCTTCGACGTTGTTCTGGGCACCAAGGGAAATGGTCGCCACGGCGTTGTTGCCGCCATTGGCGACGAAAAGCGTTTTGCCATCCTTGCCCATTGCCAGACCGCCCGGCGCGCTTCCGAACGGCAGCGTCGGGTCGGGACGAACCAGCACAGAATCCTTGACCACTAGGCTCGTGGTGTCGATGACGCTCACGGTGTCGGAGTTTGCGTTGGCCACATAAAGAGTTCGCCGGTCAGAACTCAGTTCGAGATCGGACGGATGCAATCCGGTGGTGATCTGCGCGGTCTCTTTTCCTTGAACAAGGTCAACGACGGAAACCGTTCCGCTGGCGGCAACGGTTCGTTCATCGACCACTGTGTCTGTTCCGGAAGATTTGGCCGTCCGGTCGCCCGGCTTCGCCCTGCGCCCGCCCCAGTTTGAAACGAAGGCGGTGTTTCCATCTCCCTTGAGAACGACGTCGAAGGGGGCGACGCCGACGGGAATTTCGCCGATCAGTTTGCCCGACTCCAAATTAACGATTCCAAGACTGTTGTTGCGCGAGAGGCAGACGTAGGCCGTTTTTTCATCCGCCGAAAGCACCAGTCCGCCCGCATGAGAATTTCCCGATCCACCCGGCCCGGGCAAGGCGACCTGCCGTCCCCAGGTCAGTTTCCCGTCCGGACCTGCCTTGGCCTCGTAAAGCATGTTCTGCGAGGTCGTCGCCCAAACCGACGATCCATCTGCCGTCACGATAATTCCATGAGTGGAACCGCCGCCCGCGGGAAACTTGAGCTCCTGGCGAATCGTCCAGGTCGCGGCGTCGATCACCACGAGGCCTCGGTTATCTTTCACATAGACGCTGCGCTGATCCGGCGAGAGAACAAGGTCAACCGGGCGTCCCTTGAACTCGACGGATTGGCCGGCAGGATGCAGAGCCTGGTAGGTCGGCACAATCTGACCATCATTCGCGTCACTCACGTGTTCGACATTCTGGGTCTGGCAGCCGCCGAGCAGGCAAACGGCACCAAGTAAAAAGCTTAAATTTTTCATAGGCTGTGAATTTGGGGAACTGGCGTCGAAAAAAACTAGTCGGCAAATCGAACCAGCGTAAAGATAAATCACCGTTCAAATAGTGTGCCGACGGCTAGTGTTTTTGAGCCTATATTGTGATTGACAATCCAGCGGTCAAGGCGAAGATCGCCTCATGAAATCACTTTTTCCCCTGCTCGGTATGGCGTTGGCGTTTCAGGTTCACACGGCATCCGCTGTCACCGATAACTTCAACGATGGCGACGATGCCGGCTGGGCGCAGTTTGCTCCCGTGCCGGGCAGTACATTCACGTTTCCATTGAGCAGTCAGGGTGGTCTTGGTTATCAGCTCACATCCCCTCCCGCCAGCCCTGCCGGCCGCGTGGGCAGCATCCTCACGAACTCGATGCCCATTTCAGATTTCATGGTCACGGTGGACCTCGTGAACTGGAACAACGGTCTGCGCCAGGAAATGGGCGTGATGGCTCGAGTGCAAGACGCGCCCTCGGGGCTTCTGCCATCCGGATATTCCTTTATCTACGTTAACCGATTCTCCGCCGGGGCGGGAGGCACTGACCAGTTGCGCATTTATCGGGATGGACCGGCGGAACACACCCTTCTCACCGGATCGCAAGGGCAGTTTAACCAGTCACCCAACGTCACGCCGCCTCCAAACCCTTCGCTGGCCGATTATCGGTTGGTTTTTGGCGGCGTGGGCAGCAGTTTGTGGGGGCAAATCATCGACTTGAACACCGGATTGCCCCTTGAATTTAGCACCGGCGGCGGGCCCGTTACGAATACGGTATGGGCCACAGACACGACGTTTACCACCGGATTGGCCGGGCTGATTTCGGTCGCAGGCACTGCTACTGACCCAAGTGTAAACCCGACGTTCGACAACTTCTCGTTCACTGCGGTTCCGGAACCGTCCACCCTGGCGTTGGTAGGAACTGGGATTTTTGGACTGGCTCTGGCTCGTCGTCTTCGACGCAAATAGCCGTTGGTCGATCCTGTTTTGAGAAAGCCAACCTTCGGGTTGGTTTTTTCATATTACTGCGTCTTGGCTATCACGATTGTTGGAATTGAGCCTGGATGTTGGATTCTTTTAAAAACCGAGTAACATAACGCTATTAAAACTTTCCCCGGCATCAGTTCCCATCGTCTTTGGATCAAATCGGGTATCCTGATTTCTTTTCTCACCGTGAGCCCGCTCCTGTTTGCCCAAAGCGATGACTTTAATTCGGGCACCGATGCTGGCTGGCTCAAAATCACCAACGCCAACTATCCGGCCACCTATTCCTTTCCCCCAGACGACATGGGCGGGTTCTCCTATCGCCTTCAAGGAACTGGAGCTTCGTCGTCTCAGTCGCGGGTTTACGCGTATCAACCGACCAGTTATACCGATTTTTACGTGGCGGCTGACATTGTTGCGTGGAGTCCGAGTGTCTCCAAGGGGCAGGTTTTCGGGGTGTTCGGCCGGGGCCAAAACATTCCCGGAGGCGCGCCGACCGCCGTGTTAATGAACACCCGCATCAACAACAACGGAGTCGATGGAACGACCGGAACCCGCGGTCAGGTTTCGATTTATTTGATCGTCACCGGCAACCCGTCGGTTCCCGTGGCGGTCGCCAACAGCGTAACCCTGGTGCCGGGACGTAAATACCGGTTTACCCTTTCAGCGGTCGGCCAATTGTATCAGGGGAACATCTACGACCTCAATGATCTGACGCGCCCGCTCGTAACGCTGGCCGGTGACAACACCTACGCGGGAGGTTTTTACGTTCCATTCTTCCCGACAAACGGGGTCAGCGGCGTCGTCAATCAATCCCTCAATGGAAGCGATCCGACGACAGATTCCACCTTCGACAATTTTGTCGCCACAGTGTCGCCGCCCATCTCCGTGGCTGCCCCCGGAACGCCGCACGGGCTGGCGGGCGCGCCACAGGTGGTCAACCGTTCGCCGGTTTCCTTTTCCAATTTTTATCCTGCGTCGGGCGGGATCACTTTTGACGCCACCACCCTGACCACCACCAATTCAATCAACACGAACGCAACCCGATTGTTCCTGAATGGATTTGATGTCTCCAGCCGCCTTGTGATGTCCGGTCCCGACACGAATGTTTCGGTCGCGTTCCACGGGCTCGCCTCGAACGCGGTCTATGAAGCGCGGATCGAGTTGCAGGATGCGCTGGGCCGGCGCACCACCAACGAATTTACTTTCGACACGTTCGTGGACGCCTACCTCGATTCTCCGCCTCGCAAAACGATCGATGTCGAGGATTACGATTTTAGTTCCGGCCAGTTCATTGACGACCCGCCAATTTCCGGTTACGTCTCCAACCTTTTTGCGAATCCTGTCAATGTGGATTCGGGCTATGTTGATCGTCCGGGCGAGTATGGCGTGGACTATTGGGATTATCGGGACAACACGGGTATAACGGAGAAGGAGTTTCGTTCGGGCGACCAAGTGGAAACCCAGCAGGGGAACGAGGACATCGCGTTCGCGAGCAATTCAGCTAATCCCTTCACCACCATTCGAAATTACTGGCGGCCCCGGCAGAAATATGCCGCCACCAATTTGCAGGAATACATCGTGCGCCGAACGGAAGTGACTGAGTGGCTCAACTACACGCGCATCTTCAACTCGAACTTTCATTACAACGTTTATATGCAGATGGGCGCTGCCACCGCGCAACCGGTGCAACTCGACCAGATCGTCGATGGGTCCACCGCGAATCTCCTTGGAAATTTCAATGCGCCCGGCACCGTCGCACTTTGGAATTACCGTTATGTGCCCCTTACGGACGTCAGCGGTAAAATGGCCGTCTTGAATCTCTCTGGCACCAACACGCTCCGGCTGATGATGACCAACCCCATGGTGGAACGCGCCAAGCACAGTCTCGCCTTGAATTATTTTGTCTTCGTCCCGGCGGTTCTGGTTGATTCGGCTCCCGACGTCGCCGGACCTTACGTAATCGACAGTTCGGCGACTGTGGACTCTGGTTTACGCCGCATCATCATTCCCCAAGGTGGAACGTCCATGTATTACCGGCTTCGTCATGACATTGTCGAAACGATTTCGAGCATCAGCGTGTCCGATGGCAATGTTGTTTTGACCTATTAGCGGGATCTGGGGCGGGCCGTCATCAGTTGTCGGCAGCGTCCAGATGCGCTTCTGATCCTGAAAACCCTCGGGGGTTGCCTCGGGCTGAACGATGATCGCGCGCTGCGGGAACTCCGAATCAAGATTTATTCTTTCCTGAATTGAAAAGCCCGATCACAGTGGGGAAGTAATTTCATGAGGAACACCTTTCGTTGGGGCATTCTCGGAACCGGAAAAATCGCGCGGCAATTTGCCGAAGGACTGAAAATTCTTCCCGAGACCACGCTGGCCGCCGTGGGTTCCCGGACTGCGGAACAGGCATCGGCTTTTGGATCGCAGCTCAACATCCCGATTCGTCACTCCAGTTACGAAGCGCTCGTGAACGATCCCAACGTGGATATCGTTTACGTGGCCACGCCCCATTCCTGCCACAGGGAAAACACCCTGCTCGCTTTGTCCGCGGGAAAATCTGTCCTCTGCGAAAAGCCGTTTACGATCGACGCGCGCGACGCCGAAGAGGTGATCGCTTTTGCGCGCGCGCAAAAACTATTCCTGATGGAAGCCATGTGGACGCGGTGTTTCCCGCTAATGTCGAGAGTGAGAGAAATGCTTCAGGCCAGTGAGATTGGCGACGTGCGGATGTTGACGGCTGACTTCGGGTTTCGCGCTGAGTACGGGGAGGAGGAACGATTGTTCGACCTGTCTGTGGGCGGTGGGGCATTGCTCGACGTTGGCATTTATCCGGTCTCGCTCGCCTCAATGATCTTTGGCACGCCGACTCGGATCGCCAGCCTGGCGAATCTGGGCAAAACCGGCGTGGACGAAGAAGCGGCGATGATTCTCGCCCATGAACAAGGCCAGATCGCGGTGCTGTCAACGGCCATCCGCCTGGATACCGCGCAGGAAGCAATAATCATTGGAACCAAGGGGCGAATCCGGGTTCATGCGCCCTGGTGGAGGCCAGCCGCGTTCACGATTTCTCGCGAGGGTG
>Ga0163144_10013260_pt1 | contig 17219 bp, 7 predicted proteins | sample OliLak19BULKMAT1_FD_123175 | JGI IMG/M metagenome (GOLD analysis project Ga0163144, IMG submission 123175) | Freshwater microbial mat bacterial communities from Lake Vanda, McMurdo Dry Valleys, Antarctica - Oligotrophic Lake LV.19.BULKMAT1 | ecosystem: Environmental > Aquatic > Freshwater > Lake... | reverse complement strand
GCCCTTTGAAAGCAGCGCCCGGACGCTCCCGCGGTCGGCTGGAGGGGGCTCGCCGCCCGCCGCGACGCGCCCGCGCTCAGCGAAGTGACTGGCAAACCGCGCTTGTTTCACTTACGCTCTCACTTATTGCGCTGACGCCCATAAACTTCGCGCTGCGCCAGGAAGGACGGCAGTTCTTCGTGCAGACCGGAGATCAACCCGAGTTTTTCATTGGGCGTCAGGTGACCTACCAGAAGCTCATTGGCCTCACTAACACATCGCGGCCGGGCGGCTTTGCGTATGCGGCGAAGGACCACGTCGTCGAATTCGGCCACTGGGCACACATGATTGAACCGACGGCGATGGCGGAGGCCTCCGGTTTCTTCGATTGCCACAATACGTACGACCGGGCGCGCTTCACTTTCGGCTTCCTGCAGTTCGCTGCGCACAACCCGGACTGCGACTTCGTGCTCATGTTGCGCGGCCTACTAACTCTGCCCCTCGCGGCAGCCTACTTTCAGGATCTTTCGGTAGTCGACGGACGCATTTCCGGGACGGTAAACGGCGAGATCAAGACGCTTGAAACCTCGGACTCGACCGCGCGGCTGATGGATTACCTTAATCCGTCATCACAGAACGCGACGGGCGCGAGGCACTCAACTGCGCAAAGTTCGTTCACTGGTCCGCGTCCGATCCCCTGCATCGCGCTCTGCAAGTGAAGGTCGGGATCGAGAAGGTTCACAGGGATACGAAGACGAACCACAGACGCTACGACTTGCACCCTTCTATTTGAGTGTTTTGACGATACCCACCGAAATGGTCACAGGATTCCAATTGATTCGACCCTGGTCACCGGCCAGCAAGCGCGCGCGTTCCAGACTCACGCCGCCTTCTGCGCTCCAGTGGCCGTTGAAGCGACGCCGGTACGAGACGCCGGCGCCGATCGTTAGATCGCCTGAAAAGGCAACAGGCGGTATGCTCACCGCTGGGTCCGAGCGATCCCTGGCGAAACCTCCAACGAACGGCGACACGTACACCGCGCCCCAATGCTTCTTAAGGAAGCGATACGACACTCCGGCTCGAACTCCTGTCGCGCTCAATGACCCGAGGCTCCTGCTCCCGCTGCTGCCCGTCGCCGTGATCTCGTTGCCCCAAGTCATCACGCCCGATACAAAGAGCTCCACACAGCACTCGACGGCGCGGATCACGCCGAAGGTCAGCATCGGCGAGGCGCCGATGCTGACTTGGGTTGTCGCATCGAGCGTGCCGTCGTTGGTGGGTGCCAGCCACACACCACCGAATCGCAGGCTCCAGACCGGCTCCTGCGCCAGGCTTTCGCGAGGACTCGCGAGCAGTCCAAGCATGAGTATCGCCACTGCGATGTGCCACTGACGGAAACGCGGTATTACGAACGATAGAATCACGCTAGGCCCCCAAATCGACGATGTGAGAGAACAATGGCCGCTCGCGCAGCTCGCTCGGGTATGCGACACCGGTATCGCTGCAGGCAAACGCCGTCGCAGCGGGATCGGAGGAATCGGCGGGCCGTAATTCGACCTCTTCGATGAGCAGGGCGTAGCGAACCTCGGGCCGGCATTCCGGCAGCGTCAAGTCCACCGCCCACCATGCTTCTTGATCACGACCGAGCGGAGCAGGATTGGGCTGTCCAATCTCGCCGCGCGCGACCGCCGGAATCTGTAGTCGCTCGACTGGCTGAGCGCGCTCGTCGACGGCCGGCAGCCACTTAATTGAGGCGTCGGCACCGCGTGGCACTCGTCCCGGAGTCGAGGCCCGCAGCAACCGCACATTCAGCAACGGCACGTCGGTCTTGCCGCGCAATGCTGCGTGTTCCGGCTCGCGGGCCGTCTCATGGAAACCGACGCCGTGATACTCGAGCAGCACGCGGCGATCTTTGATGAACGAAACCGTTCCGTCTCGCCGCGGCGGCAACTGGGCCCACGCTGTCACCGGCGGCGACAACTCGAGGCCCGTGATGCTGTGAGATTGGTAAAACGCCAGGCCCATCTGAACGAACGGAAAGTAGCTCTGCTGGTGGGCGACTGGGATGTCGGCATACCAGAGGCCCTCATATTCATCGAAGGCAGGGGCGTACGGAAGCAGGGACACCGGCAGCGTGGGATTGTCGACGGTCACGCGCAGTGGACACTTGTAGTCCTTCGCGGTTTTCGGGACGACAATCGTCATGTCATCCTTGACTTGCGCGTCGACCTCTTCGCCGTTAACCATCACGCGCGCGCCAGAGATGAAGTGATCTCCCATGACGGTTAGCTCGGAACCCGCCGGCATCGAGCCACTGCAATCGGGAAACACGCGGTGGACAACTGGTTCGTGCGCGTACGGAAGCAGGCCGTTGGCGCGGGGCTCATGGCGAGAGAAGGCACTTTCCGGAATCAATTCGTCGAGCGATCCTGAACGCTGAATCGGGTCGGCCCCCCATCGCGTCACGAACGGGCCAAACTCCTTCACTTCGTTTTCAAAGGCGCACAACGGCGCGGGCGAGTTAACGCGTGGGCCGAACGTCACGGCGAGCCGCTCCCCCTCCTGGTTGGGCCAGGTTTCGGGCTTCAAGTAGACGCGCAGTGCGGCTTCACGCGAGAACTCGATGCGCTTGCCGTGATCGCGGATGTTTTCGCTCCACGTGAAGACCGGCAGCACGCGGTCGATCTGCGGCGCTGCCGGACGGGTCGTCGCCCGGACCCACAGCTCGATGGTTTTGGCCGCCGCGAGATCATGGATGCCGGCCTGGCCCGCTTTGTTGAAGAAGTCAGTAAAGCGGGATGTGCCGACCAACGACACGTTCAGCCGCCGCGCCTTGGTGTCGCCAAAGCCGTGCGACAAGCTTCGCAGCTTCCCGTCCTCCAGCGGCCGCTTCAGAATCGACGCATCATCGTTGAGAAGGCAGAGGTCATGAGGACGCTGCTCGTCGGCATTGGAGATGTTGTCCACGGCAAACAGTCGTGCGCCCACCTGCGGTGTCTCAAACCTCCAGAGATTGGTCCGCTTATCGTAGTGGCGATTCGTCGCACGAAAGTCGGCCCATGCCGCCTCACAACGCAGCGTGCCGGTTGACTTACGATCGAGCGCGACTTGGCCGACGAAAAACGCTGTCATTCCGCCGGCCTCGCTGGGCCAGTTGGATCGCGGCAGGTCGAGATGAGCCTCCACGTATTTCTGCCAGGTACCTCGGTCGGGAGACGTCACGCCCGCGCGGGCGTTCGCAGCGACGGTGAGAACGATCGCGTGCAAAGAAAAGGCGTCGCCTTCGGGCTTGAACGTCGGCGCCAAGAGCGGCTTCTCCACCGCGTGAACGATGCGAACTTTTCGCTTGCTCACGACTTGCGCCAGTGGCGCCGCCGCGAGCACCGACGCCAGCACGGCGCGAATGTTGCCCTTGCCTTTCTTTTCCAGCAGTTCCAGCGGCTTCGATAGCGACCAGAGGCGTTCGCACAGGTCCTCGCAGTCGGAATCGCACCAGAACTCCAGGTCGATCGCTTCGGCGGGCTCGAGAACGACGGTCAACGCGGGCAACGTCAGCGCGCGGCCGCGACTGGGCCGGACTCTCACCGTGCGCGTTGTCTCGTCGAACCAGCCTCGACCCAGCCGCTGCTCGTTGGGCCGTGGCTTGCGCAACTGGACAAGAATCGGCGTGGCATCCGACGGGCTCGCGGCGTCACCCCAGAACGGCACCGCGTCTCGTAGTGGCGCGTAGTACGGCGTCGACTCGCCCTCCCGCGCGAAGCGTGCCCGAGCGCGCCGGCCAAGGGGGTCGGGATAAAACGTCGGCGTGTCCGCCGCTCGCGTGGCCGAATTGTCGAGAACGAGCACCGAACCTCGACTCCGCTCGGTTGTGTCGCTATCTTCTCCAGGCTTCTTCTCGCAGGGTAGCCTTACGGTTCCTTCCCGTGCGACCGGGAAGGTTCCCGTGACGCTGCAGAGCTTTGCACGCACCGCGTCTTCGAACGCGCCTGGAGGTCGCCTTTCGTCGATGAAGGGGTCCTGGTCGAATGTGCCTGCCTGCTCGCAGAGGTCGAACGTCGAGCGCGGCGGCACGAGGAAGCGTCGCGCGACCGGCGTCGCCCGGCTGCCCGACCGAATGACCAACGTGTCGATCGTTTCGCCCGGCACCTCGGTGGCGAGCGAGCCCTCCCGCATGGTCACCAGTTTCTCGTCGTGCGGCAACAGGACGTCGGGAGCAGGGATCTCGCTGCGGCGCTGGAACAAGTAGGGACGATTGGACGCGTCACCGAGCACCAGGGCTTGCGCGCTGGTGGCATACCGCGAGCGCGCGTTCAGAAAAGGGACGCCACAGCCGTTAACGAGGTACGCTCGTGCGCCAAATACATAGGCGCGCCGCTCCCGCAGCGGCAACGGCCGCACGTCACGTTCATCCGGGAGGTCGAAGTCGATACTGATACCGAGATCATTGGTCTTGTCGAGCGGGGCTTCCTGCTTCAGCGGGTCTGTCTCGTCCACTTTGAACTGGTGGTGTAGCGCCGGCGTACCCAGGCTTTCGCCCGTCCACGTCAACAATTCTTGAAACGCCGTAATCTGCCGGCGCGGCCCCGTGTCGGTCTGGACATCCTTCTGAGAACGAGCCAGCCGTACGTGCCCTTCTTCGCGTGTGCGAACTTCGACGGCGAGCTCTTTGGCAAACGCTGCGAGGTCGCGGTGTTTGTACTCAAGCTTTCGCGCCGACATCGGTCGCCAACGCTCGGGAGTGTCCCAGGTCTGCGAGTCGTGCTCGACGAGCGCCGCGTCGATTCGATACCCGAGCGTCAGATCGTCGATAAAAGAAATCCGGACGCCTGGAAGGGTGGAAGCGGAGTCACGAATCTCCCGATCGACCACCGCCTGCGCGTCGCGATCGAGCATCACGATGCCGCGCGTCGGCATATCCGGCAGCCGCGTGTTCTGATCGGCCGGCAGCAAGCCGCCGTCTGCGCCCTCTACATGGGCCTCTGCTTTTTTCTTGAGCGACATGACTGAGTTGACGGTTGAAAGGGTCTGCAGTACGAAGCGCGCTTCGTCGCCCTTTCGGGCGCGAAGGTTGACCAGACCGTCCTGATACAGCTGCTGCGAGAGCGTCTTCGGATCCAGCATTTCGGCACGCGAGCAGGGCCCGAAGTACGGAGGGGCGCTGTCCTTGGTGCACACCCACGACGTCCATTCAACCTCTTGGACTGGCGCGCAGTCCGCGCCCGGCCACCAGCCGTCAAAGAAGGCCGCGATCGTCCCGTACCTGCGGGCTTGGGGTTTCTGCGGCGGCGGTACGCCCTCGAGACACGACCATGCGATCTCGACGTCGATGACGAGCCGCAAGTATTTCGCCAAGGTCGGATACGACAGCAGCCCCGAGAGCTTGCGGGCGGCGGCGTTCCGTTGATCCTCGAGTGTCGTGTCTGCGGCGGTTACCGCGTTCGGCCGGTTGGGGATCGTTTCGTCTATGGCCCAGCACGTTTCCAGTCGCGCCAACTCTTGCCGAAAACGCTCGTCACCAACGGCGGCCGACGCGTCCGCCGCGGTCGCGGTTCGGGCGTTCCCGCTCCGCCAGAACTCCGGGTTCTCTATCTGGTCCTCGAAGAAGGCTTCCATCGAGCGCGTCGCCAGCGATGTGACGTCCGTAGCGGTCTGCGCCACGGGTGCGGGATCATTTGCCAAAGCGGCGCGTGCCGCGTCTTTCATCTGCTCAATCGCCTCGGCACGCAGGGAGCGTCGTCCAGCATTCGCGACGGCCAAGTCGGCGCCGCCGGCGGGAACATCCGAGAGCCACCGCTCCGAAAATACGCGCCACCAAGGTGGCGAGAGACGATTCGGATCACTGGGCAAGGGCGTCGAGACGAACGGTTCGCCGGTAGCCGCTTTCGCTAAGGGGGCACTCAGCGCGTTGGCGCGGGTCGCGAGCGTCGCGGCCGTGGCCGATGCGTAGAGTGATTCCACAACGGTCCTGAGCGCCGTGCCATCGTACGAGCCCAGCGCCGGCGTGAAATCCCCGGCCGCGTCGGCCGCCTTCACTTCAGACGGCGGGCCGAGCGTGTTCATCAGCAACTGAAACCCGCTGTTGAGATTGCCGTCCGGCGCGAAGAGGGCCTGCCACATCTTCGTTGCCGATTCGACCTCTACTCCGTGCACGTCACTTGCGACGTGGCAGACGCATCGAACATCCTCAACACCCGATGGGTTGGAGTTCGCGAGCCGGCCGACAGCGACCCGAATGTCTGCGGCGAGTTCGTCGATCTTGCGCGGCCACTCGCGAATGTCGACCGTCCGTCCACCAGCTGGTTTCAGACCTGGCGTGACCGAAAGACTCAGCCGGCACACGGTCCGGCCCTTTTCCTCGCGGACACCGTCTGGCACCACCAGCACGTTCACGCCAACATCGAAAGAGGCCATGGTCATCAATCCTTGAGGAGTTCGACGGCAAGCTTCTGCCGATACTTCGCCCACTCAGTCCCCTTGCGCGGTGTCAGGCACTTCAGGCGTAGGCCTTCGTTGTCTTGCAATCCATAGGGAAACGCCGTCGCGCCGATTGCAAGGGGCTCGCGCGATGCGGACAGCATTGCGGCGGTGATGCCTCCGCCGCTGTTCTTGATGGTGTAGCTCGCCTCAAAGGTGAACGAGACGCGGATGAAACCCATCTTGAACGAGAAGGTGAAGCGGCTGAATCCCTCGAGCTTGCCGCTCTGGCTGTCGTCGCGCAGGCCAATCTGCAGACAGACGCTGATGCCGAAACACGCGATTTGCCCCTCGCCGGCCGCCTCGACGAACGCGACAAGCATGCGCCGACGTTCGCTCTTGAAGATGAAGATGCCGGCGACGACTCGACCCTGGGCCCTGAGGGGTCCGAACTTGATGGCGATTACGGCGCCGACCATGAACGACAACTCGAATTGCACGATGTCCTTCGAGTCAGCCACTAAAACCAGGTGTCCGCCGCCACCGTACGGCGGCGCCGAAATCAGGAATGGGCGCTCGGCACTGGCAAACTGAAACTTGAAGAGCGCGGGGTAGTCGCTGAGCGGCAATTGCGCGCTGACGTCGAGCGCGACGTTGATGAAGCTCAGGCCGCCGAGTGTGATGATGCCGGCGTCAAATGCATATCCCGCCTCTATGCCGAGACGATCGGTCAATAACCGGATATAGAAGCCGCTGTCGCCCGGAGACAGCCATTTCTGCAGCGGCTCGAGAAACTGAATCAGCGGCCCAATCGTCACTCCGGACACTTCCGCGCTGAAACTCGGCGCGGCGCCGTTGCGGCTCACAAAGCTCGCGCCGGAGAAGTGAATGGTCGCGATCTGAATGTCGCCCAGAAGAATGATGTCGAACCGGGCCATTCGCGCCGCGACCGTTGAGTCCCGGGTATTGGCCGCGACATCGACGAGGACATCCACGCTCAGCGTCAGGTCGGAGGGCGTGCTCGCCGCCATCTTAAAGATCGGCTTGTCGGCCGGCACGGGCTCCAGCCTCGTGCTCCAGTCGTATCGCAGCCTGACACTGGTCGGCACCAAGCTGCGGAGCTGCGCCGCAAGCTCGTCTCTGAACTCGCGAATGACTCCGCGCAACGGCTCCAGGTCGAGGATTGAGCCTAGGTTTCCGCTCAGGAGATGCTCGGCGAGATCGGCCAGCGCGGTGATTGCCCCGACGAGTGGCGGGACGCTCTGCGGGGTACGTCGCCACCGTGCCAGCAACTTAGCGGTTGCCTCGGAGGCGCTCGCGAGACTACCGGCTTTCGCGATGGTTTGAAGATCAGTGAGGTCGGCTTTGATTTCTCCGCTCGCCGCGGCAAACCTTTTCACGACATCTTCATTGACCAGCCGCCTGACGACGACATTGTTCAACTGCGTGAGCATGGCCTCGAGCAGCGTGTGCCCCGCCTCGTGAATCGTCACCATCTGCGACGCCGTGGATCGCATCGCTGACAACGCGGATTGCTCGAGTGCGGCCCTGGCGTTGTCTGCGAGCGCGACGGTTTGCAGCACAAGTGCGGCGACCTGCTTGTCGTTCTGCACGGCGTACGCCAGCACGCGCCCGGCAACGCGTTCGAGCGCCGCCATGTCCGTTCGCGCGCGCAGCAGTTCTGCGCGCAGCTCTGTGGCGGCGGCTTCGATTTCCTGTTCTGCGCTGACCAGTCGATCCCGGTACGACGCGAGCTGATTGGTGGCCGCATGCGTTTGCAACTGCGCGAGACGGGCCTTGACCTCGGCCCAATCGCCGCCCACGCCGGCCTGGGTTATGCTCGTCAAGCCGCCCATCAGTGCCGTGACGGCCTCGACGATGGCCGTCAGGTTGGCGCGTGCGTTCGACAGCGCGGGATCGGCCGCAGCGGGCGCTGGCAGCGCGAGCAGCGCGTCCAGCTTCAGGATCTGGGCAACCATCTCTTTGAGGCGTGCCACCATGCCGCGCCGGCCGTTCAGCAGCGTCTGAACTTCCGTCATGAATATTTGAGGCTGTGAACAGACCGGGTGCTTGCCCATCTCCTGGCGCAGCGTCTGCAGTCGCAGACGTGCCTCGGCGACCGGGACTGCGGCATCAGCGATGGAGCGGCGGAGAACCTTGAGTTCGGCAACGGCGAGCTCAAACTGCCGGCGGAGCTCCGGCGGAGCGCCTGGGGGCGGCTGCAACAACGCGGCGTTGTCGGTGATGCGCTGAAGGTGCGCCTGGACGTCGGCCTCGAGGCTGAGGATACGGTTGGCCACCAGATCCGCGAAGACGAGCACTTCCGAGCTCTCCTTGTTGACGGTGAGCTCACACCATCCCTTCAAGCTGCGCGTCACATCGACGACGCGCGCGAATTCCGCGGACGCGACCAGTCCTTCGAGCGCCGTCACGCCCGCGCCGACGATGCGCTCGATAGCCTGAGCGCGCGCCTGCTGCAGCCCTGCAAGCACCATCTGGCGCACTCGCGAGGTCTCTTTCACGACCAGATCGCGCGCGGCTTTCACGACGACGTCTGCGACGGCCTGCTTGAAGTCTCGAATCAGCGCGTCGAGATCGCTGGCCTGCTTTGCGGTGATCAAATGCTTCTTTGCCTCGATCGCGGCCTCGACCAAGTCTCGTCGGTCCGCGACAGCACGATCGATCGCGTCGAGCGCCGCGCGAACGTCGCCGGCCGCGGACGTGGCCTCCTTGACGGCGCTGTCAACCGCTGCGGAAAACTGCGCCACGATCTCGATGGCGAGTAACATTCTGTCCGACGGGACAATCGGATCCTTGAGTCGAGCCTTAAGGTCCTGCTGCACCAGGTCCAGGGCTGCTTCGGCCGTACGCTCAAGCGTCCGCCGGCCCCATGCCACCTCCGCGGTCACCTCCGATCGATAATCTCGGAGGCGTGCCAGCATGTCGGCTAGAGGCCTCGCGAACACCTCCGCAAACAGCGCCTGTTCGAGGAGACCGAAAGCATCGCGCGGATTTTCGACGAGATACTCGCAGTCCGCGGCGTCCTTCACGCCGAAGAGCACGCTGCCGATCCCGCTCTCTATAGCGGTCTTGCAGAACAGGTCGACGCCGGATTTGCCCACCGCCTGCTGCAGCGCACGGCCGATGGCCGCATAGTTGCCGTTGACCGCGTCTTTCAGTGTCGCCCACGACGCGGCCAGCTCGTTCAGCCGACCCTGCATGATTGCTGGCACCGGGTCTTGCAGCGTGCGTTCGATCTCGGCGACCAGCGCCTTGCCGTCGCTGACCGTCGCGGTGATCGCCTCGGACAGCGTCGTGATGTTGTTCGAGGTGCCCATCACCGTGATCGCGCTATCGAGCGTCTTGTCGAAGCCGGTGAGTGCGTCGTGCAGGCGCGGGTAGAGATCGACGAAACGTACCGGATCCTTGACTTTGTTGACCGCCTCCAGCAGCGTCTTTACGGGCCCCTGAAGTCTTGCCGCTCCCGCCTGGAACGCTCCGCGCATCGCCTCGACAGCGTTCCCCGCAGCCTTTACCAGCGGCCTGTACGCGATCGACTCCACTAACTTGGGTGCGCCGTCGATCGTGACTGTTCGAAGCACGTCCGAGAGCGGTATCAGGCCCAGCAGCTTTGCGTTGCCGAGCGCGCCGAAGAACTCGTCTGGCGAAAACGTGCCCTGCGCAGCGTTGGTGAAATCGTAGGGCGGCGGCACGATCGCGGGAGACGCGGCGCTGGCGATCGCGCTCTCCGGCAGGTCCGCCGCTCGCAGTGAATTGGGCGCTGCGTTCTTGAGAGGGCGCCCTCCAACAAGGCCGATCTTTCGGGAGATGGCCACGACCAGGGCGTTCGGTTTTGCCAAGCCCCCTGTGGCTCCGCCTTGCCCCGTCACGTCCAGGACGATGTCAGGTCCCAAAACGTTGAGGTAGAGATCGGATTTGTTTTCCGCGGTACCGAAGCCATGCTCGATGTATTGCTGGTTGAAGGCTGCTTGAATGAGGCCTTGCGGCGAGCCCACCAGTCGGTCGAGGCTCTGGACATTGATGAAAGCGCGCTCGACGACCGGATAGAACGGCGGCTGATCGGAGCCTTCCATCCGACCATCCATCTCGAATGCTTCTGTTCCGGCGGCGCCCGGGACAGGCGGCAGCCGCCGGCCCTGGACCGACAGAATCCATTTCTCGGTGTCGAACGAGGTGTCACCTTCCTGACTCGGCGCCGCGTAACGGCAACGCGTGCCGCCGACTCGTGCCGTCCGCAGCGACAGACGCGGCCCGACCAGCGCCCGGTAATGCGCAACGACTTTCTGCATCAAGGCCGGACGAATCACGGCGGCGTTCTCGACAAACATCAGATTACTGGTAATTGGTGCTGTTCCATCGTCGACGGCCCACTTGAACTCGACGTCTCCCTTCGTGCCAGGTAATCCGTCGGCGGTGCGTGGCCAGAAGATCGTGTAATCCGTGGTTTCGTTGTCAAAGCGCAGCTGGCCGCCCTCGCCGGCCCGCACGCCTTTCGTGAGCTCGGTCAGCGGCCCGGCAAGCCCCGGCTTCTTCAAATCAGCCGTCTTCCGGGTGAGCATCACCATTCGTCCGGCAGGGAAATCGCGGCCACCGTATGGCTGGTTGACGCCGGGGAAACGTTTCTCGGGCTTGCCGAAGACAAGCAGAGAACGTTGCACCATGTAGGCAATCGGCAAGTGCGGCTGCTCGGGATGCGGGAAGAAGCGCCGCTCGCTCAACCGCAGGTACGAACAACGCTGCCCGTGCGGCAGTGTGTAGCCCTTGTAGACTGCCTCGACACGGATATCCCGCCCAAGTTGCGAGTGATAGAGCAGCCTTTCGAGGCCGAACGACTTGCCGTCGTCGAGAAGCAATAACGGTGGTTCGCCCTGCCAATCGGCAACGAACGTCCCGCCTATCGACGTCAGGATGATGTCGGCATCATTGAACGGCTGCGGAATGGCGACACCAGAGTCGCGCTCCTTGAACTTCTTGCGGTCGTCGAGCTCCAGGAGGCTCGGCCAATCGGGATCGGGGCGGATGACGCGGCTGCGCGGCATTTTCTTGAGCGCATCGTCGACTTTGTCGCTGTTCGGGTCAACGATGCGCCGAAGCGCAGGCAACGCATACACTGACGTCTGTCCGACGATGTTCCAGTGATCCTTTTCGGTCAGCACGGGCTCGCCGAGCCGATCTCCGGGCTTCATAGAACAATGGCCAAGACGCCCAGGCACGAGATAGTTCGACCACAACGCCCGAACTGAGCCGCGGCCGTACGTATCGAGCCGTGCGTGCCAGAGCGGGACCGCGGCGCGATTGATTGGCCGCCGCGGAGACATCAAGCGTGCCTTGCTCGACGGGGAAACGATCAATCGGCCGGTCATCACCAGCGCTGTTTCCTCGGGCTTGGGCGGTTGCATCTGCTGGCCGAGGGTTTTCAGCCAGGTATCCAGATTCATGCCGCTCTTGATGCCCGCGGCGTCCAGCTGTTGATCGAATGATGCGTCTGGTTCCAGCGCCCGGCTGTTCACGGCGAGCGCAAGCTCCGACCACTCGGTAAGCGCTTCAATAGTCAGCGGGATCTTTTTCCAGTGGGGCTGCCCCTTGACGTCTTCCATCACGAAGGCGACTCGGGACGGTGCTGAGAGGCGGGAGCGGGACACTGGTTCGAGTTTCGGCGGCGAACACGCACTGGGGTTCTCCACCGCAACGACGTGTTCCGTGATGTGCTGCGGCGGAAAGGTCACCACGACCTTAGCCGGCGGCCAAGCGCCGCCCCGCACGGGCGGTTTGCTGCGCACCAAATAAGGGTTTCCCTCTTCCACACGGATGTGGAAATTGGTGAAGGCAAACGTAAGATCGAAGAGATCGGTGCCACGCCGGATCCGCAGCGACGCGTTGTTCAGTGGCGTGACAAAGTAGGGCTGGGACCCGAGCAGCACTAAACCGCGGTTCTCGTCCGCATTGGGCGGTGCTAACTGAGGCGAAACGCTGTTGAGGTGGATGTCAATGGTGGGGTTTGGAAATGAGATCGTCGCGGCATCAACACCGGGCAGCGGTAGCCATGCACGTTCCAGCCGTGCCTGGAATGTGAGCGGGGCAAGCTGTCCGTTGTGCACCCGCGCGTAAAACGGCCGTTCGTCGTCACCACAAATCGTGAGCTGGCAGCTGCCGGCATCAAGGGCGTAGGGTCGCCGGGCCACGCGGCCGGCGATCGCCATTTCCGCTGGTCCACGATCGAGGTTGTAAAGCAACGCCGAGTGTTCAAGTTGAACGGGGCCGGCGCGCATAGCGCCTTCCAGCAGAGCGACGCCTCTCCGGAAGCCGGCCGTGGAGAAGAGCTCGCCGGAGACGGCCGTTGGACCGCACGTTACACATGCCGAAAATTCGGAGGATGACGCGAAACCTAGAGACGTGGACGCCTGCATCTCGACACCGCTCAACGCGAAATGAGTGGCAGATTCGTGGCTCGTTTCGAGGAGCAGCTCTCGAAGCGAGTCCTTGACGACATCCAACGGCCGCAGGTGCAGAGCCGACGCCCGGCAGGTCAGCGTGCCGCGGACGCTGACGCAATCTGGCCGGTCCGATTGGAACCGAAAATCGAATTCGGGAGTGAGTGCGAGCCTCGAGGGCGTCCCAGTGATTTGAGCGCCGGCGGCGTTGATGGCGATCGATCCCACGCGACTGTTGAGGGGCGATTCGCCGCGCATCCATGGTCCCAGTGCCTCATGAGCGTCAAAGCCGAGAAAGGGCGCCGCGAACCGCAAACCCCATCCGCCGCGACTCGGGGTGAGTGTGGCGACGAAGTCGACCCGCAGATCCGTGCCTGGCAGCCAAGCGTGGCTTAGCCAGATCTTCAATTGATCGGGTCTCTCAGACCAGCCCGCGACAGCACCGTCACCGAAGAGGGCTGCATCGATGCGCCACGAAGTTCCCCCGTAGTGCACCCTGATTGAGCGCCCCCGCCTAGTCACATAAGGCGACAGCGGATCGCGCGCTCCGGCCAGCCCTGTGACAGCAAACGTGCTGCCGAGGAACTGTCTTCGGTTGATCGGCGGAAAGACGGGTGCCGTAACGAATCGTTCGTGACGGGGCCCCAAGGCCCGCTGGACCAGCAGCGACCGGAGTCGGGACTCAAGGCTTGCCGCCATGATGTGGTAGACGGACTCAGCTAACGACTTCCAACAGCCAATTGTGAAGCCGGTATTTGCGCGTTTGGATGGACGGCGGGGACGACTGACGAATTGGGGACACGTCGACTCCTCTACGAGAGAAACGCGTTCGCACACTGCTGTGCGGATATTGCGTCCGTGTTAACCGAGTGTGAATTTCTTCGCTGTCGGTCGATGTTTTTGATCAATCGACCAACCTGCATTCACCGCAGCCTATCTAGATAGCCGGGCTGCGAAAGAAAAAGTTCTTACATGATCACGATCGTCGGTGGAGCCTATCGCAGAAAAATTTCTTGTCAAGCGTTAAAATAATGATGTACCGTCCCGCACCAACTCACGCTGGAGTTCTCCATGGCCAGAAAAACGCTGATCGTGAAACTGAGGAACGAGACGCAACCCTCACCCGAAGGGGTGGCAATCAATCATGACAACTCGTGGAAGTCACCTGGCGGCGGATGGCTACCTATTCAAGCAGGATTGTGGGATGAGACGCCGGACGGCGTTCATCTCAAGAATGCAATCGGAAACGAGCACGTCGCCGACCTCCGCGGCCTGCACTTTCATTTGTGCGCCGCTGGCGATCATGGAAAGGCGCTCTATCCAAGCATTGCGGGAACCGGAGGCTGGAGCGTTGAAGAAGTCATCGACGAGTAACGAGAACACTACCGACTGCTACTCGACGACGCCTCGGTAGCGCAGGGCCAGGTAGGTCTTGTATTTTGCGTAGTCGAGGTCCCGGGAAAGAATGACCCTCGAGGCGCTGCCCGAGGCCTCGTACACGTTGAGCGTTCCGTCCGGGTTGTAGCTGTCGAACAGCACGACATGCACGCTCGCTTTGTTGAGGACATCCCCAGGCTTCAGATCCTTCGTCACGTCAATGCTGGATATGGACGCACACGATGGCGCGGATGAATCGGGGCTCGAAGTGCCGGTCCTGCTGGCGCAGGTCGATCCTGACATAATCGCCAAGAGCGTGGAACTGGATTCGTTGGTGGTGAATGACCCGGTGTACTGGGGCCTCGTTTCCGCGCAGGTCAATTTACCCGACGACTTGAAAACCAAACTGAAAAACGCATATGCTTGACGATGGAACAGGAAAAATTCGCGTCGCGATTCTAGTGGCGGACGAATCGGAAAGAGTGCTCGCACAGCGCGCACTGGAGATACACTCCGCTCCGGATGAGATCACGGGCTATGATGGGGTGCTCACGGGCTGGACTACCGAGGGCGACCTGGAAGAGATCCGAACCCAAGGACTGATGGTCAAGTTCAGCGCGGCTCCCAAGACTGCACCGGGGAATGAATCGAAGATCGATCCCCGTTCAACTGAACTGATAGATGCCGCTGTGGAACAAGCGAAACGGGTGGCCGATTCAGGGGCTCCCCGGCCCGGGTTTCTGGGAGGAGCTTCCCCCACATCTGTCGTGGAGGGGACCCTTGAAATCGAAGTGACCGGCCCGATGCGTCCCCTCTGGCGGGAGGACTTGGCTAAAAAGGGCATGAAAGTCCTGGAGCGGGCGGGGCGTTCTTCCTGGCTTGTATCGGGAGACCTGAATGCGCTGGAGAACCTCCTGACCCACGAATGGATCCGGAAGATCCGGGTCCCCGAAACCAGGGATGATGCCACGGCTGAAACGGGTTACACGGAAGAGGCGACGGCAGCCTATCCGGACGACGACGGCTCGCTGGGAATGACGTCCGTCCAGAGCCATCGCTCCACGGCTGAGACCAGCGCGGAGGCGGTGGCAAAGGGATCTGCCGACAAGCCGACTTGCTACGACGCTTACCTCTATCAATCCGGATCGATGGAGGAAGTGCTCGCGATGATCAAGAGCGCTGATCTCAAGGTGGTGGAGTCATCCGACGATGCCTTGCGCTTCCATGGCCCCGGCGCGGAAGAAGTGGCGAATCAACTGAAGGCCCTGCCGACGGTGCGCTTTGCGGGCAAATACACTCCTCCGAATCTGTATTGCGACGCGGGCTTGACCACCATCGGCTGGCACAAGGTGAACCCCAATCCCGCCTCGCCGCTGTGGTCGGGAGCGGGGGAGGTGATAGGAGTCGCGGACAGCGGTGTGGACTCGGGCCATCCCGACCTTGCAGGTGCGATCAAGAACACGTTCACCTTTCCCGGTGCCTTGCCGAGCGACACCAATGGTCACGGCACCCATGTCTGCGGGATAGCAGTGGGCCGCGGCGCGTCCGTGGTCACCGGCGTGGCCCCGAAGGCGGATGCGGTGGTGCGCGTGATGCTGGCAGCAGACGGCTCGTTCGTGCTGCCCTTGGATTACGGAGAGATTTTCCAGCCGATGGTGGATGCCAAAGCCAGTATCCTGAATCTCAGTTGGGGTTGGGCATTGGGCGGAGATTACGATCAGGGTTCATGGCAGGTGGACACCTATGCCCATGCCCATCCAGAGGTGCTGATGGTGATTTCTGCCGGCAATGACGGCCGGTCATCGCCCGATGGCACTCACAAGGTGCGCACCTTGGGTGCTCCCGCGAGCTCCAAGAATGCGATCACCGTGGGAGCCAGCACCCTGCTTTGTCCCAAGCTGACCAAACCGGACGGTTCGCTCGAATGCTCGAAGTGCTCGCTGACGTGGGGCACGTTCAGGGCCAATGCCATCAAGCATCCTCCGGCATCCGATGAAGATGTGTGCGGAGCCTCGGTGGCCGTGGCGGGGATCTCCAGTCGCGGTCCCACCCGTTTTCAAGCCATCAAGCCCGACATTCTCGCGCCGGGTGTGCTGGTGCAGTCTTCCCGCTCTCAATATACTCCCGGCCTTCAGCCGATTTTCGAAGTGGGGTGCCCGGAGAAGAATCCCGCTCTCTCCGCCTGTGCCACCGGCACCAGCATGGCTGCTCCTTTCGTGTCCGGCGCCGCCGCGGTCCTCCGCCAGTGGCTCCGGGATAAGGTGGGCATCGCCACTCCGAGCGCGGCGCTGCTCAAGGCGTGTCTCATCTCGTGCGCCAGCCGTCTGCCTGCCACCAGAATCCCTTCTGCGGGCTATCCGGATTACGATCAAGGTTATGGACTGCTGGATCTCAGCCTGCTTTTCAAAGCCAATGGAGATACCGTCGCCGGTTTCATCTGTGCGGATGTCGCGAGTAACTCACGCGAGGGCTTGGCCAGCCGCATGGCTCCCAACGCGGTCATCAGATCCCAGCACCTGATCCGCTTCAGCGTCCCGGCCGGAGCCTCTGGCCCGCTTCGCGTCTGTCTTACCTGGACCGACCTTCCGGGAAAGCACCTGCAGAACAATCTACAACTCGACCTCCAGATACCCGACGGAACCTACAGACTCGGCAACGACGAGCGCATCTACGGCACGGACCCGCTCGATCCGACGGCCGGTGACATGCAGAACAACGTGGAGGTGATCGATGTGCCAAATCCTGTCGCCGGACTCTATCGTGCCCGGGTCTTCGCGGAGAGCACCCTCTTCCCGAACCCGTCTGGTGGGGACCCACTGACCACCACTGCTGGTTCGCAGGGATTCGCCCTCACCATCATGGGGCCGGTGAACTCCGGCGTCGACATCAGGACCAGAAGCCAAAGGGTCGCAAGGCTGGATGGCTTCAGCGTGCTGTGAATAACCTTCATTGGGTCCGAGTCATTTTTGTCCTCGCAAGAGACAATATGTGGCCGCG
>Ga0163144_10013256_pt1 | contig 17221 bp, 20 predicted proteins | sample OliLak19BULKMAT1_FD_123175 | JGI IMG/M metagenome (GOLD analysis project Ga0163144, IMG submission 123175) | Freshwater microbial mat bacterial communities from Lake Vanda, McMurdo Dry Valleys, Antarctica - Oligotrophic Lake LV.19.BULKMAT1 | ecosystem: Environmental > Aquatic > Freshwater >... | reverse complement strand
AGGACAATCCCCGATAAAATGGCAGTCACTGCTGTGAAACCCATGAGGATTAAGCCAAGTATTTTAGCATTCATTTCAATCAATTTATTTATCAGTTTCCGCAGTATCAAAGTTCGATCTGGAGTTACCTTAAGCCTATGAAATTTCGCAGACTCCAACCTGATGGGTATCAGTATTTTGATTTTTGAACCAGCAAATGATCAACTGTGGCGGCAGATCCCTATTTTTATGCAACTTCATGGACAACCCTACTGACCAAATATCCTATAAAGATTCATTTTCCAGTAATAACAGGGTCCGGCTAGTCCGCGGAGGTAAGCCCTATTTTGATTTGCTGATAGAGTTGATTGCCCGAGCAAGGAATACCCTCCACCTTCAATATTATATATTTGATGCCGATGAAACCGGAAAACTGATCATACAACACCTGATATCAGCGGCTCACAGAGGAGTGCGTATCTATATCCTGGTCGATGGGTATGCCTCTCAAAAACTACCTAAAGAGACCATCATCCATCTTAAACAAGAGGGGATCCATTTCAGGTTTTTCGAAGCATTGGTAAAAAGCAAATACTTCTATTTTGGACGCCGTCTGCACCATAAAGTTTTTATCATGGATACCCGGGAGGTGATTATCGGCGGGTTGAATATCAGTGACAAGTACAATGACCTTCCCGGTAAACCGGCCTGGTTGGATTTTGCCCTCTGGGTTGAAGGGGAGGTTGCCAAAGAGATCTGCCTATTGTGCTGGAAATCCTGGTTTGCTTTTTATCAGCCTACCGGACATCCGCCGTGTGACCTCAAATGGGTGACCCCACCAATGCCGCCCGATCAATGCAGTGCAGTGAGTATGCGGAGAAACGATTGGGTACGCAGTAAAAATCAGATTGCCAAAACGTATGCGGAAATGTTTAAAACCGCTAAAAAAGAAATCACTGTCCTCAGCAGTTATTTTTTACCCGGCACCAATGTTCGTAAATTGATGACTAAAGCTACTCAACGTGGGGTAAAAATCAGGGTGATAGCCGCAGGCAATTCCGATATCACCATCATTAAATATGCTGAACGCTGGCTCTACGATTGGATGCTGCGAAATAAAATTGAATTATATGAATATCAAAAAAATATACTGCACGGTAAATTAGGTTGCTGCGACCTTGAATGGTTTACGCTGGGTTCCTATAACATCAACGACCTCAGCGCCTATGCCAGCATCGAACTAAACCTGGTAGTCGTCAATCCCGGTTTGACCAAAGAAATAAATCAACTATTGAACACGCTGATTGAGGAAGATTGTGTCCGGATTACTAAGGAAACACTGAAGAACACCAATAATTTATTTATTCAATTCATGCGATGGGCTGCGTACAAGCTCAGCCGGATCGTTTTTTATTTATTTACTTTTTATTTTATTCAGAAAAAATAAGGCGTTCGAATTCAATCGCGGAATATCCGCCGGATGAAGTCTTTAAAAACCTGCCAATTCCAGCTTTTAAATCTTCCTCTTTGCACGACCAGGTTATTCCAGCCTGGTTGATGGAGAAAATAATGAAAAACAAATTTTTCTTTAGGATCTTGCCAGCCAATGATCTGTCCAAAACGGAGATCATTAAACACCAGGGTGTCGCCCCATTTTTCGACCGTATAAAAACCCTGTGAAAACTGTTTTAGTTGGATCAGTTCCTTTTCTTCATCCATATCCTGCAATAATGAATCGTTTCTGGGGAAATATTGAAATTCGGTAGACGGTTGATCTTCAAACACGGAGCGGAAACCTACATGAAAACCCTGATCATTGCCTGCAACAATAAACCAAAGCCAGTTTTGCAAAGGAGCAGGGGTGGTGAAATACTGCGTGTAGGCGATTTTTTTATCCGCCAGGATAGACCTGACCTTAGTGTCGATATAATATTTATTACCCAGGCAATATATTAAATACAAAGCACTCAACCCTAAACCCCATTGCCAGCAAATTTTTACATAACGGCTCCTTTTGGGCAGGTAAATCATAGCTATAATAGCCAGCGCCGGTGGAATGGAAAAAAACGGATCAGCAACATAAATGGAGTTAAAACTCATCCGGTCATGACTAAAGGGTTCCCACCACCCCACTCCATAATTGTTAAATGCATCGATGAAAATATGGGCAAGAATGACGACACCAAAAAACAAACTCCATTTCAGAAAACTGATATTGTGCGGACGATGCCAACGCTCCGCAAAATATGCCATCACCGGAGTAATCATCAGGGCAAATAAAATAGAATGGGTAAATCCACGGTGGGCGATCAAATCACCGGGTGTGTCCAGGAAAAAAGATCCGATAAAATCGATGTCCGGTGCACTCTGCGCGACGGCTCCCCATATCATAGCCTTTCTGCCCAATTTATTACCGGCAAAGGCCTCTCCCATACAAGCCCCTAAGGCCAAATGTGTTAATGAATCCACTTAACGTTTTTCAATTTCTATTTCTAATGATTTACCGACCCAAGTTAAGCTATCTGCCCGTACTCCGGTATGCGGATTCATCGTGTGCATAAAAAATGAACCTATAAACCGGCTTTAGACTTTTTCCTGAGCTGCCAAAACAGGATTTCTACCGTCGCTATATAATTTAATTCCTCCGACAAATCCCTGATTCCAATCAGGACGTCAACTGCCTTTGGTCATTACGTATAGAATTTCCGGATAATATTTTGCAACTCAAAATTAAATCAATAATGACTCTAAACTTTGATAATTATGCAGCCAAGGGTAATGAAATCATCAATCATCTCAGCTTTGAACTGGATTTGCCCAGAGATCAGGCCGGCAGAGTGATGAAGGCGGTGCTTCACGGTATCAGGGATCGGATTTGCCCGGATGAAAATCTTAATTTATTAGCCCAGTTACCCATGTTCTTAAAAGGGGTTTATGTGGATGGTTGGAAGCCTGGTAAATCCAATCGAAGCCAGCCCCATTTGCGTCAGTTTTTGGATGAAATCCGCCTGGCTACCCGGGATGGAGCGCCCAGTGGTTTGGGCAATGATCAACTTGCAAAAATAAGGTTACAGGGGGTATTTAAGGTACTTGGCCATTATATCATCCCCGGAGAATTAAGCGATGCCATTGATGGGCTACCCAATACGATAAAAGAATTCGTTCAAAATGCTTTCGATGAAGCTCATATATATTAAACTGCATAAACTGATGAAGTTCAGGCAGCGGGATGATGAACATCAGGAAGGGGGGCATCCTACCCGCCTATTTTTGTAAGTATAAATCATTTAATTCATCAAAAAAATTAAATATCATGACAACAAAAGCTCTGAGTAGGATGAAAGCCCAGGTTCCTTCTGCATTTGAAAATTTTTTCAAACCATGGAACGAATGGCTGCAGCCCAATGAATGGGTAGAACGTGTATTGACCGTACCCTCGGTAAACATCCAGGAAAACAAGGATGATTTTTCAGTCACGCTTGCTGCTCCCGGATTGAAAAAAGAAGATTTTAAGATTGAAATGGATGGAAATCAATTGACCATCTCCAGTGAAAATGAAGAATCTGCTGAAACTATAGAAGAAAAGTATTCACGCAAAGAATACAATTATTCATGCTTCAGCCGAAGTTTTGCTCTACCCGAAAGTGTAGACTCCAACAAAATAACAGCCAACTATCAAAACGGAATACTCCACCTTCAATTACCGAAAAAGGAGGAGGCAAAAAAAGCTTCAGTAAATAAACAGATTGAAGTTAATTAGGTGAGGCGGCCCCGCCGTTTTTTCAGCGGGGCCTTTTTTTAATATTAAATTTTTTAAGTACTACATAACTGGGACATTCTCCATGAATAAAATCATAGCCAATCGCTATCAACATGAGTATGACATCCTTAAAACCACTATTGATATTGTAGAGGAAGAGAATGTTGCCTTAAAAACTAAATTAGCGTTATTAGTTCAATCCAATAAACTCCTTCCCAGCCGGCTCCTGAAGGCTGAACTGCTTCTTTCGAAATTAGTAAAATTGGATGATACCATCCGAAAATATAAAAAAGAACTTAAACAACATCTGATACAATGCCAACAGAGCTGGGATCATGAAATTCCATCCAAATCTATCTTGCTACAGGAAGAAAAACTGCAAGTCGGTTTAGACCGAATCAAAGAAATGTTTCTTGAAATAAAACTAAACCTGGAAAAATTTGTTGAACTACCCTGATTATCTAAGATTGAAATCTTCCCCTCAGATCTTATTGAACTTTCACATCCACCATTTCAGATCAAACCTCAATTTAAAAGCTTTTCGAGTTTGGCAAGGTTTACTATCGTGATTTTGCTGCCCTGAATTTCTATCAGTTTTTCAGATTTAAAATCGCTGAGGGTGCGAATCAACGATTCGGTTGCCGTCCCGGCAATACTCGCGAGGTTTTCACGGGACAGGTCAATGACAAATGGCAGGTTATCGGGTTTTTGAAATGTTTTAGTTACGGAAATCAGCGCTTCAGCTACTTTTTTACGGAGGCTGTTATACGCCATGGAGATCAATTGATTTTCATGATCGAGCACATTCTTGGCCAGCAACCGGGCAAATTTTCTCAGCAAAACAATATCCTTGTTGATCAGGTCCTCAAATTCTTCTTTCGGGATTATAGCCAGGTCCGTGTCTTCCATGGCCTCTGCGGTATCGCGGTATATACTGCCTTCAAATAAAGCGGTATAACCCAGAAAATCCCCTTCATTGTAAAGCCCCACGACCAGATCTTTGGCATCATCGTTAGTCTTGACCACCTTGACCTTACCTTTTATTATGTAATATAGACGGGAAGGCCGGTTGCCCTCCGAATAAATGATTTGCTTTTTTTTATACTTATTGATGTTGCGGTCCTGGATGAGGGCATCAACACCATCATGATGGTTATGGTTCTTCAGCCTCAGGATCTGGTTGAGCCCTTCCAGTCCTGGGGCCAATTCTTCTTTAAGGCTCTCATACTTACGAAGTCTCCTTTCTACGGCATTGAGTAATTCAATCCCGGTGAACGGTTTAGTAATATAGTCATCTGCGCCCTGTTCCATTCCCCTTCTCAAATCGGATCGTTCGGCTTTAGCGGATAAGAAGATAAACGGGATTTGTGGGGCATCCGGGTTTTTCTGTAAAAGATGCAGGACCCCATAACCATCGAGCACCGGCATCATGATATCACAAATTATAAGGTCTGGCTTTTCTGCCAGTGCTTTTTCGACACCGTCTTTGCCATTGACTGCAGTGACTACCGCGTAAGAGGCTAACTCAAGAATCTCCGCAGTGTTTTCACGTATCTCGTCGTGGTCTTCTATTAAGAGTATTTTTTTCATGGCTCATCTCAAATTTAGCTCCGGATTTTAACTTTCCCTAATTATCCGGGAACTTTATAGTCATCCGGGTTCCCTTACTGAGGGCACTTTCACAAGTCATTGACCCACCCATCATTTGAACATACTTTGAAACGATGTGCAGACCAAGTCCGGTACCCTGAATTGTCAATGCATTGGCGCCACGGAAAAACCGTTCAAACAAGTTTTGCTGGTCTGCTTCAGAGATCCCGATTCCTTCATCGCGTATCGTAAGCAGCCACGGATTTTCCAACGTATTGGTATTTACATGAATAGGTTGGTTTTTTTCAGAAAACTTAATGGAGTTGGAAATAAGATTCAATACGATATGCCGCAGCAGCGACGGGTCAAAATTGACCATGGAAGCGCCTTTATGGGCATAAAAGATCTGTTGACCGGCTTTTAAAATAGGTTTGACCTGATTGATCGCCAATTTGATGTGTTCCTCAATATCCGCCTTAGAAATTTTAGCCTCGATTTTACCTTCATCCATCTTGCCCAAACTCAAAAAATCCTCCAGAATATCCGTTAGTGTGTTTACCGAAGCCAGGATCCTTTCCAGGTGTTTTTCACGTTTGGGTTGATCTTCTGTGGTGACATATTGTTGCAATAAATAGGCAGAAGAAGTAATGGTACTGAGCGGGGTCCTGAATTCATGGGAGGCCATGGATACAAATCGTGATTTCAGTTCACCTAATTCCTTCTCTTTGGCCAGGGAAACGGCCAGTTCTGCTTCCGCTTCTTCCGTTTCTTTGATTTGTTTTTGCAATTTTATAATAGCATCTGCCAAAGCTTCTGTGCGCTCCAGTACCTTTTTTTCAAGTTCCGCATTAAGGCGTTTGATATCTGCTTCTATACTCTTTCTTTTCGTAATATCATTGATAAATGAAATGATATAGACTTCCTCTTTGATTTTGTAAGTCCCTAAAGAGACTTCTACCGGAAACTCAGCCCCACTTTTTTTGACCCCAAACAAATCCATTCCCAGGCCCATAGGCCGGTTTTGGGGGTTCTTAAAGTAATCGCTATGATGGTGTTTGTGAGCGTCATGGTACCTCATCGGTATCAGTATTTCAATCTTTTTGCCAAAGATTTCATTTTGTTGAAATCCAAACAGGTTTTCTGCAAATTTATTAACCAGCATGATTTGCATTTTACTGTCCACCAGGATAATACCAATGGATGCATAATCCAGAAAAGTATTCAACCCCTGCTCTACGATTAAATCGATTGTTTTTTGGCTATCCACGTTGTAAGTATTATCAAGTATCCTTAGATCTGGTAAAAGAATAGCAAAGATAGAGCTATCAACGGTTTTCTTTACGAATGATCCACCAGACCCCGGAAAAAGCCAAAACCATAACTCCGATAGATGACAAAGGCATCAGAATGGCAGCTATCAAAGGACTCATCAGTCCCTGAACAGCAAAATAAATACCGGTCAGATTGTATAGGATCGAATAAATAAACCCCAGCCAGATCAGGTATTTTGCCTGTCTGGCATGGCGCATAAACCGGTCGAGGTAAATCAACTGTTCGGATTGGATCAGCGCGTCGCAAGCCGGCGAAAAAGAAAAATGCCGGTCGACCACCGCTACTCCAATATCGCTCTGTTTCAATGCACCTGCATCATTGAGCCCATCCCCCACCATCATCACCTGATCCCCTTCTGTCTGAGCTTGTCGGATAAAATCCAGTTTTTGCTGGGGCGACTGGCCCATTAGTATTTTCATTTGTCCTGGCACCTGTGGCTGCAGGTAAGGGATCAACTCCGGCCGGTCACCACTAAGCAAGGTAATTTTAAACCCGTTAAGTCGTTTTAATAAATCAATGGCTCCCGCTTTAAGCTCGGCCCTGCTCTCATAAACTGCTTTGAGGTTATTATCGATAAGGATATAGATCAGCGTGTGGGCGCCCGGAATAGCTACCTGACCCGTAAACCCTGAATTTCCAATTTTAATATGATGATCTTCTATCCAACCTTCAATGCCATCCCCCGGCCATTCCTTAAAAGAGTCTGGTACCATCAAATCATTTATTCCGGCCTTTTGTACAATCAACTGGCTGAGCGGATGTGTGGAATGCCTCATCAGGTTCAGTGCCATTATTTTTTCCGGTTCAGTCCAAGCTGCTGACCGGAGGTGAATATTTTCTTCCATGGGTGTTGTCAGCGTGCCGGTTTTATCAAATACGATATGATTAATGGTTGGCATACATTCCAGTACGTTGGCATTTTTGACAAAAAGTTTTTCCTGTGCAAATCGCTGGATCAGGTGGCCATAAGTAAATGAAGAACTCAATAAGAGGGCACACGGGCAGGCAACGATCAAAATAGCGGTCGCAGCGTTCCAGGCCATGGCAGGCTGGGCGTATTGCCAATAAATAAAAGTGATCAGTGCCAGCCCAAGGACCAGAAAAGAAAAATATTTGCCCAACCGGTCAATATATATCGACTGGGACAATTTTTCTTTTTTAAATACTGCATTGTTCCAGAGCTGATTGAAACCGCTTTGATTAAACGTCTTAATGGCCAGCAATTCCATGGAAGCATCATTCACCCGGCCACCGGCATATACCAATTCGCCGGGTTTGACCTGGATCGGTTGGGATTCGCCCGTTATAAAACTGTAATCGATCGAACCGGCTCCCTTACTCAGGTAACCATCCACCGGAACGATTTCAAGGTGCCGGAGATAAATGATTTCTCCTTCTTTAATTTCACTCACCGCTAAGGTTTCTGTTTTTTCGCCTCTTAATACCTGGACTACCATTGGAAAATAAGATCGATAATCTCTGTTAAACTGCAAGGAACGATTGGTTTTGTTTTGCAGGGCCCTTCCAATCAACATAAAAAAAACAATCCCACTCATGCTGTCCAGATAACCCATATCGGTACCGCTCAGAATTTCATAGACACTCCGGAGAAATGTCACCCAAATGGCCAGGGCTACCGGAGCATCTATATTGAGGTATTTCTGCTTTATCCCAGCCAGGGCCTGGCGAAAAAAAACATGGAGCCCAATCCCGAATACCGGCAAACTTAATCCCAGGTTTAGGTATCTGAAAATAGAAACAAGTTGCCCGTCTTCCTCGCGGTTTAACCCAAAATATTCCGGAAAACTAAGCAACATGATGTTGGCAAAACAAAAACCGGCAACCCCAATTTCTATCGCTGTTTTAGATTCCTGGTGTTTAAAAGCCTGTACCTCACCCAATTCAATATGAGGTTCATATCCAACCGACTTTAACAGTTCGGCTACTCCTCTTAGTGTAAGCTGTTTGGGATCGAAAGAAAGATAGGTTCGTTTTTCAGTAAAATTTACCCTGGAAGAAAGTATCCCGGGTGCCGCATCCCTGAGGTGTTCCAGCAGCCAAAGACAGGAACTGCAATGCACCTGAGGCAGATAAAATGAAACCTTGATCAGGTCAGCATTAGAAAACAAAATAAATTTAGAAGCTATGACAGGGTCGTCCAACAACATCAAAGACCCGGATGGACCATTCTTTACCTGTATACCGGGTCTCTCATTGAGGCAATAATAATTATCCAGCTTATTGCGGTGAATGATCAGGTATACCCTGCTGCAGCCTGTACAACAAAACAATTTATCATCTGCCCGCACCGGTTGATCCGTGCAATCCGATCCACAATGGTAACAAGACTCTGCCTGGATAGTTTGTTTCATTTAGCCGGGCACTTTACAGGTTATGATTTTTGACACCTGGTTGATTACCGGATGGTGAGCGTGGGGTAATTCCAGGTTCAGGCCTCGCAGGATAAGCACGACCCCTAAAAGTATGGCTATCAGTTTTGAAGTCCATTGCAAGCCTGATCTGAAGGCTGGTTTGAAAGCTGTGCGGGACAGGTAGGCGGCGATCAGTGCAGGCGCAGTACCCAATCCAAATATCAGCATGAAGAAAAAACCTTTCATCGGATTGGCCAATGCTAGTGATGCACCCGCTGCTGCAAGGATCATCATACAAGGTAAAAGAGCATTGAGTGTACCCAGTCCGATAAAATAATACCATCTGGGATTTGAGTTTAACCGATAAAACCATGCTGAAATTTTATGGTGCATGGCAGAAGGCCAGGCCAGCCATTGGTTTAATAACGGCCACAACACAATACCCAGCATAAAACTGCCGGCCACAAAAGAAAGAATGTACTGGCCCGTTAACCATTTTAATCCCACACCAAATATCCCAATTAACAGGCCCAGTATACCATACATCATTGCTTTAGACAGGAAATAGAACGTCAAATTTATTATTGTTCCGGTTGAACGCTGGTTTTTAAACGGGACCATGAGGATCAACGGTCCGCACATACCCAGGCAATGCAGGCTGCCTCCCAGCCCCAGGATAAATGCAGAAATGATCCATTCTATATTCATAACAAAGTACTTCTATAGTTTAAATTCCTTATAATATTCCTTTTCAGTGGTATGGAAAAATAATTTCACGGTATAGGCACATTGCGGAAGGAGGATAGGAAACATAAGATAAGTGCCGGTAGGATTGGGTGCTAAGGCAATGTACCGGTCTCCTTTTTCAGCAGATGGACAATAAAAATGTACTTGCCCCTCCTTAATCCGGACACTTAGTCTTTCAGGTATTTTTATTTCCAGCGAATCACCAGATCTCCGGAGTGTCAGCTCACGATCTATTTGCGATGCATTTGTTATGGCTGCTTTTTTTTGATCGTATCTAAGTTCCTCGCTGTAATAATCTTTGGTAACCAGGGTCAAATCCTGAACCATAAACCCGGCAAACAAACTGAAAATAAACAGGAGCATTATGGCTCCGCCTAATAAAATTAAATTTCCGCTTTTAAACCAATTTTTCATCCTACTTAGTATTGTCCAATAAAAGTCACTTTTTTAGATTCAATGAATTGCGCACCGGAATAGACATCGAGGTGCACGATTTCTTTTCTTTCCTGTATAGTTTCCCTGGGCCTTCTGATAAAAAACATTTCTTCTATTCCCTGTCCGCTCGCCAGAGAATCAACTGCTTTACCGGCATAAACCAAAACTGTCGCGGAATCCCGGATCACCAGATGATAAGGCCGGGTAAAAGAAGATTTATTGATTATTTTCATCCGGTATAAATTGCCGATGGTTCCATCCTCGTTTTCCTGAAGCAGCTGACCAGGTACCCTTAGGATCGTGGTATCAAATGGAGCCCTGTCCAGCAAGAAAAAGCTCATAAGGCCCAGCAGCCCCACCAACACCACCGAATAGAATTTGATCCGGTAATTCCATTTTGATTTGATGCCGCTTTGAATATTGTTTTCACTGTCATAACGAATCAGGTCCGGTGGCCTGCCGGTCTTGACCATCATCATATTACAGGCATCGATACAGGCTGTACAATTGGTGCATTCCATTTGAGTGCCGTTGCGGATATCAATCCCGGTGGGGCAGACTTTTACACAAAGGTCACAGTCGATGCAGTCTCCGGCCGACGCTTCGCGGTGGCGGCTGACTTTTGCCCGGGGTTCCCCGCGGATATAATCATAGGCTACTACAATAGAATTTTTATCCAGCAACACGCCCTGTAACCGGCCATAAGGGCATACCACCGTACAAACCAATTCCCGGGCAAAAGCAAAAACCAAGTAAAAGACTAATGAAAAAACAAGTATAGCTGAAAACCCAACCCAATGCCGGGATACCGGTTCGGTAATGATATTGGTCAGCGCTTTGACTCCAATGATATAAGATAAAAATACATTGGCAATCAGAAAAGACAATCCAAAAAAAATGAGGTGTTTCAAACCTTTTTTAAAGTACACTGCCCTGGTCCAGGTCTCCCGGTCCTGGATCATTTGTTTGTTGGCCGGTCCCTCAATCCAATATTCAATTTTGCGAAAGACCATTTCCATAAATATCGTTTGCGGGCAAATCCATCCGCAGAAAATACGTCCATAAGCCAGGGTAAAAACGATAATAAACAAAAGGAAAGTCAGCATGGCCAAGCCAAAAAGGATAAAGTCCTGAGGGAGAAAGATTTTTCCAAAAAATATAAACTTGCCTTCGGTGAAATTTAATAAAAATAGTGGCTCGCCATGAAAACTCAGAAATGGCAAGGTTACCAGAATGATCAGATATACCCAGGTCGCAATGGTCCGCCAGCGATAAAGCCTTCCGGTGGGTTGCAATGCATAGATCCATGATCGTTTCCCTGAGCCATCGACGGTTGCTATTTTGTTTTTAAATTCCTGGGTAGTATTGGACAAGGGAAGCCAGATAGGTTAATTGGTTATTGAATCTGTTTAATCGTTAAAACGGCGTCTCCAAACGGTATAGATTGTCCTGGTTTTTTTTCGCTCAATTGATTGGCTATGTCTGAATCGAGTGATATTCCGATGAGCTGTCTGCCGTCATCCAGCAGAATGGGTTTAGTTGAAATACCCATATAAAACAGGACATCCCCGGCATCCACCAGGGCGCCGGCGACGGCATCTGTATTTTCTGATTCGAACAGGTTTTCCAATTTAGTGAGGTCATTTTCCACCGAATTCAACCTGGATTGATAGCTGTGCATCATATCCATTGAATTGTTTTGAAAAGAAGCATCTTCGGGATCGATGACCTCCCCTTCGGTCAGATCCGCTCCTTGCTGAAAACCCTGAATCGTCTTATTGATTTCAGCAATCAACGATTGTTGATAATGCATCAATCGATTTATTATGTTCTTTTTGTCAGTCATCATAAAAATTTTATTTTGTTACTTGCATTGAATCTACGACCATCCCGTCGGATTCTACAAATAACGCACCTTGTTTTTCCCTGGCATTCGGCGGGTTTGAACCGTGAAGTGACTTGACATAAGAGGACAATTGTGCAATTTGAAGCGGTGAAAAATCCGCTGCCCAGCTCTTCATGCCTTTTTCCGGGAACCCATATTTTATGGTTTTGAAAATATCCTTTATACTCCCATTATGTAGCCAATAATCATCCGTCAGGTTGGGGCCCACGACGTTTCCTTCACCACTTACACCATGGCAAACCGCACAATTGGCTTTATAAGTCATTGAGCCTTTGATGATATCCTCCGTTCCCAGCAGAGTGACATTTTTTTCATCCACATTATTGGCCGTGGTAGCCAGAAGTTGGGTCATAGATGCCTCAGCCCGTTGATTTTCAGCTTTCAATTCCGTAAGCTGGCTGGGTATAGACTCACTGACAAACATCCTGTAGAGGTAAACAACCGCAAAAAGTATCGTAAAATAAAAAGCATAGGTCCACCAATCCGGGGTTTTATTATCCAATTCCCGGATCCCATCATAGTTGTGATTTAAATCGAGTTGGATTTCATCTTCAATGGCAACTGTTTTGTTGAGCCGTTGGAATAACGATGGTTTGGCCACCGGAGCTTCAATGGTTGCAGTTTTGGTTTTATAGAGTCCAAGGAACTGAAACATCATCGTTATTAAAAATAATACCAGGGCCAATTCCACCAGGATCACCGCGATCATTAAATAAGTTTCCAGAGGAATAGACTTGGTCAAACTTTTAACCGTAAAAGTTCCTTGTGCTGAGCCCGAGGTTATTATCAGGATGTTGGCTAATAAACCTGTTACCAATTTGTTTGAATGAATTGACGATTTCATTTTAATGGGATATTAGCGCGTTCATCGATCTGGTTTTTATCCAACGTATACATATAAATGACCACACCCACAAACACCGTAACAAATAAAAGGAGCGAAATCAGGGGATAAATACTGACTTCATCTATTGCTTTTAAATAATTTGAAAATTTCATAGTTTAAATTTTAATTATTTTTTTACATCGGTGCCCAGTCGCTGCAGGTAAGCAATCAGGGCAATGATTTCTTTATCCCCACTGGTTTTGATCTGGGCTGCATTTAAAGCCAGTGCAATACTGTCTGCCTGCAAACGCAGGTCCTGGATACAGATTTGATCATATCCTTCAGGATAAGGTACTCCCAGTTTTTGCATAGCCCTGATTTTAGCCGGGGTATTGGCGGTATACAAATCATTTTTAATGAGCCATGGATAAGCCGGCATGATGCTGCCCGGGCTGATTTCCTGGGGATCGCGCATATGGGTAAAATGCCAGCTATCGGGATACTTGCCTCCGATTCGGTGCAGGTCGGGTCCGGTGCGTTTGCTGCCCCATTGAAACGGATGGTCGTATATAAATTCACCTGCCTTACTGTATTCACCGTACCTCATTTCTTCATCCCGAAATGGCCTGATCATCTGGGAATGACAGGTATAACAGCCTTCCCTGACATAGATGTCGCGACCCAATAATTCAAGCGGGGTATATGGTTTAACCGAACTGATGGTAGGCACATTGGATTCAATTAAAAATGTTGGCACCAATTCCACCAGCCCGCCAATGGCGACGACCACCAGGCTGAGGACCAGCAATTGCACCGGTTTGCGTTCAATAGCGGTATGCCAATGCATTTTTTGAGTCGGCAGGGGTTGAGCGGAAAGCGGCATGGCTTCATCCGGCTCATTGGCCAGGAATCTACCTTGTTTCATGGTTTTATAGAGGTTGTAAACTGCATAAAAAGCCCCTATCCAATACAACAATCCACCTACCCCGCGAACTGCGTACATCGGTACAATATGGGTGACCGTTTCCAGAAACTGATACTGAAGCTGGCCGGATTCTGTAAATTTTTTCCACATCAGCGATTGGGCAAATCCTGCCCAGTACATGGGAATAGCATACAATAAAATACCTACTGTACTGATCAAAAAATGAGCATTCGCCAATTTTCGGGAATACAGGGTTGTATTCCACATTCTCGGAACCAGGTAATACAACATGGCAAAAATCATAAAACCATTAAAACCCAATGCCCCGATATGTACATGCGCTACGGTCCAGTCGGTATAATGGCTGAATGCATTGACATTTTTTAAAGACAACATAGGCCCTTCAATGGTAGCCATACCATAACACGTCAGGGATACGACCAGCATTTTGAGAATAGGGTCTTCCCTTACTTTGTCCCAGGCACCTCTCAGCGTAAATAATCCATTTAACATTCCACCCCAACTGGGCAATATCAGCATGATGCTGAAAACCGTCCCCAGTGCTTGTGCCCATTCCGGTAAAGCGGTATACAATAAATGATGAGGACCTGCCCATATATAAATGAATATCAACGCCCAGAAATGGATGATGCTCCAGCGATAGGAATAAATGGGGCGATCGGCTGCTTTAGGCACAAAATAATACATCAACCCGAGAAAGGGTGTGGTGAGAAAAAACGCCACCGCATTGTGCCCGTACCACCACTGGACCAAGGCATCCTGCACACCGGCATAGAAACTATAACTCTTAATCCATGAAAATGGAATTTGAAACGAGTTGACAATATGCAGCATCGCCACGGTGACCCAGGTGCCTATAAAAAACCAGATCGAAACATATAGATGGCGTTCTCTTCTGCGTAAAATCGTACCAAACATATTAATCCCGAAAACAACCCAGATCAAGGTGATCAGGATATCCAGGGGCCATTCCAATTCAGCATATTCTTTACCTGAAGTATATCCCATTACCAGGGTGATAGCTCCGAAAACGATGATGAACTGCCAACCCCAGAAATGGATTTTGCTCAACAGGTCGCTGAACAACCGGGTTTTCAGTACCCGTTGTAGTATAAAATAGGCCCCGGCAAATACCGCATTGCCTACAAAGGCAAATATGACAGCATTGGTATGCACCGGTCGTAAACGCCCAAAACTGGTATAGGGAATTCCAAAGTTGAGCGCAGGAAATGCAAGTTGAAAAGCAATCAGCACCCCTACCAGCATACCTACGATTCCCCAGAATAAGGTTGCTACTCCAAATTGTTTGACAATCTTATTGTCGTAATAAAATTTTTCCACCGCTTTTTAACTTTTTTTAATGCTTTCTTGATTTTTATCTTGGTCATAGAGAATCCGATGGCCCGGAGAATATGTGTCATCAAACTGACCATCGTGAGCACTCCACCAATAAGCCAATAAGAAAAAAGCGGCCACCGAAAGGCTCGCCATTAAGAGTACAATGATTACTGACATAGTTCGATTAATTCAGATTAATAAATAGTTGTAATACCATATGGATTGGTCAATCAGAATTCGAAGCCACTTTTATATACCGGCTCGAAATCAATCCTGGAGCAGCAAATTTGCGTTCCATTAAATTGTTCATTGCTGAACAAAAGGAAACCAGGACCTGGTTTAGTAGTCGGTTTAGATCCTGGCACATCCTTATGCGTGCCCTGAAGACAAACCTTACTGTTGCGATAAGGCATTCAGGCATTTGGTTAGTGGGCACGAACACGATTATTTCTTTTTTGTTGACTTGCCTTTATAAATCATGACGGCGCAAGGAGCGTGTCGCAATACCGATTCAGCCACACTGCCCATCAGCACTCTGTTTAGGCCCCTTCTCCCATGAGAACCCATGATGATCAAATCTGATTTTTTGATTTTTGCGGCTTCCAATATCCCCTCCACCGGGTCCATTTTGTCGCTGATTTCAAAAGTGGGTTGCAGAAAGGGATGTTCTTTTTGAATCAGGTCAACCTGGGCTTTGATTTTTTTCTGTACTTCTTTTTTGGTTTCATCAAACCAATCGTCCAATACCAGGTTGGACATACCGGTCAGCGTCCAGTCGTAAAAATTGGGACGGGGCAAAACATAAATGAGATGAAAAGCTGATCCGTATTTTTCTGCCAGTTGAATGGCTATTTCAAGGGTCTCCTCGGAGAGATCGGAGAAGTCCACCGGGCATAACACTTTTTTAATCCGTTTCATACTTTGAATTTTACTCGTAACTCAATGATTACAGCACAAAACTGACTATTATTTAATGGCCTAGTTATGATGAGAAAAAGTATGAAAACTGATTTTGGTCAGGTTACGGGAGGTAGGTATGAGGTATGGGTAGAGAGGTTAAAAGGTTAAAGCTATGATCTCTTGACCTTTAACCCTTGACCTTTAACCTTTAACCTTTAACCCCTGACCTCTTTTTTATAGATCATCACCGCGCAAGGGGCGTGGCGTAGCACCGCCTCGGCCACACTGCCCATAAGGATGCGGGTCAGGCCTTTTCGGCCGTGTGAACCCATGATGATCAGGTCTGATTTATGGGTAGCGGCTGCCTCCATGATGCCATCTGCCGGGTCCATCATTTCACTCAATTCGGAAGTGATGGTGACCCCGGGGTGGTCCTTTTTGATCAATTCAACCAGAACATTAATTTTGATATTTACTTCTTTTTTGGTTTCCTCATACCAATTGTCGAGGACGGTCGCAGACATACCGCTCAGGCTCCAATCGTAAAGCTTTGGCCTGGACAACACATATATAATATGAAATATGGCCTCATATTTTTCTGCCAGTTGAAGGGCAATCTCGATGGTTTCATCAGAGAGGTCGGAAAAATCAACCGGGCAAAGGATCTTTTTGATTTGTTTCATACATCATTAAATTGAGGCGGCAGTACTATTAAAGCTGTACACAAGATAAGGGTTTATCTATTACATGGACTACCAATGGGTTATGAAGAATGTTTATCTATTGCATTTTGATTCCCTTTTTGGCAGGACCTCGTAAAATAACCCTGGTTTCTGCGCAATTAGTATATATTTGCAGCGCTTTTCAATGAGTGGCTGAAATTCATTGACGCTAATAAGCACTCGGGAAGTAGTTCAGCCCGGTAGAATGCCTGCTTTGGGAGCAGGAGGCCGCAGGTTCGAATCCTGTCTTCCCGACTGATTGTGAACGGGTTATGAAGAGTTTCATTTCCCGTTTTTTTTGCAAGCAAAATTGCAAGCTACTGGGTGTATTTACTCTTAAAAAGACAAAAAATGACAAAGCCAAAATT
>Ga0163144_10013255_pt1 | contig 17221 bp, 18 predicted proteins | sample OliLak19BULKMAT1_FD_123175 | JGI IMG/M metagenome (GOLD analysis project Ga0163144, IMG submission 123175) | Freshwater microbial mat bacterial communities from Lake Vanda, McMurdo Dry Valleys, Antarctica - Oligotrophic Lake LV.19.BULKMAT1 | ecosystem: Environmental > Aquatic > Freshwater >... | reverse complement strand
AATCCCGATTTTACCCGGGATCTTAATCCCGATTTTACCCGGGATCTTAATCCCGATTTTACCCGGGATCTTAATCCCGATTTTACCCGGGATGTTTCCCGGCTGGTGCCCCTGGTTCCGGCCGCCGTGCTGGTCGCGATCGTCGCGCGCGCACCGTTGACCGTGCTGTTGACCGTACGCGCTGCTGCCCTCAAGACGCATGCGGGACAAGTTGCCTTTCCCGGCGGACGGATCGAGGCGGACGATGAAAGCCCGATTGCAGCGGCCATTCGCGAGGCTGGCGAGGAGGTCGGGCTGTCGCCGGGGATGGTCGATCCGCTGGGCCTGCTCGATCCGTATATAACAGTGACGGGTTTTGCTATTACGCCGGTTGTGGCGCTCGTCGACCCTGGTTTTGTTCCGCTATTGCGGGCAAGCGAAGTTGCTGAAGTCTTCGAGGTTCCGCTTGCGCAAGTGATGGACCCAACCAATCACAAATTGATAAGCGGACTCTGGGAAGGTAAACCACGCTTGACCTATTCGATCGCATGGCAGCCGCACTCCATTTGGGGCGCGACCGCTGGAATGCTGAAGAACTTATCTGAGAAACTTTCCACGCCATGATCCGCGTCGTCATCGAAGTCTTCCTGCTGTTTTTGTTGCCGTCAATCGTCTACTTCACGTTTGCGCTGTCATCGCGCGCCGACGGGGTAACGGTGGGGATGGTAGCTGCTCGCGCGCCGACACTGTTGCTTGGTGTATTGGGCGCAGCTCTGGTCTTCACCGTTATGGTGATGTTTGGAACCATGGCTGGAGAAGGAAAGCCTGGACAGGCCTACCAGCCGGCCGTGGTCAAGGATGGGGTCGTTGTTCCTGGCCGCATGCAATGAACCCGTCCGGCCGCGCCACGCGCAGCCCTGGAGAACGCGTTACCCTCTCTGCGCGCGGTCTCGACACCAGTTGGCTCGATGCGCCCGCGACGCAGGCGGTCTTCCAGGCTCTTAGCGCGGATGGACATACCGCGCGCGCGGTTGGCGGTACGGTTCGTAACGCGCTGCTGTGCATTCCTATTACAGATATCGATTTGGCCACAGACGCCACGCCGAGCGAGGTCCTTGCGCTTGCTGCTCGCGCCGGTCTGAAAACGGTCCCGACCGGCCTGTCACATGGCACCGTCACGGTGTTTTCCGGCGGTGTCCCCGTCGAGGTGACGACGCTGCGGCGCGACGTTGCAACCGACGGGCGCCATGCCGAAGTCGCGTTCACCGACGATTGGGCTGCAGACGCAGCGCGGCGCGATTTCACTGTCAACGCAATCTATTGCGACGCCGACGGCACAATTTTCGATCCGCTCGGCGGCATCGCCGATCTCGACCCCGTGCAGATCCGCTTCATTGGCGATGCGACGGCGCGCATTCGCGAGGACTTTCTGCGCATTCTGCGCTTCTTCCGGTTTTCGGCGGCATTGAGCGCAGGCGGCGCGCTGGATGAACCCGGTCTTATTGCCGCTTCGGCGGAACGCGGGGGGCTTGCTCGGATATCGGGCGAGCGGATTGCGTCTGAGTTTGCCAAGCTGATGGTCGCCGCTCATGCTGTCCCCGTTGTCTGGGCCATGGCTCATTCGGGTGTGATGGCCGCGGCGACCGGTATCGACAGTCGACCCGACGTTTTTGAACGCGTCGTCGAAATTGAAGCCGTCTTATCGTTGCGCGCCGATCCTATTTTGCGATTGGCTGCGCTTTTTATTAGCAAGCCCGCAGACGTTGCGGTGCTCGGGGCTCGGCTAAAACCGTCGTCTCGCGATTTGGCTCGGTTGGCCCTCTGTGCCGATGCGGGCCGTCACGGCATTTCGCCAGCGCTCGACGAAACATCAGCACGGGCGCTTTGCTATCGTCTTGGCGCGGATGCTTATCGCGACGCTGTTATCATGACGTTGGCGCAATCGGCGGCGCACACTGCAGCGCTGCCGGGTGAGCAATCGGCAGACCATCTTGCAGCACTGCGGTGGCGCCAGCTTGCCGCATTGGCAGTCGATTGGCCGATACCGGTGTTTCCAGTGTCGGGCGGCGACATCGTTACACTTGGCGTTCCCGCAGGCCGAATGGTCGGTGAGATCCTAAGCGCATTGGAAGCTTCATTTATCCACAGCGATTTTTCGCTCAGTCGCATGGATTTGTTGGAGCAAGCCGAACATCTTGCGCGCAACTGTCGCAGATGACCCACGCCATAATGGCGCGAAAAAGCCCGCCATCGGGGATGGCGGGCTGGATCAGTTTGGCGTTCTCGACTTGGAATGACTATCGAGATGAAATTGTCTTAGATCTCGAAGTCGTCGACGTTGGCGCCCTTTGCAAGGCGAGCAACGAGCCAATTCGGTTTGCGGCCGCGGCCCGTCCACGTTTCTGAGGGGTTGTCTGGATTGCGGTATTTGGCAACGCCGGAGCTCTTGCCACCACGACCTGCGACGCGCGTGGCGCCGAACAATTCGCCGACCGAGAAGCCCGAATTTTCCGCCATCTGGGCGATCTTTTGCTTCAGTTCGGTGCGCTCGCGCTCTTTCGCGATAAGGACGGCCTTTTGAACGCGCTGATTGAGCTCAACCAGGTCTTTGAGTGACATTTTGTCGACGTTGATAGCGGCCACGTTATTATCCTCTCCGTTAGGTTTCAATTTTGATGCGGATCTTGTTGGCATGGTCATGGAGTTGCCGTGCAGCCTTTGTTCGAATGCTGGACACCCAGCTGAAGCGATACGGTAGCTGCGTTAATCAAAGCCTACCGAACGCTGATTTGGTGATGCGTACAATTGCATGCCGCAATGCGCTGCCGAATTCAAGTCAAAAAATGACCGTAGTGATTTAAAACCGTCGTTTTTATGGCTGATCGATTGTTTTGGGGCTGCTGATAGCCAATCGAGTTGGAACGTTGGTGGAACGCATTGTACCGTTTTGAAGCGAGTGCAGTGGGCGGATGCGATCCTTTCGCCGCGTCGGCGCCTCGTATCAAACCGCTATCGAAACGGTCATTTCTGGCAATTCTCAGCGGCGTTGTTTTTCGTGTTTGGGCTGCGATGCGGATGCCGATTTGCAAGCTGATGCCGATTTGCAAGCTGATGCCTGGGGTTGTATGGTGAGCCCGCGCAGGGTCCTGGCGCTCGCGAGGATCCGCCGCGCCGCTTGCCAAGTCTCCGTCCTGGTTCGAACCCCGATGTGACACGCCTGCCTATGTCACAATTCAAGGGTTACATCAGGGACTGCGCGTATGGCTCGCGCCAACATCTCGCGGCGCTGTTCCCTCGCTCTGGTGCCGCCGACCTTTGAGAAAGCTTGATCCAATGTCGTTCAAACTGCCAGATTTGCCGTACGCCTATGACGCGCTGGCACCCTATATGTCGGTCGAGACGCTACAGTTCCATCACGACAAGCATCACCTTGCCTATGTCGACAATGGCAACAAATTGATCGTGGGGTCTGGGCTCGAAGACAAGAGCATCGAGGAAATCTGCCGCGTGGCCTACGAGACGAAAAATGCCGGGCTCGTGAATAACGTCGGGCAGCACTACAACCATATCCACTTCTGGAGCTGGATGAAAAGCGGCGGCGGTGGCAAGAAAGTTCCCGGCTCGGTCCAGAAGATGATGGACGATGTCGGCGGTTTCGACAAAGTTCGAGCCGATTTCATCAACGCCGGGTTGACGCAATTCGGTTCGGGTTGGTGCTGGCTTGCGATCCGCGACGGAAAACTCGAAGTGATGAAGACGCCGAACGGTGAAAATCCGTTGATGCACGGCGCAAAACCGATCCTCGGCTGTGACGTTTGGGAGCACAGCTACTATATCGATTACCGGAATGCCCGGCCCAAGTATCTCGAGGCGTGGTTCGACAATCTAGTGAACTGGGAGCACGTCGAGACGCTGGCGAGCTAATCGCGGCGGTGGCCATATAACAATCAAGCCGCCCAGGTTGTCGCCTGGGCGGCTTTTTTATGCTTGGATTGACATCGCGCACATGGCTATCGACGGCTGAAGCTTCAAAAAATCTTTGGCTGCCATGCGTGCAGGAACGGTTTGATCAGATCTGGAGCCAGGAAATAAGCCAGCAGCAGCACGGCGACAACTGCCAAAATTGTGAACAATATGGCTCCCGTCAGCGTTACGCGATAGCTGAGGCCTGTGCCCGGAATGCCAACCGTGAACGTTCTCGATCGCGTTCCAACGTTCATCGTCGCGCCATTGCCACCGAGACTGAAACTGATCCCGGTTTTCGATAGATTGAGCCACAATCCGGGAAGGATGCGGATCCGTTTTTGGAAGCGTAAAGCCATCGGCGTCTCCTATCGGGTCACGGGCGGACGCGCTGAACCGCGTCGGGCGTGTGCAAGTCGCACCGACAACTACGTGGTTTGTTGCGAGTCGCCAACCGAGAAACGGAATTGCACAAACTGTTTCCAAGCCGCTCGCCAGGTAAACTGGCGCGAGTTCGGCCATCGGCATGAAATCGCAGCTCAAACACAGGCCTACCGAAGGGTGGCCTACCGAAGGGTGGCCCACCGAAGGCTGGCCCGCCGAACACTGGCACACCGAACACTGGCACACCGAAGGCTAGCTTGACGGCAGTCGGGCGCCACTCGATACGCCGCTCATGCAAATCCGCATCATCCCGATCGTCGTGGCCAGCGCACTGTTTATGGAGGGGATGGATGCGACCATTCTCGCCACGGCGTTACCGACGATCGCACGGGATCTCGGCGTCGATCCCATTTCGCTGAAACTTGCGATCACGTCTTATCTCGTCGGCCTCGCGATTTTTATCCCCATCAGCGGATTTGTCGCCGACCGTTTCGGCGCGCGTTCGACGTTTCGCGCCGCGCTCGCGGTTTATTTGATCGCGTCGGTGGGGTGTGCGTTCGCGGCGTCGCTCGAGGCCTTCGTGTTCTGGCGCTTCATCCAAGGGATCGGCGGGGCAATGATGACGCCGGTCGGGCGAATGGTGATTGTCCGATCGGTGCCGAAGTCCCAACTCGTCGACGCACTTGCAACGCTGACGATCCCGGCGCTGTTTGGACCGATCCTCGGCCCGCTCCTCGGCGGCGTTATCGTCACCTACGCCGACTGGCGGTGGATCTTCCTGGTCAACATTCCGATCGGTCTTGCCGGAATGGTGCTTGCCACGATCTATTTCGACGATACCCGCCCCGAGCGGGCGCCTCTCGATTGGCGCGGCTTTATCCTGTCAGCCCTTGCCCTGACCGGGCTGATTGCCGGGGCGAGCGTTCTCGGCCGCCCGTCCGTGCCGTTGTGGGCGGCGGGGCTGTGTTTGTGTGTCGGAGCTGTCGCTGGCGTGGCTTACGTCCGTCATGCGCGGGCGACGGTGCGGCCGTTGCTCGATCTGCGCCTGTTCGCCTTGCCAACGTTCGATGCCGGTATTTCGGGCGGCGCGCTATTCCGCATCGCGATCGGTGCGGCCTCGTTTCTGCTGCCGCTGATGCTGCAGATCGGCCTTGGCTACGATGCGCTGACGTCTGGCCTCGTGACGTTCTGGGGGGCGGCTGGCGCGCTGCTGATGAAGTTTGCCGGCAGGGCTATTCTTGACCAATTCGGCTTCCGCAACGTGTTGATTTGGAACACGCTGCTTGGCGTCGCCAGCGTTGCCGCACTCGCGCTGATCGGCCCCGCGACACCGCTGGCGGTGATCTCGGCGATGATATTCATTGGCGGGATGACCCGCTCGCTGCAATTTACCAGCATGCACGCGCTGTGCTTTGCCGACATCGAGGGCCGCGACACAGGGCCAGCATCGGCCATTTCCAGCGTGGTGCAGCAGGTGTCGTTGAGCCTTGGCGTTGCGCTCGGCGCGTTGGTTCTCGAGATTTCCCAGCATGCGGCGGGCCGCCCTCAGCCGGCCGTGACGGATTTCGGCGTGGCGTTGGTTGCCGTATCGCTGATTGCGGCTCTGGCGATCATCAAGATGCGCGCTTTGCCGCTCGACGCTGGCCGCCAATTGACCGCACGCGATGGCGTCGAGTGATCGTTAGAGGCCTTCCGCTTAAAATGGAATCGCGGAAGGACTCTAACTTATTGGTTTGTCGTGCTTCTTTTCGAAAAACCGGTTCCCACTTTTCCGGAAGCACTCTTGCCGACGTGCATGTGTGGCCCGACATGTGTGCCCGACTGAAGGCGGGCCTGAGCGGGACGGGCTGGAGCTGAACTAAGCCGTCATTGGGTGCAATCGCAGACCGCACCGTCCAAATATGCAGACCCACAGTCCCAGCACATTCGGTAACTGCCTTCGGTAAGGCCACTTCGAACGGCGACCCGGCGGTCGAAGACATAACATTCGCCGAGCCAGGAGCTTCGTTCGGCCGGTATCATTTCCAGGTATCTCAGGATGCCGCCTTCAAGCTGGCTGACGTTAGCAAACCCTTTGGCCAGCAGGTACGCCGAGGCCTTCTCGCAGCGGATGCCACCGGTGCAGAACATTGCGATCTTGGTGTCTCGTGACGGATCGAGGTTGGTTGCGACAAAGTCCTTGAACGCTCCGAAGCTCGCGGTGGCCGGGTCGATCGCGCCGGGGAATGTACCGACCGCGACCTCGTAGGCGTTGCGCGTGTCGATCAGAACGACGCCCGGCTCGGCGATCAGGGCATCCCAATGTTCGGGCGGAATGCGGTTCCCGGTCCGCTGGGCTGGGTTGGCCTCAGGCGCGCCGAAGGTGACGATTTCGCGCCGCAATCTGACCTTGAGCCGGGTGAAGGGCGGGGCGTTTGCCGTCGACCACTTGACGTTGACGCCAGCGAATCTGCGGTCGGCGGCCAATTCGGCGAGGAGTGCGGACAGCGCCCGTTCGCTACCAGCAACCGTCGCGTTGATGCCCTCGGGCGCGATCAGGATCGTCCCGGTGACGCCAAGGTGGGCGCAGACATTGCGCAACCGCGCTTGCAATTCCGGCTCGTCATCGATGTCGACGAACCGGTAGAACGTCGCGATGTGATGCGTAGAGTGCTGTGACATTCTAAATTACGACAAATCGATCTGTTGGACTGCAGCGGCGAATGAACCCTGCGCCCGTCATGGCGCGCGCGTTTGTCTGCATACAGTCAGTTTTGGATTTTTGCGAGCCGTGCAGCGATCAACTGGGGTAGGGCCATGAAAATCATCGAGACGCGGACCGCTCCCAATGCGCGCCGGGTGCGCATCTTTCTGGCTGAAAAAGGTCTTGAGCTCGAGCGCGAGCACCGTGAACTCGACAGCTTGCGCAGCCCGGAGTTCACCAAGCTCAACCCGTATCAGCGGGTGCCGATCCTGGTGCTCGACGACGGCACGGTGATCGCCGAGACGATCGCCATCTGCCGGTATCTGGAGGAGTTGCGGCCGGAACCCGCACTGTTTGGTCGGGGCGCGCTGGGCAAGGCGCGGGTCGAGATGCAACACCGGCGGGTCGAGTTCGGACTGTATCTCTTCGTTCAGGCCGCATTTCGCCATCTCCATCCCTCGATGGTCGCGCTCGAAGCGCCGCAGATCCCGGCTTGGGGCGAGGCCAATAAGGGCAAGGCGCTGGCAGCTCTCGAACTTCTCGATCAGCAACTCGCGACAACGCGATATCTGGCTGGCGACGACTATTCCGTCGCTGACATCACCGCGCTGGTGATCGTCGACTTCATGCGCCCGGCCCGCATTGCCCGCCCGCCCGAACTCATTCACGTCGAGCGCTGGTACAAGGACGTGACCGCGCGTCCAAGCGCGACGGCGTAAGCGAAGGCTTTGACCCTCCCGTGACGGTATCACTGTCTGAGCTGTTGAGCGAGGTCCGCGCTTGTCGGCGCTGTGTCGAGGCGCCGATCGGGCGACCACTTCCACACGAGCCGCGACCGGTCTTGCGCATAAGTGCGACGGCCCGCATTCTCGTCGCCGGGCAAGCACCGGGCACGCGGGTCCACGCCAGCGGGGTCCCGTTTTCGGACCCGTCCGGCAATCGCCTGCGCGACTGGATGGGCGTCAGCGCAGACGAGTTTTATGACGACAGCCGGATAGCTATTCTGCCGATGGGCTTGTGTTTTCCGGGCCTCGATGCAGCGGGGTCAGACCTGCCGCCCCGGGCAGAATGTGCCCGGTTGTGGCGGGACCGGCTCATGGCCGAGCTGCCGTCGCTTGGGCTGATCCTGCCGATCGGCGGCTATGCCATGGCCTGGCATCTGCCGGATTGTGCCCGCCGCCCGGTCCGCGAGACCGTCTCGCGATGGCAGGAGATCGCGGCGCGACCAGCTCGTGATGGTGTGCTCGACTCGGCCGTCGTGCTGCCGTTGCCGCATCCGTCATGGCGCAACTCAGGTTGGCTCAAACGCAACCCATGGTTCGAGGCCGAGTTGGTGCCCGAGCTGCGGCGCCGGGTGCGCGCCGAACTGGAGCATTGTCCGACGATTTTGAATTGAACGCTCGTTTTCGCGCCGGGGTTGTTCCAAGTGGTGATCGTTGCAATTTAAAGTACACAAGCGCGATCAACTTTTACTTCACCTCCAGTCATTTGCCTTGCGCGGATTAATGTCTCGCGCAAACTGAACACGTGCGCAGCGGCTCGACATCGAGGGTGCGCCGGTCGGCTAGCTTCGGGTGGGGCAAGACGTGAGTTGGGGTACGGGGCGTAAACGCGTGGCAGGTGTGGATTGGTGCGTTGTCCGTGCGGGCGCCGTGACCTTGGCCGTTGCGCTAGCCCTGGCGGCGGCAGGTTGCGCGAAAACCACGCGGATCGACGACGAAGATTTTTCGCTGAGGCGATTGAAGCAAGAAAACCGCGGCATTGCATTGATGCGGGTCGGAGCTGCCAACTATAAATGCGTCAACGTCGGTGTTCTCATCGGCGTGCCGTTTGGGGAAGCCTTCCGCCGGGCCAAGGTCATCGGCGTCGTCAATGTTCGCTCGATCGCGAGCGCCCCGGTTGCCGAAGTCGAACTCGACGCTGGCGAATACCACGTCATCGGCTACTCGTGCACCAACGACAAGGGCGGCCGCGTCGTGACCAACGACACTGGCGCTGGAAGCAGTTTGTTCCGGACCAGTTACGCCCGGTTCACGGTGGGGCGCGGCGAGGTCGTTAATGTCGGCTATCTGCATTTCCACGCGCAGGGCCATGGCGAAAGCTCGTTCGGGCGGCCGATCAAAACCGAGGTCGAGGTCAGCGATTGGCCGCTCGACGAGATCGCCCGGTTCGAGCGGCAGCGGCCTCACCTTTATGCAGCACTGATCACCCGGCACATGGAAACTGGCGAGCCACCGGTTTCCTCGGCCGAGCATGCTGGCGTCTGCGAAACGTGGCGGACGCTGCGGCAATCGGGCAAGGCTGCGACCATCCCGCTAGCCTGCACCAAGCCCGGCCCCGTCGATCGCGCGATCGGCAAAAACGGAATTGCCGCGACAACCGTGCCGCAGGCGGCACTCCGTTGATGCTGCCGGATTGATCGCCAGCATTGATCGCGTGGCCACTGTTGCCACCCTTGCGCCACCGGCGTAAGGCGACGGGGTGCGATTTCTCCTTAATCCGATCGTTCACTCGAGGCACCAATATGGCGCGCAAACCACCGGCCGAATGCACCGATATGGCCGAGGTGCGCGCCTCGATCGATGAGCTGGATGAGGCCCTCGTTGCACTGATCGCGCAACGGTTCGGCTACGTTGACAGAGCGTGGCAACTGAAACGGGCGGACGGCCGCGAGGGCGCCTACGTGCCATGGCGCATTCAGCAGGTGATCGACCGCGTGCGAGGAATTGCGGCGAACAAGGGCCTGCCGCCGGAGATGGTCGATATGGTCGGCGCGCAGTGGCGCAACATGATCGGCTGGTTTGTCCAGTACGAGGAGGAGAAGCTGCGTAAGGCGATCGAAGACGAGGGTTTAGCTCACGGGGACGCGGAATCGTTGCGCGGGGACGCGGGCGGCGTCGACACGCCAGCCGGTCCTGGCAGCGAGCCGAAGCGATGAAACCAGATTTCCAACCCGACGTCAGTTTTGCCGTTCTGTCGGCAATCGCGTTGCTCAATCCGGCCGTGATCCTGCTTGGTCTCTGGCTCGGCATGCGGTGCGATCAGGCCCAAAAGCTGCCGATCGCTGGGTTCGCCGCGGGGCTCGCCGGCATGGCATTGGTGTGGTTGGCCGCGCGGGTACAGATCCCTTATTTTCCAGACGCGGCACGGGCGGCCGGCGGCATCTTCGTCGCGCAGTTTTTCGCCGGAACGCTCTGGGCAACGCTCGCCTATGTCTATGCTCGCAGGCAAGGAAGTGGATGATCGCGGCTGCGAAGACGCTCGACATCGACGGACAGCCGATGCCGGTATGGGACGCTGGGCCTGACAAGCTGCCCGTTCTCATGTTTTTGCATGGCTGGGGGCTCGCGCCGCCGGCGTACCGGCACCTCCTAACGGCGCTTTCCCTGCGTTACCGCATCGTTGCGCCGTTTATCCCGGGATTGTGCTGGAACCGTCCGGAGCGAGCTTATCGGTCACATCACGATCTCGCAGCGGTGGTGCTTGCGGTCGCCGACCGGTTGGGGATCGAGCGGGTCCATCTCGCCGGGCAGTCGACTGGCGGGGGGATCGCCGCAGCGATGTCCGCTGGCCGGCCCGCTGCGATCCAGTCACTCGTTCTGATCGATGCGTCGGGTTTGCCGCGGTTTGCATCGAAATGGCCAGCTTGGGCGCGGACCCGAGAACTCGTGGCGGAGACCGCGCGAGAGGGTGTGACCGGCCCCGGCCTCGCTATGACCCGATCGTTCATCTGGAACCTCGTCGCCGGTCGAGGCGCCATGATCAGGGCAGCCAACATTCCACTGAACGAGGACCTGTCCACCACGTTCGCTGCGATCAAGGCGCCGACGCTGATCCTGTGGGGCGGACGCGACCTTTTGTTTCCACTTGCGACGGCCCATGAGATCCAGAGCCTGATTCCGGCCTCCACGCTTCACGTCGTCGATGGCGTTCATCATAGCTGGGAGATCAACGGCCATCGCGAAGCTGCCCGGTTCATCGCGGCGCATATCGACCGGCATACGATCGATGCGCGCTCGTCGCAGTTCCTTGCTTGATCTCGGCGCCGGTCCGCCCTACACCGCGCGGCTTGCCCTTCTGGGTCCGATCCCCGGCAGAGAGGACGTATGAGCCGATCGAAATCGAAAACTGGCGCCGCCGCTGGCGCTCCATCGCAACGCATGTTGCGCGTCGCAGAAGTCATCCGGCACGAATTGTCGGCATTGCTGTCGCGCGGCGATATCCACGACGACACGCTGTCGGGCGCCGTTATCACCATTCCCGAGGTGCGGATGTCGCCGGACCTGAAACTCGCGACGGTCTACGTGATGCCGCTTGGCGGTGACAAGGTCGACGATGTCATCGCGGCACTCGAAACCCATAAGCGCTTTATTCGTGGCGCACTGGCCAAGAGCGTCAATCTCAAGTTTGCGCCCGACGTTCGCTTTCGCCGCGACGAGACGTTCGAGGAGGCGAGCCGCATCGCGAAACTGCTCGATACCGGCAAGCCGCTGCCACCGGGCGACACCTAAAAGCAACCGACACCCGAAAGCATCCTATGGCACGACGCAAGAAGGGCTCGCCGGTTCATGGCTGGCTGATCCTCGATAAGCCGCTTGAAATGACGTCGACGACCGCTGTTGCGGTGGTCAAGCGGCTGTTCGATGCGCAAAAGGCTGGCCATGCTGGTACGCTCGACCCTTTGGCCACGGGGATTTTGCCGATCGCGCTCGGCGAGGCGACCAAGACGGTGTCGTTCGCCGTCGAAGGCGAGAAATCATATCGCTTTACCGTGCGCTGGGGGGCTGAGACGACGACCGACGACACGGAAGGCACGGTCGCCAACCGCAGCGACCGTCGACCGGCACCCGCCGAAATCGCTGCGCTTCTGCCCCGCTTCACGGGCGAGATCATGCAGGTGCCGCCACAGTTCTCAGCCATCAAAGTCGATGGCAATCGCGCCTACGATCTCGCGCGCGATGGCGAAACCGTCGAACTCGACCCGCGCCCGGTGGTGATCGAGCGGCTCGAGGCAATCGCGCATCCCGATACCGAAACCACCGTTTTCGAGGCCGACTGCGGCAAGGGCACATACGTGCGCGCGATCGCCCGCGATATGGGCCGTGCGCTGGGCTGTTTCGGCCATGTCATCGCGCTGCGGCGGACGCGCGTCGGGCCGTTCAATGAGGACGACGCGGTCACTATCGAAGAGATCGAAGCCGAACGGCGGCCTATGGTTCAATCGGATACGGCGGACGACGGCGCTCAATTGCCGCCGCCGCCGCCGCCAGCGTCCGGCTCCGAGCTGTTGCTGCCTGTCGAGTCGGCGTTAGCGAGTATTGCCGAGATCTCGGTCAGCACCGCCGATGCGGCGACGCTGGCACGTGGGCAAGCCGTGCTGATCCGTGGCCGAGATGCGCCGGTGATGGCCGGGCCGGCCTATGCGATCTGCAAGGGCAGGATCGTGGCGATCGGCGACCTCGCCAAAGGCACGTTGCAGCCGACACGGGTGTTCAACATGTCGACCGCGCGCAGCTGAACGGCCGCCGCCCCGCAAATGGTTGCTTACTTCACCGTGGCTTCGAAGGTGGCGGCATCGAGCAGCGTTGCGAGCGCAGCTTCCGAGTTGATCGCAACCAGTAGATCGCCGACGGTCAGAGGCGCGACGGGGGCGAACCGCAGCGAGATGGTCTTGCCTGGCGTTGCGGTGAATTCTTCGATTTTGTGCGTCAGGGCGATGAAGTTGTCGGCCTTGGTTCCAGTGGCTGCGAGCTTTTCGCGGCTGGCGGCAAACTGCATGGCAACGGCGGCCCGCTCGCTCGGGCTCGCCGACATCGCGCCGAGGTCGGCGATATCAAGCGCGATTTTGCCGATTTCAAAGGACGGCAAAGCGGACATGAATTTCGCTCCGTCGAGCCCGATCTCATCGACCGGCACGTTGGCCAGCGTGACGTCAGCCGATATTGCGCCAAGGCCCTTGAGCTCAAGTTTGCCCGGTTGCAAACGCAATGTCTTGTCGGCTTGCGTCCACACTGCGGTGGCGTCGAACACGGCGGGCAGTGCTTTGAACCCGCGTTGAAGGAGGGCAGCATGGGCCGTCTGCGTCGGGTCTAGCGGCAGGTCTACGGCGCCTTCCAGTTTGAGCTGCGTCGGGACGCCGTTGACCGGGTTTCCCCACGACGCCTTGAGGTCATTGATCCGCGTCGTGGTCTTGGTGCGTGGATCGGGAATATCAACGCCGCGCATTTCGAAGCCTTCGACCATCCCCAGCACGGTCGAACCCAACTGCGGCGTTGCCGGCTGCCCCGGGTTGGCGCCGAGTTTGCTCATCGTTTGCAGCAACTCGCCGATCGCCAAACCTTTCAATGCAATCCGCCCGACTTCCACAGGTGTCGGCAATGCCGGCGTTGAAAATTTGATGGCTTCGAAGACATATTCGTCAAGCCGACCGCCGGTCAGACCGCTGAGCCGCAACAGGCCGATGCCGACGTCGACCTTTTGCTTGGTGCGGCCGGTGCCAGGATCGATCGCGCGCATGCCGCGCAATTCCACTAGGCCGATGCTGATGTCTTCGTAGAGCGAGCCGATCTGGGTCATCAGTGCAGACGTTTCCGCTGGCGAAAGCTGTCGCCCGCCCTGGGGCAGCGAACTCATCAGCGCCTGTACCTTGGCGACGGAGAACTTCGGACCGATCGCCATGTAGTCGCTGGTGATGGCGTCGATGGTGACGTCGCTGCCCGCAGCCGACTTGATCCGTATTGGCCCGACGGTCACCGGCCCCTGGATCTGGGTGTAGATGGCTTTGTCGATCCGCTTAGGGTTGGTCGCGCCGAGCATCGTCACGACGTCGATATCGGCTGCCGCCATGCTGCCTAACGTCCCAGACGCCGGCTCGGTACCTTCGGATTTAAAGTCGGCGGAGGTATACGACACGGCGCCAATGCGGCCGTCGCGGATCGACTTGAATTCGACGCCAGCATAGGCGACCGCGGCTTGTCCGCCAGCACCGGTCGTCGCGACGTCGAGTTTGGGGGCGGTGATCGAACCGATGTCGAGGCCTTGGAATACGGCGGCAAGCTCTGAGAATTCGCCAGCTTTGGGGTCGAGTGCGGCTGGTGTGCCGACCCGGACATCCGTCGCCTTGGCTGCGTCGAGCTTGACCGTGATCTCGGTTGTGCCCGCCGCTTTGCCAGCGGCCGATTTGAACACCGCCGCCGTTAGGGAGATCGTGCGTGCTGAAAAATTCTTGGCGGCGAGATCGATCCCGGCGGCCGTTACCTCGCCGATCGTAGCAGAGCCGCCTTTGGGATTGGATATCGCGATGTCGGATACGTTGAGCGTGCGACTGAACAGATCGAAGGCAACCGTGCGGTAGCTGGCCTGCGTGCCACTCGATCGTAACCCGGCAAAAGCTGTTTCGACCTCGGATTTTGCCCGGTTCTGGACGTAGAACCAGCCGCCGACGGCGGCGCCTGCAAGTGCCACGGCAGCAATGCCGGCGATCATGAGCCTGTTCATGGCGGCGCTCCCCAAATGCCATCGGTACGAACGTCGAGGACGTATCGTATACCTAACATCGGCGCGCCATGCGAAGTTCGTATGACGGAGCCGGGGTCCCGAGCTGCACCGAGACTTAGCGGAAAAAGCCGAAGTCCGTCACTGGTTCGCCCGGTTTGACGTCGGGAAACAGCGCGCTTAAGCCCGACTGCAGCGTTTGTGCCGGTGATGGCGGCGGTGGCAAGGGTTGGCTGGCAGCCACGATCGGCGGCGAAGCAGCACGCGGCGATGTGGCTATTGCCGCGCCGGGCTTAGTTGACTTTACGTCACGGGCATCGGGGGCCTTGGCTAACGGCTTGACTGTATTGGCGCGGACTTCGGCGCCAAGCGCGGCGGGCGGTGCGAAAGCTCTTCGCGGCTGCGGTTGCGGCGCCACCGCGCGGTCTGTCACACGGGTTGTCGCGCTGGCTGTGAAGCTGGCGACCGCTGGGGGAGCGGCATCACCGGCTTCCCGCGCCATGCGCACGTCATCGATCCGCATATCCTCGACTTGAAAATCACCGATCTCAGTCGTTGCTACGGATTGGGGGATTTCCGAGGGCGGCTGCTGATCGGTGCCGCTTTCGACAACACGGAACGAAATATCGAGACCGTTGACGACCGTACCGCTCGTATCGAGTAGCATGACCGCCAGCTCGAACGAGACCGGTGCGGAACCGTCAACCAAGATATTGGCACCGGCGAATTCGCCAATTCGCATCAGCCACACTCCCGGCCCCGCCTGCTGACCGGCGGTAAACGCCACGCCAGTTGGAACGCGCCCGATCATCACGCGGCTGTTGCGGGGAGACGAAATATCGACCTCGATGGGGAGGTCCGACTTGGTGACGCCGGCCGGGTTCCGCTCGATCACCAGTGCAATCGGCGGCAGTTTCGAGGCGCCATCTACGGGTATCGGGGCGTGATCGGGGGCGGGATCTGGGGCTCGTCCGATCGAGCCGGTCTGTTGTTGTGTGCTGTCGGCCATCAGCAATGCAAGTTCATGCGCGCTGCGGGGCTTGATGTCGGCAACCGGTTTGAACTGCATCGGGTATCGCTCATCGACAAAACCAAACCGCGTCAACACGGCTTCGTCATCTGTGCGCGGTTGGGTCGTGGTCGTGGCCGCGCTGTTGGCGTTGGTGCCCGGACCCGACGCAGGTGAGTGCCATCGGGCCGCCCCATAGCCCACTGCGAGCATTGTCAGGGCGCCGAGGCAGGCCGAAGCCACCAGCTTTGGTGGTAGAGATACCGTCGAAGACGCCAGTTGTTGCGGCGCGCTCGGATGAGCACCAGTTGGATGGTCGGTAAGCATTACAAAACCCCGTTCAGAACATCGTTCGTTTTAATGACGTGGGTCGTCCCCCAAGACGGAACATGTTTCTTTCCGCAAAAAGGGCAAACTTCGACCAATCTGCGGCGAGACTGCGAAGTGGCTCATGACGTTCAATTTTTCTGCGTCACCGCCGCGGGATGGGTTGTTGCGCAGGCAAGCTTCTGATATTCAATTCGGCCCGTGGCGCGCGTGCGCGAGGCCGGATGGGTTTGCATGCAATTGAGGCGTGTGCCGAAGTTTCCTCGCCGACAGGGTTGCGGCTTCCCGTGTTTGCGGCGTCCCAGGTTTGCGGCGTCCCAGGTTTGCGGCGTCCCAGGTTTGCGGCGTCCCAGGTTTGCGGCGTCCCCATGCAGCAGCGCGGCTTACGGTTGCGGTTGACCTATCTGCGGCGCACGCGAAGCAGCGACACATGACAAATCAGCGACACATGATCGGGTGGTGGTGTCTGATCGTTGAAGTCGCAGGAGCGCCTAAGCTGGATCGCAGGGTCCGATAGCCCAGGCCGTCCAGCGGCAGCGCTGGACACCTTCACTCTTGTGCCGTCACCTGGCCGAAGCAAGTCGGCCGAGTGACGCTAGATATTGGAACCATCCGCATGGCGTCGAAGCCTGGTGTGACTCTCCCTCTGCCGACCGAGCAGAAACTCACCGATCGCAGCACCAAACCGCCGACGCGCGCCGAAGCGGAGCACGCCATAGATACGTTGCTGCGATGGGTCGGCGAAGACCCGAAGCGCGACGGGCTACGGCTGACGCCTAGCCGCGTCGTCGACGCCTATGGCGAATGGTTTGCTGGCTATGCTCAGGACCCCGAGTCCATCTTGAAAACGACCTTCGAGGAGATTGAAGGATATCAGGCGATGGTTGTGCTGCGCGAGATCCGGTTCGAGAGCCACTGCGAGCACCACATGGCGCCGATCATCGGAAAAGCGTGGGTAGCCTACATCCCGCGCGGTCGCGTTGTCGGCATCTCGAAGCTGGCGAAGATCGTCGAGGTCTATGCCAAGCGGCTGCAGATTCAGGAAAAGATGACCGCGCAAATCGCCGAGACGATCGAGCGGGTGTTGAAGCCCGAGGGCGTCGCCGTCGTGCTTAAGGCCGAGCACCACTGTATGACGACGCGTGGTGTGATGAAGCCTGGCACTGAAATGGTGACAAGCCATATGACCGGCGTGTTCCGCGACAACGCGCTGACACGGCAGGAGTTTCTCGCCATGGTTGGCGACTGACGAAACGCTGGCAGCGGGGTTTTCGCCGCGATTATTCGCTCATTTCACGCCCGGCTCGGACTTCGCGATCCAACATCGTAGCCTAAAATAACGAAGGGGCCGCAGTTTCCTGCAGCCCCCCACGTGAGATTTT